>Ga0335072_10002192_pt1 | contig 30696 bp, 17 predicted proteins | sample Lox_Sample_21_FD_206725 | JGI IMG/M metagenome (GOLD analysis project Ga0335072, IMG submission 206725) | Soil microbial communities from Loxahatchee National Wildlife Refuge, Florida, United States - Lox_Sample_2.1 | ecosystem: Environmental > Terrestrial > Soil > Wetlands | place: USA...
GCCGGCTCTGCTGATATCCTTTTTGACTCTTTGTTAACTCTCTAGATTTCAATCCGTTAAGTAAGCTACATGGGCGAAAGAATATTATGGTGATCACCCATATCCTGGTCGCCCAGCTCACGGAGTCACTCATCTTATGGGCTTGCATTCCATGGGGCGTGCTACCGCCTCGGACGACCAGTCACAGGTTCCTACTCCTTCTACAACCCTCTTCGTCCCGCCAGACAGACCTTGAAAAGGGAGGGAATAATCTTCTCCTTCCTTCCCCCACCCGCATGATTCCAGATTTTGGAGACCTTTGCGGTCTTACGCAGGGTAGTATTGCGCTCCACTTTCAGATATCTGCGGTGGGCAAAAATCTCAGTTTTCAGGCCTTCCGTTGGGGCTCTAGGGGCATTGTCGAAGCCCGGGGTTACTAGACCTCGACCTGCGATGGTTTCGGTGTCCATAGCATTGCTAAGGTCGTCGTCGATCTCCGTTCCGGGATACAACTTGTCAGAATCGGTCATGTTTTGCGGTACGAGCACAATTCTATGAGATGGGGACCAAAATCATACTCAAGGGCACGGTGGCTACGATTTATGGCGTACTATAGCAGGATCTATACTGTTCCCGGCATTAGGGCGTCTCCAGACTCTCCAGCAGCGCTGAACGGGATCGGTGGCGATCAATGCCCGACGTACCCTAACTCACCACACACGATGATAAATGGTGGTGATTCGACAGACTTACCATCGCCGAACCACTCCAGCTGTGAGAGCAAGCCCTAGGAACGGTATCCCGGAAAGGGCTCCTGGGAACGGTATGCCGAACTCTGATCACCTTCACCTGCTCTTGCTCTAGTCAATTTTCAGGTTGGGCCTATGTCCATCGGACACCCTTTCCACATTCCCTTCATCCTTGCTAGAAACATCATTGCCTTCGCCTCTAACTAACCTCAAATAGACTTGATCGGCACCGGAAGTGGGCCGGAGAAGGTATGAACCAAACTCACAAAATTCCAGGATTGACACGCGACCAGACATACACCCTAAAGCAATTACGCTCCCATGAACAACCGCGCTAGTTGGCCGATACTCTGGAGGAAGCAAAAGCAGATCCTCCATCCCCAAAGCTACCCATTGATCCTTTCACAAATATACTGTGTGCAAAGGCTTGTTGTGAAGTAGCGGCGCCAGAGGAAAAAAGCGTAGGACCTAATAGATCGCTATAAGTCTCCAGGAATAACCTACTAGTAGGGAATGAAATCATTCGAGCAATCGGGTTAACTCTGACCCTCTGCAGGAAAACCCCTGTGGCAGTGTCCCACAAAAATAATCCTTCTGTCGTCCGATATCGACGTAAGTTGCCTGCCATCCGATGAGAAAATAACGACGTCTACCTAACCTGAATGACCCTCGAGCGTGCGCAGCAGTGCTCCTGTTACAGTGTTCCACAGCATAACTGTGCTATCATACGACGCCGACGCAAGCTGTTTGCTATTAGGCGAGAAGGCGACGGCGGAGATAGATCGAGAATGTCCCTTGAGCGTATACAGCACTGCTCCAGTAGCTGTATCCCATAGTATGGCTGTCTGGTCAGCCGACGCAGACGCAAGCCGGTTACTGTCAGCCGCGAAGGTAACGGCGTTAACATAATCTGAATGGCCCTCGAGTGTGTGTAGCACCGCTCATGTAAACCCGTGTCCCAGATCATGACCGTCTTATCATATGATGCGGATGCCAGGCGATTGCCATCCGGCGAGAAGGAGACAGCGGTGACACACCGCGAATGGCCTTCCATTGTCTGCAGCGCCGCTCCCGTTTTTGTGTCCCACAGCATGATCGTTTAGTCGTCCGATGCCGATACGAGCTGTTTACCGTTCGGCGATAAAGCAACGTCGTTAATCTCGCCACAGTGGCCCTCGAGCGTCTGTAGCACTGCTGCTATCGTCATGTCCCATAGCTTAGCCGTCTTATCATCCGATGCCGATGCGAGCTGTTTACCGCCTGGAGAGAAAGCGATAGCGTTAACGTCGCCGAAACCGCTCTCTAGCGTCTGCAGTACCACTCCTGTCGCCGTGTCCCATAGCATAACTTTCTTGTCTGCCGATGCTGAAGCCAGCCGTTTACCTTCCGGCGAGAAGGCGATTGTGTGAACGCAACCTGAATGGCCCTCCATTATCCATAGTAGCGTTCCCGTAGTTATACCCCAGAGCATAACCTTCTCGTCGTCTGATGCCGATGCCAGGTGCCCACCGTCCGGCGAGAAGGTAACGACGTTGACGCAACCCGAATGACCTCTGTAGTGGCGCTCTCGTAGCCCGTATCCCATAGCTTGACCGTATTATCTTTTAAAGCCGATGCAGCTGCTCCTAGACGTGAATGCACAGCGCTAGGCGTAGATTTGATAGAATAGACTGTGTAAAGAGAGGTGGCCACTAATTAAGGCTTGACAAGGAGGACAAGGCGCTGACCATAAAAAGATTCTCTTCAAGCACACAGAGATGCTGAAACTGACTGGTCCACAAGGAGGCCGTCAAAGCAAAGTGTGTTAAACTTACCCACAGGCTTGAAAGTCTCAGTGTCGGACTAACTCGAAAGTCAGACCATCGCTACCGAAGACGTCATTTTCGTTCTGAAGCACGTCAGTTCAGCTATTAACTCTCACGCAGAAGCTGCGGCTGACTTCTTGTTTACAGTATATGGGATCACCCCCATCTACGGCTTTTGATCAAGTATATTTTCGATCTCGCAATGGTTTCGTCAGATCACGCTACTTCCGATAATTGACTACGGGCAAATGGCCCGCATGAACCCGAAGATAGTAAGAGTTGATGTCTTGACATGTGACACAAAGTCCACTACCTTTCAGTGGATTAATGTCCGAGGAGCAGCACATGTTTGATATGCCATGGTCTAGTATTATCCATGCCTAGGTTAATTGTTGGCGATACACGGAGCATCGAGCCTGATAACGAACTATGCACGTCGGCAAATTGCGGGGGGACAGAGTTGCCAAGGGGCAAAGATAGAAACGGAGGAATGTGCATCAAATCCCACCCATCTTGTTTTCAACCCCACGTAGCGCGTGACGTGATAAGCCAACCTCCACCCTTGAAGGAAGAGCCCCAGCGACGGAGCAGAGCGGAAGATAACCTCTCACACGCGCCCTATCTCTGAGCTCCCCCTGATGCAAAGCTCTCCCAAGTCTCCTTGGCAGGCACTCCGCAGCCTTAGTTAGGTCGGGGGGACCCCTCGTAAGCCATTGAATTGAGTTGCGGCTATCAGGTGCGATAAGAGGTTGTCGGCCAGTCCGTGCGAAACGTGCTGTCTAAAATGGCGTCCTCGCCCAGATTTTCTGTCGTTCAACTTATTTTCTTATTTCGTTACGACATGCAATAGTCGCATTTGATCTGAAGCTATGCCGAATGGTCCTCATATCCCCGGCGCTTGAAAAATTCCGTGGCCATGGTGCGCCATGTTAAACTCCCAGATCACCTTCACATTTCACCACCTCAATCCCCTACTACTTCCACCTCTAACTCCTACTTGAAATCCTCGACATATGTTGCCTCTGTTGCACTTCTGAACGAAACTTCCAGCAGTGCTCTCGCCGTCGGCGATCGCATCCCGGGCTTCAAGACGTCCGCAGGTGGGTGCGTTCATCCTTTGTAACACGCGACCAATTGGGGAGATTGACCGTTAAGCTTCCATATTTGCCTTTTCATGCTTTGCTTGGGCAACGAACAACGAAGAATTGACATCGTTCATATATACAGCCTTCCTCAACTCGCTCCGCGCCAACCTCAGCTTGGGCGATGACTCGACGCCTCCGTCACTAGTTAGCACTCCAGACTCGCTTCGTCCAACGGCTATGGCCTCAACCAGCTCCCTTCCTCCGCCCTCACCGTCCCCCCTCGCGCAGCCACCTGCCGTTCCTAACGCTCCCTCGGATCCATTTGAAAATGTCCCTCCATTGACCACCACACTAGCGACGACGACCGATGACAAGATTGAAGCTCTCCGCTTAGTCGCCGACAGCGTCGCACAACAGCGCCAACTAGCTTCCAAAGCGCTCATCTTCCATCCACTCACCATTGCTGTGGTAGTGGGCTTGCTTGCAGTAGTTGGGCAGTGGCTGTACGATGGCACTAGGGGAAGTTACGGCACTATAGGGACAACGTATGCTGGCATCGTCATGGCTGTTCTATTGAGTGTAAGATGGGCAAGTGGTGGATATATAGATCTCGCAGAAAATGTCGGTACGTGGAAGTGGTTTGATAAAGGAAGCACTACAAGCAAAGAGGACGATATTATTTTCACCAAATTTGGCGACGAAGCCATTGGCGCATTGGTGTTAAGAGGAGTTAGGAGCGATGATGGAGGTAATGTAGCGACACCGCGCAAAAGGAAGCAGAACAATGCAGGTTCGAAAGGAGTTATCCGAGCTTGGACGGTGAAAAACAGATACAGACGGAAAGGCGTCGGCCTTGGACTTTTAGAAGAGGCAGTGAAAATATGTGCGGACAGAGGGTGGAGTGGGCCTGTTTATGCAGACGACCATGCCAATAGTGGAAGGGTATTGCCTAGCATTTTCAATGGTGGATTTGATCGAAGGGAGAAGATGGCCAGAGATATGTTGGAAAAAGCCATTGAGCAGAGTGTGGGATCGCCCATGAGTGGTGGAGGAAGAGGTGGGAAGGGCAAGAAATAGGTTGTTAAGTCGTAGAAACGATTTGACATATATGATGGAAAAGGACGGATTCCTGTCCAAATTACTTCTGTTGCTTTGTTGTAACCAGACATGCCGCACGTAATCTCGACACGTCAAAGGAGCTTTTAGGGTACTGAAGTGTAATAACTATTGGCTGTACTGAACGTTGCGTTGGGATTCAATGGGGTGAAACCCAAGGTTGGCAGGAAAAGAGAATACTTCCTGCTGCGAGCTCACTTTTCACTCACCCCTTCGACGCTGCTTTTACTAGCATCCATTAGCGAACTTGGGTGAGTGTAGGGTAGGCGAAGGTGAGTTGAAGGTGAGCCTGCAACAAAATCTCATGTCAAAGAACATGCTCGAAGACTGTATTAATCAGTTATGGCCGACCCCGAATGTTGAAGATCAAGTAGCATTGGCGTCGGCTTGTGGTCAAAAGTTGTGTCCGATGAAGCTCTATCCCACTCGTGGGGCAGACCAGCCCATATGGTCCCAGTCAAAAGCAATGACATCTACTTTCCCATCGCAAGACATTTAGCGAGAGGAATAAACTTTTCGATATCTGCGAAAAGATCTTTAGTCAAGCGAGCGTGTTCTCCAGCTGGGTACTTGTGCAAGGTGTCATAACCTGGCCTGTCTGTCTTGCTCTGACTGTCTGCAGCGGCGTGCTTGATTGTTCCTGACCTGAGATATCCCCATCTAGCACCCAATCTTTTGCTGGACAATATCTATCTTCCAATTGACCTGCCGCAGTTGCCGTCGGAGCGTATTCGAGCAGACAGAATACATCAGAACTGGAAGTAGTAGAGGATGAGCAGCATTGGCTTCCAGTCTCTCCGGCATCCGGAGGAATTCGTCTTTTTCGTCAGCCAACTCAAGCTCATCCGCAGTCCGGCCCAAGAACCCCGTCGTCATTTGAGTGTCGTGATTATGCGCGAGAGCTGTTGTTGTGAAAGATTTTCGAAATTCGGGCTTTGACACACCAGAGCTGTTCGCGTCAGAGCTTGCTTTGGCGCCATTTAGAGAGTAATACCGAGTCTCTGTTCCCCCTTTCTGCCAGTAGTTGTCAGTCGTAGTGGGATGTCCTGCCTGCGGTAGAAGTCAAAGGGGGTAGTCCTTGGGTAGTTCGAACTCGTCGAGAACCATGTTCAAATATTTCACATTTTCGAACGGTAGAGGAGCATCTGCGAATTTTTTGATGTCTGGCTCCTCCGATGGACATCTGTGGACAAGCAACTGCAGGCCACCTAGTCTGATTTCGTCCTTTGAGGCTGTTGTATGGATGTGACTTTGCCGCAGCCAGCATTCAAGTTCGCTGCCATGAAGATCGGGCTTTTTCTCTCCACTCTACCAAACTACACGAAAAGCATCAGAGACGGTCAGCATAGCTGTTGGGTACGCACTCCGAATACTTGAATATCTAATCCTTCAAATTTGAACCCAGCGTTCTTGTGGGAATCGTTCTACTCACGGCCAGCATCGTGAAGGTATTGTACGACACACATGTTCACATCATACGCAGCTGAATGACTTTGCTTTTGTTCGAGTTCTCATGCAGATGTCTGTCAGTCGCAGATCGGGCTGTGAGGTGTAACCGGTGAGGGAGACCTCTTTGGATTGGTTGGAAATGTCCAGTATATCGAGATCTAGCTATCAAAGGGCAAGCTATGTTCCAATTGCTCGAATACGACCTACCTGTTCTTACAACACCGAAGCGTATTTCCCTTTATTCCCACGTGGTCGAGAGTTCTCCAAGAACTTGCGGCTGAGTCGACCGGTCTGTTGGGGGCTGTGCAAAGAGCTGAAAGATTGCTTGCAGAATGTCGCCACCCGCAGCATCCGACGAATTATCACTTGTGGAGCCTGTGCGCTAGGGCTGCAAGTCCCCCTCAGAGGGTCTTAGCCCTGCCTGTTTTCGATTGGCTTTCCTTCACCATCTACTGTGGTATGTACTGTAGAACAAACCCACAAGGAAAGCATCGCAACGTCGAATGCACAGCCAGGACTCAGAGCCTCAACTGAGCCACAATCATGATTTTTCACTTTGTGATGTAACCATGATGGGCCGCAGTCAACTTTCTATCGCTACTTAAAGTCCTTAAAGGCCCTCAGAAAACTGTATTCATTCCTCTCAAAAATCTGCTAACAGCCTCATAACTAGGATATAAGTCGAGCAAAAAGGACCCTATCATCTCGACCTCAGCCAAACAACCCGCCAGCGGTCTTATACTGAAAGTCTAATTGACAGCAGTTATGCTGGCAAGCGGTCGAGAACATCACCATCGCCATCATGGAAATCGGAACTACTACGAGGATGACGGTGACGCTCGCATCCTTCGAATCACACACGGTACAACTTATTACGACAGTGACAGCGACAGTGACACTCAAGTCCCTCTAGAGTCACACCACGTTTCATACTACGACGGCGACAGCTACGGTGACTCTCACGTCCCTCGAGGTCCACGCCACGCTGCATACTACAATGGCGACGCTCGCGCCCCTCGAGGGTCACGCTACGCTGCATACTACGACGGCGATGGCGATGCTCGCGTCCCTCAAGGGTCGCGCTACACTGCATACTACGACGGCCACGGCAACGCTCGCATCCCTCGAGGGTCACGCCACACTGCACACTACGACGGCGACGGCGATGCTCGCGTCTCTCGTGGGTCGCGCCACGCTGCATACTACGACGGCGATGGCGATGCTCGCATCCCTCGAGGGTCGCGCCACACTACATACTATGATGGCGATGACGATGCTCATATGCCTCGATACTCAAGGAGAACAGGAGACCATGACAACGATATCGACTCTCTCCCTCACCTCAGCCCAATTGTTCCAATCTCTTATACGCCCAGAGAACAACCAAGCCACCATAGTCAGAACTCAACACGTAGCCGAAACACTGCCCAAACTCGTACCATCTCGATACCGCTGGTCGGAAGCATCACGGTCATTCGTGGAGGTACGACTAGACGGAAGTAGGCAATATGGCGAGATCTCTGTCCCTACGTCTTGTAAAAAAGCGCCATTCTTCAGTGAGCTCTTTGCAGCCGGCCCGACCTTGTTGATAGATAATCTGTGTGAGGTAAAGTGCCCTAGAGATAGAAACCTGGCGGGTTGAATGACGATTAGAAATAATATGATGAATTGCAATCAAGTTCAACATGAACCTGCTCTACCTACTCTTATGCCTATGTGGAGTCCTAGCACAATCTTCAGATGTTGAATGACGTGGGCGCTCTCCTGCTAACCCGCTAGACTTCTGCAAAAGAAAATGTTCGTGATTTACTCGATCAGAGGTCAGATATGTCAATCAAGAAGCAGATAAGCGAGAACAGCAATCCCTGTACCGCAACGATTAATTCCCCGCGTTTTAGCCATATGCAATACGTTCGCAGGCACTGATTGTTGTGAAGGATCGCGTGGCCAAAGTCCTAGGCCAGAGACAGCAATTCGGAATGGCTGATAGCTCTTCAGTCAGGTGTTCTTGCAACTAAGCAGCGACCCTGATACTTAGCCAGCTGCGACGCTCGGGGCGGTATCACCCTTAGCTCGGGACTACAACGCTCTGCGTCGAGCTCACCTCCCACTCACCCCCTCTGATGCCGCTTTTACCAGCACTCACCCTGAGCGCAGGTGAGTACAAGGTGAGCGGAGGTGAGTTGAAAGCTGAGTGGACGGAGTGGGCTTGTCTGGCAATCCACGCGCTCGTCGCTCGAATCCCAAAATAACCTCCCTGGTGGTTTTCTCAAGACTCCTGTCGTGTCGCCATGTTGAAGCCACCGCTTTCCTACTCCTGCTTAGAGTCTACAGTCCATGCCGCTGCCTACAAGAGAGCCATCTTAGTCAGGTGTGCCGGCTGTGCTTGTTCTATTCGTCGTGTACGAATCGATAGATGAAGGTTTCGGCACGAGAACGAACCGTTTCTGATGAACATGGTATGGGCATCCGACCGCAGCAGCATAGCATTTTGAGGATCATCAAGATATTCACTATCGGAGCGGGGAGGATCCCCAAACCGAAACATAGTGTTTTGATTGAACCAAGTAGTATGGCTTGTCCAATACCAGGTCTAAGCCATCCAAAGTGGCTTGTCCCGATCCAACGTGGCCCACCCGACCAAGGCCTGTCTCGTTCTGGTAGACTTTCTGGTTCAACAGTATCATCCCGAACACGCAAACATGCCTCGGCCACTCCTTGTAATCGCGGGCCCTCGCTGGATCGGGCAGCTCATGTGGATGTGCTGGTGGCACCGGTGTCAATGACCTCTTCGTTGGTGGTCTCCTGTACAAGCCTAACTACCCGGGTTGATAAAGAAAGCGAGCTTGTCCGAAATTGATCCGTACTCTTGCTTCTTGCTCGCCGACACCTACTACTGGGACCAATCTCCCTCTCAAATTCTCAAAAGCTATGCCTATGTTTACGTAAGAAGTTAGCGACAAATATATATACGTGTGACGATACCTGTGAGACATACCCAAATATTCTCCGTTCTTAGTGAAGAAGGCACTGTTTGCTGGCATGTCGACCCCGCAACCAACGATGTCTCCTCTCCCATAGCGGGGACCAAATTCGTTGCCAGTTCCTTGTTCATTAAACTTCTTGCCATCGTCGCCATGATAACCCCAGGATCCTGCATGCCAACCGGGCATCCCGGTTACGGGCGAGCCAAAATGACAGAAGCCAATACCAATAACACTAGAACGTGATTAGCATAGAGGACGCTCGAGATAGGAAGGAGGCGTACCTTTTTGGCCCAGTATTGATGATAGATACCTCGAAATAGAACACTTCGCTACTCAGAGGGATACAGTGGTCGGCTCTTATCTGGATCATATTGCGTAGCAAAAAAGGAGGCGCATTCACTGCCTCTCATTGTCAGCATTTGGTCATTTCCTTAGGCAGCTCAGCCTGGTCTCTCACTTGGTCCTGCTTCAAGCCCATTAGGACTTATGCAGAAGTTTGAGTGATCTATTACAGACCATGCTTTCGGTGCAATACCCAGTAATTTCTCTGTAATAGCTGGCTTAGCGAATAAGCTGTGCGTAGGCTCATCTCCCGAGACCATAGCGCATTGCTCAGGTGTCCAACCGTGCTGATCTACCAAGCTCGGCCTGGCGCCAGTACCCAATAGCAACTGGGTAATTGAGAGATCGCCTCTCTCCGCAGAAATGTGAAGTGCCGTCTGTCCGTCCCAACTCTTAGCATTGACGTCGGCGCCCCTGTCGAGCAGTAGCCGCACCACCGACTCATGGCCTCCCTGTGATGCCGCGTGTAGTGCGGTGCCGTATCTTCCACCCTGGGCGTGGATATCGGCGCCCCTGTCGAGCAGCAGCCGCACTACCGACTCACGGCCTGCCTGTGATGCCGCCTGCAGCGCGATGCCGTAACTTCCACCCTCTGCGTTGATCAACTGGACATCTGCTCCTCGCCGGTCGAGCAAGAGTGTCATCACTTCTTTACCACTTACTACGTTCCCGGTCGCTGCCTTAACCACCTCTTCAGTGATCTGGACATCTGTTCCTCGGCGATCGAGCAGTAGTGTCATCACTTCTTTACCACTTAGGGGGTTCCCGGCCGCTGCCTGGACCACCCCTTCAGTGATCTGGATATCTGCTCCTCGCCGGTCGAGCAGGAGCGTCATTATTTTCATACCACTCTCCGGGTTCCCGGCCGCTGCCTGGACCACCCCTTCAGTGATCTGGATATCTGCTCCTCGCCGGTCGAGCAGGAGTGTCATTATTTTCATACCACTCTCCGGGTTCCCGGCCGCTGCCTGGACCACCTCTTCAGTGATCTGGATATCTGCTCCTCGCCGGTCGAGCAAGAGTGTCATCACTTCTTTACCACCCCGGCTATTCCCAGCCGCTGCCTTAACCACTTCTTCAGTGATCTGGATATCTATTCCTCGCCGGTCGAGCAAGAGTGTCATTACTTCTTTACCGCCCCACTCATTCCCAGCCGCTGCCTTGACTACCTCTTCGGTAATCTGAACATCTGCTCCTCGCCGGTCTAGTAAGAGTGCTATCACCTTACCGCCCCACTGATTCCCAGCCGCTGCCTTGACTACCTCAGCAATCTGAACATCTGCTCCTCGCCGGTCTAGTAAGAGTGCTATCACCTTATCACCCCGCCTGTTCCCGGCCGCTGCCTTAACCACCTCTTCGGTGACCTGGACATCCGCTCCTCGCCGGTCGAGTAAGAGTGTCATTACTTCCTCACCACTCGTCTGGTTCCTGGCCGCTGCCTTAACCACCCCTTCAGTAATCTGAATATCCGTTCCTCGCCGGTCGAGCAAGAGTGTCATTACTTTCATATCCCAGTTCCCGGCCGCTGTCTTAACCACCTCTTCAGTGATCTGGACATCCGCTCCTCGCCGGTCGAGTAAGAGTGTCATTACTTCCTCACCACTCGTCCAGTTCCCGGCCGCTGCCTTAACCATCCCTTCAGTAATCTGAATACCCGTTCCTCGCCGGTCGAGCAAGAGTGTCATCACTTCCTTACCCCCGTTCCCGGCCGCTGCCATAACCACCTCTTCAGTGATCTGGAAATCCGCTCCCCGTCGATCGAGCAAGGATGCCATCATTTTGCAACTGCCCCATCTTATACATACCTGTAAGATGTCTGCACCCTGGCTATTAGTAAGCTTAGCCAAAGGGATTTGTGCTCCCTGTTCGTTCTCTGAAATTTCCGAGAAATCAAAAGAAGTCCCAAGAAAAACAATTGAAGCCGAAGCTGAAGCCGCTATTGTGTCTTGTAGTTTGTGCCACAAGTCCCATTTAACGCCATGCTCTAATAACCTCGGAACCTGACGGCTCCAGATGGCGAAAGGTGAAGTTGAATCTGTTTCGTGGGCTAGAAAGAACAGAAAGACGTCCTGGAGTGCGCCGTGGGTCCGCTCGGCGGCCGCCAACTGACAGTGCCTAGGCCAGTAGATATTCGAATAGATGCTGAAGGCGTTTGAAAAACATGGTTTGTTGACGAGATGGAAACCGTACTCACACAGAAACCTTCTGGCAGCAGAATTTGGGGCTGTGGAGATCAGATTCAAGAGACAAATTTGGGCAGCTAAGCAATTGGTAGCTGCTTCAGTGTATTCGGCTCGCTTCTCCAAGAATTCTCTGACCGACAGATGCGCGAGCCGAAATGTGTTCAACTGTTGATCAAAGACCACGAAATTATTGCAAAGTTCCAGGACTTGGTCTTTAGATACCTGCTCAAAGCCCTTATTCGGAATGATTGACACCGCAGTCAAAAATTCTGCTTCGTTCAGCGGCCTTTGAGCGCATAATAGCCAAGTTAATACATTCCTGAGCACAGCATTTCCGAATTCGGCAGGTCCGGCCGAGAGCGTCTCGTAGACCTCGACATACAGTTTCTCTAAAGTAGGTGGAAGTCGTCCAAGACGTTCGCGAATGTCGGCGTCTAGCCTTAGTGAGCAGAGGTGTTGCAGCTGCAAACTTGCCCAGCGGAACCTAGAATCTCGCTCAATAAGACGGTCAAGAATATTCAGGCAGATCCAAGCAACTTACATGCCGGCGGCTCCTTGGACTATTTCACCGACTATGAGTTCTTCCATTTCCTTTCTGGCTTGGCTGTATTTCAGAAGCTTTTTCTTTCGAATAAGTTTCTTTGTCTCTTCTCTGACAAAGCATGCGATGTCATCACCATTTCTGTCGGAGCTTATTTCGAGATTTGGATAATGCTTTAAGTGGGGAATGATATCCTGATCGTCACGACTGGATATAAGGATCTTGACTAAGCTTGAGGATTCTCGGAGGATTGTTTCCAATTCTTCAAGTAGATCAGCCTTTTTCTCTGGGTCGCATTCATCGAATGCGTCAATGATGATCAGCGTGAGTGGATAGTGCTCCACAAGCTCGATGATAAGTTCACGGGTCTCGCCAATCCGGGGTGGTCCAGATGCAAATCCTTGAGCTTCTTTCTTCTTGAAGAATTCAACCGAGGGACTGAGAAGTGGATCTCCCGGTTGAAAGCTAGATAATTGTCTAACAAGGCTTGCGAGAATCGCTTCGGGGTTCGAACGCGTAGGTTCAGCCGGGTTTCGCGAGCAGTAGAAGAAAGCTGGGGGAGGGTTGTGACCAGCACGGAAGGTTTTCATAGTCTCTTCGATGACAATGGATCTAAGATCGTTAGCGACGGTCAAACACATTGACATTTGCACACGTCTTACACAAGCTTACTCTTTCCAGAGCCGATCATTCCGTGAAGCCAAAGAAGAGATGAAACGCTTTCATTCTTCCATGTTTCGAAAGCTATATCTGACAGTAGCCATTGCCCAGTTCCTGGTAGCACATCCATCTTCGTCTGCTCGTGATGTTGGAGGTATGGTTCAGGAGATAACCAGCGTAAAATTTCGGTACGCTTTGCCGCTGCAAGCCTTAAGCCAGGCCCGTTCACTTAAGGATTAGATCACTTACTGTCAAGATGGTCTTGGACAGTTTTCAAATCTCCGCTCAATCTTTTCAGGGGAGCGTCGACCTGTTCTAGCAAACGTCTCAATTCTGTGTGGTCGTGGACTTGATCTGAGTACTCCTAAATTAGCGTCTGGCAAGGGCGTACAAACAATGATGCTAACCATGTCTGTCAACAAGAGCTGTACATCGATCGACATCTTCTTGTGCGGCACGGATGGAGCTGAAGTATGAATCGAAATCTGATTCAGCAAGCAATCCGCTTCTAAGAACACGCTCTAGTCACCTCTATTAGCCTATGTCCCAAAGCCGAACACGTGTATACTAGCTTGCAGAATTTTGGTCGAAGTAGGACTTCGCTTTCGAGAGATAGACCATGATAGCTGCATATAACTTAATCAAAGCCCTTTCCAGCTCATCGCCCGCTGCGGATGTTGACCGAGGGTAGTACTCCTGAACGATAGCGTATCGACAAATCAGTTCAGCTATGGAAGCTACACCTTCGACCATGAAAGCGAATTTGGCATTGTCATTCACTGCAATCTGTGCACGTCTCAATCATTTCATCATCTCATGCCAGAGCGCCACCAACCTGCAGAACAAATCGGACTCCAGCCCAGGGAAGTGCAGCATGGACTGGATCATACTGCACAGCGGCATCTCCGACTTGCTTGAAAAGATCAACCCATTTAACAAGCTTGTCAAAGAGGTCTCGGAGGATGACTGTCTCTCCGGTCTTCCGAGTGTAACGCCACCTCTTCTTAATGCATTCTTGTTTGGATGCTTCCGCGGCTTTATGCAGGTCTGCTAGAATGCCCAGCTTATTTGGGACGCTGAAGTTGATGTTTCGCTTTTCATCGTCACTCAGCTCGGTGGCTGCGATTGCCCAAAGATCATTACTGTATGATTATCGCAATTATCAGCAAAAACGTGTCTTTTGATGCGAGAATCTCGATGACTTACCCACTAGGCCGTGATATAGCCATTGAAACCGTCGTATATGTGTTTGACAGGTGATCGCAGTAACACGTCCCACCCCTAGAGGATTAGTTGCCAGGATCGTTACAATTTAGCCTGTCGCAATTGGGCAATTGAGGCTGTTACACTTCGTTCGAGGCAACGCGCTCCCGGTCGTCGCTTATCATTTGTCTCCCTGATACGTGTTAGAGACTCGGCATGATTCATAAGAATCACTGCCTGGTTTTCTAGGCAGTGGTTCAGAGCGATGTGGCAGTGCAAGACCGCAACTGCATTCCCATTGCATCGTCGTTAACTGGAACTCTCTCCATCTGCGGCCAATGCTGTATTTTAGCGTCTTGGCAGCGGAAGAATGGGCCGTAGGAGCTGACATATCGAATCGTCAAACCCATGAGCAACTGACAGCCTCTTCGCTACTGGGGAACCAAAAACCTGGAGAACAGTTCGGGGACTTCGAGCCTCCTGTGCGTTGGCTAGGACATGTTCTCGTTCTCGTAGGGAATAAGCGGAAAGGTGGATTTTCCTGTGCGAGTGCTGAGATGGCAATCAAAGAACACATTGAGCATCCAACAGCCACTGTCTCAGCCACAGCGGTAAGCACTGGAGCTGCCTTTCCGACTACGGTTGTCTACATAAAGGAAACGTTCTTTAACGTGACACGAGACCTCTTCCGTTTCCCCCTACGGCTCGTGACAAAGTTTGATCGAATTGTGTCGGATGCGCCTCGCCAGTTTCTTGGAACAGTAGGAGGGGCCAGCGTGATGGCAGAAGCTGCCCAGGCCGCTGCCGGTCAACAAGCTGGCCCCGTTGGATGGAGACGAGCGTTTGGAGATGCACTCTCACTCAGCAATACCAGGAGTTACTGGGGCATGCTTCACTACGTTACGTCACGCTGGGCATTCGTAACTTTCTTTCTGGTATGTTCAACGATGGAAAGAGGCTTGATGGGCAACACGTATACTGATCGTATTCAGGCGCTGATACTGAATCGGATCACCGTCTACGCCTCTACGCGACAACGAATATTCTTAACGTGGGACAAACGCCTCGCTCTTCGCATAGTACCTATTCTGCTACTCATAGCCCAGATACGAAGCTTGCTGCAGGCGATTCAGTGTCAGACTTCTCCGGACTTCTCTCTTTACCGGTATGGCGACGAAAACAAGTACAATCCGCTCGACTGGCCGAGCGAAAGCGGCTTCCTGTACGGGCTGTCATCCACCCTGACCTTCTCTAGCGCCTCTGCTTCCTGCAATGCAATAGGGATGAGTAGAACAGGTGCCGTCCGCCCTCGTTATGGCTCCTTTTCCCTGCTCTGGCCAACCTTTCTTCGTCTGTCACTGTCTCATTTGACCGAGACCTTGTCATGTGCATTGCAACAGCAACCTGTCATGACTGAGGTGGGAATGTCGGTGTTTGAGCATTCGCTCGCATTTGCCGAGACAGAGACCATGATATCACAAATTTTGGGTATCGGCATTTTCCGGTCTTCTGCGGCCAGTGGCCCCCTGAAGGCTGGAAATGCGACGGTTCTGTCCACCACGACTAACAAGGCCATCTCCGATATGATACGGGTGCCAACTTCGGCAGCTAATAGGGCTCTATTGGACGCAACTTCATCGCTAACTGGTCCGCATTTACTTGACCGCGTAAATGTACCGGTGGAGGTGCTCCTCATTGCTTTATTGTCGAGCTGTAACTCACTTACAGCGAACATTATCGCAGTTCTAAATAAACAGCGTTTCCTACGACTGCTCAACACGGGGTTTTGGGGGGTTTGTTTTATGAGCGCATTTGTCTGGGGCTTTTGGGGTGTGGGTGTCGATTATGGGCAATTTTCGAGGACCTCAACCTCAGGCGTCTCCCTCACCAGTGTGAGTGGCATACTACTCTTTCCAACAGTATGCATTGTGGGCTTTGTGCCACATTTACTGGTTCTCGTGGGCATTACAATTTGTGCTGGAATCTACCTACTCGCGCTACTCTTCACAGCTTGCTCCTTGGACACCAATCCCCTCATCCAACAACCGCAGAGAGCCAATGTTTGGATGAAATTGCGCCTTGCTCACGAAAATCTTCAGGCGACTATCCAGCTCCGCACTGTCAATGTTAAATGGCATGAAGACTTTTACACTGCCTTGCTAAGAGTGGGCTTCGTGGCTCTAACGGCGGCTTCGGAAGCAGTGTTCTTCCACGAAGGTCGATCAGTCGAGGCGAGGCGGTTCACATGGCTCGAAGAAGAAACGCTGGATGCAATTGAAGCATCTACCCCGATGATGCCAGGGGGTGGGCGTCATGCTATGATACCGTCGACTTTTCAGATCTCCGAAGAGTATGGGGTGCCACCAGGCGGATCTGAAAGTCAAATCAAATGGGAGAGTGGCTACGCCAGAGAGCGCAAGTTCGACAAGGAGAAGAAGAGGAGTGCTGGGGTAGACGGTGGTGTTATAGTTTACCCCCAGGCTGCACCTGATGGGGTAGGCGCTGTTCAGCGTTCAACACGGTTCTACCTGCTCTTCATCTTCATGCGTGGAGTCTATTTTCTAATTGGTGGTTGGCTTGCTTATGGATTCGGGTTACTTCTCGATCGTCTTGGTGTTACTGGTCGACCACGTTGGCTACGCACGATTGTAGGCAAGTCTCTAAAGAAAGAGGCAATCGAGAAGGAGAGAGATGCCAGAAAGAAAAGGCCCTCGATGGACTTTTGGTTAATGAGTGAGCCGGCAGACTCGGTGACGGATGACAGTGATTACACGTCGTCTGAAGAATTGGAAGATACCACCAGCATACTATCCATGTCCACGGCTACTAGTATCGACAACTCCGAGGACGGACAGGGTAGTTGGGAATCGGAGTCGGATGGTCGGCATACGCCTACCCAGCACAATCTTTCGCGAGAGAGTACACCGGCAGACTTCACGCCCCTGGATACTTCTACTTTAGCAAGATTGCTCAATCCGCCTGATAAGGCTTCCCGAGATGAAGCAAGGATTCTGGCGGCGCATCTGGAGCAGGGGAACGGCCGCATAGTGACTCGGTCGAGATATCGTCAGCGAATTGATGCCGAGCGGTCTCGTGTTCTACTTGCCGGACGAAGCGTCGCTCTAAATGATGGGCTAAAAAGGCCGCTCACTTCGGACGAGGAGGCTGCTGTCCTTGAGTCGCTTATAATCTCCCGAAGAAAAGACCGTGTGGGTCTAGGAAGCAGCGTTGTGGAGGGTACCACCAGTACATCACCAGGGGTGGTTTGCGTTGTGTGCCAGTCTCAGGCTCGCACAATCATTGCATGGCCCTGCAGGTGTCTCTGCGTGTGTGAGGACTGCCGAGTAAGTTTGGCGATGAACAATTTCGACAAGTGCGTCACCTGTCGGCGGGAGGTTATTGGGTTCGTGCGACTTTGGATGCCTTGAAAGGAGTAGGGAGGTTTTACAAGGGCGTTGTCTGATTTGGAATATAGATCAGCCGCACAGCTTGACGAGCATGAGCCATGTACAATTACAGTTTCCTTGCTAGCTGCTCTCTGTCTAACTATTGCAGTAAAACGAGGCTGACAGCAATTATGATCTGCAAACATCAACCAACATTCCGATCCAGTCATTACCGTAGACTACGCTAGGACCTATCGTCCTTTCGCACCGCTCATACTATCCCTGGATTTCAATGCTGACTTCACACAGCTATTACCCATACCGCTTTCAAATTCTTTAGCTTCCTTGTTTGCGTCCCATGTCCCCAAGAAGCTGCCTAAATCATCAATTGCAGTAGCCAGATTGAAGCTGTTCTGCCTTTCATCGCCGTTTTGTTCATCGCCCCAGCGCCCACCATGCTGCTGCTGAGCATCTTGTTGCTGAACTGAACTACTAGAGATCGCCGTGTTAGCTGTAACCAAATGCCCTGATGAAATAGGGGCAACCTGTGGATTGGGTTCCCCGCGCAAAAGAGATGGTGGTCCTGGTAGGCTTCCTGCTTCTCCAGAACCTCCTTCCTCGTCTGAAGTCTCCATGTCTAGGCCTAGCTTTCCAAAAAGAGAGGGCTGGCTTAGCCGTGCAAGGCTCTTTCCAGCCTCTGCTGGCTGGTCAACCATCTTTGAGACCTTCAAACTGCCTTTGATAGAGCCTTGTGATGAACCAGAGGGCATCCTATCTAGCACAGGTGCGAAAGAGGCTCGCTTCTTTCCCTTCTGGGGATTCACCCGCATCGCTGTGGCTGGCGTTGATTTATTCAGCGACTCTAGCGGGCCCTTCGAGACGGTGCTGAATCCAAGCGGCGTGATAGCTGCCAGCATTTCTTGTGTGTCAAGCTCGCCGAAGGCAGAGGGGGCTAAGGGAGACTTGAATGTGCTGAATGGGACAATGCCTAGCTCGCTGCGAGCGCTTTGAATGTTTTCGGTGCGAATTGGGATTATTCCATTTGCAGCTGGCTTCTTCAAGTTTCCAAAGATGCTGGCAAGTGATTCTTGTTGCTCGTTGCCCATCGGCAGAGGGGGCTTCGTTGGCGGTGAATTATGAGCACTGACTTTGTTGGCAATGGGAGTGCTCTCGTGCTCTATCATTTTGCCTGCAATAGAAGGGTAAGACTCGGCCGATGGTGGCTGCACTGCTGGGACGATCTGTGCAGATGGCATCGCGTTGGTATTTGTTGTAGTTGATGCTTGTGTGGAGATTGAGGGTGGTAGCATTTTCTGAGGATCCATGGAGCAATTTTCCACTGGCTTCTCCAAACTTACAACACCGGTCAAACCCTTCAAAGTACTTGCTTCACGTTGTAGGATGTTGCGACCGGCCTGCCTTTGTGAATCTGCTCCATCATTAGCTGGAGATTGGCACGGCGCAATGGGCATTTCTGCAGATGAAGCAAAGTCGATGTTGCGGGGCCTCTTCATTCCACCCGGACTCGCGCAAGAGCGGGTGGGTTCTTCCTTAGGCTTTTCCACTGGCTTGAGAGAATCTGCCACAGGACGGCATTCAAACTCTGGTAGATGCGTCAAGGCTGGGAGTTCACGAATGGATCCACGCTTTGATTTGAAATCAACATGCAGCGTGCTGTTCGGCGTGGCAAGTTTGGTGATCTGCTGGTCTTCATGCTCCACGGAATAACTATCTGACTGCGCTGTCGGAATCCCATTTCTTGACAGGGCCGCTGGTACACTTGGCTGGGGTGGTTGTGCTCTCTTGGGGTTGGAATCATGTCTGGCTTCCGAAGACAACGTTGGTGTTGGCTCGAGCCTTTTATCTTCTGGTGGTTGCTTCAGGATGGCCGCAGGAATTCCCGAACACGCAGATGCATACTGTGGTCTGCTCTGATATGGTGCTACCTTCTTCGTAGATGAGCGGTGATTTGGACTTCGAACATAGTTGTGCTTGCGCACAGGAGTGGGAGAGTTGTCTCGCTCAGAGTTGACATGTCCGTCGTCATCGTCTACTGTTTTGAGCCAAGATTTACCACTCTCCAACCTTCTCTGACTGATATGACCTGGGAGCGAAGGCGCTCTTGGAATATCTCGGCTTGAAGATGAGATTGGGGTCCGATCCTTGCCCCGCCGTGAGATTGTCAGAGTACTTAGGGGGACCTCTTCCTTTGCGTCTTCCCTTAACGTTCCCGCTCGTCGATCTACCCTTTTCCCATTCTGTTTCGACCAGGGGTTAATCCATCCCGTCCATGGACCCCTCAGGCTCGCAGTCATGATGAAGAGGCCATCTCCTCGTAGGTATCCCTCGCCAAGTCTTTCAATCCGCCTTCGCTTTATAGCACGCTGCTCGCTATCGCTGTATGAGTCGGAGGAATCATCAAGGTAGATGTCTCCTGGTTGGGCTTGCAAGGGTTCGGCGTTGAGGGGAGAGACCGGTCGTGGGTAGATTGGTATCTTTGGCTTCGTCATGTCGTTTGTAGATAGAGAGTGACCGACTACTGGGTTGCGATCATTATGCGGGCAGGCATAACCTAGCAGTCTTTTGACTTTGCATGCCTGCTCCCATGGGCTTCGTAGGGTAAAGTGCCACCTGGGCCGAAGTTCATGCGACTAATTAAAACATGTGGACGAGTGGAAGAAGTCTGAAGGTTTGCCTTCCAAGGCAGAAAGAGTCCAGCCTTCGCCCCATTGAAGCTCTTATCGATTTACGTATTAGCGTCTAAGTCGCGTCAAGCCGCGTCGTCCAATCATAAGCACCAACTCCTCCAAACTTGGCCTTATCTTATGATTTTCATTTATTTCATCCGAGAATACCGCAGGTAGGGACGTCCGTCGCAAGATGACCAGCTTATGCGTTAGGAACACGTTATGATCATGATACATTTACGACTTGGGGGTCCTCATACTGCTACATCTCGAGCCTGCCAAAGGCCGTTACTAGGCTGGTGCCACTTTCTGCTATTGAGCAGCATCCTTTTTGTCCGCCGACTCCTTCGACAAATCCTGAAGTCATGTTCACTATTTAGTCACGAGGCCGCTCTGCTCTTCCAACACTCTGGTCTGCACATCATTCTGCGACGATAGATCCTCTTCGTGTGCTGAGAATGGGCCTTGTTGCAGGAGCATTGGCCTCTTCAAAACTCCCAGCTCTGTCAATGCCTTCCAAAGCTTGTCCGGCTGCAGGATCTCGTCTCGATTAAACGTCAATCCGTCTAGATCCACTAAGTCCACGCACTTTTGTGCCAGAAGCAATTCAATCGTGCGGCGCCGTAAGCGAGTACCTTCATCAAGTAGTCGTACCCAATTCTGATCGACGACCTCAACCTGCCGAGGGAGTACGTAAGGATCATGAAGTTCTGGTAAGCCGGGCTGGGACGAGCTACGGACAATGAGACGATTGTCTGGAGGAGTCGGCGAGTAGAAACCCACTGTCAGAGGATTGTTGCGCAGGTCCACCTTAGTCAGGGCGGGATGTCTGGACAGAGCTAGGCAACTGCGTCGAAGTCTCTCCAGCCGGTTACCCGCCAGAAGCAGCTTGTTCAGACGGAGCATACCCTGGAGACGACTGATACAGCCAAGTGCGTTGAAGTTCATGTTCAGCACTCGACAGTTGGGCACCTTAGTACCAAACTCAGCAGGCAAGGATGATATGCCACAAGAGGCAAGTTCAAGATATCGTAGACTGAATAGCGGCTGGCATGGCAGTCTCAGCTTTCCACCGGGCACCAGATTAGAGGATAAAAAGATCTTTCTGCAATCGTTCGGCGACGACAGCACCAGACCGACTATGTCTGGAGAGTCAGTCTGTTCACGCAGAGAAAGGGTATGCAGATGACGAGCGACATTGAGGCTCCTGATATCTGTAATGTTGTTCCTGTCAAGATAAAGCGACTCGATATTTTGAAACGCTGAAATGTCGATGATTCTGAGTTGGTTCGTGGAAATGCGCAAATGTCGGAGAGACACCAAAGGAGTTGGCTCTGAAGTTGCAAATTCGCTGAGAATGTTCTGCTCCAGGTTGAGGTCTTCGAGAGCCGGAAGCCATGACAAATTATGGACGTGAGCGAGCCGGTTGCGACTTGCATCCAGGCGAGTTAATCTCGTGAGTTCTCCACCCTCAAAGTCGAGATTTTCCAACTCGTTTCCTTGGAGCCCGAGACTTTGCAAGCCGTTCAAGTCAAGAATCCCATCAATGTCAGTAATCTTGTTGTCGTTTGCAATCAGCTCCCGGAGATGATGTAGGCAGGATAGCCCTTCTAGGCTTTCAAGCTCATTTCCGGAAATGTTGAGATATTGCAGGTTTTGCAAGTGGCCCCAAGAAGTCATGTTGGATAAGAGATTGCGCTGCACATTCAGCGTCCGAACGGAAAGTGGCACTCCGCCTAGCTGTCGAAGATCGTTGGAGCTTATTGCCAGCTCCTCAAGTGTTGAGCAATACTCCTCAAGTCGATGCAAAGTGGTCAGGTGCTTGCCAGTCAAATCTAGACGCTTAATGTGATCCCAATATGGCTCAAACGGCTCCACATCCGTGATGGCTCTCATCATATCGTCCACGCCAAGAGCCAGCGAGCCATGAGCTTGACGGAGAGCCGCTGGATGCCTTCTAGGTGCGACAAAACTTGCTTCTTTGGTTGAAGGTTTGTCGGCCTGGTGCAGGGAGAAATCGGACAACGGTGTCAAACAGATAATACTTGACGCTTTCCCTGATGTGTATGGCACGGCTAAAATCCTTTCAGAACGATGTGAAATAGGAGTCATCGCTTGAGATTTGCCGGTTGTTATCAGACTCATATCCTCATTCGCCACAACTTCTTCTCGTTCTTCGATACGCGAGACCGGCCGTCCAACGAAACCCTGACACGGCCTAGGCTTGTACCAAGAAGAGTTCAAACCTGCGGGCTGTTTCGTAACAGCTTCTTGCTTTGGCGTTGTATCATTGGCGGTTCTGTCATTGGCAGTACTACTGATCTGCCGCGAACCTTCGGAAACATGGGCAGCCAGATTGATGTCCACCTCGGACGTACTAGGATCATCTTGATATGCCACCGCTGAGACAAGAGGTGAAGAGAATGCAATGGTAACCACACGAGGTTGCTTGTTGACATGCTGAGGTGAATTTGGCGGCTGAGAAACCCGTCCATCGTGTATTCGCCTTTCATGCTCGACAAGCTTGGATCGGGTCGTTGTCTGCGAGCCTCTATGGGACTGAGCAACTTCTACCTCCATCTCTGATTCTGAGCAGTCGATCCCGGGGATTGAAACGTGTTCATTGTTCGGAGAGGAGCCTCGACGTGACGAGCAAGAGATACCAATTGCCTGTAACTCATCTTTGGGCTCTGCCTCAAGCCCCTCCTCCGTGCTCAGATCAGAAATATGTTCAAACGGATCCTCCTCACTGAGAGCTTGCTGCGCTCGTCTGTCTGTTGCAGATATCTTTTGCGCTACGCATTCCTTGACCCAGGTCTTGGCAGCGTGATCAAAAGTCATTGCACCAACCTGGTCTGGGATCTTGACCGTTCCTGGATTAATCAAGCCTCTGCGGCCTGAACTGCCTGTCGAGCTAGTAGGTATCGTTCTCTGCGTCGAGCTTGTAGATGAACCTTGCGTTGGGATGGTGGTGTTGTGTTGTGAGACCTGCGCATCTTCTGTAGTCGATGTGGAATGCTTTCTCTTGCGCTTCATCTCAAGATTGTCACGGATTCGAATATTTGGAGGGCTACTTCGTTGTTCGTCCTCAGGAATGGGGACAAGCGCGGGCTCTCCTGCTTGAGCATTGTCAGGAATGGGCATTGGCGCTAACCCGGATGTATCAATAAGGAGCTCTAAGTCGTCGGACTCTTTGAATTTTCGAAGGTGGCTTGCAATCCTCGAATCATATTGCTGTGGTCTTCGTTGTTCTCGTAAACCTCTGCCTCCATTGCGGCTCGGCGGCCTGGAAAATTCATCTCCCGAGGAAATTTCATCGATATCTGGACCTGGTATGGCATCTAAGTTCAGTTTTAATGTTTCAACCGGTTCGTCGACGCTAGTCAAGCTGCTTTTAGGCTTTCCCTTCGCCCGTATCATTTGCATGATTTTCGTAGCCTCCTCAATATAGTCTTGGGTCGTGACCGATGTCTTTCTGGTGTTTTTGACCACCTGCACAAGCTCCTCAGCAACGGCCTCTCTAATAGCTACAGAACCAGGTTTACTAAAGGCATGGACCTCAACATCGACCGTTGGATTGCCTAGGCCGTCCTCGGAGGCAGCGTTTGATGTCCGCCGGTAAGCCATGCGAGGGCGCAACATTTGTCTGCTAGCGAGACTTTCGGGGTCAACAGTAGGGACTGCGTCATCGTAGCGAGCATCTTTACGCTTCGTTCCCGCAAGTTTTGATGGACTGCTTCGAGGAGCAACGAAGGTATCCTCCAGCTGTCGAGGTAGTTGTTCCTCAATTTCTTGTCGGAGTAGAGTGCGCCTCCTCTTCGGTGTCCGCTCTTTCAACGGTGATGGCGGGCTCCGTTTTGCCTGATCACTGTCCAAGTCTTCTACTTCATGGTTACCCTGATTGGGTGCAAAAGGAGGTTGAAAATTGCGCTGAATGCTCGCCGACTTAGAGCACCCGTCTTCAAATGGTTGGTTTGCCGGATGAAGTGGTTGGGAATGGACCAAATCAGAGAAAATCTGGCTATCAGCATCGACGCGTTGTACGTCATAGTCAGTCTTCAGCTTCACCTCCTCGATGAAATCAAACTCGTCGAGCTCTCCCTGCCCGAATTGACTCATGCGCAGCTCTCCTTCAACTCTCTTGTTCACCGTCCCATGTTCTGCCGGATCGGCATCTCCATCAAGCTCAGAATCCTCAAAATGGTTCAGAACGCGAAGAAGCTTGTTATTTGTGTATGTATCACGGTTTCCGAATAGCTTTAGTGGGCTACCCAAGGACGGCTGCTTGTGATGTTGTGCACGTCCAGAGGTTGGAGAAGACGTGGGCGAGGTTATGGACGCTGGATATCCGTCGTCCGAATTCTGACGGATACTCACAGGAAGGAGTAGGGAGCTACGGGGGGCAGAACTCGTGGATCGCCCGGCCATGTCTCGATGTGTGCTTGCGCCAGATGGGCTCAACGTCTTCCTGCGGAACGAGCCTTCACTTGAGAACCCACCACGCCGCTTATTGACGAATCCTCCCTGAGAGATAAAGTCTTGAGTGCCCATCGAAAGGTCGTCGGGGAGTGACTGAGATGTCAGATCGGTGCCTGTCTCATGATGTCCAAGCTCGCCGCTACTTTCTAGACTGTGTCCATATACCACGCCTTGGTCGCTTGAGCGGGATAACGGCCGTTGGGAGTCATCAATACCCAGTTGCTCAAGCTTAGCGTGCAAAACCGCGGTAGACTTGTCCAAAGAATCCTGGAGTGCACGAGCTCCGATGGTATTCTTGTTTGATAGGGAGACTGGGCTAATCCATTCATTCCTGAGCTCCTCTTGCTCACTCGCTGTCCTTGTTCTAGGTTCTTGACAGAGATGGTCGAATTCAGCATCACCCGTCGAGTTGATAATACCAGGCTGCAAACCAGATTGTTTGGGCCTCAAACTGTCCGGATGTTCCAATGAGCTGGGTTGCTGTTTCACTAGGCTGCGTAGAGATCCCTTGGGTGTGGGTATTTTAGCAACACCAGAGCTGACACTGGGTGTGTCTGCCTCCTCGTTCACTTCTGCAACGATCTCCAGTCCCGGCAGTCGTGATCTTGATGATTTCATGCTCTGAAATTGACCAATGGTGGACGTTCCAGGAAGAACATAAGGTATCGACCATAGCCTCGGCTGGTCCAGAGATGATGATGCTGATGGTGATGACCTGGGGGGTTTGTTCTCATCTTGTGGTGCTTGAGGCGCTTTAAACATGCCCTCCAGACGTGATGGTCCGAATAGATCGCATCCGTCACCTGCAATTTCTTCTCCACGAGCCAGTCTTCTCCTCCACTCTGGTATGTTGTCATCGTTAAGAGCAAGAGTGGACCTATTTTGCAAGGTGTAATGCTGGACAGACTGAACAGAATCTGATAGCACGCTTGACGCTCGGCGCGGTAAGACAGTAGCATGATGCTTTCTTTGGGATTCAGAAGTTGTGGTCGTAGATTGTTGTGCAGCAACATTAAGCTTGGATGGGTTCTGCTCCGCAAGAACAGGAGGGTCTTTGAGGGGTGGCGTGCCTCGCAAGGACCTCGAGCGTAGATATTTGCCGTTGGAACTGCTCTTAGACCGATTCAGCGCGAGATGAGGTATGCGGCTTGGAGATGCATTGGAGGAAATGCTACCAGGTCTGGAGCATGGTGGTGTTGGGTTGGGAAAAGACAGAGACGAGGAGTTATGTTCTGACTTCCAGTCTTCGGATAGAGAGTCGAGCCAGGGCTCCATTCTAAGACTCCGGAGGGATTATCAATGGCGATATCCCGCAGAAGCCGCCAATGCATACAGTTGAAGGTGTCTCGAGCTATTCGTACACATCATAGAAGTTCGGTCTATGTATGAAGCATACAAATGGTGGGGTCAACGCTGCAGTGGGGGCGTGAGAGGCAGCTAAGTCGCGTCATATTGAACCTAACTTGTAATTTTGTCGCGAAGTCTCCAAAACGATTGCTTGGCACTGGTTGGGCGGGGCAACCAACGCCAGGTACGGCGCCCCATAGGGACCTTTTATCTCTTAGCGCAAAAACTCGTATTTTACAACTCGGGGTGGGAATGGAGGTTTTCCCCAAAGCCTTTTTGGAAACATATACACGTTCATAAAGTACCTCCCTGCTAGCGTAGGCAAATTGCAGAAACCAATCCAACTCATGTATTTTTCTGCAGCTGAATAAGCGCAGGGAAAAATGAATCGGATATCGGCTGAACGTATCTCCGCAGCCTCAACAGCTGCAGAGTTTCAGCACAGGCCTTCGAGTCTTCCGTTTCGAGGTGTGTACATGCTACCTACGTTCTGAATACAGCAGGCTCGCGGGCAGTGCACCCATTCTGTCCCATTAAAACGAGCTGATCCTACCTAGTGCCACAGCTTATATGGCGAACGTCCACCGAGAGGGGTTCACAAGGCTGTCAGGTGGGAACGGCAGCGATGGCCAGTTCAGCTTGAAGTTAGACCTCATGTTTAGACGCTACAGAGCCGTTTACTGACTTGCTTAGTATAATATTCGTTCACGGTCTTCGAGGACACTCACCTCCGAGAGTAGTGGGAAATTTCGAACTGCCTCGTTGACTAACCCTTTGCCAAAATGAGCGACAAACTTCCCGATTCCAATCAGCGCAACGACTTTGCGAGACGTGACATGAAAAGTCATTTCAAGAATAAACTTAAGAACCTTACCGGGAAAGGGGTTCAGCCTGACGGGCTCCGTCCCGTTTCCCGCTCCAGAAGCTCTTCTCGTCTATCGCGTCGTGGAAAGTCGCCAGATCCAAAGAATGAGAAAGCGGAGAATGCTCAGCTCACCACTGGTGCCCATGCCTCAGCTGCGACCCCAGAGGTCAAGTCGGACGACAATGAAGATGCCCAGCCGGGGATGAAGACGGCTGCAACGAATTCAAACAAAGACGACGATATGTGGACGATAGCCGAAAAGAAATTGCGAAACGACCCCCAAAAATGTGAGAAATTGGAAGAATACGATCGCATCCTGGAAAATCAGCTCGGGTCCAAACTCAGGCCTATTGGAACCCAGGAGAGGCGGAAACAAGTCCTTGATTTCCTCGACTCGGGGATCAAACGATTGGAGGACACTGATAGCGACACTCGGTTGAGGAAGTGTAGCAAAAAGGCCAAACGCTTCTTCAAAAATGCTGTCGGTTGTATTGTTGCCACGCAAGGTATCATCAGCGCAGCAGCGGCCCCCTGCCTTCCTGCAGCAGCAGCATGCGCTGGTGTGACGGTTCTTTTGTCGGTGAGTCCATGATCGTATAGGGTCGGTGGCTGTACTGAACCTCCTCTAGCTCTGTATTCAAGCTGCGGACGAACGGCATGTTCTCTTTGAAGGCTTGAATATCATCTCTAGCTCAATTCGTCGCCTTACCCAATACGAAGACCTCCTCTGGAACGAAGGCAGCCAGCGAGTTGAAGAAGTCGAGGTCTCCATGACAACTGCGTGCTCTAACATCATCGAATTCCAAGCTCGAGCAGCCTGCCATCTACAACTGAACCCAATCGAGAGCGCAATCCGCAACGCGTTCAAGTGGGATGGATGGGAGAAATTGCTATCGGCGATCAAAGAGGCTGAAGCCAATGTCAGGGAATGCGCCGAGAGAAAGGGATGGCGCGATATTCAGAAGATCTTTGACAGGCTTGATGAGCTCAAGAATGAGAGCAAACATGAGATTAGCGATCAGTTCTCGAGGCAAGAAATGAGACAGGAAACGATCGCTCGGAAGAAGAAAGTCGATGCCTTTCTCCAGCTGCTTCTCGACAATGGCTGCCTCTACACGGAGAGCAAAGACAGAAACCGTGAGCGGGTCACGGGCACATGCGACTGGTTCACGAACCACGATCTATTCAAGCAATGGAATTTGCCGACAGAAAGTCAAGCACCGGGCCTTCTCTACGTAACCGCGGATCCAGGGTGCGGCAAATCTGTCCTGTCAAGATATCTCATTGACCAAATACTACCCGACGACGAAAGGACGGTGTGCTACTTCTTCTTCAAGGACGATTTTGACCAGCAAAAGAGCTCGCTTAGGGCTCTCTGCACTCTTCTACACCAGCTCTTGATCTCGAATCGCCACCTTTTGACAGATGATATCCTTGACAAGTATGGCGCTCAAGGGGAAAAGTTTGTCCAGTCTTTCTTCGAGATGTGGAGTACATTACTCGTTGCTGCTGCCCACCAAGAGACCGTTTGTGTTCTCGATGCCTTGGACGAATGCCAGGATCACGACAGGAATCAGCTTATTAATGCCATCACCAGTATCTACGACCATGGGTTGAGCAAGACGACTAAAGCCTCCGGTTTGAAGTTTCTCCTAACCAGCCGACCGTATGAACATATACGTCGTGAAGTTTCTCGAAGGCTTAGATCACAAATGGCTTCAATTCATCTGCAGGGTGATTGTGGTCCTACGGCGAATGAGATTGTGGAGGAGATTAAACTTGTCGTGGAGAGCAGAATTGATGAAACTGCGCATTTTTTTGATCTGGAGCCTGATGAACGCCAATTGATGAAAGAACGACTGAATTCAGTTCCAAACCGGACGTACTTATGGATCACTCTTGTTTTCGATGGTCTGATGGACAAGAAACCTAGCATCACCAAGCGAGACATCATGGATTTGACCAAAAAGCTGCCACAAGGAATCTATGACGCCTACGAGAAGATATTGAACAAAAGCCTGGACCGGGAACAGTCCAAAAGGCTTCTGCATCTCGTCTTGGGCGCAAAGAGACCGCTCTTCCTTTCGGAGATGTCTGTGGCTTTGGCATTCACAGGCCAACGGTCCTGCGACGATATGGCGAACAAAATCATCCCAGAAAACAGGATCCAGCGCGTCATTAGGGATCTTTGTGGCCTCTTTGTCATTGTCGTTGACAAGAGGATCTACCTCCTCCATCAAACAGCGAGAGAGTTCTTGGTTCGCGATGACTTCGATAAGAAGAAAGCTAGGAACAGGCATTCCAGCAACCCGAAGAACTACGACGCAGCGGCTATCATCTTCATCACACAAACCTTAACCCTTCTTCTCACCTTATTGTTTAGCGCCGTGCGCTCAATTTTCCACAGGACCTGGCTCTTTCTGACCAAGTCGTGGAAGCATTCCATGGATCCGACAGACTCCAATTCGATTCTAGCAGAAACATGCATTTCGTACCTGCAGTCGGATTTCGCAAAAGAGAATGCTGCAATGTTCGAGTACTCTGCCATTTACTGGGTAGATCACTACTGCCAGTCAGGAGAACATTGCAAGGCAGAAGTAGCAGAGATGACACGAAATCTTTGCCTATTATCTGAAAGACGTACACAGTGGACCAAAATTTATTATGAAAATAATATGATTCCTGTCACTGGATCTCCACTATGTCTGGCGTCTGCACTGGGACTTGAAAGAGCTGTGAAGCTGTTTCTACGTGAGCAAGACCCGAATAGTGTCGATCTCGTGAATAAAGTCGACATTGACTCCAAGGATACTACTCACGGTCGGACGCCGCTGTCGTGGGCGGCAATGGGAGGGCACGAGGCCGTGGTCAAGCTGCTGCTCGAGACGGGCAAGGTCGACGTCGACTCGAAGGATACTACGCACGGTCGGACGCCGCTGTCGTGGGCGGCAGGGGGAGGGCACGAGGCCGTGGTCAAGCTGCTGCTCGAGACGGGCAAGGTCGACGTCGACTCGAAGGATACTACTTACGGTCGGACGCCGCTGTCGTGGGCGGCAGAGAGAGGGCACGAGGCCGTGGTCAAGCTGCTGCAATTAAAGCACTAAATAATTCATTCTACTATACCTTCTCCCTGCCCACCACCTTACTGCCCGACTTCCTTATGTACTTGGTGATAGAATCTACTAGAATGTAGCTACGCTTAGAAACCCTTTGCTTTGAAATATGTTCCTAGTTTTGAAATCAATCCTACTAAGATATGGAGAGTTTATTCTGCTTCGAAATCAACTTAAGTGCTTGTATAGAAACTCTCTTCATTGTTCTTTCCTATTAGTAATTGGCTAGCTCTTGCATAGTTTACGTGGCAAATCGGTTGCGCTAGTTAGTAGGGAGGGTGCCGACCCGCTCCAGTCACACCTGTGAGGTGCATTCACATGAAGTGTGTCTCCATGAGATGCATGCCTGTAAGATGCGCCCATGAGATGCAAGCCCATGAGGTACACGCCCATGAGATGCACGCCCGTAAGGTACACCCCCAAAGACACACGCCTATGAAGGTTTTTGCGAGGACCTAGCGCGTCAGACCACAGTCACACATCTGTCCCAGCTTCAGCTAGGGTTCCGGCGTTGTCGCACATGGGTTTCAGTCGCCGCCCTGGCGTCCTAAAGGTCAGTATTTAGGTCGCTGCAAGGTCTGCTTGGGTACCAGCGCTCATCGGCCTTGTTTCGACCCGTCTGTCTGTCTTCAACCTGTCTGTCTATCACTTGGTAGCCAATCCGATTGCCTGCGCTTCTTTTCCCCGCCTCACCCACCTCTTGTAGATAGTTTAGATAGT
>Ga0335072_10002193_pt1 | contig 30694 bp, 27 predicted proteins | sample Lox_Sample_21_FD_206725 | JGI IMG/M metagenome (GOLD analysis project Ga0335072, IMG submission 206725) | Soil microbial communities from Loxahatchee National Wildlife Refuge, Florida, United States - Lox_Sample_2.1 | ecosystem: Environmental > Terrestrial > Soil > Wetlands | place: USA...
GCGCGCAGCAGCGAACGCAGGGTCGAAAAGACCAGTCCCTGCCAGCGCTGCTCGGTGATGTCGTCGAAGAGCAGCGTTCGCAGCAGATCACTGGAGAGCGGGGTCACGCCGCGGCGCTTGAACCACGTGGTCTTGCCCGACCCTGGCAACCCGATGGTCAGCACGACGTAGCCGCGCGCGCCCTTCGTCGCTCCCGCCGTGGCTTCCGGCGGCGGCGTCGACAGCGATTCCGGCTGCGTCTCCAGCACCATCTTCGGGGCCGGTTCCGGCTCGCTCAGCGTACCTACGGGTTCGGGCAAAGCCGTCCCGGCATTTGCAGCCGATCCATTCACGAGCCCTTCGGCCTCGGGTTCCACCCCGTCACTGCCTTCAGGCACCGCATCGTCATCCGCCAGTTTTGCCTCGGGAGCACCCCCATGATACGAGGGCTGCAACGGAGCTGGCTGATTCGGGGGCAGTTCCTGCCCAATCTTCCCGGTGGATTCCGAAGTATTCGGCCCACGCTTCGAACGTCTTCTCATGCGTTCGCGCATCCATTCGCGCATATCCAGGATGTAACACATACAGGACCTCGCCGCAAACGCATCTCGGCGGTATGTACCTTTTCCAGCACGCTTTTCACGGCCCCGCAACGTGACGTTGGTATGCAAAAATCCGCAATGTTTTCAATGCCCTCGGTTTTTCCCTTGACTACGGTGCTAGCATCGGAAATTGGGTGGTTCCGGGCGTTTTCGACTGTACCCCTCCATCAGACCCGAGACCCCTGAGATCGTATTGCAAGAAATTTTTCTGCAAGGAGACGCACCATGGCCGTCAAGGTTGGAATTAATGGGTTCGGGCGCATCGGACGCAACGTGTTCCGCGCATCGCTTGGGAATCCGGACATCGAATTTGTCGCCGTCAACGACCTCACCAGCCCCGCAACTCTCGCTCACCTGCTCAAGTACGATTCCATCCTCGGCAACCTGAAGAACGACATCGTTGCCGGCGAGGACTTCATCTCGATCGACGGCAAAAAGCTCAAGGTCTTCGCGCAGAAGGACCCGGCGCAGCTGCCGTGGGATTCGGTCGGCGCTCAGGTCGTGGTGGAATCGACCGGCCACTTCACCGACGCCACCAAGGCGAAGGCCCATCTCCGCGGGCCGGTGAAGAAGGTCATCATTTCCGCTCCCGCGACCAACGAGGACCTCACCGTCGTCCTCGGCGTCAACGAAGGCAAGTACGATCCGGCCAAGCACAACGTCATCTCGAATGCCTCCTGCACCACGAACTGCCTGGCGCCGGTTGTTAAAGTTCTGGTTGAGAAATTCGGAATCGTTTCCGGCATCATGACCACGATCCACAGCTACACGAACGATCAGGTCATCCTCGACTTTCCTCACAAGGACCTGCGCCGCGCCCGCGCTGCCGCTCTGTCGATGATTCCGACCTCGACCGGCGCCGCCAAGGCCCTCAAGCTGGTCATTCCGGAAGTGGAAGGCAAGCTGGACGGTTTCGCGATCCGCGTGCCCACCCCGAACGTCTCGGTCGTCGACCTGACGTTCGTCGCTGAGAAGCCGATCACGAAGGACGCCATCAACGGCGCGCTCAAGGCTGCAGCCGAAGGCGAGCTGAAGGGCATCCTCGGCTACGACACCAACGAGCTGGTCTCGAGCGATTTCAAGGGCGACGCTCGCTCTTCGATCGTTGACGGACCTCTGACGAAAGTGGTCGGCAACATGGCCAAGGTCATCAGCTGGTACGACAACGAGTGGGGTTACTCCAATCGTGTTCGCGACCTGATCCTCTTCCTCACGAAGAAGGGTCTCTAAAGGTCAGGCCCTCCCCTGCTGCTCTTCAATCAGGCGCCCCATGTCTCTCCGCATTCCGGAAGCATGGGGCTCGCCGAACGTGGAGGCTCCGATGCGGCAGAACATTCCCGGCACTTCTCCTTACGAACCCATCATCGGCTTTTCGCGCGCCGTGCGGGCCGGCCAGCACGTTTATGTCTCCGGTACCGGCCCTGTAGGCGCCGATAGCGAAGACGCGGCCACGCAAACCAGTCACATTCTGAAGATCATTTGCGCCTCGCTCGAAAAGGCGCAGGCGCGCTGCGAAGACGTCGTGCGGACCCGTATTTATCTCACCCACGTCGAAGACTGGGAAGCCGTCGGCAAAGCGCACGGCGAGTTCTTCGGCACCATCCGCCCGGCTGCCACCATGGTGGTCGTCGCCGGGCTCCTGAACCCCTCCTGGCGCGTGGAGATCGAAGCCGACGCGGTCGTTCATTCTGCGCCCCAGGACTAGACGGAGACCTTTATGGCAAAACTTTCCATTCGCGACCTCGATCTCGCCCACAAGCACGTCTTTATGCGCGTGGATTTCAACGTCCCCCTCACCGAAGACGGCGCGGAGATCACCGATGACACGCGCATCAAAGAAACGCTGCCCACCATCGAGTACGCGCTCCGCCAAAAGGCCAAGCTCATCCTCGCGTCGCACCTCGGCCGCCCCAAGGGCAAGGTCAACCCGAAATACTCCCTGCGGCCGGTTGTAGACCGCCTCCGCACTCTGCTCGATCATGCTCTCGGCGAGAAGACCAATGTCGCGTTCGCGCCCGACTGCATCGGCGACATCGCAAAAGAACTGGCGCGCCAGCTCGAGTCCGGCCAGGTTCTGCTCCTCGAAAATCTCCGCTTCCACCCGGAGGAAGAGGCCAACGATCCCGAGTTCGCGAAGAAGCTCGCCTCGCTGTGCGATCTCTACGTCAACGACGCGTTCGGCAGCGCGCACCGCGCTCATGCTTCGACTGAAGGCATCACGCATTTCGTCAGGCAGTCGGCTGCCGGTCTTCTGATGGAGAAAGAGCTGAACTATCTGGGCAAAGCGCTTGAAGATCCTGCCCGGCCCTTTGTCGCGATCCTCGGCGGATCGAAGATTTCCGGCAAGATCGATGTCATCAACAATCTGCTCGACAAAGTGGACACGCTGGTGATTGCGGGCGGCATGGCCTACACATTCGCGCGCGCCAAAGGCGTCACCATCGGGAAATCGCTCGTCGAGGAAGACAAGATCGAAGTTGCCGGACAGGCGCTCGCGAAGGCAAAAGCGAAGGGTGTGAAACTGCTCCTCCCGGTCGACAACATCCTTGCGGACAGCTTCTCAGCGGACGCCAAAACCCAGACATGGGACTCGAGCGTCAACTTCCCTGGTGACTGGCAGGGTCTCGATATCGGCCCCAAATCGATCGCCGCCATCGAGGAAGTGGTTGCCACTGCCCGCACCATCGTATGGAACGGCCCGGCCGGCGTCTTTGAATTCCCCCGCTTCGCCGTAGGCACGAATGCGATCGCCCAGGCTGTGGCCGCCAACAAGGGCGCTGTTTCGATCATCGGCGGAGGCGACTCTGTCGCCGCAGTGAAGCAGGCAGGCGTCGCCGATCAGGTCACACACATCTCGACCGGCGGCGGGGCGTCGCTCGAATTTCTCGAGGGCAAGAAGCTCCCCGGAGTCGAAGCGCTCACCGACAAGTAGCACCTCCTATCCAAAGGCCCTGAGGATTCCTGAATCGCAGGAACACTCAGGGCCTTCGCTTTTTGCCTGTACGCTGAACCTCCTGCCCTGTACTCTGCCCTTATTCCGTCAGGAGCCCACTCCCCGAAAGAAAGCTCTATCCCGGATACGAACCGCATGACCCGACCCACGCTGGTTGCTGCCTTCGCCCTCGCTCTGACCACCCTCTCAGCCCTCGCGCAGCAGCCGCGCCCTGTTGCGCTTGTCGCCGACACGATCCTCGACGGCACCGGCCGGACGCTGCACCGCACGGCCATCGTTGTCGAAGGCTCGACCATCCGAAGCATCGGAGGACCGATCCCCGCCAACGCGGTCGTCTATGACCTGGGCAACCGCACGATCACGCCCGGCCTCATCGACACGCACGAGCACATCCTCTGGCACTTCGACAACGGCCGGCTGGCCGGTCCTGGTGAGCCCCCGCTCCAGGCGATCCTCCACGGCGTCGACAACGCAATCGACATCCTCAACGCCGGCTTCACTACGATCCAGAGTCCTGGATCTCCCGACGACAAATACCTCCGCGACGCCATCGCCCGCGGTACGATTCCGGGGCCGCGCATTCTCACCTCGCTCGAGCCGCTCACGGCCGACAGCGGAGGTCCCGACCAGCTTCGCGCGCTCGTCGATCAGCGGAAACAACAGGGTGCGGACTTCATCAAGCTCTTTGCCTCGAAAAGCATTCGGGAAGGCGGCACGCAGACCATGACCGACGCGCAACTCGAGGCAGCCTGCGGCGAAGCGAACAAACTCGGCCTCCGCACCCTCGTCCACGCGCACTCCGCCTCGTCGGCAAAGGCCGCCACCCTCGCCGGCTGCACCTCTGTAGAACACGGAGCTTTTGTCACCGACGATGTCTTCCGCCTGATGGCCAAACGCGGAACGTACTACGACCCCAACATCGGGCTCGTGCTGCAGAATTACATTGCCAATAAAGAGAAATACATCGGGATCGGCAACTATAACGATGAAGGGTTTGCGTATATGGTCAAGGGCGAAGCCATCGTGCTCGAGACTTTCAAGCGCTCCCTCAAAATTCCCGGCCTCAAAATCATCTACGGCACCGACGCCGTTGCCGGAGCGCACGGCCACAATGGCGAGGAGTTCATCGCGCGCATCCAGCAGGGCGGAATGGATCCCATGGCGGCGCTGATCTCAGCTACCTCGCTCTCCGCCCGCTCGCTCAACCTGCAGAATGCAATCGGCAGCCTCGCTCCCGGCCTGCAGGCCGACATCATCGCGATGGACGGGAATCCCCTCACCGACCCTACAGCCGTTCGCCGCGTCGTCTTTGTCATGAAGGGCGGAACGATCTTCCGCAACGCCGTCCCGAGCCCTTAGGGCCGGCGAAGGAATCCGCCCATCATCGCGCGCGCCCCTACTGCACTGACCCACATGCCTTGCGAGGATCGTCGGCTGGATTGACGTATCTGAACTCCACCGGTCGTTACGGGGTCGCGCCAGGGCAGCTTCAAGTCAACCCGGGTATCGACAGCTGCGCGTCGTTCAGTTCCATCTCCTCCGCAAAGAGGATCGCTTGTCGGCTGAGAAAATCCGCGGGGCCGAGGGCCTCTTTGCCGCCGTAGGCGATGACGCGCCAGACGGATTTTGCGCTCCGATCGATCTGTTGGATGACGACGCGCAGCGAGGAACGATCAGGACCTGCGAAGACGCCCAATATCCCTTCCGTGATCGGCGATGGGAATAAAAATCCTCATGACCTCAGAAATCCTCCAGCAGGCCATGCGTCAGATTTTCATCAGTTCCATATCTCGAGCCATTTCCAGGCCGACCGCGTCGAAGTCGTCGCCGATTTCCCGCGCGCGATGGAGAGCTGCCTGGACATGCGGCAGAATGTTCTTCTGCCCGACTTCCTCCACGAAATCCGCTCGGTTGATCAGCTCCGCGGGTTGATCGCGCGCGCCGCAGAGCAGCAGGGTTCGCCCCGAGGCGCGGAGCCGCTCAGCAAAGACTTCCAGTGCGTGCAGGCCCGTCGCGTCCAGCGCCGTCATATTGCGCAGCCGGAGGATCACGATTGCTGGCAACACGCTCAAGTCTTCGGTCGCCTCCTCCAGCTTCTGCGTGGCGCCAAACAGGAACGGGCCGTGGATGCGGAGGATCGCCACGTTAGCCGGGATCTCCTTATCCTGCAGAACGTGCGATCGGCCCTCGCGCAGATATTCCGGCGTTACCGGCGCTACGGTCGTGGTCTCCGCAATGCGGTAAATGTAGAGCAGCGCCGCCAGCGCCATGCCGACGCCAACCGCGACGGTGAGATCCGCCACAACCGTCAGCGCGAACGTCACCGCCCACACCGCAACGTCTGTCTTCGCCATGCGGAGCACGCCGCCGATCTCGCGCCACTCGCCCATATTCCACGCCACGACAAACAACACTGCGGCGAGTGTTGACAGGGGGATGAAGCGCGCCAGCGGAGCCGCCACCACCAGGATCGCCAGCAGTGTCAGCGCATGGATGATCCCGGAGATCGGGCTCACAGCTCCCGCGCGAATATTTGTCGCCGTGCGCGCAATCGCCCCGGTGGCGGGAATCCCGCCAAACAGGGGCGACGCCAGGTTTGCCACACCCTGCGCCATCAGCTCCACATTGGAGTTGTGGCGATCGCCGCTCATGCCATCGGCCACCACGGCCGACAGCAGGCTCTCAATTGCGCCGAGCAGTGCGACGGTGAACGCTGAAGGCAGCAGGGGCAGAATATGTTCCGCATGCAGATGCGGCAGCGCAAATGGAGGAAAGCCCTGCGGGATGCCGCCGAAGCGCGTGCCAATCGTTTCCACACGCAGGTGCAGAAGCGCCGCGACGGTCGTGCACGCCAGCACCGCCAGGATCGAACCGGGGATGCGCCGGTTGAACCGCGGCCACAGAAGAATGATCGCCAGTGTTGCGCAGGCAATCGACACGGTCGACAGGTTGATTGTGCCGAGGTGCTCCGCCAGCACCTTCATCCGAGGCAGAAAACTGCCGGGAACCGCGCCGGTCTTCAGCCCCAGGAAATCCTTTATCTGCGTCGAGGCGATCAGCAACGCGATTCCGTTCGTGAATCCGATGATCACCGGCCGCGGAATGAACTTCACTGCCGAGCCCAGTCCTGTGGCGCCCATCATCAGGAGCAGCACGCCGGCCATGAGCGTCACAAGCGTCAGCCCCGACAGCCCAAACTTCGCTACGATCCCGGCCACGATCACCACAAAGGCGCCGGTCGGTCCGCCAATCTGCACCCGCGATCCACCGAGCGCGGAAATCACAAACCCTGCCACCACCGCGGTATACAACCCGGCCTGCGGTGTCACGCCGGACGCGATGCCGAACGCCATCGCCAGCGGCAGCGCGACCAGCCCAACGGTCACTCCGGATCCCAGATCGTGCGCGAACCTGCGCGGTGTATAGGTGCGCAACGCCTGAACGGATCGCGGCAGCCAACTGTCTGAAGCGTTCACCGGCTGCCGTCCTCGGCCTTCTCCATCTCCTCCATCAGCGCCAGCGACTCGCCGAGATGCTTATGAAAATATCGACGCATCAGATCGAGCACATCGAGAATGAGGGGATCGCGGACCGCGTAGAACACCTGGTTCCCTGCTTTCCGCGTGGTTACGATCTGTTTCGCGCGCAGCACCGCCAGATGCTGCGAGAGGTTGGCCTGCTCGAGGCCAAGCCGTTCCGCAAACGTTCCCACCGTCAGCTCACCCTCGGGGAGCTGCTCGAGGATCGCGATGCGGGTGGGATGAGCGAGAGCCTGAAAGATTTCGGCCTTAAATTGACGAAGAGATTCCGGCATAAAACAATTATATTCGAATGTTCGAATATAATTGAAGAAAAATAGGAAATGTCAGGGTCGTGACCCGAGTCAGGCTTTCCACGTTATCGGGAGAAAGTAGTGCGAGACGCTCGGGCACCTGCCAGGCAGGCGCTCTATCGGCCGACCAGTTGATTCACCGGCAGGCTCTCCACATCATCCGATTCCGTCCCATCGGCCAGCCCGCCATAGCGCCGTTCACGCCGCTGATAGTCCTCGATCGCCTCCAGCATGTGGATGCCGCGGAAATCCGGCCAGAGCCGTTCAGTGACGAAGATCTCGGTGTAGGCGATCTGCCACAGCAGGAAATTCGAGATGCGCATCTCCCCGGAAGTACGAATAAGCAAATCGGGGTCCGGCATCTGCGCTGTGTACAAATGCCTATGGATGTCTAATTCGCCCAGCTGATCGAGCGCGATTCCCTTCCGCTGGGCCTCGGCCGCCAGCCTGCGAAACGCGTCCACGAGTTCCGAGCGTCCACCGTAATTCAGCGCCAGCGTCAGGGTTGTGCCGGTGTTGTGCTTCGTCGCATCCGCAGCCCAGCGCATCCGCTCCTGCACCTCTTCCGGCAGCTCTTCCGTCCGGCCGATGTACCGGATGCGCACGTTGTTGTCGTTCATGCGCCGCACGTTGTTGGTCAGATAGCTTTTCAGCAGCCGCATCAGGAAATTCACTTCCGCTTTCGGCCGCTTCAGGTTGTTTTCGAGCGAAAAGGCATACAGCGTCAGCCACGGCAATCCGATCCGCGAGGCCGTCTCCACGACGTACTGGACCGCTTCCGCGCCCTGCTGATGCCCGAAGAATCTCTTCAGACTGCGCCGGCCTGCCCAGCGGCCGTTCCCGTCCATGATGATGGCCACGTGATGAGGAAGGCGAACCGGATCGAGGCGGCGATAGACCACTGCCTCCTCGACAGGCAGTTCATGAACTCGGCTGGAATTGAGGGTCACGGTTCCTTTCGAGCGGCTCCCCTGGAATACATGACGTCAGGACGCTCGATAGCCCTCGTCCTTACCCACATCCATACGCGCCGCGGACGTTCGTGCCGGCCCGCGGAACCCCGGGAAGCAATTCCTCTTGCCGAATTATACAGACCGAGGATCACCCAGGGACGCAGCCACTCTGCGTCCCTGACATGAAAAGAACCCTGCCGTCATGGTTTTGCGCCGGGCTACGCCGGACGCCGCCGTCCGCACGCCATCTCGCGGACCTGGCTCAGAAACATCGATCGCTGGAACGCGTCCAGTTGCGCGATAAGCGGCGCGATTTCGGCGAGAAACGGATCGGCCATAACCGACGCCGCCTCCCGCGCCCGCCGACTTTGCCCATCTCGCAGCAGGTCGCAGATGTTAATCTCCAGCGCCGTTGCGAGCCGTTGCATCGACGACAATGTCGGCACCGCTTTGCCGTTTTCGATTTTTGAGATGTAGGTACGCGGAACCTGCATTCTTCCCGCCAGTTGCCGCTGGCTCAGCGAGCGCTCATGCCTTGCTTCCCGCACCGCGCGCGCGACATCGATGCCTTCCGCGCTCTCTGTGGGTTGCACGCCTCCGGTCACCAGCTGTGGGGTCAGCGGCTCCGGTTCATCGATCTCAAGGGGCTTGTGGCAGCGCCTGCACAGCGAGTTCGCCGTGCGGAATTGCACCAGGCTACAGTATTCGCAACGAAGTACCTCACGGGCCTCAACAGTTGCTAACGTAGTCGCCATAGATTGTGCGGAACGCCAGAGCGGGACGATCCGGGTTGACTGGAGCGCTGACCCTTGCGGCGCTGCTATCAACCTTTGAACTACATTGCGGTGAGGGTATCCTTTTTGTCAAGTGAAAAAGTAGAGCACTACCTGAAAATACGGTTAAAACCCTGGAAAAACCGAAGAGAAAAACATCCCCAGAACGGCAGGACCAACTCAACTAAAGGATGCAGCTATCGATGCCCCAGTCTTCCTTTACTCGCGAACGCGCCTGGACTCTTCTCAGCGAACACACGCAGTCGCCCAGTCTCATCAAACACGCTCTCGCGGTAGAAACCTGCGTCCGCGCCTATGCACGGCAACGGGCCGATGACCTCGGCCTAGTCGGCGACGATCGCGAGGCATTGCTTGAAACCTGGTCTGCCACCGCGCTCCTCCACGACTTCGATTACGAGAAGCACCCGTCGACCGACGAGCATCCGTTCGTCGGCGTCGCGATTCTTGCGGAGCAGGGTTGGCCCGAAGAGGTCCGCCTCGCGATTCTTGGCCACGCGGAGTACTCCGGCGTTCCGCGAGAAACACCGTTGGCCCAATCGCTTTTTGCCTGCGATGAGCTGGCCGGCTTTCTCACCGCCTGCTCTCTCGTCAAGCCGACGAAGTCCATCCACGATGTCGACGTAGTCGGGGTGAAGAAAAAGATGAAGGACAAGGCCTTCGCTCGCGGCGTCAATCGGGACGACATCGTCAAAGGAGCAGCAGAACTCGGTCTCCCGATCGAAGACCACATCGCCAATTGCATCGCCGCCATGCAGGCGAATGCTGAAGGCCTCGGGCTGCAGGGCACGGTTGCCACGCCGACTCAGGCCTGAACTCTGACGCTGAGGGTGAGTTCCCTGTTCAGGCGTTGCCTGTTGCGTCATGCTCTGACTGCGCAGGATCGTCGTCAGCATGCTGGTTCCTGGCGTGGCTGCGTTCTTTATTCCCCAATGGCTGCCGCACGACGCCTACGCCGGCGGCTGGAGATCGCTCGGCTGGATCATTCTTTTCGCGGGCGGTCTCCTCTATGCTCGCTGCCTTGTCGGTTTCCCGTTTGCGGGAGGCACGCCGGCCATCCCGCAGCGTTTGGTGCACAACCGCCCTTACCGCTACTCCCCAACTGGATCGGCGACCCCCGCGCCTGATCCTTACGCTGCATCCGGGGTCATCTTGCGTCATCCGGCTCCCTCCGATACATTAGTCCGCGGTGCTCCACCTCCAGACCCTCAACGACATTTTCTTCGCCATCGCGGACAGCCATCGCGAGCGGGCGATGCTGTTTCAGGATGCCGCCGGCGACTGGCAGCCCATCTCCTCGCCGCAGGTCTATCAGCGCGTCCGCGCTGTGGCCGGCGCGCTCCGCGACTGGGGCATCCGCAAGGGCGATCGCGTCGCGATCCTGGCCGAGAACCGCTGGGAGTGGGCGATTGCTGACTTCGCCTGCCTCGCCCTCGGCATCGCGGACGTCCCCATCTACCCGACTCTGCTCGCCGAACAGATCGTGCCGTTGCTAGCCGACTCGAATGCCCGCGCGCTGTTCGTCTCCACTCCCGCCCAGTTTGAGAAGCTCGCGCCTCACCGTTCCGCCACCTCGCTCGAACACATCGTTCTTATGGACGATGTGCCCGTCGCAGGCGCCGAGGGGTTCTCTTCCCTGATCACCGGAGCCGACATGCGCGGCGCGCAACGGGATGATGCCTTCGACGAAGCGGCCCGGGAGATTCAGCCGGGCGATCTGGCGACGCTGATCTATACCTCCGGCACCACCGGCAATCCCAAGGGCGTAAGGCTTACTCATGGCAACATCGCCTGCAACATCAATTACTCCCTTGACCAGTTTGACATCGGGCCGACCGACTCCTGCATCTCCTTCCTTCCACTCTCGCACATCACCGCACGCCATCTCGACTACGCTCTCTACGCGCAGCGCTGCCTCGTCGCCTATTGCTCCTCCTTCGAGAAGCTCCCGCAGGCGCTCACCGCCATCCGGCCCACCATCCTTGTCGCCGTACCGCGCGTTTTTGAAAAGGTCCGCCAGGTTGCCGAACAAAAAGCTGCCGGGTCCCGAATCAAGCGCTGTCTTTTCTCCTGGGCTCTCTCTACAGGTCACAAACATCGCGACGCAATAGCCGCCGGCGAGACGCCCAGCGCGGCATCCTGGAAGATCGCCGACAAGCTCGTCTACTCCAAACTCCGCGCGGGTTTCGGCGGACGCGTCCGCTATTCCATCGCGGGCGGCGCGCCTCTGGGTCTTGACACCGCCCATTGGTACGCCAGCGCCGGCATCCGCATCCTCGAAGGCTATGGGCTGACGGAAACCTCACCGGTGATCGCGGTGAATACGCCTGTGGCCAACCGCATGGGCTCTACCGGTAAGCCGCTGCCCAACATCGAGTGCCGCATCGCGGAAGACGGCGAGCTGCTTGTTCGCGGCCCCAGCATTTTCCCCGGCTACTGGAAAGATCAGGGCGACGCTGAATCCATCGACGCCGAAGGCTGGTTCCATACCGGCGACATCGGTCACATTGATAAAGACGGCTTCCTCTTTATCACTGACCGCAAGAAAGAGCTGCTCAAGACGTCCGGCGGCAAGCTCATCGCTCCGCAGCCCATCGAAAATAAGCTGAAGGCCAGCTATCTGGTCGGCAACTGCGCTCTCGTCGGGGACCGCCACAAGTTTGCCTCGGCCCTTATTACGCCCAACTTTGCCGCGCTCGAGCCGTGGGCCAAAGAACAAGGCATTTCAACCACAGACCGCGCTCATCTGGTCGAAGATGCCAGAGTCCGCGCTGAATACCAGGCGATTGTCGACAAGGTCAACGCCGCGCTGGCCAACTTCGAAACCATCAAACGCTTCCGTCTCCTGCCCGACGAATGGTCCCTCGACACCGGCGAACTGACGCCGAGTATGAAACTCCGCCGCCGCATCATCGCGAAAAAATATGCCGGCCAAATCGCCGACTTCTATGCGGACGAATCCACATCCGGCCGCTGAACGCCTATTCGCCCTGTGCCTTCCGTGGCCACTGTGGTGATCTCTTCGTGAAGGCCGAATACGAGACGCCGGGAACCGCTGCCCCTGTACGCTGCTTTCTCGACGCTGTACGCTGAACCCTGAACGCTGTTTCCACGGAGAAGACCGTTGCCCGAACTACCGCCCTTCCCGCTCACGCTTGATGGATCGAGCCTGCTCCACCAGATGTTCCGCTTCGACTGGGCCGCCTGGCGCCGCATTGACAGCGAAGCCCGCAACCGCGCGCTCAGCGAGGCCACCGCACTCCTCGGCCCATTGGAGCAGGCTTCGGAAGGTCACCCCAACCAGTCCGCAGTCTTCGCCCAACTCGGGCACAAGGGCGACCTGATGCTCGTCCACAACCGCGACACAATCGAGCAGCTCGCGCAGATCGAGCGCGACCTTGCCCGTACCGCATTGGGCGGCTTCCTCCAGCCGACCCATTCCTATTTGTCTCTGGTCGAGCTTGGCCTGTACGAATCCTCCTCGAAGCTCTACTCTCAGCTCGCCGCCGAAAACATCGAGCCCTATTCCGAGGCATGGGACGCCCGCGTCCGCGATACCATGGCCCGCCAGGCCGCTGCCATGTCCACGCGCCTCTACCCGGAAATCCCCAACGCCAAATATCTCTGCTTTTACCCGATGGATAAAAAGCGCGGCGAGCAGGTGAACTGGTACGCCAAGCCGATGCCCGACCGCGCGCGCATGATGCAGGACCACGGCGCCATCGGCCGGCGTTTCGCCGGCATGGTCAAACAAATCATCTCCGGATCGATCGGGCTGGATGACTGGGAGTGGGGCGTCGATCTCTACGCCGACAATCCCGGCGTCTTCAAGCAGCTGATCTACGAAATGCGCTTTGACGAAGCCAGCGCTCTCTACGGTCTCTTCGGGGCCTTCTACGTCGGCGTCCGTCTGCCGGTCAGCGAACTGGGCAACTGGCTGGAGGTCTGATGCGGACGCACTTCGCTGCCCTCTCACCGCTGAACGCTCTGCGCTCCGCGCTCTACGCTGCTTTATGAGGCTCTTCGTTACCGGCGCCACGGGTTTCGTTGGAGGTCACGTCGCTCGCGAGCTCGCCTCTCGCGGCGCCGACCTTCGGCTCCTCGTGCGCTCCTCCAGCAACCGCGCCAATCTCGAAGGCCTGCGGGCCGACATTGTCACCGGCGACCTGCTCCAGCCCGAATCCCTCCGCACCGCCATCCGCGGATGCGATGCTGTCCTGCATGTTGCCGCCGACTACCGCCTCTGGGTTCGCGACCCCGACACGATGTATCGCTCCAACGTCGAAGGCACGCGCTCGCTGCTCCGCACCGCCCGAGAGGAAAACGTGCCGCGCTTCGTCTACACGTCGTCGGTCGCGACCATGGGGTTCCACACCGACGGCACCATCGTCGATGAAGCTACCGCCGTCTCTCTCGACCAGATGGTGGGACATTACAAGCGCTCGAAATTTATGGCGGAACATGTCGCGGTTGAGGCTGCCCACGCCGGCCAATCGGTCCTCATCCTCAATCCCACGACGCCCATCGGCCCCGCAGACCTCAAGCCCACGCCCACGGGCCGCATCATTGTCGATTTTCTCAATAGAAAATTCCCGGCTTACATGGATACCGGCCTCAACCTCGTTGACGTGGCCGAAGTCGCGCGCACCCACGCGGACGGCGTTCATCCTGCTCTGGGGCGCTCTGGCGAGCGCTATATTCTGGGCGGCGAAAACCTGACTCTCAAACAGATTCTCGATAAGATGTCCGCCATCACCGGACTTCCTTCGCCCACCATGAAGGTCCCCCACACGGTCGCCATGGTCTTCGCCTTCTTCGACGAGACGATTACCGGGAGGCTCCGCGGCAAGGAACCTCGCGCCACGGTCGAAGCCGTCCGCATGGGAAAAAAGAAAATGTTCGCATCGTCGGCGAAGGCCGAGCGCGAACTCGGCTTCCGGGTTGTTCCTGTCTATCAGGCACTGCGCTCCGCGATCAACTGGTTTCAGAAAAACGGCTACGCGCCATCCTCCTGAAGCCGCCGCGAAGCGGCTGCCGATTGTCCGAAGCCTGCGCTCCTCCGGCCGGGAACGTTCGCAGGACGACCAGTTTTACCCTCTCGCCGCCTGCCGCGGAGAATCGAAGGCCGGACGGCCTGGATCGCCGAAACCGGGAATGGCCTAAAGTAGAGTCAGGGTCGTCCCTCGTATGAAACGCATCGGCATCGTCGCAGCCTTTCCCGGCGAACTCAAGCCTCTCGTCCACCACTGGCGCCGCCATGACCACACCTTCCGTGGCCATATCGGATCCATCCAGGTCGCCGCCGCCTGCTCCGGCATGGGCGCAGCCGCCGTTGCCCGCGCTGTCGATCACGTTCTCGCCCCGGGCGGTGTCGACACGCTCGTGTCTGTCGGCTGGGCGGGCTCACTCTCCTGCGGACTCCGGCCTCCTGAAGCGGTCTCCGTTCGCGAAGTCATCGACGATGCCACCGGCGAACGCTTTCCCACCGCCTCGGGAGAGGGCCAGCGCCTCATTACCCTCGACCACGTGGCGGGCCAGGACGAAAAGCGCCTGCTCGCGGAGAAATACCAGGCGGTCCTCGTCGACATGGAAGCCGCCGCCGTCGCACGGATCGCCCGCGATCGCGGCCTCGACTTCCTCTGCTTTAAAGCCGTCACCGACGGCCCCAACGACAAGCTACCTGATTTCAACCGCTTCATCGGCGAAAGTGGCCAGTTGCATGTGCCTTCCCTTGCTCGATGGGCGGCCGTGCGGCCAGCCCACTGGGGACCCCTGCGCCGCCTCGGGAAAAACAGCAACCTCGCGGCCCGCGAGCTGGCGAATTTTCTTTCCCGCTCTCTGGCCGGTTCGGTACAGTGAATCTCAGAGTTCCCATGGCTACTGTCACGACCAACAATCTCCAGGTCACTGCCCCAGATACCATCCCCACGATCATGCGCGCTGCCGTGTATCGCGGCATCAACGACGTCCGCGTCGAGACAGTTCCGGTACCCCGGATCTCCGCAGGAGAAGTGCTCATCCGCGTTGCCTGCTGCGGGGTGTGCGGCACCGACCTCAAGAAGATCCACACCGGCTCCCACTCCGCCCCTCGCATCTTCGGCCATGAGACCGCCGGACTGATCGCCGCCATCGGCGAAGGCGTAACGGGCTGGGCGGTCGGGGATCGCGTCATGGTCTACCACCATGCGCCCTGCGGCCATTGCTACTACTGCCGCAAGAAGACCTTCGCCCAATGCAGCGAGTACAAGCGTGTCGGCTGCACCGCAGGCTTCGAGCCCTCCGGCGGCGGATTCGCCGAGTACGTTCGCGTTATGCCCTGGATCGTCGAGCGTGCCCTCGTAAAAATTCCTGAGGGAGTCTCGTTCGAGCAGGCCGCCTTCGTCGAACCGGTCAACACGGTCTACAAAGCGATCTACAATCTTGGCCTCCAGCCGGATGAAACCGTCCTCGTCATCGGACAGGGGCCCATCGGCATTCTTCACGCCGCGCTTTCCGCTCGCACCGGCGCTAAAGTTCTGACCTCCGACCTCTACCCGCAGCGCCATACCATCGCGGCGCATTACGGACTGAACCACCCCATCGACGCCAGCAAGGAAGACGTCGCCGCGGCAGCCCGTTCCGCCAGCGAAGGGCGCGGAGCCGATGTCGTCATCCTCGCGGTGGGCGGCAATGCACTTATCCGCACCGCCATCGATGCCGCCCGCCCTGGCGGCCGCGTAGTGTTTTTTGCCCAGACTCAGCACGGAGAGGCCACTTTTGACCCCGCTGACGTTTGCATGGACGAAAAGACCCTGCTCGGCTCTTACAGCTCATCATTCGAGCTTGAGAACGATGTTGAAAACCTCGTCTTCGGCGGTTATCGCGCCGACTTCGACCTCACCCGGCTCATTTCCCATCGGTTCTCGCTCGAAGAGGCCGTCGAAGCCATCCATATCGCCTCAAATCCCTGCGCCGAATCGATGAAAATATTCATCCAACCGTAACGGGTCCGATTTTGAGAGAATAGTAAAGATGGCAGCGCAAATGACAGCCGCCGTGCTGCACGGCCGGGAAGACCTGCGTATCGAACAGGTCCCCATGCCCAAAGCCGGCACTGGCGAAATCGTGGTGCGAGTCCATGCCGCGCTCACCTGCGGCACCGATCTGAAGGTGTATCGCCGCGGCTATCACGCGAAGATGCTGAAGCCGCCCATCCCCTTCGGACACGAGCTGGCCGGCACCGTGCACCAGGTCGGACGCGGCGTCGCCGCCTTCCGTCCCGGCGATCGCGTCGTTGCCCTCAACTCCGCTCCCTGCGGCGACTGTTACTTCTGCCGCCACGATCAGGAGAACCTCTGCGATAACCTCCTCTTCAACAATGGCGCCTACGCGGAATACCTGCTGATCCCGGCGCGCATCGTCGCCAAAAACACTCTCCGCATTCCGGCGGGCATTTCATTCGAACACGCTGCACTGACCGAAGCTCTCGCCTGCGTGGTCCGCGGTCTCGACGAATGCGCGCCGCAATCGGGTGACACCATTGCCATCATCGGTGGCGGCCCGATCGGCCTCATGTTCATGCACGTCGCCCAGTTGGCCGGCCTTCGCGTCATCGCTATTGTTAAGCGGGACGAGCAGGTAGAAGCCGCCCGCCGCTTCGGCGCCTCCGAAGTCGTTCAGATCACAGCCGTCTCCGATCCTATCGCCGCAGTCCGCGCGCTCACGCCGCACCGTCGTGGCGTCGACCTGGCCATCGAAGCGGTAGCCACCCCGCTTGCGTGGCAGTGGGCGGTCGAGATGGTCCGTAAAGGGGGCACCGTCAACTTTTTTGGCGGATGCGCCGCCGGCACGAAAGTCGAGCTCGACACCAACCGCCTCCACTACAACAACATCACCCTGCGCGCCAGCTTCCATCACACGCCTGCAGCCGCACGCAAAGCGTTCGACCTCATTGTCAGCGGCAAATTCCGCTGCAGCGACACCATCACCAGCCGTGCTCCGCTCAGCGAACTCAACCGCGTCTTTCGCCGCCTCATGAATCGCGCCGGCGACATCAAGACGGCGATCATTCCCTGAAGCCGCTCCTTCCATGACGATCGATCTCGCACAGCAGGACCTGATCGAGAAGGGTTGGTCTGCGCTCCCGCCGGAGTATCGCATCCCGGCTGAGCCGCCAACGCTCGACGAAGCGCTCGCCTGGTGCCAGCGGCTCGCCGAAACCCACTACGAAAATTTTCACGTCGCCTCGTGGTTTCTGCCGAAGCGCCTCCGGCCCCACTTCCACGCCATCTACGCCTATTGCCGCGTCTCTGACGATCTCGGCGATGAGGTCGGCAATCCCGACCAGGCGCTGGCTCTGCTCGACCTTTGGGGTGCGGAGCTCGATGCGTGCTATCGCGGCGAAGCCCGCCACCCGGTCTTCGTCGCCCTTGCCGAAACCGTCCGCGCCTGCAACATTCCAAAGGAGCCATTCGCCGATCTTCTGGTTGCCTTCCGCCAGGATCAGACCGTTACCCGCTTCCCCACCATGGCGGACGTCCTCGCGTACTGCCGCTATTCCGCCAATCCCGTCGGCCGCATTGTTCTCTACGCCTCCGGCTATCGCGACGACGAGCGCTTCGCCCTTTCTGATTTCACCTGCACTGCCCTCCAGCTTGCCAATTTCTGGCAGGACGTTCGTGTCGATTACCAGAAAGGCCGCGTCTATCTTCCGCGTGAAGACATGGACCGCTTCGGGGTGGATGAAGTGAATATCGCAGCCCGCAGCTTCACTCCGCAGTTTCGCGAGCTCATGCGCTACGAAGTGGACCACGCCCGGGAGTTGTTCCGGCGCGGCCTGCCGCTCGTTGGTAAAGTTGACTCCGAACTGGCTCTCGATCTCGATCTCTTCTCCCGCGGCGGCCTCGAAATCCTGAATGCCATTGAGCGTCAGGACTACAACGTCCTCCGTGCCCGCCCCGCGATATCCAAAGTCCGTAAGGTCACTCTGCTCCTCCGCGCTCTCGCCCACAAATTTGCCTCCCGCAGTTCTGCTCAGGAGAGCGCCGCTTGACCTCCGCCTCATCTTCCGATCAGGACCCCCGGCTCCAGGCCGCCTATCGAACCTGCACCGAGATCGCCCGCCGCGAGGCGAAGAATTTCTACTACGCCTTTCTGGCTCTGCCGAAACCCAAGCGCCAGGCGATCTGCGCCGTCTACGCGTTCATGCGCCATGCCGACGATCTCTCCGACGATGAGACCCGCTCCCGCGATCACCGCCGCGCCGATCTTGCCGCATGGCTCGATGCCTGGCATCACGCGGCCGCGGGGGAACCGACGACGGATCCCGTCTTCATCGCCCTCGCCGACACCCGCCTTCGCTTCGGCATCCCTCTCGATCTCCTCGATCAACTCGTTCACGGCACAGCGATGGACCTCGAATCGGAGCCCCGCGTCGAAGCGTCTCCGAGTCCCGAACTGGAGATCCCTCTCTACGACACCTACGCCACCTTCGACGACCTCCAGCGCTATTGCTACTTCGTTGCTTCCGTCGTGGGCCTTGTCTGCATCCATATCTTCGGCTACTCCGACGCGCGCGCCGAACGGCTCGCCGAGAACACCGGCCTCGCCTTCCAGCTCACCAACATCCTGCGTGATGTGAAGGAAGATCTCGAACGCGGGCGGATTTATCTCCCCATGGAGTTCCTCGACCGCTATAACGTCACCATCCAGGATCTGCTCTCTCTGCGCGACGGCGCACACATGACCCTGAACCAGACCGAGTTGCTCGAAAGCCTGGCCAAACGGGCCGAGGACGATTACAAATCCGGTCTCGCGCTTGTTCCTCTTGTGGAGCCCGACGCGCGCCCCGCTCTCTGGGTTCTGATCACGATTTACCACCGTCTCCTCCGCCGCATCGAGCGCCGCAACTTCGACGTCTTCACCGAACGCGTTTCCGTTCCGATCACCGCGCGCCTCGCCATCCTCTTTCGCGGACTTCTCCAGGTCCTGCGCTACCGCCTCTTCGGATCGGCTCCCGGTTATGCCTGATCCCGCCATGCGTGATCCGCAGGCTGCAAAGACCGTCACGGTAGTCGGGGGTGGACTCGCCGGCATCGCTGCCGCCTGCGCCCTCGCCAACGCCGGCCACCTCGTTCACCTTCTCGAGCGCCGTCCCTATCTCGGCGGCCGTGCCTCCTCCTACGAGCATCCCGGCACCGGCGAGGTCATCGACAACTGCCAGCACGTGCTGATCGGACGCTGCACCAGCCTGCTCGATCTGTACAGGCGCCTCGGCGTCCTCGACTCCATTCGCTGGTACGATCGCTTCACCTTCCTGACGCCAGCAGGGCCCGGGTCGAAAAGCACGGCCAGCGTTATTGAGCCAGGCTCGCTACCCGCCCCGTTTCACTCGACGCTCGCCTTTCTTCGCGCGCCGGCCTTTTCCCTCGCCGATAAAATCTCCATCGCTCGCGGCCTCTCCTCCTTCATGAAGAGCCTTCCTCCCGACACGAGCGAGGACTTTGCACACTGGCTCCATCGCCACGGCCAAACCCGGACCGCCATTGACCGCTTCTGGAAACCCGTCCTCGTCAGCGCCCTCAACGAAGACCTCGACTGCATCTCCGTCCACTATGCGGCGAAAGTCTTCCGCGAATCTTTCCTGCTCTCGCCTGAATCCGGCCGCATGGGCATTCCCGGCATCCCGCTGAGCGAGCTCTACGGTGCGGCGATTGGCTATCTGGAAGCCCGGGGCAGTCAGGTGTCTCTCCGCACCAGTGTCGAAAGCATTGCGCCTGCAGAAAACGGCTGGCTCACCACCGCGGCCAATCGCTCCATCTCGTCCGACGCGGTTATCCTCGCGCTCTCGTTCGAAGCGATGGCCGCGCTGCTGCCCTGCCTTCCGCAGAACCCAGCCGCTACCGAGCTGGCCGCCAACCTCGGTCAGTTCGAACACTCGCCGATCACCGGCATCCACCTCTGGTTTGACCGTGAGATCACCGACCTCGACCACGCCGTCCTCCTCGACACCACCATCCAGTGGATGTTCAACAAGTCTCGCCTCCAGCCGTCCCATCGCGGGTCCGACGGCAGCTATCTCGAACTCGTGGTCAGCGCCTCCAAATCGCTCGTCCCGATGCAGCGCCAGGCGATCATCGACCTCGCCCTCCGTGAGCTGGCCATGTTTTTTCCTCAGGCTGCCACAGCGACACTGCTCAAAGCCGCTGTCGTGAAGGAAGTCCGAGCCACCTACTCGGTGCGTCCGGGACTCGATCCGTTCCGCCCGACCCCACCCAGCCCCTGGTCCGGCATCTACCTCGCAGGCGACTGGACTGCCACCGGCTGGCCGGCCACCATGGAAGGCGCCGTTCGCAGCGGGTACCTCGCAGCTGGCTTTTTCACCCGATCAATGGGACTTCCACTCGATTTCCTCGCACCCGAACTGCCTCCGCAGGGGTTCATGCGTCTCTTTTCAGGACGCACGCACACCCGCCGCCACCCCTCAAACTCCTGAGAATCAGTCGTTCCGGCCATCCGTAGCAGCCGAGTTCCTGCCCAAAAATCTGATTCCTCCCCTGCCACGGGACAACACCCCAATTTCCTACATCATCTGCACTAAATGAGCTATTCCCTCTGCTGTGGGAATTTGCGATTATGGTGTGCAAGTCCCCCCCATGACGACGACCTGAACGGATTTTCAGGGTTTTGCCTGGAATGGGGTAAGAATGGGTGGTTTGCTCAGAATGCATGACCTTCTGGCTCATCTTTCGCATTGGACCAACTACCTCCCGGCGGTCCTTATCACGCTCGGCGTGGCGATGCTGATCTCGTGCGCTGTAGGCTGCTGCTCCTCACCCTGCGAGGACAAGGACGACCTCTTTCACAGGGAAGTCTATTGAGGGCGCCGTAGGGAACGTCTCGCAGTAAAGGCCGGAGAAGCCGCAAGGTCTGTCCCATTTATGCTGTGCGGGGTTACGCCAATCAGCGTAATCGTCACGCTGCCTTCCGGTGAATCCAGCGCGCAAAAAGCGGATCCAGAAAGAAATACTGATCGTGATACCGGTCCAGGATGTCTTTGGAATCCAGAGACTGGAGGGCCTTCTGCACGCTTGACGCCGGCCCCAGGCGAAAATCCGTCCTCACCGCCTGCGAATAGATGTCCCTGGCGCCGCGCGCTGCGATTGCCTGCAAGACGGCGCGCTGCCCCTGCGCCAACTGCTCCCACAGAAGCTCGTAGTACGTGGACTGTGCCGTTACAAGCCCGTCTGTGACCGCATCCACATCGGACACGTCGAGATTCTGCTTCTCCTTCAGCTCCGCATAATCCCACAACTCGTGCGCCAGGCGCTGGACATCGTAAGGAATCAGGTCCGCGGTGATCAGCAGATCGTCCATCGCATCGGCGCTGAGTTTTCGACCTCTTCTCCCAAATTGCCGGGCAATGAAGACTTTCCAATCCTCCGCGGGTATTTTGTCGAGGAACATCTGCGGACCCGCTTTGTGGAAAGGCCGCCGAGCCGACAACATCTCCCGCATGACCGAGGGCTGCGATCCCGCGAAGACATAGCCGACTTCGCGCTGCTCCTGCACCTGGTTGCGAATCGCATTCTCGACAGTGCCGCTGTCAAATTCGTTAATCTGTTGAAATTCATCGAGGCAGATCGCCATGCGAAAGCCTGCATTCCTCGCGAGCTCCCCCGGCAGAGCGAACACCTCCGGCGCAATCGGCACCGGATCGAAACCAGTCCCCCGTCCCAGTGAGACGCTCACCTCGCCGGTCCCCATGTTGAAGCTGATGTCGGGCCTGACATTGCGGCCAAAACGCGTCGCCCAGTCCTTCACGCGCTCCCACGGGCCAGCGGCGCGCAGCACCTTCTCGGCGAATTTTTCCAGAAACTGCGTGTAACTCGAATAGCTGCTCACCGTGAGGCTCACGGTGTGAATCTGCCTCTTGCGCAGTTTCAGCAGAGCCAAAGCCACCAGGGAGCTTTTGCCGAATCGCCGTGGCGAAAGCAGAAACACCTTCTGCCCGTCCGCGAGATCGCGGACGAGCTGGTGCAGTTCGCCGGTGCGATTGATGAAATTCGGCTCTTCGATAATTTCGCCGAAGATGAACGGGTTCTCCGGAGTCGGCATATTACGCCTTAAAGCGTAACGCTATTCAGCGTAATCGGCAAGCCCTATATTTGCTCTCTGCTTTTACCCCAACGCCCCAGCCAGCTCCGTTCCGTTAGGCGACCCGAGGCCGGTGCATGCATCCCACCCCGGTCCCGCCGCATATGCGCCGTTATTGCCCTGCGTGATATCCCGAAAATCGGCCCGATCCGCATACAGTGACGGATTCACGAAGCCCACCGGCGAGCCCTTCTTCTGATTGATCAGCGCTATCAGTGCCGCCCATAATGGAGCCACTGCGCTCGTCCCGCCCACCACTTCCTGCTGTCCATCCACCAGAATGTTGTACCCGGTTTCCGGTGCTGCATCGCCGGCCACATCCGGCACGCCGCGCCCGCTGCCGGTAATGCCCGCGCTCGTTTGCCACGACGGCAGCGGAAAGACCGTGCTGTATCCTCCGCCCGTCGCGCCTCCCTGCGAACCGTCGTTCCACACTACTTCGGACGTGATCTTTGTCCCCGACCCGATTAGCTCCGTGCCGCCGCACGCCAGCACATGCGGGCTCGACGCCGGGAAATCCACGTTGTTCCCGGTGGCCCCATCCGACGACCCGTTATCGCCCGCCGCCACCGTGATAGTTACACCCAGCGCCGCCGCCGACTGGCACGCATCGTCGAGTGCCGTCGTGGAGGTCTGCGCCCAGCTCGACTCCGGTCCGCCCCAGCTGATCGAAACCACCGAAGGCTTGTTCATCGTGTCATGCACCGCCGTCGTGATCGCGTCAATGAATCCCTGATCCGTGTTTGGCGCAAAATAAACGGCAATCCGCGCCCCGTTTGCAATCGAACCCGCCACCTGGATATCCAGCGCCACCTCTCCATCGGCGCCACTCGGATCTCCGGGTGAGTTTGTTCCGCCATCGACGGAAACAGCAACCACCGTCGGCGGCGTCAGCCCGAGTCCGGAAAAGTACGTCTGGATATCGCTCGTCGTGTAGCCGCCGCCCAGCTCGATGAGGGCAATCGTCTGGCCCGCGCCGTTCACGCCCGTTGGATAGGCATACAACGCAGCCACCTGGGGTGGATTGAACGGGTTCGCCCCAGCCGCGGCCGGCCGAATCTTCTTCAGGTCCTTCAGAAACCGGCAGTGGGTCTTCGCCACCGGACGCGCATCGAGGCCGAGCACGGCCTCCACCAAACCCGCCGGGCCCTCCGGCAGCGAAACCGGCCCTATAAATGTGTGAAACTGCCGTTGGGTTTCCGTTTCCTGATAATCGTGCAGCTGCACTCCGAATGCCTGCTCCATGGCCCGGGCCGGCCCGCGCAGCACCATGGTGCGCCGCGGCAAGCTCGAAGCCGCCTCGTCGACCGTAAGCCCATGCTGATGCGCAAAGGACCGCAGCGCCTCAAAACTGGCCGGATCGGCCGCATAGTCGGCGTCAAACTCCTCCGGCGTGAGAATCCGTCCGCCCAGCGCCTCCAGGTTCAGGGGATTCTTCCGCTTCACGATCACCGAAACAGAGATCACCTGCTGCGGCTGTATGGGACCGACCTGTGTCGCATGGCTGGGAACCGCGCGTTCGGAACGCGGCAGAACGACTCGCTTTTGAGCGGGGGAACTCATCGCAAACCTCCGGGTTTAACCTTCAATCGAGCGTTGGGTGATCCTATCGCAAATACATGTGGACGCGGTGAATCCCCGGGTCCCACACAAACCAGCGGCGAATCATTTTAGATGCCGTGCACGGTCCGGTCGCCTGTCACGCAGTCACGCGATCGCCCTGCGCCGGCGGAGAAGAAATCACCAGAAAACGCACATCCCCATCCGACTCGTTCAAAGCCTGATGTTCCTCACCGGGAGCAATCTCCCAACCCTGATGCATTCCCAGCCGATGGGACCGCCCGCAAACCTCCAGCGTCAACTCACCCTGCAGCACATAGAAAAACTGCCGAGCCGCCGTATGAAAGTGCCGCGTCTCCCGAGCTCCGGCCGGCATCCGCTCCTCGATGACGCTCAATCCATCGCCGCGAACCAGATGCCAGCCATCGCAAACCTGACCCCAGACATAATGCTCGGCATTCCCGATGCTCGTCGCCTTCACCTGGTCCAATTCCTGATCCCTCATCCCTCATCGCTCATCCGCCGTTGAAGCGCCATGCGCTACAAAGGGATATTTCCATGCTTCTTCGCCGGCAGAGTCTCCCGTTTGCCGTCCAGCATCTCCAGCGCCGCAATCAGGCGCCGCCGGGTCTCTCTTGGATGAATCACCGCATCCACGTACCCTCGCTCCGCTGCTACATACGGGTTCGCAAACTGCTCCCGAAACTGGTGCACCCGCGCCGCCCGTGCTGATGCCAGCACCTCTGCCCGGCGCTCCTCACTCAGCGCGCCTTCGCTTGTTTCAGCCTGCTTCAGCGCCTCCGCCAATTCGCGCCCGTAGACGATGTTCACCGCACCTTCCGGCCCCATCACGGCGATCTCGGCAGTCGGCCACGCCAGGTTCACATCCGTCCGCAGATGCTTCGAGCTCATGACACAATAGGCACCGCCATAGGCCTTGCGCGTGATCACCAGCATCTTCGGCACCGTCGCCTCAGCAAACGCAAACAGCAGCTTCGCCCCGTGCCGGATAATTCCCCCGTACTCCTGCTGCGTCCCCGGCAGGAATCCCGGCACATCCTCCAGGGTGATCAGCGGAATATTGAACGCATCGCAGAAGCGCACAAACCGCGCGCCCTTCACGCTGGCATTGATATCCAATACACCTGCCAAAAATGCCGGCTGATTCGCAACGATCCCCACGGAGCGCCCGTTCATCCGAGCAAATCCAACCACGATGTTTTTCGCGAAGTGTTCGTGCACCTCGAAGAAATATCCGTCGTCGACGATGTGCTCGATGGCTTCTTTGATGTCGTATGGCTGGCTCGATTCTTTCGGCACCAGCGAGTCCAGCTCCCGATCCTCGCGGTCTACAGGATCCGTGCATGCCTTGCGGGGCGCATCATCCAGATTGTTCGAAGGCAGAAAGCTGAGAAGCTCCCGCACCATCGCCAGGCACTCCGCATCGTCATGCGCCATAAAATGAGCCACGCCCGAAATCTCATTGTGCGTGGTCGCCCCGCCCAGCGCCTCCTTCGTCACTTCTTCATGGGTGACCGTCCGGATCACATCCGGCCCCGTCACGAACATGTACGAAGTCTTATCCACCATCAGATTGAAATCCGTAATCGCCGGAGAATAAACGGCACCGCCCGCACAGGGCCCCAGAATCGCCGAGATCTGAGGGATCACCCCGCTCGCCAGCGTGTTCCGCAGAAAGATGTCCGCGTATCCCGCCAGCGAAACCACGCCTTCCTGAATCCGCGCTCCACCTGAATCGTTCAGCCCGATCAGCGGCGCTCCCACCTTCATCGCCGTCTCCATCAGCTTCACGATCTTGCCGGCATTCGTCTCCGAGAGCGATCCGCCAAAGACCGTAAAATCCTGGGCGAAGACGAAGACGGTTCGTCCGTCGATTCGTCCGTACCCCGTCACAATGCCATCGCCCGGGAAGCGCTTGTCCTCCATCCCGAAATCCGTGCAGCGATGGGTGACGAACCGGTCCGTCTCCTCGAACGTGTCCTCATCCAGCAGAAGTGCAATCCGCTCCCGCGCGCTCAGCTTTCTTTCGCGATGCTGCCGCTCGCGCCGCTCCTCGCCGCCGCCTTCTTCTGCCAGACGGTTCCGCCGTTCCAGCTCTTCCACAACGTCGTTGTTCGCTGCGCCGACCTCCCGTGCCGGCGCTCACTCGGCTTTGGCGCCGCGCGTATAGGTCGTTTCCACCTGATAATTCTTCCTCGGACCACGCACTGCATGTTTCGCGTGCAGACGCCCCTTTGCATCGACGGTAAAAACCGACTCATAAACGTCGGCCGCGCACAGAAATCGCGCCTGCGCCTCAAGACCGCCCTCCGGCCGTGCACTGAACTCGAGGCGCTCGAATAACTCTCCCGTCTCGCAGAAGGAAACGTCCATCCCGTTCAGCGGGGGCGCCAGCCTCCGGTAGAGATAACACTGGGTCCCCCGCAGGGTTCCACCCTGCACCAGCGAGACGACGGCCGTTTCCTCATACCGGGCGGTATCTTCCCCCGTTGCCGTGATGCGTGCTTCGCCCCGCACGCTGGCATAGCCCGGAATCTCGCGGACAAATGCCCACTCTCCCTGGAGCCAGTCGAAGATACTCTCAGAAGCCTTCACAATGCGCAGAAAACCTCCTTCCTTCGTCCCCTATACGCTATACGCCGCGTGCTGAACGCTGCTTTACTGCGGCTTCGCCGTTAGGTCCCCGGGAGCAGCCGGTGTTGTCGGCATCGGGCCCGGCGACTTCCCCTTCGCCAGATTGTCGGCCACCCGCTTCCGGAAGTCTCCCTCGTCATTGTGCCCCCATCCGCTGTAGTTCGACACGACCTCCATTTCGCAGACTCCATCCTTTGGAACCAGCGTGACATGATTCATCCGTTGCAGCAGGGTTCCGCTGATATCCACGTGCACCGTATGCTTCGGCTGGAAATCCGCCTTCATCTTCTCGTCGTTGATCACGACCTTGGCGTAGTGATCCTTGTCCGCCAGCGCCGTCTTCACCGCGGGCCAGACCTCGCCACATCCCAGAGCAAACGGCGTTTTGTATGTTTCGCCGAATGCCGTTGCTGCGAAGCCCGCCAGGAACAAAGTAAGAAAAATCCGTTGCAACACATGCCTACCCCCCTCGTTGGTCCCTCCTGCAGAAACCAGGCCAGTTGCACGGCTCCGATCGGCAGCTTCAGAACGCATCGGAACCGCATCATCCGAGCGAAAACGAGCAACGCCAGCCGGGCAACTTCCGGAGAGGATTTTCTGCAGAGCATCCTACACCCGCTGCCGCGGAACGGCATCCCCTGTTGTCCAGGCAGGCCGTACAAGCCGCTATCGGCCAGGCGGGGCATCCGCGAAGCAGATCCCACCATCGCCCAGGTGTCTTACCATAGCCAGTGATGAGCCAGCCCGCCGTCGAAAAGAAGATCGCAGCGCTCCGAGAAAAGATCCGCCACCACGAGCACCTTTATTACGTCCTCGACGATCCCGCGATCTCTGACGCTGAGTACGACGATCTCGTGCGCGAGCTCCAGCGCCTCGAGCGCGAGCACCCCACCCTTGTCACTCCCGATTCGCCCACGCAGCGCGTCGGCGGCAAGCCCAAAGAAGGCTTCCCCAAGGTCGCGCACTCCCGCCCCATGCTCTCCATCGATAACGTCACCAGCGAGCAGGAGCTCCGCGACTGGGACCGCCGCGTTCGCTCCCTGGCAGGCGAAAATGCCGATATAAGCTTCGTCTGTGAGTACAAGCTGGACGGCCTGTCCATGGCCCTTCAGTTCCAATCCGCAGCCGATGGATCGTCGCATCTGCTGCGCGGGCTCACACGCGGCGACGGAACCACGGGCGAAGACGTCACCACCAACGTCCGCACCATCCGCTCCATCCCGCTTTCCATCGCTGCGTCAGCCCTCAAAAAAGCACACGTGCCGGGAACCTTTGAAGTCCGCGGCGAAGTCATCATGCCTCTCGCGGCATTCCGTAAGGCCAACGAGGAACGCGAAGCCCAGGGCCTTGAGCCGGCTGCCAATCCGCGTAACTACGCTGCCGGAACCATTCGCACCCTCGAGCCCAACATCGTCGCCCAGCGCCGCCTCGACTTCTACGCCTACTTCCTCCTCACGGAATCCGGCGAAGACCTTCTGCCCGAACAGGCCGACGCCCTCGATGCGCTCACATCCCTCGGCTTCCGCGTCAACCCGAATCGGAAAGCTGTGCCCACAATCGACAAGATTGTCGAGTTCGTCCAGAAAGCCGAGCAAAATCGTGCTGACCTCGGCTACGAAATTGATGGCGTCGTCATCAAGGTCAACTCCGCCGCCGTGCAGCGCCGCCTTGGCTACACCGGCCGCGCTCCCCGCTGGGCCGTCGCTTTCAAATTCACGGCCCGCGGCGGCATCACCCGAGTCGAGAACATCGATCCTCAGGTTGGCCGCACCGGTAAAATCACACCCGTCGCCATCCTCACTCCCATCGCCATCGGAGGCACGACCGTCTCCCGCGCCACGCTCCACAACGCCGATGAGATCGAGCGTCTCGGCCTCCTTATCGGCGACTATGTCAAGGTTGAGCGCGGCGGCGATGTCATCCCCAAAGTCGTCGAAGTCGTCGAGGACAAGGAACACCCGCGCGGCCATAAGACGTTTCACTTTCCAACGCACTGCCCCATATGCAAGAGCGAGATTCATCGCGTTGAAGGCGAAGCCGACTATCGCTGCGTCAACGTCGACTGCCCCGCGCGCCTTCTCGGCAGCCTGCTCCACTTCGCCTCGCGCGGAGTCATGAACATCGACGGCCTCGGTGAAGCCGTCGTCGCCCAGCTCCTTGAACGCAAACTCGTCCGCAGCATCGCCGACCTCTACTCCCTCACCGACGAGCAGCTTGCCCAGCTCCAGCATGAGGTTGTGACGAGAGACAAAAAAACAGGCGAGCAGAAATCACGCACCCAGGCCCTGGTTGGTCCCAAAGAGCGCAAGGACCTTCTGGCCGAAATCGAAGCGTCAAAAGAAGCGCCGCTTCACCGCGTGCTCTACGGACTTGGCATCCGTTTCGTTGGGGAACGCACCGCGCAACTCCTTGCCGAAGAATTCGGTTCGATGGAAGCCCTGATGGCCGCGACCCCTGAAGAGCTCGAGCGCGTGAACGAAGTCGGTCCCCGCGTCTCCCAGGCCATCCGCGAATTCTTCGATGAATCCCGCAACCGAGAATTGGTCCGCCACCTCGAAGCCGCCGGCCTCAGGCCCACGGCAGAAAAGCGGAAAAAGACTTCCGAGCTCGAAGGCCTCACCTTCGTCCTGACCGGCACTCTGCCCAACCTCTCGCGTGACGATGCGAAGTCGAAGATCGAGGCGGCCGGCGGCAAAGTCTCCGGTTCCGTCAGCAAAAAGACGAGTTATGTAGTGGCCGGTGAAGATGCAGGTTCCAAGCTGGAGAAGGCTCGGGAGATCGGCGTGGCAGTGATTGACGAAGCGGGACTGCTGGAGATGCTCCGGAAAGACAACTAAGTGTTAAGCCCGTCATGGAATGAAATATCAACCGCGGCGCGACATTTGCATGCAGATTCAGAGCGGGACTCGGAGCCGTCGAAGTGAGAGCCCCTCGCTTTACGCTGGGCATCATCAGCGTTATCGTAGTAGCGGAGCCCATGCGAAAGCGTGCACTCATGAGGCTCTGCGAATGCTGCCATGTTCGATACCCTGCGCCTTCGACTCTCGCACGCTGATCCCTCTTCGGGTGCCACGGGGTCATCCTCGCATGATGCGTTGTCGCCGTGGTAATTCGCCGTTAGTCGATGAAGCGGGAGTAGTTCAGTGGTAGAGCGTCAGCTTCACCCTTGATTCCAGCGACCTTTTCTCAGCTAACCCTTTTTCAATCGAAATAAATCCATAAAAATCATCGATCTACGTGTGGTCGTGAGACCCCTATCAGTTGTGCGCAGATGTGGCAGATTTTGCACCATTTTTGGTGATTTTGAGCATGTGGATAGTAAAAATGGATAGTAAGAAACCGAGCCAATTTTGACCAAGGGTGGTGACGCTTTCGACGATCTGACCACTGAAAAGGGAGAGGAGCTGTGCGCCGTAAATCCGTCGTTCTCCGTTTTGCACAAATCTACGAAAATATTGTAGTATTGTGTTATGGCCCAATCTCATCGAGAGGCGTCGCGACGGCTGTTTGAAATTGCCGAACAGCAGCAAGGCTTCTTCACCACGAAGCAGGCCAAGGCCGCCGGATTCGCCGAGAATACACATCCGTATCACGTGCAGACGGGGAACTGGATTCGTGAGTATCGCGGGATCTACCGCCTTGCGCTATTTCCGTCGCCGGATCGGCCCGATCTTGTTCTCTGGTCGCTCTGGTCACGGAATCGGAAGGAAGAGATCGAAGGTGTCTTCAGCCATCAAACGGCGCTAGGCCTGCATGAGCTTTCGGACCTGAATCCAGCAAAGCTTCACATGACTGTTCCGACACACTTCCGGCGCAATAGCGAGATGCCGGAAATTGTTGTACTTCATTACGCATACCTCCCCACGACTGATGTAGAGGTTGGGCCGGGCTACAAGTACACCAGGCCTCTCCGCACGGTTCTTGATCTAATCGAGGCTGGGACCGTTGAGCGAACGTTCATTCGACAGGCTCTTATGCAGGCCGTTGACCGCGGGCTGATTACGCGACAACAACTTCGTAATACGAAGATGAGTGACGCCGCACGGAAGATTGCCGCAGATGTACTTCGAAGGGCTGCATAGTGACACCATCCAGATCTTACGCAACTGCTGGAGCCTTTCGGAGAGCCCTGGAAGAGCGGCTCAAAGGCATCTCCCAGGCGGAACAGGTCGATCTCAATCGCCTCAGGCGGCAAGTATCCTTTGACCGGCTATTGGCAAGGCTGTTCCGGGACG
>Ga0335072_10002194_pt1 | contig 30684 bp, 29 predicted proteins | sample Lox_Sample_21_FD_206725 | JGI IMG/M metagenome (GOLD analysis project Ga0335072, IMG submission 206725) | Soil microbial communities from Loxahatchee National Wildlife Refuge, Florida, United States - Lox_Sample_2.1 | ecosystem: Environmental > Terrestrial > Soil > Wetlands | place: USA...
CATCCATCCCGTCGGACCCGAAGTCCCTGAACGGCGTCATCGTCTCCCGGGGTCCGAGGTAGGCCCAGATGATGCCGCCGGATTCGTGCACCGGGTAGGCGCGCATCCGGACTTTCTCGCAGAACGGCGCGGGCTCACTCGGCATGTCCACGCAGCGGCCTTCGGTGTCGTACGCCCAGCCGTGGTAGACGCAGCGGAGCGCGGCGTTTTCGTTGCGGCCGAAGTACAGCGACGCGCCGCGGTGCGGGCAGTTTTCCTGCACCAGGCCGATCCGCCCGGCGGTGTCGCGGAAGGCGACCAGGTTCTCCCCCAGCAGCCGGACCCGGGCCGGCGGGCTGCCGGGTGCCGGGATCTCCTCGCTGAGGCAGGCCGGCGTCCAGTAGCGGCGCAGCAGCTCGCCCATCAGCGTCCCGGGCCCGACACGGGTCAGGATCTCGTTGTCTTCGGCCTTGAGCACGCCGTACCTCCGAACCTCCGCCTGCGCTCTACACTCACCGTCTCATCGGAGATTCAAGGTTGTCAATTATTAAGTAAACATTTACTTCCAGCCGTTTTGCGGCTAATAGGAATCACAAAGTCAATGGCGTCTTGAGGACGCTAATGCCGCATCAAGGAACGTTTGCGGCTGGGGACTGGTGAACAGACGGGGGGCTTTGTTCGTGGGTTCGGCTCAGGTCAGCTGTCCGGCGGCGTGCAGGACGCGCAGCGCGTTGAGGGTGATCATCTCGTTGGGGCCTGAGCGGCCCCAGTCCACGACTTCTGCGGCGGTGGTGCTGGGGGGTGGTTTCCACCAGTAGCCACCTGGTTGCCAGCGGCCGTCGGGGAGGCGGCGCTGGCGTAGTTCATCGAGGGCGTCGCTGGCGCGGGGGTCACTGGCTTTGCCCATCCGGGACAGGACCAGTAGTGCCTGCAGGGTGTCGTAGTGCCAGTAGGGCGGGTAGCGGGGAGCCAGCCAGGTGCGGTGGATCACCTGGCCAGATACCAGGCTGCGGAACAGCCGGTGCTCCAGGAACAGTTCGGCGGCCTGGCTGGCGGCGTCCCTGGCCGCGGTGTTGCTGGTGGCCTGCCAGTACTCGTGCAACCCCCACGCCGGGGCCAGCGACTCGTGGAAGGAGGAGCGCCGCCCGGTGGCGGCCGGGTCGCAGTTCCACCCGCCGTCGGGCCACTGCCAGGCGATCAGCCGGGCGGCGAGCTGCTGCACCCGCGGGTCGGCGGCCAGGCCGAGGCGGCAGCAGGCGGCCAGGGCGTTCCCCTCGATGGAGGCGTGGGGACGGGCAAGCCCGCCGGTCACGGGAGTGCGCCTACCTGGCCGGGTGAGCCAGGCAAGCACGTTGCTGGCGGCGGCGACCGCGCGCGGTTCGTGCGGGGGGATGGCCAGTTCGGTCAGGGAGACCAGCCGCCAGTGCGCGCCGGTCCACTTGCGGTAGGGGTGGACACCGAACCCGCCGTCGGCGCGCTGTCCCGCCAGCAGAGCGGTCACCTTGGCGCCGGCCAGCACCTGGCCGGCGCCATCATCTGCTGGCTCGCCGAGGACGTCGCGGCGGGTCAGCAGCCGGATGGCCGGCTCACTGGAATCCAGCAGCCAGGTCACGGCGGCATCCGTCTGCCGATCCATGGTCTTATTGTCCTCCGGCATCTTCGGCCGTGTCGGCGGGCGAGTGGCCCTTGGGACGCCGGCATGGATGGCAGCTGCCCGCCGGGCTGCCTTTCCCTGCTGTGCCGATTTCCGAGACTGGGCTGGTGACCGAACGGCTGCGGGTACGTGAGATCGACGATGATGAGGGCCGGCGGCTGGTGCGAATCGTGCGCCGGGGCGCCGGGTCGGTGGTGACCTGGCGGCGGGCGCAGATGGTGCTGCTGTCTGCGCAGGGGATGGACGTGGCGGCGATCGCGAAAGTCGCCTTCACCAGCGAGGATCGGGTGCGGGATATGATCGGGAACTTCAATGCCGACGGGTTCGATTCCCTCTATCCCAGGTATAAAGGCGGGCGGCCGCCGAAGTTCACCCTCGCCCAGCGGCGGGAGATCAAGAAGATCGCCAAGTCCCGGCCGGTGGACCATGACCTGCCGTTTTCCACCTGGAGCCTGGCCAAGATGGCGGACTTCCTGGTGGCTGAGGGGGTGGTCGACGACATCTCCCATGAGGGCCTGCGTGCGCTGCTCCGCGAGGAGGGCGTCACCTTTCAACGGCTGAAAACCTGGAAGACCTCCAAGGACCCGGACTATGCGGCGAAGAAGGCCCGGGTCGAGCACCTGTACGCCATCGCCGACCGCGAGGTGGCCCCAGAGCCGGGCGAACCGGAAGTGATCTTCTGTCTTGACGAGTTCGGGCCCTTAAACCTCCAGCCCCGGGCCGGGCGGCAGTGGGCCGCGATCAGCGGCAAGAGCAAACAGCCCGGCCGGGAACCGCGGCGCCGCCTGCGTGCTACATACACCCGCACCGCCGGGGTGCGGCACCTGCTCGCCGCCTACGAGCTGGGTGAAGACAAGCTATTCGGCCACATCAAGCCGCGCAAGAACCGCACCAGGTTCCTGGAGTTCTGCCGGTACCTGCGCTCCCTCTACCCGGCCGATGTCCGCATCGCGATCATCTGCGACAACTTCTCACCCCACCTGACTACCAGGAAAGACCGCCGGGTCGGGATATGGGCGGAGGCGAATAACGTCGAAATCGCCTACACGCCGGCCAGTGCTTCCTGGTTGAACCGAATAGAAGCCCAGTTCACGGCCCTGCGGTACTTCGCGCTCGACGGCACCGACCACGCCACCCACCAAGAGCAAGCGAGCATGATCCGCCGCTACATCATCTGGCGCAACAACCACGCCTACGACGAACGGCTCCGCCGCATCATCGACGGGGCAAACGTTGCCTGATGCGGCACTAATAACGGCGGTGGAGTCATCTGGTAAGGAAGACCGCCGCACCAGGCGGCTCACGCTTGCTCGATGCCCCGCAGGCCCGCGTACACCGGCGAGGAGCGGAAGGTCTCGACGTCGCCCGAGTACGCCAGCCGCCCCTCCACCATGGCCCAGATGTGCTCGCTGACGGACGTGAGCATGTCGAGGTCGTGCTCGACGACGACGACCGCGCGATCCTGGCTGACCGCGGTGAGGGCATCGGCGAGCACGGTCCGCTGTGCGGCGGACAGGCCCGAGGCGGGCTCGTCGGCGAGGAGGACCTTGGGCTCGCTGACGAGCGCCCTGGCCAGCTCGGTCAGCCGCTGCGCCTCGAGAGTCATCCCGTCGACGAGCCGCGCGCCGAGGTCACTGATGCCGAGGCTCTCCAGGGCGGCCCAGGCGCGTTCCCTGGCCGCCGCCGCCTGGGGTCTCCACAGCGATCCGACGATCCACTGACCCGGGTCGCGCAGGCAGGCGGCGGCGACGTTATCGACCGCCGTCCGTCCGTGGGCGAGGCGAACCGTCTGCCACGTCCGCGCCACGCCAGAGCGGGCCCGGCGCATGGCGGACCATCCGGTCGCGTCCTGCCCGTCGATCAGCACGGTGCCAGAATCAGCCCGGACGGAACCCGCGAGCAGGTTAAACAGCGTCGACTTGCCTGCTCCGTTGAAGCCGCACAGGCCGAACAGGCCCCGAGGGGGAACCTCGAGAGACACCGAGTCGACCGCCACGACCCCGCCATAGCTCTTCGTGACGTCGTAGCACGCCAGCACCAAGGGAGCGCTGAGCGTACCCGGCGCCGTCCCAGAACCGCCGGCCGCGGTTGCCTCAGGCGGCGTTTCTCGCACCGTCTCCGCCTCCTCCCGCCCGGAACCGTCCGGCGCTCCACGACCGGAGGGAGTCGGCCCAGCGGTCCGTCCTGCGGCCTAGGAGCCGGGCCACCGCCCCTGCCACCCCGTCGGGCTCCACAAGGAGGATGACCAGCAAGGCGATTCCCTCGATGATGCCGATGTTCGTGCTGATGAACGACGTGCTCGTGGTCAGGTACTCGATGACGATGGCCCCGAGGATCGCGCCGATGACGCTCTTGCGCCCGGCCACGAACAACATCAGGAGCAGCGTGATCTCGGAGGTCTCGCTGAGCACGTCGGGCGTGACCAGGCCTTGGGCGCTGACGAGGACCGCGCCGCCGACGGCGGCGAGAACCGACCCGAGGACGAACACCTCCAGGCGGCGCTGCCGGAGGCTTACCCCGATTGACTCGCCAAGCCGCTCGTCGGAGGCCATGGCCATGAGCTGGAGGCCGACCCCGGAACGCATCACGCGGAGCACGAGCCCTGCCGCGAGACCGAGCAACAGCACCGAGATGATCCCGGACCTGACGAGAGTCGACTCGTAGTCCGGTCCGTTCCAGAACGGCAGCACGCCGTCGATGCCGGAGAACGAGCCCAGCCAGCCGGAGTCCGCCGCCAGCTGGTAGACGAACAGCGGCAGGAGCAGGGTCGCAAGCGCGAGTGCCAGTCCGGGCGCCCTGGTTACGACCGCCCCCATCAGCAGCGAGGCCACCGCGGCGAGCGCGATCACGGCGAGCAGGCTCTCGAGCGAGCTGAAGCCGTACTTCGTCTCGAGGACGCCCGTCCCGTAGGCGCCGACGCCCATGAACACGGACTGGCTGAAGGCCAGCTGCCGGCTGTAGCCGAGTTGAAGCACCATCCCGACGGTCACCACCGCGTAGGCAACGCCCGTGGTCACCGTGAGGCCGAGATAGGAGCCGTTCAGCGCGGTAAGGACGAGCCCGCCGAGGACGGTGATCGCGACGGTGGCAGCGAGGGGGACAGGGTCACGGCGGCGTACATGTCGCGCGGCCGGCCCCGGTGCCGCGGGCGGGCCCGCTGAGGAGGCAGCCGCGGCTGCCGGACCCGTCGCCGCCGACGAGTCGATCGTGCCGCGATCCGCCGCGGCCGGCTCTGACATAGCGGGTGCCTTCCTTCCCTACGCAGGCTCCGCGCTGAGCCCCAGGACCTCGGGCCGGAGGATGATGATGCCGAAGAGGACGGCGTAGAGCAGGACATCGTTATAGGTGGTGCTGACGTAGCCGCCGAGCATGGCCTCGGCGACGCCGATCGCCAGGCCGGCCACCACGGCGCGGCCAGGTTTCCTGAACGCCGCGAACCCCGCGGCGACGACCCCGATCAGGCTGATCGTGGGGCCGCTCAGGTAGGTGAACCCGGTGAGCGGGGACTCGACGATGCCGAAGAGGGCGGCCAGCGCCGCCGTCACGATGAAAATCCGCCGCCGGAACAGGGCGCTGTCGATGCCGACGATCCGCGAGCCGGTCACGCTCTCGCCGCAGGCGCTCGCCGCCCGCCCGGACACCGTGAAGCGCAGGTAGGCCCACAGGATGAGGCCGCTCACGACGGCGAGTGCGAACACCAGGACCCCAGCGCGCTGCACATGGAAGTCGGCGATGGCGAGGGCCGGACCTGGCCAGATCGCCGGCGCGCTGTAGGGGTCCGTCCCGAAGACGGCCCTGGCCGCCCCCTCGAGTATGAGGGAGAGCCCGAACGTGTAGAAGAAGACGCCCACGATGCCGTGCGCGCCCGAGCCGCGGTCGAAGGCGATGTGCAGCACGATCCGGTCGAAGATCCAGGCGATGAGCCCGACGGCCGCCAGGACGACCAGGACGCCCGCGGCGAACGGCAGGTGGTCGGTCTGCACCAGCCGCGCCGTGCCGATGGCCCCGAGCATGGCGAAGTCGCCCACCGCCAGGTTCAGCACGTTGCAGACCCGGAACCACACCGCCAGGCAGGCACCGAAGATCCCGTAGATGGCCCCGGACGTGAGACCCGCGGCGAGGAGGTTGAGGAACTCGCTCACGGCGATGTGACCTCCGGCCGCCCCACGAGGCCCTTGTACATGCGCACGACCCGGTCGGCGACCAGGATGGCGTGCGCCGGGTTCTCCTCGACGAGCAGGATGGTCATGTCGGTCGCGGTCATCTCGCGGAGCCAGTCGTAGACCCGGCGGGCCACGGCCTCGGCAAGGCCGAGGCAGGGCTCGTCGAGCAGCAGGATCCGCGGCGCGGCCGCCATCGCCCTGGCGAGGGCGACCATCTGCTGCTGGCCGCCCGACAGGGTGCCCGCCTTCTGATCGAGCAGCCGCCCTAGCTCGGGGAACATATCGATGACCCCGGAGACGTCGTCCCACGCCTGGCGGGCGCGGAGCCGCCGGGTCCGGCTGTAGCTGCCGAGCATGATGTTGTCCCGCGTCGTCAGCTCGGGGTAGAGGTGGCGCCGCTCGGGGACGAGGACCAGGCCGGCCAGGACCGCGGCCCGCGGATTGCCGACTGGGAGCGCCTCACCGAACACCCGGACCGTGCCGCCCCGGCGGACGAGGCCGGCGATGGCGGTGACCAGGCTCGACTTTCCGTGACCGTTGGGGCCGATGACAGCCACGCACTCGCCGGCGCCGACAGAGAACGTCACCGACTCGACGGCCACGAACTTGCCGTAGCTGACGGAAACGCCGTCGACCTCCAGGGCTGCGCCGCCTGACGGCACCCGTCAGTTCCCCACGTGCGGCAGCACGTTGAAGGAGCCGTTGGCGCCCACGGTCACCACTGCCGAGTAGATCTGGGTGATGTTCGCGTAGTTGGACGGCGACCGCTGCCAGTAGTACGCCTGGATGCCCCCGGTGACGAGCGCCTGATGCGCGAGGGCGTTCTTCACGGCATCAGGCGAGGTCGACTTGGCCGACTCGATGGCAGCGGTCAGCTCCCTGCCGGTGTCCCAGCCCTCGCCGCCCTCGTCGATGTCGTTGGCCGAGCCAAGGCCGGCCGCCTTCATGGCCGCGATGTACGCCCGGGTGTCCGCCAGCGCGGGCGCGCTCGTCGAGTTAGACGGGATGGCGCTCAGCACGTTCTCCGGCGTGCCGATCATGTAGACGTTCTGCATTGCCGCCGCGCCGCCCACGGCGTTGACGAACGTCGACGTGGCGCACCCGGAGCACTCGCTGATCGGGATGGTCGGGTTCTGCGCCCGGACCGCCTTGATGAACGTGATCGTGTCCGGTCCCGGGATCAGCCCGAGGACGATGATCTGCGGGTTGGCTTTCAGCAGGTTGAGGGCCTGCGGCGTGTCGTCCGTCGCTCCGGGGTTGGTGATCTGCGAGGCGACGACGCTGTACCCGTTCTGGCTCGCGAGGCTCTGCATGTACTGCGTGTTGCCGAGACCGCCGGGGGCGTTGTCCTCGATGACCGCCACGCGCGTGTAATGCCGGGGGACGATGAGCTGGGTGATAGTGGCCAGGTCGTCGGCGAAGAAGACGTTGCCGATCCCGGGGAACGCGTAGGAGGTCAGGTTGGCGGCGCTGATGCCCTGCCCCGCCCAGCCCGACTGCCAGCCGAGCGTGACCTCCTTCAGCTCGTTGGCGATCGGCACCGCGGCGCTGGCGGTCGCCGTCTCCTCAGGGCCGAAGATGAAGTTCGCGTGGACCTGGGTCACGCACTTGCGGACGAGAGCCGCGGCCGTGGCCGGGTCGGAGGCGTCGTTCTCCTGCACGAGGGTGATCTTGTGGCCGAGCACGCCGCCGGCCTTGTTGACCATGTCCGCCCAGGCCTTCGCTCCGAGCTCGTCGTTGTCACCGAGCTGGGCGAAGGGACCGGACGTCGCGGCGATCTCGCAGACGGTCAGGGGAGCGCCGGATGCGGCGCTGCTGCCGCCGCCGCCCGAACTGCAGCCGGCCGCCAGGCCGGCGGCGAGCACCACGCCGGCCGCGGCGCTACCCAGGACTCTTAGCCGGCGGAGAAGATGTGTTGAAGTGACCCGGGTATCGTCCATCAAAGCCCCCTATGGCTTCGTTCAGGACTGCCTGCCGACATGCACCAGCAATGCAAGATGTATACCGAACGCTTAATAAAGCGTCAACACCGTGGCAAGGTCGGAAATTGTGATTCATAAGGCCTGTGGGAAGAGAGAGCCGGGAGCTATCGTCGCGGCACGATAGGTACGTCCGGCCGGCGCCAGCCCCCGCTAACCCGTCAGGGAAGCCTTGACGCAATGCGATCGTCAGGAATACCTTGACGCCATGACTGGATCTCAGAGCTCGACGGCGGACGCCAGCCGGGTCGGCAGCGTGTGCTGCTCGTTCTGCCTCAAGGACAAAGATTCGGTCGCCAAGCTGGTCGCGGGGCTCGGCGTCTACATCTGCAACGAATGCGTGGAGCTGTGCAACCTGATCATCGCCCAGGAGCCGGAGCCGGAGCCGGAGCCGGCGTCGCCGCCTGGGGTCGGCCGCTGGGACGAGCAGCCCGACGACGTGCTGCTCGCGAACCTGGGGCGGCTCCAGGCGGTGGTGTCCCAGGTCGACGCCGCGCTGCATAACCACGTCGACATGCTGCGCGCCCGGGGCGTCAGCTGGACTCGCATCGGCGAGGCGCTCGGCGTGTCGAAGCAGGCGGCGTGGGAGCGGTTCTCCGGGGAGGACTGACCGCGGGCTGAATCGGCGCGCCTCAGGACGGCGGCGGCTGGTCGTTCTCGGGCTCGGCTGTCTCATGGTGGCGGTCACGGACCAGCTCGGTGACTTCCCGCGTGAGGCCGATCGATGGACCGCCGATCAGCTGCCACGCCCGGGCGATCCCGATCAGGAAGCAGACGGTCACCAGCACCGCGATCGTGTTCACGTTGCCGGAGTCGTCCGGCTGCATGATGATCTGCACCCCCGTGATCAGCTGGACGACGAACACGACCACCAGCGCGACCAGGAACACCAGGTCGCGAAAGGCGAACCAGCGGACGTGTCGCACGCTCCTGAGCGACAGCAGCGCGGCCGCCACCCACGCGAGGCCGAGAATCGCGACGATCACCGAGGTCGGCCCGATCTTGTGCACGGGAACCAGCGCGAACAGCGAGACCATGAGCGCGTTGAGGAAGGCGGTCAGCGCCGCGGACGCGCGTATGCGGTGCAGCTGGGCCTCGATGTTCTGCCGCGCCAGCCGATCCGCGGAGACCGAGATCGCGACGAACAGCAGCCCGATCAGCGCGCCGGCGACCCCGCCGCTCGCCAGGAAGAAGTCATGGATCTGCTCAGGTACCACCCGACGATCTTCCCAGGACGGGCCGGTGCCGTGCTACTGCTCCGCGATGTAGCGGTTGATGATGGAGTCGATGTCCGGGTCCGGGGTCAGCCCGAGCCGGGCGGCGCGGTCCGCCTGCACGCGCGTGGGCCAGCCGAGCACGATCTTGGCGACCACCGGGTCTTCCACCCAGTCGATGAGGGCGCTGACCTCGGGGCCGGCTATCCGTTCCAGTGCGGCGGCCATCTCGGCGGCGGTCGTCGTGAGGCACGGCATGGTGACGGCCGTGTTGTCGCCCCACTCCTCGTCGGTGGCGGTGGCCGCGCGGATCAGCGCGGCGACGGCCTTGGCGGGGGAGGCGAGCCCGGCCGCCGTCTCCGGCGGGACGGGGACGACGGCGCGGACTCCCGCCAGCGGTTCCCTGATGATGCCGGACAGGAAGCTGGACGCAGCCGCATCGCGCGGCCGTGCAGGAAGCCCTTGCGGGTGTAGTCGGCGAGCAGCAGCTCGAGCATCGCCTTCTGCGTGCCGTAGCTGGTCTGCGGGTTGGGCGGCGTCTGATCCACGATCACCGGCGGCATCGGGTGCTCCGCGGAGCCGCCGAACACCGCGTAGGAGCTCGTGAATACCACCACCGGCGCGGTGCCGAGCGTCCGGCAGGCCGCGAGCACCGCCTCGGTGCCGCGCAGGTTCGCGCTCAGCCCCAGGTCGAAGTCGGCCTCGGACTCGCCGCTGACCGCGGCGGCCAGGTGGAAGATCACGTCGGCCCCGGCGAGCATCTCCGGGGTCACCTCGGTGATCTCGCTGCGGATCGCCGTCACCCGGTCGTCGGCGGCCAGGTCGCCGGGGACCGGAACCCGGTCGATGAGCGTCACCGCGGACAGCGCCTGCGGCGCGGCGCCCGCCGCGCTCAGCGTGCCCGTCTTCAGCAGTTCCCGAGCCAGCCGCGCCCCGACGAATCCGGCGCCGCCGGTCACCACAATCCGCACCATGTCGCCTCCGCGCACGAGCCTAGCCATAAGGTGGGTGAGTCGCGTAGCCAGACGAAGGGGAGAGCGAGATGGACGCAGGCAAGCCGGAGGTCGACTTCCCCGGGGGCGAGCCGCCCACGAAGCTGGAGATCACCGACATCTGGGAAGGCGAGGGCAAGGTCGCGAGCGCTGGCGACACCGTTCAGGTGAACTACGTCGGGGTCGCCTACTCGACCGGCGAGGAGTTCGACGCGAGCTGGAACCGTGGCGAGCCGCTGCGCTTCAGGCTGGGCGCCGGGGAGGTCATCACGGGCTGGGACCAGGGCATCCAGGGGATGAGGGTCGGCGGCCGACGGCAGCTGATCATCCCGCCGGACCTGGCCTACGGGAACCGGGGCGCCGGGAACGTGATCAAGCCGGGTGAGACGCTCATCTTCGTCTGCGACCTGGTGTCCGCCTAGGGTCGCAGACGTCGCGCCGCGGGATCGCCCTAGGCGGTCTTGCGCGCGACCCCGCACCACACCGCGTTCGCGGCGGCGGACTCCAGCTCGGACCGCGGACGCCACTTCGAGACCTCGACGACCCCGGGCTCCACCAGGTCGAGCCCGGTGAAGAACCGCGCGACCTCATCGCGGTTCCGCAGGGTGACTTTCTCGCTGGACCGCGAGTTGAAATCGCGGGCGAACGCCGCGAGTTCCTCGGGGAAGATGTCGCTCGCCAGGTGCGAAATGACCAGGAAGCTTCCCGGCGGAACGGCCTCCACCAGAGAATTAACGATTTCGTAAGGATGATCGTCGTCGGAAATGAAATGCAGGATCGCGATGAGCATGACGGCCACCGGCTGGGTGAAGTCCAGCGTGCGCGCCGCGTCCGCGAGGATCGTCTTTGGATCGCGCAGGTCGGCCTCGATGTAGTCCGTCACGCCCGGCGCGGTGCTGGTCAGCAGCGCCTGGGCGTGCAGCATGACGACCGGGTCGTTGTCCACGTAAACGACGCGGGCCTCCTCCGCGACCTCCTGCGCCACCTCATGGGTGTTGTTCGCCGAGGGCAGCCCGGTCCCGATGTCGAGGAACTGCCTGATGCCCTCCTCGGCGGCCAGGTATTCGACCGCGCGGGCCAGGAACGCGCGGTTGGCGCGGACCGACTGAATGGTGGAGGGAAAGGCCTCAAGGCCCGCCGCCGCGGCCGCCCGGTCGGCCGGGTAATTGTCCTTGCCGCCCAGCCATACGTCATAGACGCGAGCGGGATGTGGCACGGCCGTATTGAGCCGACGGAGCAATTCTTCGCCGTTGGACGACTCGCCGGTCATGGATCTCCCTCAGCGTCTTGATTTCCGGCCGTCTGAAACACCCAGCAGCATATACCGCCCGCATTGCCCGATAGGCTCCCGGTGTGCTCGAGTACAGCCATGTCCACGTCGCCCCTGCGGACCTGACAACGGCGGCCCGGTACATGTTCTGGCTGATGTTCAGGAACGTCGCCTCGGACGGCGTGGTCTTCGACGACCCGGTGAACGCGGGGATCGTCTCGAGCCCCGGCTGCGTGCTTGCCTCACCGTCCTGGGAGAACACCGCCACGCACGTCACCCAGGATTACGTCTACCACTGGACCCGCGACGCCGCGATCGTGGCGCGTGAGCTGTCGGCCGCCTACGCCAGCGGGGTGCTGCCGGACAACCAGCCGCTGAACGACTACGTGCGGTTCTCTCAGGCCTGCCAGCAGTCGCAGGGTGACTTCGACCGGGCCTCCTTCTACATCAACGGCGCGCAGCGCCCGTGGACCGACCAGACCGACGGCCCGGCACTGCAGACGCTCGCCCTGGTGACGATGTACGGCCAGCTCGACGCCTCCGTCCAGGCGACGGCGGCCAGCCTGATCGGCGCCAACCTGGACTTCCTGGCAGGCGCCTATCAGGGCCAGACGTACAACCTGTGGGAAGAGGAGTACGGCTACTCGTTCTTCGCCAGGTCGGTGCAGCTGCGCTGCTTCCAGGCGGTCACCGCTAACCGCGCCGGGATCGCGGTGCCCGGCTGGCTGCCCGCCGCGATGACGTGGCTGGCCAGCGAGCTCGACGGGCACTGGAACGGGGAGTACTACCGCTCGGTGCTGCCGGTGCCGGCGGACTACCGGGCCCCCTACGACCCGAACATCGACATCGCGGCGTCAGCGATCTACGGCGCCGAGTCGGTCGCCGATCCCCGGCTGCTCGCCACCGCGGCCCAGCTGCGCGCCCAGTGGGCCGACCCGGGCTCACCGTACTTCTACCCCGTCAACGGCGCCGACGCCGCCCGCGGCACCGGACCGCTGCTTGGCCGCTACCCAGGCGACGTCTACGACGGCGACACTGACGCGCTGACCGGCGACCATCCGTGGCCTGCGACCACAGCCAACTTCGCGGAGCTCTACTACCGTCTCGCGGCCAACATCCTTTCTTCCCGAACGGTCCCGGCCGACTCCCTGGCCGCCCCCTTCCTCGCCCAGGTCGGGATCACCGCGACGACGGCCTCGCCGCAGGACGCGGCGGCCGCGCTGCGCGCGGCAGGGGACAGGATGCTGCAGGCGATCGTGTTCCACAGCGACCACTTCGAGCTCAGCGAGCAGTTCGACGCGACGACCGGCTTCGAGAAGTCGGTGTCGAACCTGTCCTGGAGCTATGCCGCGTTCCTGTCCGCGGTCCGCGCGCGGAGCTTGATCGGCTAGACGCTGTTGTTCGCGGCGGCGGTCTGCAGTGGCGCCTTCGCCGTGTCCGCCGGCAGCGTCGCCGGGTTGACGAACGTGCTGCCGCCGGGCCCGGCTTCCACCGCTTCGTGCAGCGCGCTGCCCTTCAGGTACTGCGACCACGACAGGAACCACATCGTCCAGCCGTTGTCCCAGGCGCCGCTCTTCGGACTGCCCTTGATCGTGATCGGGTCGCCGGGCACCGCGAGGTTGTAGTAGGTCTCGGCGTCGGCGGGGGCCAGGTTCACGCAGCCGTGGCTCACGTTCTCGAAGCCCTGCTCGCCGACCGACCAGTAGGCGTCGTGGTAGTAGTCGCCGCTGAACGTGAACCGCACGGACCACGGCACACTCAGGTCGTATCCGGGGCCCTTCATCTCGACCGGGTTGGCCTTCTCGATCGTCAGGTAGCTGCCGTTCGGAGTGTCGTCGCCGGGCCTGCCCGAGCTGATCGGCCAGTCGTACCTGAGCTTGCCGTCGACGTAGATCTGCGTCCGGTGCGTCTTGGTGTTACCGACCGCGATGACCGACTGCCCGATGCCGAACGTCTGGGTCAGCGTGTGGTACCCGTAGACGCCTGGCGCGCCCTGGACCCCGTTGAGGTGCCCGGTGAAGCTCACCGTCGTGCCGGCCGGCCAGTAATCGCGGGGCCGGAAGTAGGCGCAGGTGGCGGCCATGTTGCAGGGATAATCCCAGTACCAGGAGCCGATCACCGGCTTGGAGGTGCTGATCTGCAGCGCGTGCTCGACCGCGGCCCGGTTCGTGATCCGCTGGCTGAAGTACAAGATGATCGGCATCCCGACGCCATAGCTCTGGCCGTACCCCTCGAGGATCTCGGTCGTGAACGTCGAGGCCGGCGTCAATGTGCGGAACGCGGCTGTCTTCGTCACCGTGCTCCCGTTGCTCGCGGCCGCGGTCACGGTCACCGTGTAGGACTGCGACACGTTGAGCGCCCACGTGCTGTGCCAGCTCGTGTTGCCCGCCGAATAGCTGCCGGTGACGGGATCGCCCGCGGTGCGCACGCTCACGTTCTTGAGCGTGCCGCCCGACGCGGTGACCGTGATGCCCTTCGACGGGTCGGCGCCGTGCGTGCCGTCGCCCGGCGTGATCGTCACCACGGGACCGGCCGGCGTCGGCTTAGCCGACGGAGAAGCGGCCGCTCCCGTCCCCGTCGCCGACGCCGAGGCGCCGTGTGCGGCCGGCAGGGTCGCCAGCGGCCCGCCGCTCGTGCACCCCGCGAGTGCCATGCCGAGCACCGCCATGGCGGCGGCGCCCGTCAGCCCGATGCGCCTCATACAGTCAACGTTTCCCGACAACGAGGTGCCTCGAACGTGGTCACCGCCCCCTATCCGCTCCCACCCCAACGTGGTCGATGTCACATCGTCCACGCTCTTTGGTGGTCGATGTCACAGCCACCACGTTCCGGCCCGGGCGCCGGCCTAGGCGTGGGCGTAGTCGCTGGCTATCGTGGCGCTGATCGCGGAGATCACGGCCGCGTTCGCCGTGCGGATGCCGAGTTCCCTGTTCTCGTCCAGGCTGGCGACGGAGAAGTTCTCCGAGCCGACGAACACCTGCTGGCCGGACCGTCCCGCGTCGGCGACGACCGCCTTGGCGTGGATGTACAGGGCACGGCTGCTGTCGGGGAACGTGTGGACGTGCACGCCGGCCCGTCGCAGGGCGGCGAAGGCGCGGTTCCACTCGCTGTCGGCGGTCATCACGACCGTGACGTCCACGCCGCGCTTCGCGGCGGCCTCGAGCGCCGCGGTCACCGTGGAGTCGCCCATCTCCTCGTTCTCCACGGCGAGCGTGCGGTGCGCCGCGTTGATGACGGCGAGGATCGACGCCTGCGAGTTGGTCGGCGACCAGACCAGGTCGGCGCCGTCCGGCGGGGTGATGCGCTTGTGGGCGAAGTCGGCGTTGAACGTCGCGGTGATCGCGGCGATGTCCGAACGAGCGGTGTCGACCACCGCGAAGTCCCTGGTGCCCGGATAGTCGGCGGACACCATGTTGAGCGTCATGATGACCGACGTCGTGCCGTCGACGGTGAGCGTCTTCTGGTGGTACGTGGTGCCCGAGGGGGCCCAGGCCACGTGCACCTTATGCGCCGCCAGGTAGGAGTAGGTCGCCGAGTTCCGCGACTTCTCCAGGTGCCGGTCGAGAAGCACCCGCACGTCGACGCCGCGCGCGGCGTCCGCGGCCAGGTCATGCTCCGCGGTGGTGTCGCGCAGCTCGTACATGGTGAGGTTGACCGACGACCTGGCGCCGGTGATGAGCTTGTCGATGGTGGTGAGCCCGTCGGCGGGCTCTATCAGCAGGCGAAGCGGCCCGGTGCCGATCCCGGCCGGGTGGGCATCGCTCTTCGGGTCCTTGGCTGCCTGCGCGCTCGAATGTGTGCTCTTGTGCGCGGAGTGGGAGCTGGTGGGCGGGTCCGCGGACGGAGAGACTGTTACCTTGCAGCCCGTGAGGATCACGAGCGCGCTGGCCACCGCCAGCAACGGCAAACGGTGCATACCGTCCTATCTACCGGCAATTCCGCATCACTAACTCGGGCCGCTCAGCGTGTCACGATGGCCGGTTCCCGTCCGTCATGGAGGAGGAGGGATCCCGAAACGAGCGATGAGGCGTAGCTGATGAACGACGACTGGCTGGCCGGCCGGTTCGAGGGGAATCGCGCGAGGCTGCGGGCGATGGCCTACCGGATGCTCGGCTCGGCCAACGATGCCGAGGACGCCCTGCAGGAGGCGTGGATCCACGCCGCCGGGGCGGACGCAGACGCGGTGGCGAACCTGGACGGCTGGTTCACCACGATCGTGGCGCGCGTGTGCCTCGACATGCTGCGCAAGCGCAGGGCGCGGCCAGAGGAGCCGACCGGGGCGGACATCGAGCCCGGTGCGTTCGCGGCCGCGGCCCCGGCCCCGGCCGGGCCCGCGCCCGGGACATCGACCCCCGAGCAGGAGGCGGTGCTCGCCGACTCGGTCGGCCTCGCGCTGCTCGTGGTGCTCGACCGGCTGGCCCCCGCCGAACGGGTGGCGTTCGTGCTGCACGACATGTTCGGCGTGCCGTTCGGGGAGATCGCGGGGATCACCGGCCGCTCGCCGGACGCGGCGCGGCAGCTGGCCAGCCGGGCACGGCGGCGGGTGCGCGGCGAGGACACGGCGGCGACGGGCGACGCGGCGTCCGGCGAGCGGCTGGCCAGGCAGCGGACCGTCGCCGAGGCGTTCCTGGCCGCGTCAAGGGCCGGTGACCTGACGGCGCTGCTCGCGGTGCTCGACCCGGACGTGGTGCTGCACGCGGACCAGGCGGCCGTGCCGCCTGGGTACCCGGCCGTGCTCGAGGGCGCGGCGGCGGTCGCGCGCGGCGCCAGGACCGCCGCCGCGCGGTCCCGCACGTCCGCCGTGGCGCTGATCGACGGCGTGCCAGGGATCGTGTGGGCGCCGCGCGGGCGGGTGATCCTCGTGCTGGCCTTCAGCTACCGGGAGATGAGGATCTCCGGCATCGACATCATCGCCGACCGCGGCAGGCTCGACGCGCTGGAAATCGCCGTACCGGATTAGGGCGTAAACAGCCCGTTCAAGGCACGATCAGGCGGCGCAGCAGCTCCTCCACCGCCACGCGGCCCTCCGCCAGGGCCGCCTGCGGGTCGTCGGCGCGGGCGATCACGATCGCCATCTCGTCGATCGCGGCCAGGATCATGTGCGCGAACGCGCTGACGAGGTGCGGCGCGAGATGCCCGGCGTCCGCGACCGCCTGCAGCAGGGCCCGGGTCTGGCCGTACGCGCCTTCCTCGCTCATGGTCCGCCAGCGCTCCCAGCCGAGCACCGCCGGCCCATCGGTCAGGATGATCCGCTGGATAACCGGGTCGCCGGCGAGGTCGATCCACTTCAGCGCGCCGGCGTGCAGCACCTCCACCGGGTCGTGGACGCTGGTGATCGCCGCCGTCATGTCGGCTGAGATCCGCTCGTCGACGCTCTCGACCACGGCCTCGAACAGCGCGTCCTTGCCGGCGAAGTGGTGGTAGAGCGCGCCGCGGCTGACCCCCGCCGCCGACAGCACTGCCTCGATCGAGGTGTCCTCGTACCCGCGCTCGGCGAACAGCCGGGTGGCGACCTCGATGAGCTGCTCGCGGGTGGCGCGTCCCTGCGCGGCCCGCTTGCTCGTGCTGATAGGCGACGACTCGGTCATGGGATCCATTTGTACCTGGGTTGAGGCGCTGCTTGACAGCGTTCCCCGCAACGGCTCCTCTCATGCGCGTTGACAGACCGACCATCGGTATGTATTTAATAGACCGACAGTCGGTCTGTAATTGGAAGGAAGCCTAGCATGGACGTCAGCACCTTCACGGCCCGCCGCCGCTCCCTGCCCGCCGAGGGCGGCGAGATCGCCTACACCGAGTTCGGCGACCCCGGCGCGCCCGCCGCCCTGTTCGTGCACGGGCTCGCCACCGGCGGCCTGATGTGGCGGCACGTCATCGAGCGGCTATCAGGCACGACCCGGTGCATCGCCATCGACCTGCCCGCGCACGGCGGAACCCCCGCGCGCGGCGACATGTCGGTGGCGGCGATGGCGGAGGTCCTCGCGGAACTGTGCGGCGGCCTCGGGCTCGGCGAGGTCGACCTCGTGGGCAACGACACCGGCGGGGCGATCTGCCAGATCTTCGCCGCCCGCTATCCCGCCGGACTCCGCTCGCTCACCCTGACGAACTGCGACACCGACGGCAACTTCCCGCCGCCGGAGTTCGCGCCCATGGTCGAGCTCGCCAGGCAGGGCAAGCTCGCCGAGGGGTTCGCCGGCGTCGCCGCCAGCCCGGCCTCCCGGGCGGCGGGCCCGCTCGCGGGCCTGTACAACGATCCCGCCACGGTGCCCGACGAGGTCTGGCGCGAGTACTACGGCGGGGGGCTCGACCGCGCGCGGGACGTCGAGCGGATGATGGCCGCCTTCGACCCGGCGGACCTGGCGGCGGCCACCCCGGGCCTGTGCGCGCTGCGGGTCCCGGTGCTGATCGTCTGGGGGACCGCCGACGACAACAACTTCCCGGTCAAGTGGGCCTACCAGCTGCGCGAGATGATCCCTGGCGCGCGGGACGTCATCGAGGTGGACGGCGCGAAGCTGCTGTTCCCCGAGGAGCGCCCCGGCGACCTCGTCCCGCACCTGCGGGAGTTCTGGGCCCGCTAACCGAGCCCCTAACCGGGCTCGCTATCTGGGGCCGCCGACGGGGGCGGGCCCCAGTCCCTGAACACTTCAGTCCCTGAACACTTCCTCGGTGAACCACTGCCACAGGCGCGGGATGCCGTCCTCGCGGCGCACCGTGGGGGTGTACCCGAGCAGCTCGTGCGCCAGGTCGTAAGAGGCGAAGTTGCGGCCGACCTCGCCGGCGCGCCGGGGCCGGTACTCGATCGGGTGGCCGGGCTTCCCCGCGGCACGCCGGCACAGGTCGGCCAGCTCGGTGAGGCTGGTCTCGACGCCCGAGGCGGCGTGCAGCACCGCGCCGCCTGGCACCCGGTCGTTTTCCAGGGCGAGCTGCAGGGCATGGGCGATGTCGTCGACGTGCACGTAGTCGCGGGACGCCGTGCCGTCGCCGTAGATGAGCAGCGGAACGTCGGAGTGCAGCGACTCGAAGTAGACGTTGATCACGCCGCGCTTGCGGGCGCACCAGGGACCGTAGACGTTGCCGAACCTGATGGCGACCGTGCGGATCCCGTAGGTCTTGGCGAACGCGTGCGCGTACCCCTCGCCGGCCAGCTTGCTCGCCCCGTAGGGGGAGATGGGCTTGGGCAGCGACCGCTCGCTGACCGGCGGCGTGGCGTCGCCGATGAGCGCGCCGCCGGTGGAGGCCTGCACGACATTGGTGACCCCGCCGCGCCGCGCGGCGTCCAGCACGCGGAACGTGCCGATCACGTTGGCCTCGAAGTTCGCGACCGGGTCGGCCACCGAGCCGACCACCGAGCCGGCCGCGGCCAGGTGGATGACCGCGGTCATGCCGCGCAGCGCGTCATCGAGGGTGTCGGGGTCCCTGATGTCGCCCTTGACCAGCTCGGCGTCCACGCCGGCCAGGTGCGCGGGGTCGCCGGTGGACAGGTTGTCAAGCACGCGGACCCGGTGCCCGCTGGCCACCAGGCGCCGGACCAGCGTCGCGCCAACGAAACCGGCCCCGCCGGTCACCAGGACTTCTTCGGCAGCACTCACAAGTCCCGGAGTCTAGCGGGTGACGGCCGCGGCCGGCGCCGCGTTGGCGACAGCCGGGACGGCCCGAATGGCGCCAATTGTCCTAAGGGATATACGCCAATTGCGGACTCGGAAATGCCCGTATTCGGCTCCTCGCGATAGTCCTGGCGTATATGCGGCAGCCATCGGAGCCGCGACTATGCGTGAGAACAGCGTGACGGATAGCTCCAGCCGGGGCAGTAACACCAGCACCATCAGTCTCGATTTTCCGACGACCAACATCAATCACGGAACGAGTAACTGAATTTATACGGTTCATCCGGCATAACGGCAGGAAAACAGCTCGGTGGGCCAGTGTGACATATCACACACATCAATGTCCTGATCTCGGCTCGCGGACCGGTCGGAAGCGGCAACTTCGATTGCGCCACTGACCTGCGGATATACATAGAAATTGAACCGTTGATCGATGCCCCGGAAACGTAGTTATCTCAGTGTGATCTAACGGCGACACGCGGACCTGAGAATCGCGTATCAGCGGACAAGGGTGTCGAACGGGTGATACGCAAGTACGGCGGCTAGCAAGTAAAAGCCGTCCCGCGAGACAACCCAAATGCTTTGGGGGGAAAGGTAAAACGATGGCAACGATCACGCTTAACCGGGAGTCCTGTACCTATATCCGGGCCCGAGCTATGCGACGCGGAGGCGCCTAAGGATGCGGCGTAACTGGCTGGGTCGCTCAGCCCTGGTGCTCCTCCCGGCAGCAGCTGCCGGGGCTCTAACCGCCGTCGCCACCCAGCCTTCTGCGGCGTACCAGGCATCTCCCGCGTACCACGTGTCTTCTGCGTTCTACGCGGCTCCCGCGGCCCCCGTGGCCGCGCGACTGACCGCATCCACCGAATCAATCGGCAACCGCATCCTGGACGAGGCCGAGACGCGCACCGGCGACTGGTACGTCTACGGCAGCGCCGGGCCGTCCACGTTCGACTGCTCCGGCCTGGTCTACTGGGCCAGCCACAAGCTGGGCGTGAACATGCCGCGCACGACCTACGGGATGCTCAGCACGGGCGTCTCGTCCGGTCTGCTGTACCAGGTGTCTAACCCGCAGCGCGGCGACCTGGCGTTCTACGGCACCGGCCACGTGGAGTTCGTCACCTCCTGGTACCACACCACGTTCGGCGCGCAGAACACCGGAACGCGGGTGGGCTGGCACACCTGGAACGCCTACTGGTACCCGACCATGTACTTCCGCATCCGCTAAGGAGGGTCCGACCCTGTATCAAGGGCCCTGACCCTGCCCTACCTCGGTGCGATCGCGCACAAGCGCGCACCCCGCGGCGCGGCGGCCGGCGAAACCCCACGGTTAGCCACCAGGCCGCCGCGTCGCAGTATGCTACTAAGTCATGCCGGACAGGAACGGTTAAGTGGAGTCATCCGCGCCGGCGCTGTCCCGGCGCCACGAGGCCGGCGCGCAGAGCGCGCGCGGCCTGCTGCTCACGCTGCTCGGCGAGTTCGTGCTCCCCGCCGAGGGCGTGGCCTGGACGAGCGCCGTGCTCGCCGCCTTCGAGCGCCTCGGCGTCGCGGAGAAGGCCACCAGGCAGGCGCTGATGCGCACCAGCAACGCGGGCTGGCTCGAGCCGGACAAGGTCGGCCGCCGCACCCGCTGGCAGCTCACGCCGGCCGCGCGCCGGCTGCTCACCGACGGCGCGGAACGCATCTACTCCTTCGGCCCCGCCCACGACTGGGACGGGACCTGGGTCCTCGTGCAGGTGCGGATCCCCGACAGCGACCGGCGGGCCAGGCACGAGGTGCGGACCCGGCTGGCGTGGGCCGGGTACGGCTCGCTCGGCCCTGGACTGTGGATCAGCCCGCACGCGGCGCGCGAGCGCGAGGCCGTCCGGGCGCTCACCGGGGCGGGTGTCGCGGGCGACGCGCACGTGTTCACCGCCCGCCGGACCGGCCTGTCCGATGCGCGGGCGATGGTAGCGGCCGCCTGGGACCTGCCCGCGGTCGGCGCCGAGTACGACCTGTTCCTCGCGGAGTTCCGCGACCCGGCGCCGCCGGACGTGCTCGCCAGGCAGCTTGAGCTGGTGCACGCCTGGCGCCGGTTCCCCTCGCTCGACCCGTCGCTGCCCCCGGAGCTGCTGCCCGACCAGTGGAGCGGCACGGCGGCGGCGCGGCTGTTCGCCGAGCGCCACGGGCAGTGGGCGGACGGCTCGCGCCGCGAGTGGAAGCGCCTCAACGCGTAGCGAACGTGCTACGAACTCTTGACGAATCACCGGTATTTCGTAGAGCATGGGAGCATGCCGCACGTCGACTTCCGCACTGATCCCGGCCGGTACAAACACTGGCGGATGAGCGTCGACGGCCCCGTGGCCACGCTCATCCTGGACGTTGACGAGCGGGCGGGCCTGCAGCCCGGCTACGAGCTCAAGCTCAACTCCTACGACCTGGGCGTCGACATCGAGCTCTACGACGCCACCCAGCGGCTCCGCTTCTCCCACCCGGATGTGACGGCCGTGGTGATCACCAGCGGCAAGGACCGGATCTTCTGCGCGGGGGCGAATATCCGGATGCTCGCCGGGGCCAGCCACCCGTGGAAGGTGAACTTCTGCAAGTTCACCAACGAGACCCGCAACGGCATCGAGGACGCCACGGACAACTCCGGCCAGACCTATCTCGCCGCGCTCAACGGCACCGCGTCCGGCGGCGGCTACGAGCTGGCCCTGGCGTGCGACCGCATCCTGCTGGTGGACGACCGCTCGTCGGTGGTGTCGCTGCCCGAGCTGCCGCTGCTCGGCGTGCTGCCGGGCACGGGCGGCCTCACCCGGGTGACGGACAAGCGGCACGTGCGGCGCGACGTCGCCGACTACTTCGCCACCAGGGCGGAGGGGGTCGGCGGCCGCAAAGCGGAGCAGTGGCGGCTCGTGGACGAGGTGGTTCCCCGCGCGAAGTGGGAAGAGAATGTGTCCGAACGGGCCCGTGCCGTCGCCCGGACCGCCGCCCGCCTCCCGGGCGGGGCAGGCGTCGAGCTGGTACCGCTGGACAAGTCCCGCGGCGGCGACGCGATCGGCTACCGGTACGTGTCGGCCGCGCTGGACCGCGACCGCGGCGTCGCCGAGATCACCGTGTCGGGCCCCGACGCGGACGCGCCGGCGTCGATGGACGAGGTGCGGGCCCTCGGCGACGCGTTCTGGACGCTCGCGATGACCCGCGAGCTCGACGACCTGATCCTCGACCTGCGCACGAACGAGCCGGAGATCGGCGCCTGGGTGCTGCGCACCCTGGGGTCCGCGGAACGGGTGCTGGCCTGCGACGCCCTGCTGCTGGCGAACGCTGCGACTGACTGGCTGGCCAACGAGATCGTGCTGTACCTCAAGCGCACGCTGAAGCGGCTGGACGTGACGAGCCGGTCGCTGATGGCCCTGATAGAGCCGGGCTCGTGCTTCGCCGGGTCGCTGTTCGAGCTGGCCCTGGCCGCCGACCGGTCGTTCATGCTGTCCGGCGTCTTCGAGGCAGTGTCTCCAAACACGGGCGACCCGGATGCGGAGCCGGCGGCGATGACCGTGGGCGCGATGAACCTCGGGCCGCTGCCGATGGGCAACGGGCTGACCCGGCTGCAGACCCGGTTCCTCGGCGACCCTGACGGGCTGGCCGCGGTCGAGAAGCGGACCGGCGCGCCGCTGGCGGCCGCGGAGGCCGCGGAACTCGGCCTGGTCACGTTCGCGCCCGACGATATCGACTGGGACGACGAGGTGCGGCTCGCGCTCGAGGAGCGCGCGAGCTTCAGTCCCGACGCGCTGACGGGCCTGGAGGCGAACTACCGGTTCGCCGGGCCGGAGACGATGGAGACGAAGATCTTCGGCCGCCTGTCGGCCTGGCAGAACTGGATTTTCTACCGCCCGAACGCCTCGGGCCCCGACGGCGCGCTGCGCGCCTACGGCACGGGCAAGCGGGCAGATTTCGACCGGAAGCGAGTCTGATCGCCGATGCCCTCGCCCGACTACGCCGAGAAGATCCCCAACAACGTCAGCCTGGCCGACGACCGGCGGCTGCAGCGGGCGCTGGAGTCCTGGCAGCCCAACTTCCTGACCTGGTGGGAGACGATGGGGCCGACGCTGCCGACCCAGGACGTCTACCTCCGCACGGCGGTGAACGTGGGCCGCGAGGGCTGGGCGCAGTTCGGCCACGTGCCGATGCGCGACTACCGGTGGGGCATCTTCCTCGCCGAGCCGGGCCCGGACCGGCGGATCTCGTTCGGCCGGCACAAGGGCGAGCCCGCCTGGCAACAGGTGCCCGGCGAGTACCGCGCCGAACTGCGGCGGCTCATCGTCATCCAGGGCGACACCGAGCCCGCCTCCGTCGAGCAGCAGCGCAACCTCGGCGCCACCGCGCCCAGCCTGTACGACCTGCGCAACCTGTTCCAGGTGAACGTGGAGGAGGGCCGTCACCTGTGGGCGATGGTGTACCTGCTGCACGCCTACTTCGGCCGGGAGGGCCGCGAGGAGGCGGAGGAGCTGCTGCACCGCAACTCCGGCAGCGCCGACGCGCCGCGGATCCTCGGCGCGTTCAACGAGGAGACGCCGGACTGGCTCAGCTTCTTCATGTTCACCTACTTCACCGACCGGGACGGCAAGTACCAGCTCGGCACGCTGAAGGAGTCCGCGTTCGACCCGCTGAGCCGCACCTGTGAGTTCATGCTCAAGGAAGAGGCGCACCACATGTTCGTCGGCACCACCGGCGTCGACCGGGTGGTGGAGCGCACCGCTCAGGTCATGGTCGAGAACGACACCGACGACGTGGCCGCGCTCGGCGCGATCCCGCTGCCGGTCCTCCAGAAGTACCTGAACTTCCACTACAGCGTCTCCCTCGACCTGTTCGGCGGGGAAACCTCCACCAACGTCGCCAACTACTACACCGCCGGCCTCAAGGGCCGCTGGATGGAAGAGCGCCGCAAGGACGACCACCTGCTGGACAGCGACTCGATCATGGTGGACGCGCTGCTCGACGCCGGAACTGGCGAGCAGAGTATCGCCCAGACCGAGGTGTCCGCGCTGACCGGGCTGAACACCGACCTGCGCCGCGAGTACATCGCCGACTGCGCGGGCGGCGTGAAGCGGTGGAACCGGATCCTGGACGGCGCCGGGCTGCCGCACCGGCTGGCGCTGCCGCACCAGGCCTTCAACAGGAAGGTCGGCGCGTTCGCCGGCATCGAGGCGTCGCCCGCCGGGGAGATCCTCACCACCGCCGAATGGGAGCAGCGCAAGAGCCAGTGGCTGCCGACCGACACCGACAAGACGTTCGTGCGGTCGCTGATGCGCCCGGTCTATGAGCGCGGGAAGATAGCCGCATGGCTGGCCCCGCCGCGCAACGGCATCAACGGCCAGCCGTTCGACTACGACTACGTGCACCTCGCCTAGAAGAAAATCCCACCACCCTCGACCACATGGGGCACACCAGCCCCCTCACCTACTGAACCCCATCAGCAAAGGCGGCGGCGATGGCGCAGCTGTTCAATGCCAGTGAGTACCTGCTCGACCGGCGGCTGGCAGCGGGCGACGGCCAGCGGATCGCGCTGACCGGCCCGTCCGGCGACCTCACCTACGCGGAGCTGCACGACCGGGTCCGGCGCACGGCCGCCGGGATGCGGGCGGCCGGCGTGCAGCCGGAACAGCGAGTGCTGATGGTGATGTCCGATTCGCCGGACTTCGTGGTTGTTTACCTCTCCGCGATGCGGGTAGGTGCGGTGCCGGTCCCCGTCTCGACGATGCTGCGCGCCGACGGCATCGCCGAACTGCTCAGGGATTCCCGGGCGAGGTTTCTCGCGGTCACTCACGAGTTTGCCGCCGCGGCGGAGTCGGCTGCCGCGGCGGCGCCAGAGCTGGCCGGGGTACTGGCGGATTCCCCGCTTTCCGCCAGTCCCCGGCCGGTGCACCTGCTCAGCGAACTGGCGGCCGCCGCGCCCGACGACCACGTGTACGACACGTCACGGGACTCGCCGGCGTTCTGGCTCTACACCTCGGGCACCACGGGCGCGCCGAAGGGCGCGATGCACCGCCACGCCGCCGTCCAGGTTGTCTGCGAGACGTACGGGACCCAGGTGCTCGGCATCAGGCCGGACGACCGGTGCCTGTCGGCGGCCAAGGCCTTCTTCGCCTACGGCCTGGGCAACTCCGTGCTGTTCCCGATGTCGGTGGGCGCGGCGGCGGTGCTGAACCCGGTGCCGTCACGACCGGACATCATCGTGGACGCCGCCGCCAAGTACGGCGCGACCTTGTTCTTCGGCGGCCCGACGTTCTTCGCCAACATGCTGCGCGCCGGGATCGCGCCGGACGCTCTCGCCGGCGTCCGGCTCGCGGCGTCGGCGGGGGAGGCGCTGCCCGCGGCGCTCTACGAGCGCTGGACGTCGCGCTTCGGGATCGACATCCTCGACGGCATCGGGATGACCGAGATGCTGCACATCTTCCTGTCCAACCGGCCGGGCCACGTGCGGCCGGGCACCACCGGCGAGGCCGTGCCCGGCTACGACCTGCGGCTGCTCGACGAGGACACCGGCGCCGAGGTGACCGAGCCCGGCACGCCAGGCACGCTGTTCGTCCGCGGCTCGTCCTCGGCGACCGGCTACTGGGCGCGCTACGACGCGTCCCGGCTGGTGTTCCAGGGGGAGTGGCTGCGCACCGGCGACACGTACGTACGGGACGCCGGCGGCTACTACGAGTGCCTGGGCCGCACCGGCGACATGCTCAAGGCGAGCGGCATCTGGGTGTCGCCGATGGAGGTGGAGGCCAGGCTGCTCGCCCACCCGGCCGTCGCCCAGGCGGTTGTCGTCGGCGCGGCCGACGCGGACGGCCTGGAGAAGCCGGTCGCCTACGTGGTGCTCGCCGCGGACGCTGATAGCGCCGCGGCGCCGGTCACCGAGGCGGAGCTGGTCGAGTTCTGCCGGGCCGGGCTGCCGTCGTTCAAGCGGCCGCGGGCCGTGGTGTTCACCGAGGGCTTCCCGACCACCGCGACGGGCAAGGTGCGGCGCGTGGACCTGCGCGCGATGGCCGCCGAGGTGCTCAACCCGGCCGCGATCACGGCCGCCGGGGCGCCCGGCGAGGCGCCCTGATGATCGACGGGTTCCCGCTCATCGACGTGCACCTGCACGTCGCCAGGCTGCCGACGCTGAAGAGCGGCTGGACGGACTGGGCGCAGGGCTTCGGCGACGCGGCGATGCTGGCCCGGGTGTACGACCCGGGCGGCACGGTCGTCCCGGCCGCGTTCGACGCCTACCTCGCCGCCGAGGGCGTCGACATCGCGCTGCTGCTGGCCGAGTACAGCCCGAAGGTGACCGGCATGCAGGTGATCGAGGACCTGCTGCCGGTCGCGCGGCACAACCAGGACCGGATCAAGCTCATCGCGAACGTCAACCCGCACCTGCACTACCCGCTGGACGAGGAGGTCCGCCGCCAGCTCGACCTCGGCGCGGTCGCGCTGAAGATCCACCCGGTGCACGCCGGCTTCGCCGCGAACGACCGGGCGATGTACCCGGCCTACGAGGCGTGCCAGGCGGCGGGAATCCCGCTGGTGGTGCACTGCGGCACGTCCACGTTCCCCGGCTCGTCGAACAAGTTCGCCGACCCGGTGAACCTCGATGACGTGCTGCGCGACTTCAGGAACCTGACCGTCGTGCTCGCGCACGGCGGCCGCGGCTGGTGGTACGACGCCGCGGCGTTCATGGCCCTGGCGAACGACCGGGTCTGGATCGAGCTGTCCGGCCTCCCGCCGTCCCGGCTGCGCGAGTACTACGCCAAGCACAACTGGACCCGCCTCACCAGGCGCATGATCTTCGCCACAGACTGGCCAGGCGTCCCAGGCATAGCCGCGAACGCCCGGGCGATAAAAGAGCTATGCCCCGACGACGCAACCGCTGCCCTGGTGCTAGCGGGCAACGCATCCCGCGTCTACAACCTGAAACTCACCGCATGACCGACGGGGACCACCTCCGCGCAAGCCACCTTCGGCCACACCGCCAATCGGATGTCCGATGACTGAGCCTGTCGGGGTCGTCGGCGCGGGGACGATGGGAGCCGGAATCGCGCAAGTGGCTGCCGTGGCGGGGCGGCGCGTGCTGGTCGCCGACGCCGTGCCCGGCGCCGCCGAGCGCGCGATCGCGAAGGTCCGGGAGCGGGTCAAGGCGCAGGCCGAGAAGGGACGGCTCGACGCCGACCCGGCGGCGCTCGACCTGACGGCCGTAGAGATCGCCGGGCTCGGCGAATGCGGCGTGGTCGTTGAGGCGATCGTGGAGGAGCTGGGCGCGAAGAAGGCGCTGTTCGCCGAGCTCGAGGGGATCGTGGGCGCGGACTGCATTCTCGCGTCCAATTCCTCCTCGTTGACGCCGACCGCGATGGCCGCCGGGCTGGCGCGTCCGGGGCGGCTTGTCGGGCTGCACTTCTTCAATCCCGTGCCGGCGATGAAGCTCGTGGAGGTCATCTCCGGGCTGGCTACCGACCCGGAGGCGGCGGACGCCGCGGCGGAGCTGGCGGCGGGGTGGGGGAAGACCGTGGTGCGTTCCGCCGCTACGCCCGGGTTCATCGTGAACAGGATCGCCCGGCCCTTCTACGCAGAAGCGTGGCGGTTGTACGAGGAGCAGGCAACGACCGCGGCCGCCATCGACGCGGTGCTGACCGGGGCCGGCGGCTTCCGGATGGGGCCGTTCGCGCTGATGGACCTGATCGGCCACGACGTGAACGAGGCGGTCACCCGGTCGGTGTGGGCCGCGTTCGGCTATGACCCGCGCTTTGCCCCGTCCCTCGCTCAGCACGCCCTCGTCGAGGCCGGCTGGCTCGGCCGCAAGACGGGCCGCGGCATCTACTCCTACGCGGACCCCGCCACGCCTGCTGCTGCCCCGGCTCCGGCCGCGGCCCGACCGCTGACCGTCATCCAGTACGGCCGTGACCTCACTGATAACAGCAAGACGCAGCTGCGCGAGCTGATCGGACGCAGTCTCGGCGTCGCCGTCATCGCCCGGGACCGCGACGACGCCGCGGCAGGCCTGCCCGATGGGCTGCTGGAGCTGCCGAGCGGCGCGCTCCTCCTCCAGTGCGCGGGTGCCACGGCCACCGCGCTGTCCGCGGCCTTCGATCGCCCGGTGATCGTCGTCGACCGGATGCTCAACCCGGCCAAGGCCACGGCCATCGCGGTCGCGCCCTCCGACGGCTGCCCGCCCGCCGCCCTCGCCGAGACCATCGGCCTGTTCCAGGCGGGAGGCCTGGACGTGTTCGTGATCGACGACGTGCCCGGCCTGATCGTCACCCGGACGGTCGCCATGCTGGCGAACCTCGCCGCCGACGCCCTCGCTTCCCGCGTCGCGAGCGAAGCCGACATCGACACCGCGATGCGCCTTGGCGTCAACTACCCGCTCGGCCCGCTGGCCTGGGCCCGCGAGTGGGGCACCGGCACCATCCTGGGAGTCCTGGACAGCCTGGACAACTGGTATCGCGACGGCCGCTACCGGGCCAGCCCCCTGCTCCGCCGCGCCGCGCTGTCCCAGCGAACCCCCAGCGGCAGCACTCTGCTCCCGCGCCAGTCCCAGCCGGGCGAGCATCTTTAGCCGGCCGGGGCCCAGACTTATCGTGGGGACTTTGACCCCGTTTTCCCCGGCGAACTCCCCACAATGATCCGGCGATCCTGAACCCGCGCGCCGTTTTCCGGGACGAATCCCGCACGAAGATTTTTCGAGGCAGTGTCGACGTTACCTGAGATCGATTCTGTGATCGAAGGTTCTAGTGTGGCGCGCCGAGCTGGCGTGACAGCTTCACCAGTCCTGGCTCCTGGCGCAGGTGGCTCTCGATCTCCAGCAGCTGACGCCGCTCCTCGTCTGACATCGGCATGAGCGTTCTCCCGACGTGCGACGACCCCTCACCCGCACTCTAGGCGAGTTCTCACACAGGAGAGACGGCGGCCGAGGCCGGAAGGGGCGGCAGGGTGCCGCCGAACTCGGGGCACAGCGCCTTGTGCCGGCACCAGTCGCACAGACGGCTCGGCCTGGGACGCCAGTCGCCGGACACCCGCGCCCGCTCGATGGCCTGCCACAGCGCCTCGACCTTGCGCTGCGTGGCGCGGAGGTCGGCCTCGTCGGGGGAGTACCGCAGGACCTCGCCATCGGACAGGTACATCAGCTGCAGCATGCGCGGGATAACGCCTTGCAGCCGCCAGATCACCAGCGCGTAGAACTTCATCTGGAACAGCGCGCTGGCCTCGTACGCCTCCCGCGGCACGCGGCCAGTCTTGTAGTCCACGATCCGGATATCGCCGGTCTTCGTCATGTCCAGCCGGTCGATATAGCCGCGCAGCCGCAGCCCGGAGTCCAGCTCGGCCTCCACGTACCATTCCCGCTGCGCCGGCTCCAGCCGCCGGGGGTCCTCGAGGGTGAAATACCCGTCAAGAGCAGCGGCGGCCTCGGCAACGAAACGAGCCCGTTCTGAATCATCGGAAAAGAGCTCCGCCAGACCTGCGTCAGCTTCCGCCAGCCGTTCCCACTCGGGGACCAGCATGTCCAGCGCCGCCGCCGGGGTCCGCTCACCCGCCGGGCGGTCGAACAGCCGCTCAAGGACGGCGTGGACCAGCGTGCCGCGCGCCGTCGCCGTGGTCGGCGGCTCGGGGATCCGGTCGATCACCCGGAACCGGTACAGCAGCGGGCACGTCATGAAGTCGGCGGCGCGCGACGGCGACAGCGCCGACGGCGGATCGCCCGCCGGGCCGAAGTCGGCCGGGTCAGGCACGTCAGCCGGAGTGGGCACCCCGACCGGGGTCGGCACGTCGACGGGGAAGCCGGCCGGCGCATCAGGTACGTCAGATGGGTCCACAGCGCCACCGTAAGACAGGGCACCGACATTCCGCAGCCGACCCGCCGAGCCGCGGTCACGCCGCACGAAGGCCGCGCCGAAGGCCGCGCAACCGCCAGGCCCGCTCGCGCTGCCCCCGGATGCACGTAGCATCGGTGCTGTGGCAAGTGGCCAGGAAGGGCAGCAGGACCAGCGCGGGCAACCGGACCAGACCGGCCAGGGCGGCGGCCCGGGCGGCCAGCCGGGTCAGCAGGACCAGCTGGGCCGGGCGAGCCGGGCAGGCATCGTGGTGGCGCGCCCGTTCGGCATCCCCGTGTTCGTGTCGCCTTACTGGTTCGTCATCGCGGGCGTCTTCATCGTCATCTACGCCAACGACCTGAGCAACTCGCTGCACGGCAACGTCAGGTTCGTGGTCGCGGCCGCCTTCGTGGTGCTGCTGTACCTGTCCGTGCTGGTGCACGAACTGGCCCACTCGGTCGTCGCCCGGGGCTACGGCCTGCCGGTGCGCCGCATCCTGCTGTACCCTCTCGGCGGCATCTCCGAGATCGACAAGGAGCCGCAGACCCCGCTCCGCGAGTTTTGCGTCTCCGCCGCCGGCCCGGCGCTGTCGCTGGCGCTCGGCGGAGCCGGCTGGGCGCTGTCGCTCGTGGTCACCCACGGCATCAGCAACTCGCTGGTCCGGCAGCTGATGTACGCGAACATCATCGTCGGCCTCTTCAACCTGCTGCCGGGGCTGCCGCTGGACGGCGGCCGGATGCTGCGCGCCGTCATCTGGAAGATCACGGGTAAGCCGTATACCGCCACGATCGCCGCCGCCTGGGTGGGCCGGGCGCTCGCCATCGCGCTGCTGGTGATCCCGTTCTACTCCGGCCGGCTCGCCGGCGGCGACATGGTCAGCACGCTATGGGTCGTGGTGATCGCCGCGTTCATGTGGATCGGCGCCGGCCAGTCGATCCGCGCCACCAAGTTCCGCGAGCGGCTGCCGGAGCTGCAGGCCAGGCGGCTGGCGAGAAGGGCCATCTCGGTGCCGGCCACCATG
>Ga0335072_10002195_pt1 | contig 30681 bp, 23 predicted proteins | sample Lox_Sample_21_FD_206725 | JGI IMG/M metagenome (GOLD analysis project Ga0335072, IMG submission 206725) | Soil microbial communities from Loxahatchee National Wildlife Refuge, Florida, United States - Lox_Sample_2.1 | ecosystem: Environmental > Terrestrial > Soil > Wetlands | place: USA...
GATATCACCCCCCGGCTCACCCGCCATAACAGGAAGGGCAAAAACAAATCGACCTCCCCCAAGTTCCCCCCCCCCCCCCCCCCCCAAAAAAAAGCTTTCCAGGGTATATGTTGAGCCCGAGTACAGGCCGCCCAAAGTGCCTCCTTGCACTTGTGCTGCGCCAAAGATAGCCACCGTAGCAAGACATTGAGGAGGCATGCGTCCTTGAAGTCTGTTAATGAAATATGTCGTACACATGTTGTTCCTTTCCCGAAGTAGAATCACACTTAACCCCCCTGAAGACGAAATTGGGACTCGCTACTGCTGAGGTTGGTTCCTCTCCTGCAACATGCGCGTCAAGATTGATAAGTCGTTTGCAGCCATGCCATTCTCAGTGATGATCTCCCTGACAACGTTCATTTCAATAATCCCAGCGTTGGGGACTTGTCTGATAAGATCTAGCACGGCGGGCGCGGCTGCCATGTGTCCAAGCACCTGCATTGCGGCTAGCGCTGCCGGAGACTGCTGTGGAGTTGGGAGATGAGACCCATCAGTTGGCTGCTGTGCTTGGAGATGTGTGGGCGGCTGGCCGTAGGGAATTTGGGCGGTTCCATCATGCATCATAGGTGTGTGCTGGTATTGCTGCGTCGTCAAAACAGAGCCTGGTGGGACGGATGTCAGAGGGCTGCCGCCCGTCATCTGCTCTCTAGGTGTGGCACTGGCTAGTTCAGTATTCTTAACAACGAATGGGATAAGCAAAAGACGTTCAGAGACCGGTCCTTTGAGTTCATACTGTTCGAGAAGTTGCAGCAATTCTGGTAGTTCAGAGCCAGCCTCGAGCGGAATAAGATAGATGTCTTTGATGGCAGGATTGCTATGCTGGATGCCGACGCCATAGCGATTACGATTCTTGAAGTAGTCGAAAATTCTGGTGAAATTCTGCTGGTTGACCGTATCTTCTGGTTCGCTGATAGAAATGATGACAACATCAGAGCTCGAGCTGTATTGTAGACCACAGAGATATTCGTCAGCCTTGGCTGGGTCGATCCGACCTTCAATGGAGATCTCGGCCGGAACGAGTTGTGGCCACGACAGTCGCAGATCGCCGATATGGGCTCCTGCTGCATAGCGCGCCGACGCTTGGAATTTCCCAATCGGTCCGCCGTTGACAACACCCCTCCAGACAACGTCATTGTCATTTGCAGGATCTTTAGGAGAGTATGGTGGAGACTCGACATCTTCATTTTCGTCCTTCAACAACTCATCTATTTCAGCATCTGCCTGAGTACCCGGGCCTGGTGGGCGATGATCGGCTTGATGCTGAGGCAGTTGCGGAAACTGCTGTCGGTCGCCGTCTGGAGAGCCTTGTACACTGGACCAGACATCTTGGATATTGAAGTTGGTGGAGGATCTTCGTGTGGTATCAACGGAAGGCCGCGGTCGTCCCTGTGACGTCTTAGGCAAATGTATCTCGCCCGGAAGCGCCGGGCTGATTGGGTCAGGACTTCTCGTCTGGGACGACTCATGATCGATCACACTGGGGCGTCTAACTGGTGCGTGCGAGACAGTCGATTCGGAGGCGACTCCCATTGCTTCATCAACGTATTCGTCCCCCTTGTGAGTTCGTCGAATGCGTGGTCCCTGCTCTTGAATGACAGTGTATTGCTTTTCCGCCTCCTTCTTGATTGCAGCATCTTTCTGTTGTAATTCCTCGCTGGCCATATCCTTTGCATCCATAGCCGCAAACCCATGTGCCGACAGATTACCGCTAAGAAGTCTATCCCGGAGAGCGGGGTTCTTCTTTACATTGAAGAGGATAGTCCGCAGCTGGTTCTTGTACGCATCATTAGGGTCGCCAGATCCGCCGGAGAGGACATGATACATGGCATGTTCAATGCGGAGTCCGAGTTCAGTTCCAATCTCCCTGGCTGTGCGGCCATTTGGGACACTGTAGACCCCTTGTTTCACGGCAAGATTTGTCTGATCTATGAACAATTTGACGAGATGGCCCGCAACACTCTTTCGTTGACTGTCACTGAGCTCATCCACACTGGAAACAACCATCCCCATGGCCGACTCAGACCTAGACGCTTGCCTCGACGGTGTGCTCACCACACTGGACTTGCGGTTCTGAGCGGAAGCACGCACTCCGTTCTTCGTATCAGAAGGAGTGTCTTGATGCGTCGGAGTCTGACGGGCTTTTTTCGTGTCCTACTGATATGTTAGACAAAAGACATGACCGTTTGATAGTTGTTGACTGACCTGCTGTGTGCCCGAACCATTGCTGGGTTCCTCGAGCTTCCGCTTTTGTCCACTTGCGCTCTTGCCGGTACCTGGAGTCTGAGCAGCTTCTGCCTCTTGGCTTTCGTGATGCACATCGCTTGCTCGAGCTCCGGATTTTCGGCCTTTCTTACCCCCTTTTTTCTTCGAAGCCTTCTCTGCTTCAGCCGCTGCAGCTTCTCTCTTTCTGGCAACCTCTTCCCAAGGTTTTTCACCTCTCGCTATAGCAGCCAGCAATTCTTTGTGGTCCTCGGGTTTGCATTGTTCGCAAAAGTATTGGGCCGGCGCGTAGTCATCCGGCAGGCCCATGCAGTCGTTGTGCTGCCACGCTTCGCATTTGTCGCAGCAGATCATAGTTCTCTCCGTCTCTTCTTCTTGTTCATAGAGACCGCAGATGCAGCGTACGTAGGCGTCTTCTTCGTCATCATTTGCTTCTGTCTCGGCCTTGGCTTTGGAGCCCTTGCCTTTGCCCTTGCGCGCACCACCTTTCTCTTCACCGACGTCTCGATCTTTTGTGTATTGGCCTTTGGTTGCCCGTCCGGAGCGGCGAGGTTCGTCTGCAAGGAAGATGTGGTCAGTACATTGTGCCTCAGGCAAAAACATATTTGGTTGGGGGGGACACTGAACGACTTGAGCTTGGTTGCTTACCAGCCATGGTGACACGATGTACAAAGGCGCGCAATTATCTACAGCGCAATAATGAAGCAGAATCGACGTAAGTCGTCACAGGTTGATGCTATCTAAACCGTGTCGGACCCACAACACCTTCGCCACCTGAAGGTCAAGCCAGGGTAGAAAGGGGCCGAGCTGCGCTGAGCTGATGCGATCAAGCCCGATGCACTGCAAGGCGCAAGCACCTAAAGGTGCGAGCTCCTGGAAGTCGCGTGCTTGAGATTGACAACCACCAATGGTAGCACTTCGCGAAAACCGAGTAGAAGTGTCGTTCAATCGGAGCAGGAGTTCGACTCTCTCGCCGATCCAAGGCTAAGCACAAGTCTGCCAGTCGCAGTTGTGAAAGTCCGTTGGAAGTCGTCGGGCGATGAACAAAAGATAGTTTGGGTGAGGGAGAGGATGACCGAATGTGCTGCGCCGATTAGAAGACCCAGAGAAAGCGGAGTCCTAGGCTAACGCAAATTATACTAGCCCCAACCTTTCGCTTGCAATCCTACGTCACGTGTCTCTGAGAATGCGTGTTTTGGGAGCTGGGGCATAGGGAGTTATTATTTGACCACATGTTGTGCATGTGACTATATGCCCAGGTTACCGTATCGTAAGGAGAGCAAGATCTGTGGACAGGTTTCTCATTGAAAGTGTGACCAGGGGACGAGAACCTTGGGTGAACGCCCAGGCCTTTCTCAGAGACACTCAGCAATCCATTCCGCTGGACGGGACTGCCTGCAGAGGCTGCTGTTAAAAAGGGCCTAGGCGAACTTGGAAGAAAAGGCCACATCGATTTCGCAACGTCCTACCATGACGGACATTCGCAGTCTCCTCCGCAACGAGCAGGCCTCACGGCGCATCACCCACCCAAACCTCGCATACACCAAATCCGGTCTGCTAAATTGCCTAGTATGCCATCTCATCATCAAGTCAGAGACACTCTGGGAAGGGCATCTCAGGTCTCCAAACCACAAGAAGAATCTCCTGAAGGCCCAGAATGGCGGGCTAGAGGATGTCAACGGGACCGTAAGCAAGAAGAGGAAAATATCAGACGAGAGAGATGATGTGCGAAAGAGGAAGAGGTCTACGGGTGTTGAACAGGAAGATATACAGAAAGATGGAGTCCAAGGACCAGAGGAAGAACAAAAGCCGCCCACCAACAATGGGCTGAACGATATTGCTGGTCCCGCGATCCCAGACGACGACGAGTCTTCGTCGTCTTCGGCTGCTCCAGCTCTTTCCGCGGAAGCCTCGGCACCCACACAACCACCACAGCCCGAACCACAACCGCAGATAGATGAAGACGAATGGGCCGCCTTCGAGCGTGAGGTCGTCCCGCTAGCCCATCAAAACCCTCCAGCTCAATCTACCGACTACTCTTCGGCAACCATCTCGGCCGCTCCAGTGTCAGCGGCCGAGCTTGCAGCACAGACAAATGCTGAGCGCCAGCAGCGTCGGGACGCTGAGGTCGAAGACGAGAAGGCGGAAGAGGAGACGAGGCTGGTGGAGGAATTCGAGGTCATGGAAGGTTTGGAGGAGAGAGTCAAGAGACTCAAAGAGAAGAGGGAGGCGTTAAGGATGGGCGCAGGGCCTATAGGGGATGGTACTGGGGGGGAGGACGCAGAGGGAAAGCAGAAGCCTCCTGGTCAGGATGACGATGATGACGAAGACGACAGCGACGAGGTTGATGAGTGGGGCTTTGCATAGCGATGGAATTTCTAGCGTCATTGCGATTCGATACCCAATACAGCACATCTAGAAGCCAAGTAAAATAGCCCAAAGGACGCTGAATGCACACCTCGGTAATAGAACTTACTGCTTTCGGAGGTCTGATAATAACTCCATACAACCATCTTTAGATGGTCAGAATCACCAAGTCGACGTATCAGGATAAAAGCCTGGCCCTTTGGAGCCGTTCGTTATCACGATGAACCCAAATGCTCTTCTATTTGAAAGGAAAAGGTCAGCCGCGCTCTATAGTTGCTGCCTGTCACTATCATGATGAACGCAAATATTCGTCTAAAAGTCCCTCAAGCAACTAGAACCAATTCCCATCTTTCATGCGACATCTATAAGTTACCTCTAAGGAAAACGCCAATCTTGTCTATAATTCTATCCAGTCGTCACCCATGATATCCTCTATTTCCGCCACACCACTGACTTCGTTATGTTTATCGACAATCCCGAGAATCGTGCCTGGGTGCAAGAATGTTTTGCCCCTCTCCTCCGACCTCATCTTCATGATCCACTCACGCGCTTCTTCGATTGTCCAATCGCCGAGAATGGAGATGAAGTCTGACTTCTCTCTCACGATAGAAGTGTCCCTGTAGTCGCAAACAGCTTCATTCATGTCGTGCAGCCTCTGCACTTGGCGAGGAGCGATCATATGGTAGGGCCCGACTCGCACCCAGCCACCCGGTGAGCGGACGGCCGAACGGAGAATGTCGAGGCTACGCAGCGTATTGCCATCTATGGCGGTCGCGATGGGAACGGAAGCGATCGGCGTGGCGATGGCGCTCATGCGCGGAATTGAAGAAGCTGCTGCATCAACGCCAATCGCCCCACCCGGGTGGTAAGATCGAAAGACGTCTGCTGGACTTCTACCAGGGATGGTGTGCAGCCTTTCGGCGACCGAGAGGGACAGAGCGTCGCCTAAAGCCAATGCAACAGTGGTAGAAGTGGTCGGCGCAGATAAGCCAAAAGAGACGTTTTCTGACTCGTGAATTGGAGCAGGTAGCAGGATGCTGTTCTCTCGGGTGGCGATGAGCGGGCAGGTTGATGGTACCAGATGAGATGTGAGGACTATGAGAGGGATACTGGTTGGGATATGGGGAAGGAGGAGCTTGAGTTCTGGTGTGCGGCCGGAGAACGTGATCATCAAGACAACGTCGTTCTAGTCCTTGTCAGCAAATTATGTATCAATGATGAAACATGCTGTCGACATACCGGCTTGATGAGGCCAAGGTCACCGTGAAGAGCATCAGTAGGCGCTAACTCGGTAGCCATGATCCCCAGGCTGTTGCACGTAGCCACCACCTTAGCACCAATCTTCCCACTCTTGCCAACACCACATACCACGAGCTTCCCATGTTCTCGGCAGCTTCGTGCGATGACTGCGACAGCCATCGCAAGGCTGTTCCTTGAAAAGGCGTCGTTCTGGTACAAGTTCTCGAGATGTTCCAAAGCCGCTCGTTCTGTAGAGATGACGCGCAGAGCCAGCTTGATTGCAGAGGCGTCCGGTGTAGGAGGTGTGTCCTCGTTCTGATCAGGAGGTGTCATAGGTAAGGTGGGGATCGGCTCTGACACAGGCGCAGGGCATATCGGCATCGAGGGAGTGAGTGGTGTGGGCAGAGCCGCTTGGCTCATGGCCATGCCGAACGCCATAACCCTGCTCAGATGCTGGTAGAGTAGGTTGGTGTATGTTTCTGAGTGATTGAAGGATACCCCTATCTGGAAAAAGAAATGAAAAAAAACCCGGGAACCCCAAAAATGTCCGCCCACGTGTATTTCTTGCGAAGATGAGAAATTCAATGACGGCCTACGCGGCAAATTGCCAAGTGCCCATCTTGAGTTTTGGGTAGCAGAGGATGAAAGACCTGCAAGTCTAATACTACTAGATGCCAGGCAGGTTAGGACGCGTCGTCGTCGTCGTTGTCGTCGTCGTCGTCGTCTTCTCAGGCCGTTGAGGAAGAGGAGATCTCCATGGTCAAGGTAGAGTCATGGGTCGCTGTGTACTGTACAACGTACCGACCAGGATAAGAGCTTTGCAAATGAGTCAGCGGAGTGTATGCGAATTACAGCAAGACCAAGTGCATTCATGAGCAATCTCGTGAAATGCAGCTATCAACTTAATTCGGTGTGCAAAGCGCATCGAAATATATGTGGAGATCAGATACCTCGGACGCCAATGGCGGCCAAAAACGCTTAAAACAGCAGGGATTGTGGTCCCTTTCGGAGCAGCAATCAAGAGGCTATTCCGCTTGTGAACTGATGCAGAAGCTGTCGACTGGCAATCGAGGCCTGGAAAGATAAGAAAATGCCACCTGTTCTAGACTATTCGACCTTGAGCCTTGAATGCTGCGGTCAGGAAGCCAACAAGCGGACGGGTCTAAAACGTCGTTGGCAAAGCCGAGGACAAGCGTTCACCCAACGGCAATAGATTGAAATAATGGCGTCATGGACCTCGCAAGGCCAACGGTGACACGTCTCTGACAATCGATGCTAGCGAAAGGCGAAAGTGGTTCAACAGTGACATGTGCAAGTTGCGGTCAGCTCTTTTTCGGCGACTGCAGCTTGAAAAGCCCCGGGTTTTCCCCTACTGCTTGGAATTTGCAGAAAGAGCGAAGAGACGACTTCTCAGGCCGAGGCGGCCGTGGTCAAAGTTTCTCAATTTCCATCGCTTGGAAATTCACATCCACAGGCAGGCCAGAGAGCCATTTGGATCATTTCCATTCGAGCCCATCCCATGCATTACTGCAGGTTATGCGGGATCTAGCAGCCCAACGGCTTCGGCACACTTTCGGCGCCGCCAACTGCAGCTGTGCGTACATCCTGGCCCTATTCTATCCTATCCTCGAAGCGCGTATTTTTGCATACATCAAATTAAGCCCTTTCACAAGACTCAGCTATGCTCAATTCGGTCTTTGGGAAGGCTTTCCCCTAGTGGGGAGATTCTGTTCAATGAAAGGAAGTTGATCCTTGATCAAATTGCTGCTGAGGCTGTTACCTCGCTACATTGCGGTAGGCGCTGGTTTTCGTCCCATCTCCGCATTCGGGCATTCCCATATTCCTTTGGCTCCTGAATGGGCGGTGAGATCTCGGAACCAGCAGGCCGCTAGTAACATCAAACTAAGGTGCAAATCAAGTGATGATGGGCTGCTGGTAAGTGGGAAGCGATATATTTGCTATTCATTGTTTCTTGTCGTGTCGCATCTTTCCTATATGAGCCCATCAAACGACTCTGTGAAGAGAGTAGTGCGCGTACGAATCCTGCGTCCGAGAAGTAGACTTTGCAGCGAGATGGACAAAGCACTCATTCCTGTGGCCACAGGAGCAAACGCAGGAATAGTCACGTACCAAATAATGTCTTTCTCTGCTTCCGCAACTGAGCTTATAAGACTAGAGCGAAGCAATCATACACAACCGTACTAAGAGGAAACAGCGAAGGCCAGCAATCGTCTACACAGCCCTCCCGAGCAGGAGTCAATTGCAGCTAAGTTGCTCTCGAAATGTGCGAATTCACTCACCGCAATTAGATATCACAGGCAAGCAAAATGTGCAAAATCTTGTTACGGAGATCGAACTGCCGCATGGAGCTGTAAACGTTCTGATAAGAACGCAGGCTTCTATGTTGCAAATCCACCTTCTCGAAAGAGGGCAAGAAGACCAGAAAAGACTAATGGATGTCAGTGTCCGAGGCACACCGCAACTATGCCAGTCGGTAATCCCAATCATGAAGGCACACGAGCGGATCGTGAACTTGTCGTCAATTGCATCCCATTTCCGGCCCTATAGCGAAAGCAATCAAGCCCGTTTTCGAACTCCAACCTATCTTGGACGAGTTGCAAAAATGGCGGTGGAGTTTGAGGTGAGACGCCCTTCCAACCACACTGAAGTCCCACTGCGGCCATCGTGGGACTTTTTCGATCTCTTGAATGTGAAAAATTGTCCATTGCCATCTCAGATATGCTTGATCATGAATGCTGTAACGGCAAGAGGCTGGAGGCAGATGAATACTGAGGTATCAGCAAAGAAAGGAGATCCAAGTAAGGGGGGACTAGTCCTCCAGCGGATACCCGATGTCAAAAGCATGTATCAATGCTATGGCCGCTATCTTAGCAAAAGAAAATCTGAGTATCCTGATCAATGCCACGCCGATGACTCCCTTCCTTCGATATATGCGTTCGCATTTCGCCGAGGTGGTTCCAATGGCTGGTTGATTGGATCTTGATGGACTTCCAGCCCCAAAAAGGTCCTGAAACCTACCGGAATAAGACCCAAGCCATATAATCGTAAATTCCTCTACCTACTGTTGATCAAGGTCATCGCGGCTATCCTGAAACTGGGCGGGTAAGGGATGACAGGTGCCTCAGATAGATATCAACAGAAAAATAATCACCAAAGTGGAAATCCACCGCCCAAAACTGCACGTGGGTCTCCGCCCCATGCTTCTCAAGACATTCTCGAGGCTAGCGGGAAGTATTGAGCCAATTCTTCAGTGTCTAGCAGAGGCTCTAGGCATGTGCAAGACCGGTGATTGGGAGAAGCCAACAGACCCGTAGAAGCCGTAGTCCCATCTAATGGCCGGAACTTGTCCCTCAGCTGCACTGCCCTGCTCTTTATTTCATCCTTCCACATCCCTGTTCGAGTCTCTAGTTATGATTTTAGCTCCTTCTCTACTCCAGTTTCCTTCATCGTCATCCTCGTGATCTCGGCAATGTAGTGAGTCCCTTCTCAGTGGACTCGGACTCGGCTGCAGCGAAATCATAAGATGAACGCTGTTGGTGGCACGGAGGTGGTACAGCAATCCGAACAAAGACCAAGTACAGTCTAGGTCCTTGCATGACGCTGTGTCTGGTGAGGTCTCAAGGACAATAAAATTGGATTACCGCAGGATCATTTCTGTCGTCAGAGAGTTTCATGGCTTTCTTAGGATATATTTCGTAGCAGTTGGTCACGCCGAGGTAGGACTTGACTGAGTTCGTGAATGTTAACACCGGGGATTCCTTCACTTTTCTAGCTTCGATAGCTGCTCGGCATTGATAATTGCTCAAGCGATGAATATCGTGGGAGAACCTAGCTTGCATATGGCGGATGAAACGGCGGGTTACAGTAGATCTGATTCGGGATTGGCTGGACACCAAAGCCGCCGGCAATGTGCTATGACGTGCATTATCCAGGTCTGCATGACGGGCATTTTGTAGGAAAGAATCAGAAGGGAGCAGAGTAATGGCTTGGGCATTCCTAGAAGTGGAAATACTTCAAAGAGATCAAACGCGAGGGGAGATGACGGAGAGAACATGGGTTCTCAGAAAAAGTAGGGATTATGGTTTCCATACAAGCTTCTGGATTTCATCATCGCCGATCTTGCCCCCAATTCCCACGAAATAAGCCGTGTACGAGCCATATCTAAACCCAGTATTGTATGTTGCATATCAAGTTCTGGTTAGGCTTGCATACAGTAGCATCCATAGCAGCTTTCCCAACACCTCCTCGTTCTTTACTGACGAGTCGATAGAACCGTCCCTAGCATATTTGCCTTCAATTGTTGAGCATACCATTTCCCCTATGCAGACCCTTCCTGTACCACTTTCAAGTCCTCCGTCGCACTTGTGCACAACCTGAAGGTTACGACGCGACACCTACGTTGTTCAACATCACCCCTTCCGCCTTTCCTTCCCTAATTCGACGCGGCATACCACCTGGAGAAACAAGGAAAGAGGCACCGCATACCGGACACAGGATGCTAACCAGGCCTTTCCTCAATCAAGTGTTTCGAGACAGAGATAAAGGGCTGCATTCAATTTAGTCCAATATCTCTCACAATTCGCAGAACGGAGCTATGTCGTCCGATCTGCTACAAAGTAGCCCCTCGGCGCGCAGACTTTCTACAAGTTCTCAGACGTCGACACACTCCGAAAATGGCAGCGCCGTCCCACAGTCAGTAACTCGTAGTGCTTCTTCCATTCAGACAACGATTGGTATGTCTCCTCGACAGACAAACGTGAGCATTTTCTCCGGAGTTACTGATGCCGGACCTGGTCCATCAACTGTTCCTACACGAAGCGATTCTCCATTCTCATCAGAGACCGTCGATCGGGTCTTTCCCATACGCTCTATGGTCTCTGTAGGTTCAACTACGACACCAGTGCCGCGTGGCGAAGGAGAAGACCATTTTCCTGGTACGAAGCTTGGACTGGAAGGCGGTCGTGTGGCAAGGCGAGGGGTCAATCTAAAGGAATCAAGATCGCGCTCGAGGTCTCCAAGGAGTCGACTTTCACCATCCAGTACGAAGAGGTCGCTGGAACAACAGACTTCAACTGCGCACCCTGTGCCTGAAGCATATTCAGGGAACGTGAAAGACGATGCTGATGAGCCACAGCGGCTACAAAGGAGGTCAGGCAACGCTGTGGGAGAAAGCAGCCGTCAAACTCTAAACCATCTCATATCCGATAGTACCTCTGCAAAATCCGATCGGACGTCCACGACAGACGGAGGGGTATCGATTCACAGTATCCAACCCTCCCCGGGACGGAGCTCGCAAGGAGAGCCAAGTTTGGTCACTGCACGCTTCAAGCATGTGCTTGTTGACGGCGGTCATGCTGTCATCACTGGCAGAGACGGAGAGACCTTGCAGCGCTGCGAAGATGAGCCAATAGCCATCCCTGGAGCGGTTCAAAGCTTTGGAATGTTGATTGCGTTCAAAGAAGAGGAGGAGAAACTCGTGGTCAGAGTTGTCAGTGAAAATTCGAAAGAAATCATTGGCTACAGCCCAAGAGAGTTGTTCGCTCTCAACAGTCTCCTGGACATTCTGAGCGAGGAGCAGGCCGACAACTTACTCGACCACCTTGATTTTATTCGCGACGAAGCTGCTGCAGACGTTTCTTCTAACGGTCCCGAAGTGTTCATGCTATCTATACGACCGCCGAACAGAAGAACACTGAAACTTTGGTGTGCCCTGCATATCAACGATGTCCATCGGGACCTGGTTATCTGCGAGTTCGAGATAGAGGACGACACCGTCAACCCACTGGTACCAGCCGGTGATTCTACCCCCGAGCCGCCAGCAGATATATTAAACAGCAATCCTACCCCAGAGGAGTTGGCCGAAAGCACAATTGCGGCAAGCAAACCCCTTCGAATTCTCCGCAGCGCCCGGAAGAAGAAGGGCGAAGCTGCGGCCATGGAGGTCTTCAACATTATGACACAGGTCCAGGAGCAGTTATCTAGCGCAACAACACTGCAGAGCTTTCTTCGAGTCCTGATTGGTGTTGTCAAAGAGCTGACCGGCTTTCACCGTGTAATGGTGTACCAGTTTGATCATGCTTGGAACGGACAAGTAGTTGCAGAGCTCGTCGACCAAAGGGCCACCAAAGACCTCTATAAAGGTCTGAATTTCCCGGCATCTGACATACCGAAGCAAGCCCGAGACCTTTACAAGCTCAACAAAGTCCGTCTGCTATACGATCGGGACCAAGAAACCGCCCGATTAGTATGTAGGACGGTTGAGGATCTGGAAACGCCGTTGGATTTGACATATTCGTACTTGCGAGCTATGTCACCAATCCACCTCAAATATCTTGCCAACATGGCGGTCAGGGCTTCCATGTCTATCTCTATAAATGCATTCAGCGAACTGTGGGGTCTTATCGCATGCCATGCTTATGGCTCTAAAGGAATGAGAGTTTCGTTCCCCATTCGCAAGATGTGCCGTTTGGTTGGGGATACTGCCTCGCGGAGTATCGAGCGCTTGTCCTACGCTTCTCGACTGCAAGCTCGCAAACTCATTAACACTACGCCGACGGCCTCGAACCCGTCAGGGTACATTGTAGCCTCATCAGAAGACTTACTTGCACTCTTCAGTGCAGATGTTGGTGCGCTTTCAATTCGAGACAAGACGAAGATCCTTGGCCAACCTCAGAATCACTTACCAGAAATTCTTGCAATGGTCGAGTTTCTCCGGCTACGAAAGATCACTACCGTCCACGCCACACATGAGATTGCCGCCGATTTTCCGGACTTGCGGTATGAGCCAGGGTTCCGCTTTCTCGGTGGTATGCTGTTCGTACCTCTGTCCAGTGGGGGGAATGACTTCATTGTCTTCTTTCGAAAGGGAATGTTGCAAGAGGTCAAATGGGCGGGCAACCCTTACGAGAAATTTGTGAAAGAAGGCACCGAGGGTTATTTAGAACCTAGGAAAAGCTTCCGCACATGGAGAGAGACAATCGCCGGCCGGTGCCGCGATTGGTCTGAGCACGAAATTGAGACGGCTGCTGTGCTTTGCCTTGTTTATGGCAAGTTCATTGATGTCTGGCGGCAAAAGGAAGCTGCATTGCAGAGCAGTCAATTGACCCGGCTTCTACTTGCCAATGCTTCTCACGAGGTGCGAACACCGCTTAATGCAATCATCAACTACCTAGAGATCGCTCTGGAAGGGCCCCTGGATCAAGATACCCGAGACAACCTGGTCAAATCCCACTCTGCATCAAAGTCCCTTGTCTATGTCATCAATGATCTCCTTGACCTCACCAAGATGGAGGGCGGCAAAGACCTTGTTAAAGAGGAAGTTTTCGAACTGCATCACGCCCTGAAGGAAGCAACTGACCCATTTGTTGGGGACGCCAAGCGTAAAAACATCGAGTACAATGTGACCATCAGAGATGGCCTGCCGCACCAGGTTGTCGGCGATCATAGGCGCGTTCGTCAAGTCGTGTCAAACCTCGTTGCTAATGCGATTCAACATACCTCCGAGGGTTCAGTCAAGGTCGATGTGTGGCCCTCTGAGATTCAGCCTGCCTTGGACCGCGTTGAGATGGAGGTTGCCGTGGAAGACACTGGCGCTGGTATGTCACAAGCAAAGGTCGACACACTGTTTCGAGAGCTCGAGGAAGTCAGATATGAAGGCGAGGATATCGAAATGGCGGTGTTTGAACCAGATCTCTTCAGAGACGAGCCAGCAGAGGACAAGACCGACACAGCAGCCCTTGGCCTAGGATTGGCCGTCGTCGCTAGGACGATTCGAAATATGAATGGCCAGTTGCGTTTAAAGACCGAAGAAGGCAAAGGCTCCCGCTTTGTGATTCAGGTCGGATTCGCAATTGCAGGCCTCCCTCCTTTACCAGAGTACAGGAAGGAGATTGACGCGCCTTCCTCAGCACCACGTAGTAGCCGCACAGCACCAAGTCAGGATGAAATCGTGCTTGTCAACCGAAGTGCTGGCAAAAAGAAAGAGCACCCTGGATTCGTGCGCAGGGAGAGCAAAGAGAGCATGAACAGTATGACAAGCAACAAGAGTCGGACCAGTGTGAATAGCTTCAAGAGCACAACAAGCCAGAAGGATGTTGTCGACCGGCTGATTGATGCAATTCAAGAACCTCATATGCACACCGGAGATGAGGAATCGATTCAGAGGAGAGGCAGCAAGGGAAAGGCTAGTCGACTGAGCAGCGTAGGCCATGACATATCTCCCTCGCAGACGAAAGCTAAAAGCATTGATTCGGCCATGGTCCGCGACTTGAAATCATCCTTTGCCAAAATTCCGGGTCAGGAAATGGTAAAGGACTCGGGGACGCCAATCAAACCCGTCCGAATTGTTGAAGAGAATACGTTATCACCCGACAGGGCAAGTACGCCACAAGGGGAGGATTTGTTTGATGTGCCCGAAATGCCTATGGTAGAAGAACCAAAGGAGGAACCATTGTCTGCTGACGCCTTCTCCATCCTTGTAGCGGAGGACGACCCGATTAATAGCAGGATTATGAGGAAGCGCTTAGAGAAGCTCGGTCACAAAGTTCACTGTACCGTCAATGGAGAGGGGTGTGCTAGTACCCATAGAGAAGATGCCGCGTCTTTTGATGCGGTTCTGATGGACTTGCAAGTACGCCTACCTACCTCCTGATCTATTTCGTTGTTCAATGCTGACCGATTTACGCTTAGATGCCAATCGTGGACGGATTCTCCTCTACCAAAATGATACGATCCTTCGAGAAGACTCATTCTACCATATGCCTCTCTCGGCGTGCGCGTCTCAATTCCAGAATCCCTATCTTCGCCGTATCAGCCTCACTTGTTGAGAATGAACGGCACAAATACATGGAGACTGGCTTTGACGGATGGATACTCAAACCAGTGGACTTTGAAAGAGTCGGCCTTATATTGAAAGGCCTCATCGATGCCGAGGCCCGCAAAGAATGCCTGTACCAGCCAGGCAAATGGGAGCGAGGCGGCTGGTTCGAGGACCGACCCTTTGTTCCTGATGTGCATGACATCAACACGAAACCAAGTGACGAGCCCCCGACTACCATACCACCTCCGATTACTTTTCCAAGAGCCGATACCGTCTGATTCGTTGAAGGCGACAGCCTTTCCTCACTAAAGTCCTTTGAATTGCTCTACCAACAAGTCAAATCTCTCAAATTCCGCTACATTAAGCGGCGCACTTTTCAGCCGAACAAGTAGTATTGTTAGTTCACAGTTAGTTGACATGCGGAAACCGGAAATCGCATTCGACAATAGCGCGGGCGCCTTTTCTGCCGTATGCAGCAGGAAACGATGATGAATTATGCGAGGTGAAAGCCTGGCAGGACCAGTGCTGTACTTTAGACTCTGAGACCACATCCGCTGGAGCGTTAGAGCCGCAGTACCTTGTGACAACGACGCGACGGCCTTGTTGATTGAGGGGTTACGTCAACATTGAATACGGGGCAGGCGCGTGCAGTGGGTTCCCGGATACCACGTTTTCACTCATGATGACGATGAGCACTTCGCGTCCCTGATACGAAAAGAGTAAATCTTAATAGGCACTACGCTATACCATCAACACAAGTTTATACTCCTGCCTTACGCCACGTAAGATCGTTTGTCCTAGACGGCATAGCATCCTTTGAAATCTCTTTCTTCTTCAATTTCTCTCGTTCTTTTTTCTTGACCTTCTTCTCCCGATTGCGCCTTGTGCGCTTCTCCCGCTCCGTCTCCGCTTGTGCTGTTATAGCTGCATACTTCTTGCGGATGGCGATCCGTCGCTTTTTGCCGGCTCGAGGGCGTCGAGTCTTGGTCGTGGTAGGGGTAGAAGCTAGGAGAGTAGGACAGCGGTTGGATAATGACGATGGTTTGCTAGTGCTTAGATGTATGACACGCCATGGGAGCGCTGTGCCTGGCTTTGAACCGAGAAGGATGGTGTCAGCACCAATCATCCCAATAATACTGTACCGTATAAAAGGGGGTCAAGTTAGAGGAGCAAACCCACCCATTTCGTCCGGCTTGCGCGCTCTAGTACCTGTCCGCCTGATATGGCGACGTCTGTATATGCCTTCTTCTGCTCTAGATCTGCGACATTGGCGAAATAGTAGGTTTGCGGCCGGTATGGGACCACAAAGGCGCCGTCGCCGGCAGATGTTAGCGGCGTTGGAGATCGTATATTGATTCTGTGGATGCCGGAATGGCTTGTGCGGGGTGGAGAAGTAGTACTGAGTTGGTTTCGAGCGGTAGAAGTGGGGCGAGGACTGGTGTTGAAGAGGCGGAACTCGAAGGCTTCTGAGCCATCTTTAGCGGAGATTGGGGAGGGCTCAGCGACGCTGGGGTCTTTTCGTCGCTGGAGGGTTGCATTGGATGTCCGATTTGCAGAGGGGTCGTCACGATCGACGTCGATGAACTCGAGATCAAATTCTAGCTGTTCGGTGTATTGCTCCTGCGGAAAGTCGCTAGAAGAGGGTGGGGGCGAGCTGCTGCGAGGCGAGTCGCGGAGAAGCTCTGAACGGCGGACCCTGTGTTTCCGCTCAGACGCTGTCAGCCACTGATGGTTGTTCGAGTTTCCAAAAAGACAACGTAGACATGGGTATAGCATACCTTTTCGCGTCGGGTAGCTCAAACATCTCGTCTACCGTCGAGCAAGCGCAGTGTTAAGCCGCCTGTAAAGACTAAAGTCCTCTGGACGTAGAGTATATTTCACTAGCGCCCCGGCTCAAAGTAAGTGCTGGAAAAGCGCATTTGATATTAGCTTGTTCGGATTCGCTCATATGTATCTACCTAGGCATCAGACAAACATTCCATAGAGATTGGCATTAAGGCCATGAAATCAGCTATGATTCTTAATGTCCATGCGCTTGAGAAAGAGCATGGCACACGTAAGGCCGTAGCCTATGTAGTCAACAAAACGAACCACCGGAGCGGGCGAGCCAGAGTATCTGGCTCTCTTTGGACAGGTTTTCAGCAATCATAATCTGTCATACCCGGAGACTCTATTGCGTTACTGGTGGTATAGCGCGGCGGTTGAAGCTATAGTTGGGGAATCCGTGGATGGAGATAAGCGGACTTAGTTGGCTTCAACCAGGAGGAAGAGGACTGACCAGGTAACGAGCTGCAATGCCAACTAACCTAACTCTAGAAGGTTATCATTTCACAGTGCTGCACCGTGCGAGAGTCACGGTCAGGCATCTGCACGTCCCGCGGCTCACTCCAGAGTCCTTCCAAGCGCGGCATGGGCTGGGAAATATGGATAAGCTGGAGATCTTGCGTGACACAATGGGCGGGCATGTCTAAGAAAGTAGTGGAAAGCGTGCTTATGTTCAAGCTGCAATGCCAACCCAAGCCCTCAATCGTTGTGTATTCGAAGTCTTCTCAGTTGTTCAAGTTAAACCAAGAAGTCTATCATCATTTACGACACCCTTTCCCAGTCCTTGCGAACTTGGGAAGAATGGCTCTTCCGCAGAGCCCTTCCAATGAATCCAGCCAGACGCCAAACGCCAGACCTGAGGACTTTCCGACCCAGCCATCTTGGAAGTCATGATCTGACTTCCCATCATCGCTCCCGGTCACAAATCCAATCCACATCAATCGTTCAGATCTTCATCTTCATCCTCGCCCATATGCTCGTCCTGAAACTCAGCGTCTAACAAGTCTGGAAGCATCGCCCGCGAGCCGCCAGAGTGGCGATCTCCCCCCAGGCGTCTGCCGAAGTTCTCGCCAAGAAGAGACTAACTCCTCAACACGCGATGCTGAGGCTCCTGGTGGGACCCTTGCGTTCTTGAGTGCTACGACGCTAATGGACCCAACAGTCGTGAGTTTGCTGGTACCTGCTGGTACTGCTAAATCGACTGGCGCGATCCGAGTTCTTGCTGCATCTGGGTCAGAGGGAATACGCCATGTGACAGTTGCGACATAATATTCGAGCGTCTCCGGCCTTGTTTCGTCGCGGATCCCTGATTCGGAGCATTGCCCCATGGTCAGTGATATTTAATGAACCATCCGAACAAGGTGAAGAAAGAAAGTATGAGCATCCTTCCGAACAGGCAACGAACGTCAATGGACTGAAGAGTCTTCAAGAACTAATGGAATAGGCGACGAAAGATAGGAATTATGAGCACAAAGGAAGCGGGAGACTCACATCGTTCTCCTCCCCATGTCGAACTACCACTCCATCTCATGATCCCGACCTTTGTTCCTTGGGCGGATAGTACTGAGTTGTCACGGCGAAGAAATTGCCACTTCTCGACCATCTGAGCAGCCATGTAGTCGACTTGATCTTTCTTCCGCTCAAGACTTTCCAGCTCGACGCGCAGCTCCCGAAGGCTGTCAGGAAATCGACACACTTTCACCCACTGACTTGCGATACGAAGAGGCTCGTCCGACTCCCAGAACCATGTATCTGTGTGCCTTATGGTGACAGTCATGCAGCGTGGATGGAAGTGCTGCAGGTTGAGAATTTGGCCGAGTCGATTACCGTCCTCCAGCATGTATAGCTGCGAGAAGACCCGCAAATGATCGATCTCGGTGTCACCGTGGTGCTTGTGTAGCAGATTCAGTGAACCTCGTAACTTCTTAATTGTTGTGACGTGACTCGGACGCCGATCGCCTGCGGTGAACCACAAGGTATGCTCTGCACTGGTCCATGGTCTGAACCAGGCTTCCTGGTAGACTCTCTGACAGGTGCGTAGAAGAGCTGTGTCAGAACGTCGAGGAGCTAGGTAGTCGGGTCGTCTATAACAGGTCTCATGATCATACAGGTTGGTGGCGTCCTCGTAGTCTGCAAGAGCATAGTAGAAGATGCGGTCGCGGACTTCGGCGGGTATGATGCTGAAGAGAGGGCTCTTCGATTGGGAGCAGTAAGTGCCGGGTGAAAATTGGATGAAATTGATTGTTTCGTCAGCTGCTGAGGTCATTTTTGATCAGCTCTGAAGGGTAAAGCTTGTTGTGAGACAGAAAGGATGGTGTATTGAATTGCTGACGAAACTGTGTGGATGAGATTGACGTTGGGGTGTTTATTGCTGGTGTAGAGTGAAAGACCGACGCCAAAATTAATTTCGAGGATGGAATTGAGGTCGAGGTCAAGGTCAGCTTGAGGTTCAAGTACTTTGCCGCCTTTGCATGTAGAGGCGTTATTCAAGTCACAAATATTGACATAGAGGCCAGTATCTAATAGCGCTCATCGGCGCTTAACAACAGTCTGGGCCAGTTGACAGATGTGTGATTCAGCTTTCCGGGATCAATTCGTAATGAGAAAAAGTTGACGATTCCAAGATGGCACACAGCAACAGCAAGCATCAATATTGCTAGAAGGTTGATTTGAGATACTGACGTGGACGAGAGGTCGTAGGTGGGGGAACCAAGGCAGCAGCGTGCACGGAGCCCGGGCTGTCCAGGCCATTTCGGCGCCTAAAAGACCTGGATATTCCGTGAACGGCCAGAGAAGCTCCAAGCTGAGTATGAACCAGGTAATACAGGATACGGAATAACTACAGATATTGGGCCTTCTCAATAATCTCGGCGTACGAGACAGTGATCAAAACAGAAGGACTACGAGGCTGGTTAATTATACCTGAACCCACGCTTGGGGTTGCGAGGAGACGGGGTTACGTGTTGCGGGGGCCGATATAATGGACCACTTCTTCACTCTGAAGCCTTGGATTGGGAATGTGGTTAACAGATGAGTTGGCATTTAAGATTTGTAACGCAGCACCGAGAGGGGGACATCCTCTCACCTGAACTTGCTTCCGATATTTGTAACGCCGCCGGCCAAATAGTTCTTGATTCGCACTAGCCAATATGCAGCCTGAACCCGAAATATTTTATCTTCCACCAACACGCTATGTCCCGAACTCAAAGCTCCCGGTCTTGGTCTACCGAGGCGTCCTCGGGAGTTCTCCGACACCGGAATCCATTCGCTCACAGATAGAGCCAAACAAGTGGATTAGAGGTGGCCAGTGGAAGACATATCCCACACCTCACTTTCACAGCGTTTCGCATGAGTGCTACGCTATCTTCCAAGGCAAAAGCACGTTTCGACTTGGCAAATCGCCACTTGATCCAGACAGCAATGAACATGGCGAACGTTTGGGCCATGACGTAGTGTTGGAACGTGGAGACGTTATTGTCTTGCCTGTAAGTCCAGCTCTGGTGGCCACCGATGTTCAGGTGGTAGTGAGAAGTGGACAAGATTTTGAACTGAAAGTTGTATTGGTACCTAGGCAGGTGTAAGCCATCATTCCATTGACTCTGAAGATGACTTTGAGTACGTCGGGCTGTATCCAGAGGTGTGTTGTGAACCGTTTGCATCATCTGTTCGAAGGCTTATTGTAGCAGGGGAGTCCGCATTGGGATAACAATTGGTGCAAGGCATCCCCGGAGGAGACTTGGGAGAAGGCAGAACAAGCGAAAGCGGTACCCATACCAGAGTATGACCCGATCTCTGGCTTTGGTGGGCATCTCCCAAAGTTGTGGACCGCTCGATAGGTATGGGTGACACAGCCTGAACTAAAGGGAATGATTGACAAGGGTGGAAGCAAAACAGTCGAACCGGTTGTCCGAAAATCATACAGCTTCCATTATTTCTCTCACAAGTCTTGCTATATTTTCATGCGCTGCCTTTGCAAGCCTCTTATTGGCGGCCTTATTTCAGACTCTCTCTTAAAGGTACACCAAAGCCACACCTTTTCAATCTCAACACCAGGTGTCTCGTACTTCCCTAGCCACCACGGGGCCAATCAAAAGTGCATCAACGCAACCCCTCTGCCTGCCCGAGGTGTAAATTGTCGGCTGACTGGCGTAACAAAGTGCATATCTTTGCGTGGAAAGTAGGAAGCAGCCTGTTCTACCATGAGCAGACAAAGGAGAAGCAGCCAGTTCCTTTTCAGAGTTTTGTCTGGATGGCCAGAGCTGAAGCTTTTCCCAGTGTCTTCCACGAGGGACATGCAAGCCCCTGCTTGGCTTCCTTGGCCTTTGTCTTTCATGACCTGAAACAGGGCAGTGAGAAGCCAAAAATGGCAGCCTGATATTTTTTCGTCGACCAGAGCGCTCTCTCGCCGAGATTCCGCGGCGGTGTTGCAGCCAGGCGGCAGTGCCCCGCAGGCGGAAAGACGAACCCCCCACACCTCTCAAGTCAGCCCCACAATTTTGTGACTATCAAAATGTTGCTCGTCCATTGGCATGCCATACTTTCTGCGCGAAGTTCTAATTATTCCCTCCTATAAGAGCCGAGTCTGATCTTCAAGCTCCACAGTCCCTGTCAAAAGTTGTCGCACCACGGCGCGAGGACGTAACAAGACCGATTCAGTTCTTCCACCGTTGGTCCTTTTACCCCTCATAACGATGCGTATCCCGTACACGGACAACCCACCTAAGAACCTCAACCCAGAGGAGCAAGAAGTCTTGAAGCGGGTTCAGGCGCGTCGCGGCTCCAAGGGTCTCATTCCTCTCGATCTCGCCCTTCTACACTCTCCACCCGTCGCCGATGGCTGGAACGCGCTCCTCGGCGCCGTACGCACCAAGACAGATCTCTACGCCGACACTCGCGAAATTGCCATCTGCCGCGTCGCGCGCATAAACGAAGCATGGTTCGAGTGGGATGCGCACATACCAATATTAGCACAAGCACTGGAGAGGGAAGGCAACGTGGCAGAAAAGCTTCAGAAATTGGATGAATTGAACCCAACGGACAAAGGCCCACTGAGTGATTCACAGTGGGCTGTGCTTCAGTATACGGATGCGATGACCAAAGACGTCAAGGTGTCCGATGAGACCTTCCATGCTTTGAAGGATGTGGGATTGAATGACAAGGAGATTGTGGAGCTGACGGCCACAGTGGCGAGCTATAACATGGTCTCAAGGTTCCTCGTTGCGCTAGATGTTGGCGAGAAGAATACCAAAGGGCCAAGGGTGAACTTTGGGAGTACCGCTTAGCTGGAAAAAACGGTTGGATATGGCTTCATAATTAGGTATACTTCCTGCTTCGAAGGAACAATCCAGAGAAGTCGCTTCCAGGGATCCGACTAAGTGTTGTGATCACAATTAATGTCATCTCCATAATCCAAGGTGGTCCTGTCTTTTGGGTCCACACCCCACAAGCTGCTCTAGCCCAATCTCATCGCCCAATCTAGCCTCCCGCTCCGCTCTTCCGCCCTGCCCTCGACGCCAGTGACGCATTCCCCCGCAGGCACCCCGCACAGCGTCCAGCTTTCAACTCGGAACCAGTACCCCTCGTGTTTGCTCAAACGGACGCATGCGGCTAAGGTAAACGAGTGACAGCCCCCTCAATGGGCCATTTCGCCGCAAATAGAGTCGGACAATGAGTTCCGAGAACTATTGGGACGTCATGTCGGCATTGAATGCTGCTTGTCTCCTCTTTTACAAGTCCGGGCTGAAGGCGTTGTGCTGTCCGTCTTCCGTAGTTCAACGGACCGGTCTTGCATTCTTCCATACTTACTCTTCGAATGGAATAGGAGTGTCCCAAACAATTCACCATGTCATTGTCCGGCAAGTATGCATACATCACAGGTAAGCACCACTATTCCAGTCGGCTTACTCGGGCTAAACATACGATCCAGGTGGCGCCAGCGGCATCGGCCGCGCCGTTGCAACCATGCTGGTCGGGCGAGGGTCTGTTCATTTCCTTGCTGGCTCCTCAGAACCCCAAGACTAACAGCATCATAGCATCAAGATCTTCATCGCCGACAAGGACACTAAAGGCGTCCAAGCATTCGCAGATGAGCTCAACAAGAATGGCAAGGTCGCTTGGGTCGATACCGTAAACGTGACAGACTGGGAACAGCAAGTGAAGGGGTTTGAGGCCGCGATCTCCGAATTCGGACGCATCGACTACGTTTATCCCATTGCTGGAATCGGCGAGCGACCGTGGACACCACATCACACAGGACCGAAAGATGCCTTCGTCAAGCCAGACCTGAGTGTGGCCGATGTAGACATGAGGGCTGTTTTGTATACTTGTTCGCTTGCGCTGCAGCAGTTTCGTCGCCAGGAGCCAGACAGGGATGGCTTCCGAGGAAAGAGTAATGCGGTATCTAGTCCCTCTTCCACAGTGGAAAAGCTAACATATGGTGTTTCGAAGTCGGCTGCATCGCCTCCGTATGTGGGTTCTATTGTGCACCAACGCTGCCTATATACACAGCAGCAAAACAGTGAGTTACTGCCTTCGATATCCTTGTGTGTGAATGCTCACTGTCCCTTCCAGTGGTATTGTGGGGTTTGTGCGAAGTTTCGGGAAATATGTGAGTCTCTCAGCTAAGATCTGTAATGTAGCGCTAACCCAAGCCACAGCTACCAGAAGAGCAAATGACAGTGAGTTGAAGATCTGATCGTGCCGCCTCACCAAAGCCAATTACCTTGATCAGATGAATGCCGTCTGTCCAAACGTCATCAGAACGAATATTTCGGCGCCCTCCTTCTATGACAAATTGGAAGGTCTGGGCCTGTTGACGCCAATGCAAGGCGTGGTCGATGCTTTTGAATCGATGCTAGGATCTAACGACACTTCTGGAGAGATTTTTGAGGTATGTCATTCAAGAAATGATAGATGACATCGCCATTGACTATATCTAGGTTGGTCCAAACGGTGGCTATCAGATCAAAATGGCGCCCGAATACTTGGACGCGGAAAGCAAGAAGGTCATTGATCTCCTTTACGAGCGTGCTCGTCCATTGCACAGGCCGGAGGGAGAGAAATAAAACAGTGATCTGAGAAGAAAATGGAGTCTCAAGCATGTTCAGGTCGCTTCACGTTGCTAGAAATGGTGTCAGAATCAAAGTTCCTGTACACTAGGACACAACCTCCACCTCGCTATGCATACCTACCCAATACACAAATTACGAGAGCAAAGGATGTTGGCTTCAATGATTCAAACTGACGACGCAACAAGAAACAAGAGATGAAAATTGAACATCTGTTGGGGCGAGCTTGGCAACAACTCCTCTTGGCCTTTTCCTGGTTGCTCCAGTCACGATGGAACACTTGCAAATCGGCAGCCCTGTTAAGCGGTCAACAACGGGCAAGAGCTATGGTTCGCATCTTCTAAGCTGTCTCAACCCTTCAAAGGAGATGCCCATACACTCACTCCGGGTTTCTTACCATGCCGTCGTTTTCCTTCCCCATCCCCTTGCCTGTCCTAGAAAGGGATGCATTGCTGGCCGCTCGGCCGGGCCTCAAGTCAAGGGAGATTTATTCAAGCTTTCAATCGATGTCGCCCAATGCGCCGTTGTATTTCTCACTGCCCGACACACCTTTTGAAAGACCTTCACAATCACATAGAACACGAGTCGAACAAAGACATACCCTGATCGGAAGAGATCCTATTTCAAGGGGAAAGCGCGGCTCTTGCGCCGAGCTTCGGACTCACAAAGGTCGCCAACCACGACAACAAGGAGTCATCCGAGCACGCCAACAAACCGCATTTCAAAAAATGTTGCCGCGTTCCTCGGGGCTCCGGTATGCAAGGTTGCAGATATTTTGAGTCGTCACCTGGACGAGGGCAAGTGATTAGGGGGTGCAAAGCGCAGCCGCGTATTGGTTAGACGTGGGTTGGGCTACGAATAAGAGGTCTTTAGGGAGCCTGTGGCCTGAAAGGTTTCCCCTTATTATGGAAAGGGGGTGTGCACCCGTCTACGTCCTTTCTCGTTTTGAATCTCACGGTACATTTATGGGGCTAAAATCGTATCGTTCTGTCTGAAAGTTCGGTTCAAATTCTAATACATGTCCACTTCACTCCATCGAATCATCCGTAAGCTCGTCAAATTGCGTGAGATACTGGTTCGGAGCGCGTCGCTGGACAAGAAGCGCTCTCACGTCGGCCAGTTCGTTGCTTCGATCCATAACAGCCTCGTTTGACAAGACCGCTAGTGCATCAAGTCCAAATCCTGGTCCTACGCTCGATGCGTTGCCAATGAGTGCCTGGAACAGTCTGGTACGACAACAGACTTCTCGCAGCAAAGACACGAGATGTTTCGCTTTTTCCTTTTCTCCCTGCAAATGGCGTTTCCGGTCGAATTTGACAACTTGGACGATGTTGCTCAACTCGAACACGATTCCGTCAATCTGGCTCTGAAGCTGATCCTGCTCGGACGCGCTCAGGGCGTCTGCGTCGATCTTTGCGTACCCGTCGAAAGCCGCGATCTGAGCTTCTATTCTGCGTCTGAGTTTCTGTTCGAAGAACTGCGCGCATCTGTCTTCTGAAAGGAGTTGACAGAGAATGTCGTACTGTGCCAAGTTGTTCACGGCCAGTTCAAAAATTGTCAACTTTAGATCGCCCTGCTCCAGGCAGTCTGCGATCCCTTTGGGGTCTTCGAGGAATGCAACGCGCTTGCACACTTCTTCGCTAATGTGGTGGAGTGGGAACTCGTCGCGATCGAAGGTGGATAGAATGTCTCTCACCCGGAGAGCGCGTGCTAGTCGAGTCGATGTAGGTTGAATGCTTCCTAGCACTTTTGTCAGTTTTTGACAGGTGTTAGCTTTAACCAGGTGAACACACCTCTGTCATTATTGCCATTATCATCATCATAGTCGGGGAGTTCCTTCGTAGCGGCGGTGGGATCTGGTCCGCGGCTTTGGGTGTCCGAACGACGTGTCTCAGACTGCCTCATTCTTGCTGGAATTTCTCTCTTCATGTCGAATATTTTGAAAGGAGTCTTGGGGGTGAATGAGAAGGAACAAAGCCAAATAGCAGGTGGCTATATATGTACTCAGTTGTGATGTATGGATATCTCGGAAGCCTTAGGAGGAGTCTCCCTGCATTTCATGCATGTTGAGAAGAAGATTAAACGAAACAAGCGCTGGACGAATAGAAAGACCGTTCGGCGGTCGGAACTGCCGTGTGTGCGGCATTGCCACAGCAGGGCAAAGTCAGGGGAACAAAATGCGCGAGTTGTTCTGAGATATGCTACCTGCGGTTTCAGGCCTTGCACCAAACGATACCCCAGCAGCGGTCAATACCACCTTCCCAGGCTCGTACTTGGTCTGTTACTTTGTATTACACCCTTCTAGAGACTGACATTATAACCGGAGCTGTGCTCTGAGCTTACTTCTTCCGGCATGGACTCGGAGTAGGACATCAGCCTGAGGGGCTTGCGGGACACAATTCTTAGTCCTGACCATATGGTGACCCTTCTGTGTCCATTTCCCATGACCAAACAGAGTAGTTTGGACGCCCATTCTAAGGGTGAGATCGTATATGCGGCTGCTCGACTTGGCTATATGCCCGTAGACGCGGTCGCGGCCAAATAGCTTGGAAGCTTGAATCATTGTTTCATGAATCCTTTGTGAGTCTGATTTGATGAACTCGGCGGTGAGCAATTCGGTAGCCTTCATTTTAGCGGCCTAGCTGCCGAGGCAGCAATTGGCACGTTTATCGCGCTCTGCGGGCGGTCGCTTGAAAGGCCGGCTGAAGGCCGTTGAAAAGGCCGGCGGTTAGGTTTCGACGAATAGGCCCATTTCTTCATCAGTCACTAAACTGCAGACGAGAGCAATCATTTCACGAGGCAGACTCTTGACTTTCCAAAGCCTCATGATTAGGTTAAACTGTTCCATGGGACCCTTGGAGAACATGCAGCCTCGCATCACGGGGCACTGCGGGCTCTAATGCGACTTCAGTGATCGACATTAAGGAGCGAAGGCAGCAGCACTTGGCATCTGGGACTTTGTTCAACACCATCTACGAATGGGCCGCAGTGGTTTGAACATCAAATAGTTCGTCTGGTAGTATTCGTCCAATGTAAATTCTTCCATTGGCCGCCTCTGTCTCAGCTGGGTTCTGCATTATGCCTCATGTTCTCAATGGTGCACGATCTCCATGCATACTCTCCATTTTACACCTCGGCTTATGTGGAGGCCTCGTTTCGAATAAGGGGAACACCTCGTCTCTTCCTTCGGGTCTCTAAACGTACCAGGCTTGTCGGCAAACGAGCCGACACCCTTCAAACCTCCATAGCACTTTCATACCAGAGCATTGAGACAATGTGCAACCTCCTATCCTTGTCATTCATCCTGCGCAGCGAATTTTCTTCCCAAGTTCTCCGGTTGATCAATCTGTCCATGAATGCACCTCCAAACTTTCTCTCTGAACATTTCACCATCTTTGCACGCCTGGATCGCTTCTGTCATACTTCCAGGCAGCTTTTCAGTGATGTTGTATCTCGCCAACTCCGCGTGTGTCGCTTTTTCGAGGATGAATCTACAGTCCTTCATCGTCAGCTCTCCATCTGACGCCAATCCCAACACCCCAGCCACGATGTGCGCAGCTACTGAGAGATATAGATTTACGCACGCATCGATCTTGCGCGATTCCCAATATCCCACCTGATCTAACGAAGAGACGTGGTTGTGTTCTCTATGCCCTAGCATACCGGTGCTGCCTTATCCAAAAGAAATCGCCCGCCCGTTCATACAAGTCGTTGTTTGGCATTACGAATAAGCACATCGTTCGAGAAGCCCAGCGAAAAAATTGCCGTGGATCAATTCCTTGTCAGAGGATTCCACTGAGAAATGCATGTGGAGGCCATTTGTCTGTGGAGTAATGGTTTCAGGCGAAAGGTGACATAGACATCATGCTTAAAGGCGATTGATCTGATTGCCTCTTGGCTGTAGATTAGTGTGTCGATGGCCTCCATGAGTGGCAAGGGCCCGGTAACGACCTCTAATTGAGCAGGTCCAAATTCAGCATAGAATTGCATATGTCGATGCCAGCGTTGTAGATTGCCATCACTGATTCTTAGAGCAGTGATAGGTATTTGTTGCGTAGTGCGTGCATTGCAAGAGTGCCAGAGGAGGTACCAGGTGCGCGTGCTTCCATTGACTGCTCAAGAAGGAATGGTGAGCGTTCAAACTCAAATTGAGAACTGAAAACGAAGGATTCAGAAGCTGAAATTGCACGGTCTCGGGATAAGAGAGGACGAGGCAAATACGCGCTATGAGTCACTCCGACATCCTCAAGCCATCACTTGAATAGGGTAAGGGGCGCACTACTTACTACCTTCTGATGACGGCAATTAATTTGGGGAAAGAGCTAACGAGCCCAGCCGATACAATCAATAGGTTTTGTGGCTTGGAACCCCCCTTTCTCTATGCCACCAAACAGAAAGCGGCAAGAGAGATGCGATGGGAAGAAGGAAGTAATCGGCGAAAGTAGGTTTCAATGGCCTCAGGTGATTTTGGAGGCCTGAAAACTTGTGTGGCCTCACCCTATCAGTCCCTGAGGGAGTAGATCGTTGATTTGTCGTCAATCTCATTCCGCGCCGCGGCGAGTACACATCAGCCAGTCAATATTGGGAGATCTAGACCCGCCATCAGTCCGGGCTCCAAGCCATGTTCACAGACCTGACAAAGCTTCGCGTAAGCATGGCTCCGCAAGAGAGTCCAGAAGTTGTGGCACTTCGAGGAGGGCACTAAGCCAGGTGAGGCATAGCTGATTAGGTATGAATTTGTGCCCGAGCCGCGGAACGAATAAGCAGTGTGAATAGATCTTCTTTTCGGCGCAGTGATGCAGCTTTTTGATGTCCAAAGAAATAGGTTACTTTCTATCGGCGACAGTGGCTGCCCTTTTGGCAGCTAATTGGCCTTGCCCAGCTGATGCGGGCGGGCCTTGTTCGGCCCTCGCTACCCAGTACACCTCTCCCCTGGCGGTCTCCACCCAATACCCAATCCATTCATCAGCCTCTTTTCGCGATCCAACCAAGTATCGGCATCGTCTCTGCTCTTAGGACTTTCCAAGTCCAGGACGTGTCCCGAAACCCTATCTCTTACTCCCGAACTGTCGAACTTCCACCCCTTCGTCCTCTTCACATACCTTCTGATATCCCTCTGGAAGGTAGTTCCACCACTCCACCCCAGTATCGCACACGCCACCGTCCGCCATGAGCTCACAATAATGTCCACCCGACGGTGAATATTCGGATTCTTCCTCCCCTCCACGCCCATACCTTCGAACTCTGGATCCTGCCAAACACACAACGCCTTATCCAAACTGTCAAACCGATGCCCACCACCCTCACCTCTATATGGCAAAGTCTGCTGTCCACGATCGCTCGTCGTCGTATGCAGCGTCAGTGTATGCGTGATCCACCCTTCCCTTTCCAGACTCCCCACCACATCCACCACCAGATTTTCCGTCACCTCTTCATCCCTATGACTAAGAATGATATCCACATCCCCACACTCTTCCTTCCCACGCCTATACCCACCTACAAGCACCGCCTCCACGTCCCTCGTCCCACCCCACCCCGCCTCGTTAATCCCCCTCACCGCCCTTGCGTGCCTCAGCACCACCTCCCTAATCTCCTCCACCTCCTTTCTCGGAATCTTTACCTGAAATTCATCGTAATACTTGACGCCAATCTGTTGCACGCGATTCAAGCTCGTCCACCCAAACTCTACCACATCGTCGATGTCCTTCCACCCGCGATCAAAGTAAAACTTCCGCGCCGTATCCGCGCCCACTCCCCAGATCTCATAGAACAGCTTCAAATGCCTTAGGTGCTCGTCCTTCTCCAGCTCCCGCGCCGTCGGCAAGAACTTCTCCGAATCATCTCCCGCCGAGTCCTGGAACTCGCTCCAAAGCTGCGCGATCTTGCAGTCGCACCCGGGCAATCTAAGCACCTCCGCCGCGGACTTTAGCACGTACGGATATGCAGCAATAGCCGCAATAGACGTAGCGTAAGCGCGTACGCCGATCTCGTCGAGCGTCAGAAGGCGGGCAATCTTGATTTTCTCGAGCTCGGCGATGAAGGGCGCGTTGGGTGGATTGGGGGGCGTACTGCGTTGACAGGAGTATAGGATGTGGTCGCGGACCCAGTCGGGGGGTTCGGGGAGGGAGCGCGATTCGAGCTCTTCGAATTCGGAGGTCGTAGTGCGATGAATTTTCGGAGGGTGGAGAGGGTGCGTTAGTGCTGGTTGGTTGAACCGACGGCGAGTCTGGTGGGCAGTTGGGTGGCCGGCGGCGGGTGGGGCGGATGGGGCTTCGGCGCGGGCGCGGGCAAGGATTGTACTGATGGTATTGCTTGGTGGAGCGGAGGGTGGCAGGCGCCGTGCGACCGATGCTTCGGAGGCAGCCTTTATGTACGTTACTGGTTTGGGAGATGCTTTAGGCGTGGTTGCGCCTTCTCGCTTGGGTGTTATTCGTGCATCGTAGACGAGATATTCGTCGAATGGAAGAAGCTGGTTCTGCTCAACCGAAGCCTTTATCCAGTCCAATTGGATGACCAAAATGCGTTTTCGTAAATCTGGAAATTGAATTGGAGGCCTCCTTGGTGCAGCCTCGGGAGACACCGGAGATGTCGGTCTGGAGCTCGCAAGGCTCGTCGTGTCGGACGCAGAGTCAATCTCACCAGCACCTCTCTTCGGCGAGACGATTGGCTCTGTCGGAGGGCTCAGCCGGATACGTTTCGGCGGCGGTTCTGCAGTCTCATTCACCACCTCTTCGGTCCACACACCATTCGACCTCAGCTCAAAAGCAGCACGCTTCTTCTGCGCCAGCCGTCCGAGGAATATCCGCGCCTCTTCCACATCGTACGTCAAGTTGGCGTTAAGACCGAGGACCTCTTCTTCGAGTTCATGTAGCTCGTTGATGTCAAGCTGAAAAGATAATATGTATATGGGCGGCAGTCCCTCAAGACTGATTTGAGAACCACTGGATTTGGCGGCCGGCCTTGAGAAATCGGGCGTGGCATCCATCGTATCCAAATAAACCGTCAGCTCAGAATGGAACTATCCCGAAATGATCGCGATAGGGAAAATAAAGCACACCATGATGAGCTGAATATGAGAGCACCCAA
>Ga0335072_10002196_pt1 | contig 30677 bp, 20 predicted proteins | sample Lox_Sample_21_FD_206725 | JGI IMG/M metagenome (GOLD analysis project Ga0335072, IMG submission 206725) | Soil microbial communities from Loxahatchee National Wildlife Refuge, Florida, United States - Lox_Sample_2.1 | ecosystem: Environmental > Terrestrial > Soil > Wetlands | place: USA...
GCCGGGGGCCTCAGTGACCTGCAATGCCGCGCCCACGATGCCGTGGCCGCCGAGATCTGAGCACTCGCCGGCCATCCGGTCGATCGCCGTCCGGTACCCGTCGCAGAGCGCCTGCGCGATCCGCGCGGCCGAGCCGGCCCAGCCCGTAACCGTCCCCGGCGCGCGGGGGGCCAGGGAAGGCGTCGCAGTCCCGGGGCAGCTGACTGCCGCGGTGGCGAACAACGGGTACGCGGCGGCCCCGAACACCTGGCCAACAGGCTCGAACCCGGCACCCCTGACCGCGGCGAACTCACCAGCCGACAAGACGGACCCCCACGTCGCGCCACGGCCTGCCAACCCGGTCATCACCGCCCGCCTGCCCTTGCCCAGCGGCACGCGCCTGTCGTGCCCTCAGCGGCGGCCGCCGCTCGCCGGCGGCCACCGGTGCCTCTATGACGATAGGTACTACGAGTATTCGCCAGAGTCCACAGCCGCCGGAAGAGCCGGCCCGCGCGCCCGCTCCAGGAGCAGCTAATCCCGGCCGGGTAACGGTGCGGCGTCAGGCCGGCCGCCCGGGCGTGCTCCTTATCCCCGGTGCCCGATCATGTGCCGTCGGCTAGCGGATCAGGGAAGGGCGGTACTGGTTGGGCGGGCGCGGTTCGGGCTCGGTGTTCGCGCGGTGCGGGTGCCGGGACGGGAATGGCGGACGGCGGGGCGCGTCGTGCCTCCGGCTGGGAGAGCCGGGGCACGGGAGCTGGTACTTCAGCATCGACCTGCCCCGGGCCGTGGACGGCGGGAGGCGGCGGCTGCGGCGCGGCGGCTACCTGACCTGCGAGGCTGCTGACGCGGCGCGGGGCCGGCTCAGCGTCCCCTCGCGAAGTGACCCCGACGGGGACGTGTACACGGTTGCCCAGTGGCTGCAGGCGTGGGTCGAGACCAGGGCGCGGCTGCGGCACAATACCCGGCGGGTGTACAAGAGCCACGTCCGCCAGCACCTGCGGCGGGTTTTCGACGGGGTGCTGCTGAAGGAGCTGGACGTGGCCTGCGTCGAGCTCGCGTTCACCGGGCTGCTCGGCGAGGGGATGACGGCGGCGACAGCCCGGCGGGTGTTCTCCACCTTGCGCACGGCGCTGAACGCCGCTGTCCGAGAGGGCCTCATTCCCCGCAGCCCGGCAAGGTACGTCAAGCTTCCCAGGGGACGGCGGCCGTTCGCGGTGGTCTGGACGAGGCGAAGGGTGGAGGAGTGGAGGGAGACGGGTGAGCGTCCCGTGGTCGCGGTGTGGGAGCCGGGCCAGCTGGCTCAGTTCCTGGCGTCGGTGGCCGGGCACCCGCTGTTTGCCCTGTTCCGGCTGGTCGGGATGCGGGGGCTGCGGCGGGGTGAGGCGTGCGGGCTGCAGTGGGGTGACCTGGACCTCGACGACGGCCTGGCCTACATCGCCCGCCAGCTGCAGGAGGACGCCCGGGGCAGGCTGGGGGCGTGCGCGCTGAAGACCGAGTCCAGCCGCCGCGCGGTCGCCCTCGACCCCGAGACGGTGGTGATCCTGCGGGCGCATCGCAGCCGCCAGCGCACCAGGCTCGGCGATGACGCCGTCGCGCCGGAGGCGTGGGTGTTCACCCACCCCGATGGCAGCCCGCTGGCCCCGCCGTTCCTCACCAGCACCTTCGTCGCCCTGGTCGCGCGGACCAGTCTCCCGCCGGTGCGGCTGCATGACCTGCGGCACGGGGCGGCGACGCTGATGCTGCTGGCGGGCATGGAGCTGAAGACGATCTCGGACCAGCTGGGCCACTCCAGCGTGGTCCTGACAGCCGACACCTACCTGAGCGTCGCCGTCGAGCTCGGCCTGAAGTCGGCCGAGGAGGCGGCCCGGCTGGTGCTGAAGGCGGGCAGCCGCCCGCCCAACGGCGGACGCGCCCGCCGGCGCACCGCTCCCGTGCTGGCCGAAGTCATCGCCTGATCACCAGGCAACCGGGAACGTGCCCAATTGCGGCGCGTGGCCCCACCATGCCCGAACCATTCTAAGGACCCGGACAACGCCGACCCGGCGCGACAGCCGGGCCGTCTGCATGCCAGGAGGGAAAATCGAAACCGGTGGCACCACGGTGCTGGTCCCACTCTGGACCCACCGTGGTCCCACCGGCTCAGAAAAAAGAATGACCAGCGAGCTATGCTCGCTGGTCAGACGAAGTGCGCCGCCAGGGACTTGAACCCCGAACCCGCGGATTAAGAGGGCGAGGCAAAGGGACGTTGATACCGGGTTCTGCCGGCCCGTACCGGAGCATCCGAGCAACCACGGAGCAACCACGGAACGCCAATGGTCTAGACCAATCGCGAAAAAGTGACGGTCGCGGGCAGCGATTCCGATTGGAGGCCGGCCTTGGGCGACACCCAGGGTGATCTTCGTGCCGTAGCCCGCGATGCTGGCGTCGGGTGCGTGCGCCGGCTGGCGGCGTGGCGGCTGCGACCTGCCGTGTACCTGCGATGTACCTGCTGTGTACCTCGCAGGTACCTGCGGCGGATGGCGGGGCCGGGTCAAGGAACGCTGCGCATCTGGCCGGGGATGGCGGTGCTGCTGGGCCGGGATCGGTACCTCGGGGAGGAATCATGGATCACGGTTCGGTGTACCGCCGGTGCGGGTGCCGGGACGAGTCAACCGGAAGGCTGCTGGGCGCGGGCTGCCCGGGCCTGGAGTCGCCGCAGCACGGGAGCTGGTACTTCAGTGCCGAGCTGCCGTCGCCGTCGGGAGAGCGGCGCCGGGTCCGGAAGGGCGGGTTCACGGCCAGGGAGGCGGCGGTCGCGGCGCTGGAAGCCGTCACGTCGCCGGTGGCCGCGGAGCCGGGCCTGGCGACGGGGGAGTGGCTGGGCCGGTGGCTGGCCTCGCGGGTGTCGCTGCGCCCCTCGACCCGCCGCAGCTACGGCGCCCACATCCGCGGCTACCTGGTCCCGTACCTGGGCGGCATCCCGCTGGCTGCTCTGTCGGCCGGAGAGGTGCAGGCCATGTTCACCGCGATCGCCCGCGACGAGACGGCCCTCGGGCATCCCGTCAGCGCGGCGACGCTGCATCGCATCCACGCCACGCTCCGGGCGGCGCTGAACGGCGCGGTCCGCGCCGGGCTGATCGCCGTCAACCCGGGCCGGTGGCCCGAGCTGCCCAAAGCTGCCCGGCCCAGGCCGCAGGTGTGGACCCCGGCCCTGGCCGAGCGGTGGCAACGGGAGGGCTGGCGGCCCGCGGTCGGGGTGTGGACCGCCGAGCAGACCGCGGAGTTCCTGCGTCAGGTCCGCGGGCACCGGCTGTACGCGCTGTTCCACCTCGTCGCGCTGCGTGGTCTGCGCCGCGGGGAAGCCGCCGGGCTGCAGTGGAGCGACCTGGACCTGGACGCCGGGACGCTCACGGTCGCCGGGCAGCTGCAGCAACTCGGCGGCAGACTGGCCAGTGCGCCGCCCAAGACCGACGCCGGACGGCGCGTTATCGCCCTGGACCGCACCACCATCGCCGCGCTGAGTGAGCACAAGGCGCGGCAGGAAACCGACCGGGACACCGCCGCGGGCAAGTGGAGCGAGACGGGATACGTGTTCACCACGCTTGCGGGTCAGCCGGTCGCGCCGGACCGGCTGACTCGCCTGTTCCGCAAGCTCGTCACTGACTCGGGGCTGCCGCCGGTCACCTTGCACGGCCTGCGGCACGGCGCCGCCACCCTCGCCCTGGCGGCCGGGACCGACCTGAAGGTGGTCCAGGACCAGCTCGGCCACTCCACTATCGCCTTGACGGCCGACACCTACACCAGCGTCCTGCCAGAGACCGCGAGCGCGGCCGCGGAGCGCACGGCCGCGTTGCTGTTCCGCGCCCGTCGTGCACATGCTGCGCGCAGCAGGTCCCGGGGCCGGCCGGCACGTAGCATCGGCTCCGCCTCGGGTTCGGCGCCGCTTGAGGTGACGCTATACGGGCTGATTACGGGCTGATTGCAGCCCGCACGGTCTGGAGTAACGCGGCGGCCGTGGACGGATGAAGGCCGCCAGCCGGGCGGAGCAGGGCGGCGGGCCGCGGGAGTCTTGGCCGCGTACGCCCCGGTGGCCCGCGACGAGCTGTCGCGGGCCACCGGGCGTTCAGGGCAGCGGGTTCAGCGCTATCCCTGGACGAGAAACTCCTCGGCTCGCATGCCGAGTACCTTGCGGACTGCTGGCTGGAGGACGTCTGCGGACACTGAGATCCCAGAAGTCGGACAGCCCGGGCGTTCGCTCGCTGAAGGCCACCTCGTGATCGAACAGCCCGGGGCCGGAGGCGATGTACTGGATCGTGCCCTTACCTTGCCATCCGGCGCCCGCAGCCACCCAGCGCTAGGCCGTCGGGTCTCAGAAAAATCCTCACTGTGTACTTTCGCGCGTCACTAACGCGTGTTATAACTGGCTGATGATCCAATCCTCCTTCGCGCAGTCGCCTGGGACGCCGGCGAAGCCGACTGGAGGGGCGCGGGTCGCATGGGGCCTTTGCCGGCAAGGCCCCAGTCCCGCAGCACGGACCGCTGCGGCCTGCAGCGGCCATCACAAGGAGGTCTAGACACACAGCGGGACATGGGAAATCACCCGTGCCAGAAAATGACCACGCAAAACCTTTACCTCAAAGCACGGGATGGTTTCCGCATGCTTTCTGCGTGCCTGGGGCGGGTTGCTGGTCCCTAACGTCCCTAAGTCAGGTTCCCTTCTTCAATCCTGATAGCCAGCACTCAACCGATCCTCAGGAGGCCGGTTCCATATGAATATCCGCCCCACCAGAGCGCTCGTCGCCGTCTTGGTGACCGTCAGCTGCCTGGTACTTGCCGCATGCAGCTCGGGGTCCAGCTCCACGTCCAGTTCGACGCCCTCTACCCCAGCCGCTACGACTGCTTCCCCCACCCCGACGGCCAGCGCTTCCGCGTCGACCTCCTCGTCGTCCTCTAGCTCGGCCCCGCTCATCCCGGCGGGCCTGACGGGCACCGCGAAGACCGTCGCCACGAACTGGGTGGCATTCTTCAACCCGGCGACGCCAGTCGCGACCAAGGAGACACTGCTCGAGAACGGCTCGAGCTTCGGCCCGGTCCTGCAAGGCCAGGCGAGCTCGGCTGAGGGGAAGGAGAGCTCAGCGCAGGTCACCGCCGTGACCGTCTCGGGCTCCACCGCCAGCGTCACGTGGAACCTGCTGATCGCCGGGAGCGCAATGCTAAACAAGCAGAAGGGCCAGGCGGTTCTCACCAAGGGCGTATGGCAGGTCAGCACGGCTAGCTTCTGCGGCCTGCTCAGCCTCAGCCCGCCGGTCCCGGCCGCCTGCAAGTCGTAAGGCCCGTTTGCTAACGACTGCGCCCTGGCCCGTTGGGACCAGGGCGCAGTCATGTCTCTTTACTTGGCGTGTGAATCAACGTCCGGGCGCGTTCGTCCACTGCTGCTTGCCAGCCGTGATCATTGCCTGGATATGTGGATAACGCACGCCTTGGGTATTTGAGCTTTCCTCGATGGCGTACCTGATCGGCTGGCGAGTCTTGTGCGGGCAGAGAGCAGGTTACTTTTCGGCGAGGACGCCGTTAAGGGTCGCATCGACACTGGGGTCGGTGATCTCGGCCGAGTGTTGGGTGAGCGCGTGCAGCTCGAACGACTGGCGGGCCAGCCAGAAGCGCAGGAAGCCGGTGAGGGAGTAGCGCAGGAAGACGGCGGACCCGGTCACGGCCAGGATGAGGCCGCCGATCGCCATGTTGATCGCGGTGCTGGCGGTAAGCGCGTCGCCGGTGCGCTGGGAGACCAGGTAGCCGGTCACGCCGAGCGCTATCCCGGCGATCATGAGCGCGACGCCGGCGTTCTGCCACAGGCGGGGGTGGCCCTTGGCCGGGTCGGAGATCTTCAGGTCGGCCAGCTCGCGGGCGAAGCGGTCGGCCCGTGATTCGGTAGTTGTCATCTGCGGGAGCTCCCGAGGTAGAGGTCGGACAATTCGGCTCGCACGTCATCGGGTGTGCCGGTGCGGGCGATCCTTCCGCGTACGAGGACGGCGGCCTGGCTGGCGATGGCGAGGGCGGCGGTGGCGAACTGCTCCACGACCAGGACGCCGGTGCCCTGGGCGGCGATCTGGGCGACCTGCTCGAAGAGCTTCTCCACGATGACCGGGGCCAGGCCCATGGACAGCTCGTCGATCAGCAGCACGGCGGGGTCGGTGGCCAGGGCACGGGTGAGGGCGAGCATCTGCTGCTCGCCGCCGGACAAGGTGCCGGCCGCCCGGGCGCGGCTGGCGCCCAGGACGGGGAAGCGGGCGTAGGCGAGCTCCTCGATCTCGGCGTGCGGGCGGCCGGTGAAGGTCATCATCTTGAGGTTGTCGCGGATGGACAGGTTGGGGAAGATGCCGCGGCCCTCGGGGATCAGGCAGATCCCGGCCCGGGCCAGGTCCTTGGTCCTGGCCCCGGTCAGGTCCCGCCCGCCGAGTACCAGCCGCCCGGCCGTGACCGGGTGGGCGCCGGCGGCGACCTTCAGGGTGGTGGTCTTGCCCGCGCCGTTCGGGCCGAGCAGGGCGGTCACCTGCCCGGCCGGGACCGCGATGTCCACCCCGTGCAAGACGGTGACCTCGTCATAGGCGGCCCGGACACCCTGCAGTTCCAGGACCGCGGGGACACCAGTGTCGACGGTCATGACGCCTCTCCGAGGTATGCGGCCAGCACCCGTTCGTCGCGGCGGACCTGCGCAGGAGGGCCGCTGGTGATGATCTTGCCGAGGTCCAGCACGTAGATGTGGTCACAGCAGCTCATGACCAGGCTCATGTCGTGTTCGACCAGCAGGATCGCGACGCCCTCGCCCTCGGCCAGTGATCGCAGCAGTTGCGCGAACTTCCCGGTCTCCTCGGCGTCCAGGCCGGCCGCCGGCTCATCCAGTAGGAGGTACCGGGGGCGGGCGGCCAGCGCCCGGCCGACCTCGACCAGCCGTGCCGTCCCGGTCGGCAGCGAGTCCGCCGGGGTGTCCGCGTGCTCGCTGATGCCCAGCCGATCCAGGATCGAGGCGGTCATCCGGGCCGCGTGCCTCTTTTCCGGGCTGAACTCGGCGGCGACCATCAGGTTCTCGGCTACGGTCAGCCGGCCGAACAGCTCCAGTCGCTGGAATGTGCGGGCCATCCCGTGGCCGGCCCGCTGGGCCGGTCCGGCCCGGGTGACGTCCCGGCCGTCCAGCGTGATGGTGCCGGTGACCGGGCGGCGAAGCCCGCAGATTACGTCGAACAGGGTGGACTTGCCCGCCCCGTTCGGGCCGATCAGCCCGGTGACCTTGCCGGTCTCGGCCGCTAGGCCCGCGTTATCCAGCGCCCGCTTGCCGCCGAATGTGACGGTGACGTCGCTAGCCTCAAGCAATGGCACGGTCAAGCACCTCCTCGTCCTCGCTGTGCCAGCAAGCCCTGTAACCCCTGTCCTTGCTTCTCGTCGCCGCCCCGGGTGGCTAGCGCCACCGTGGCGCTCAGGCCGTCCGCCGACGAGATCGCCAGCTTGATGTCCCCCGGGCCGGTGGCGCGAACGACTGCCAGGGCGCGGCCGTCGAAGGTCGTGTGCACGTCGGCCAGGTAGCCCTCCTGCGTGTATGGCCTGCCGCTGCCGAAGGCGGCCAGCTCCCCGGCCCCGGTGATGGTGGCCGTGAGCAGCCGGTCCGCGCCGGTGGCGACCGTGCCGTCCGCATCCATGAGAGCGACCTCCACGAACGCGACATCCTGGCCGTCGGCCGGCAGCTCATCGCGATCGGCGGTCGCGGTCAGCGTGATCGGGCCTGATGCCGAGTTGAGGGTCGTGCGTGATACCTCGTTGCCGTCCTTGTAAGCGATGGCTTCCAGGGTGCCCGGCTCGTAGCTGAGGTCAAAGGCAGCCTTGAACCGCTGTGCCTCGCCGGCCGGGGACCTGCCGACGCTGCGGCCGTTGAGAAGCAGCTCGACCTCGTCGGCGTCGCTGTAGACCTCGACCACGACGGGTTTGCCCTCATATCCGGGCCAGGTCCAGCTTGCGATGGTGTCGGTCCAGCTCCACTGGCCGAGCACGGGGTTCTTGCCGTGATGCTCCGGCCGCTGCACGGCGATGTAGGGCGCGGCTCGCAGGCCGAAGACGATCTCCCGGTAGTAGGAGCCGGGCCGCCGGTTCCCGGTGATGTCCAGGTCGCCCGTCCATGCGGTGATCCATGGGTAGCCGGCCTCGAAGGACGGGGACTCCCCGTCGGATAGGTACTGAGCGCGGCCGATGCCTACCTCGCCGAGGTAGTCCCAGCCGGTCCAGGTGAAGTCGCCCAGGACGTGCGCGTTGTCAAGCACGAGGCGCCACAGCCGGTCAATTTCCGGCGGCGCGGTCTCGGTGCCGACGATGACCCGGTTGGGGAACAGGTCGCGGTCCAGCTCGTAGCGGCCGTGGAGGTAGTTCATGCCGGCCACGTCGAGAACGCCAAAGGACTCGGCGGTCTTCTCGGTGACGGCGGGCATGACGGCGACCCGCGCCATGAGCTCACCGACCTGGTTCATCATCGTGTTGATGCCGGCACCCTCGTCAATGCCCTGGCGCCGCTCCGCTAGCCCCTTGCGGATGTCGTCGATGACGGCGAGCATGCCGTTGACGCCGTTGGTGACGTACCGGGCGGGGTCGAGGGCGCGGACTTTCTCGGCGAGGTCGCGTCCGGTGGCGGCGCCGGCCGGGATGCCGGCCTCGATGGCCTCGTTGCCGACTGAGTACATGATGACGCTGGGGTGGTTGCGGTCCTTGGCGACCATGGCCTCGATGTCGCGCTGCCAGTTGGACGGGAAGTCAAGCGAGTAGTCGTGGCCGTTCTTCCCGGCCTGCCACATGTCGAAGGCCTCGTCGATGACGAGGACGCCGTGCCGGTCGCAGGCCTCCAGCAGGGCGGTGCTGGCGGGACTGTGCGCCGAGCGGATGGCGTTGAACCCGGCCGCCTTCAGCAGCCGGACCCGGCGGTCCTCGGCGGCGGGGAACGTCGCGGCCCCGAGGATGCCGCTGTCGTGGTGGACGCACGCCCCGCGCAGCTTCACCGTCTCCCCGTTGACCCGGAGCCCGTGGCGGGGGTCGAGCTGCAGGCGGCGGATCCCGAAGGCCGCGGCGGACTCGTCGATCACGGCGCCGCCCTCGGCGAGTTCCGCCTCGGCGGTGTACAGGCTCGGGGAGCCCGGGCCCCACAGGGCGGGCGAGCCGATGACGAGCCGCTGCCGGGCCACCGCGGATGAGCGCGGCCGGATGGTGACGGGCACCTCGCCGCAGGCGGCGACGCTGCCGTCCGGGCCGGTCACCCGGACGCGGAGCGCGACGGTCCGCAGCACGGGGCTGTCGCTCTCGACGGTCACCGACACCTCGGCGACGGCCCGTTCCGCGTCAATGTCCGGGGTGGTGACGGTTATCCCGTCGAGCGCGATGCGGACCGGGCCGCCGGTCCACAGCCAGGCGGGCCGGTAGATCCCGGTCCCGGTGTACCAGCGGGAGTCCTGGTAACTGCGTGCCTCGACCAGCAGCTCGTTCTCGCCCGGCGCCAGGAAGGCGGTCAGGTCGGCGGTGAAGCCGGTGTAGCCGTAGGCGTGGCTGGCGGCGAGCGCGCCGTTCAGGTAGACCATGGCGTCCCGGTAGACGCCCTCGAACTCCAGGATCGCCCGCCCGCCGTCGGGGTGGTCCGGCCGGGTGAGCGCCTTGCGGTACTGGTAGACCCCGCCGGGGAAGTACGCGGCCGCCGGGGTCAGGTCCGGGGAGCGGTCCCGGCCGATCATCGCGTCGTGCGGCAGCCGGATGTCCTGGTAGGGGGTCACGGCGCCGGCGAGCTCGGCGAAGGGGTTGACCTTCTCCCGGAACTGCCACCCGTCGGTGAGGGGGATTCGCTTCACAGTTGCTTTTCTCCTGTTAGTGCTGCAACGCGGCGTCATTCGCCCGCGCGACGTCCCCGAGCCAGGCGAGGCTGGGCTTGGCGGTGCGGGCGAACGTTTGCCGGTCGACTGCCACGAGGCCGAAGGTGGGCTCCCAGTGGCCCCACTCGTAGTTGTCGAGCAGGCTCCAGTGCAGGTAGCCGCGCACGTCGATCCCGTCGTCCATGGCCGCGGCCAGATGCCTGAGCGCCTCTTTCGTGTAGGCGATCCGGCGGTCGTCGTCGCTGGTGGCGATGCCGTTCTCCGTGACGAGGACGGGCAGCCCGGTGACCCCGGCGGTATGCCGGACCGCGATCCCGAGGGCGTCAGGGCGGTAGGCGGTGCCGACGAGGGTGTTGTCCGGGTGGTCGGGCTGCGGCAGCAGCCCGCTGGCGCCGACCTGCCGGGTGGAGTAGGACTGCACGCCGACGAAGTCGTCGCCCGCGCTGGCCTCCAGGTACAGGTCCTCGTAGTCGCGGCGCACCTCGGCGAGCTTCTCCTCACCGCCCGGCACCGCCTCCAGCGCCCCGTTCGCGACCGACCAGCCCACCTTCGCCCTGGTCTGCTCGCGCAGGACCGCGCGGGCGGCATGGTGGGCGGCGATGAACGGCAGGCCAAACTCAGGCTTCGGTACAGGCAGCATCGCCGCGAGCCGGTCGCCGTCCCTCTCCCAGTCGACGGTAGGGCTCTGCCACTGCGCGAGCTGGCCTGAGCGGGCTGCCTCCTGCATCATGACCATGATCGCCATCATGTTCGGCTCGTTGACGGTGACGATCCACTCGACCCCGCCGAGGATGCCTGCCGCCTGCTCGGCGTACGCGGCGAACCGGTCGGCCGAGTCCCGGGCCTGCCAGCCGCCCTGCTCGGCGAACCACCGCGGGACGCTGAAGTGGTAAAGCGTGACGACCGGGGTGATGCCCAGTTCAAGCGCGGTGTCGATCATCCGCCGGTAGTGCGCGAGCTCCGCGCGGGAGTACTGGCCAGGGGCCGGCTCGACGCGTGCCCACTCGATGCCGAAGCGGTAGGCGTTCAGGCCGGCCCTGGCGAGGAGCTCCATGTCCTGGCGGTAGCGGTGGTAGCTGTCGCAGGCATCGCCGCTGTGCTGCATTCCCGGCATCAGGTGCTCGCGGGCCCACCAGTCGCTGTTGACGTTGTTGCCCTCGACCTGGTGCGGTGCCGTTGCCGCGCCCCACAAGAAGCCATCCGGGAATCTGGTCACGCGTGCGCCCGTCCGCTGAGAGCAAGGGCGATGGCAGAGGTACTGAGGTAACTCCGCCATCCCGCCAGGCCGAACGCGGGGCGCTCGGCCATGGCTGCCTCGCTGAGGCTCCCGGTGCCGGTACCTGGCCGGCCTTCTCCGCGAGGGCCATCCGGGCCAGCAGCTTGCTTGCCCTGCTCTACGGGGGCCAGTAGGGGATTGCTCATGAAGGATAGTTATAACACGCGTTACTAATACGCGTAACACATCAACGCCCGTGAATTTCCCTGAAGGGTCAGGCGGACTCGCGCTGGACCAGCCGGGGGCCGACGCCGGCCGGCGGAGGCGGGGGCTCTCGGCCCTCCAGCTCGGCGACGATCGCCTCAGCGCGATGCTGCCCGGCTTCGTGCAGGTCGAAGGCGACGGTGGTGAGGGGCGGGGCCGCGAACTGCGCGACCGGGATGTCATCGACGCCGACCACGGCCATGTCGCCGGGCACCGCCAGGCCACGGGCACGGCTTCCCGAAAGGACGGCCATCGCGTACTCGTCGTTGAAGGCGCACACCCCGGTGACCGACCGGGCCGCCCAGCTGGCCACGGCACGCTCGGCGCTGGCCGCATCCAGGCCCATCTCCACGGCCACGGGCGGTTCGAGGCCCGCGGCGGCGCAGGCAAGTGCGGCCCCGTCCAGCCGCTGCCGGGCCATCGGGAGATGAGCCGGTTCGGTAGGCAGCGCGTAACCCAGGAGCTGGTGCCCGCGGGCGGCCAGGTGCGCGGCCTGGATCCGGCCGACTTCCCGCATGGGCGGGGCGGGATCCAGCACGGGCAGGACCACCTGCGCGCCGGCCCGTTGCAGGGCCTCGGCCATCTCCCCGCTGAACGACTCCAGCGCGGTCACGGCCGACGCCTCCAGGGTCGCGCAGACGTCTGGAAGCGGCCGCGCGTCAGCGCCGGCGAGGTGCGTCACGAGCGTCAGGCCATGCCCGGCGAGGGCAGCGGTGAGCTGCTCGACGAAGCGGCTGATGCCCGCCCCGATCGGCAGGTCGGGCACGGCCAGCAAGACGATGTCGCTCCGCCCGGCCGCCAGCGCCCGGGCAGAGGCCCGCGGCCGGTAGTCCAGCTGCCGGGCCGCGTCCAGCACCCTGTTCCGCGTCTCCTCCGGAAACGACCAGGCCGACTTCCCGTTGAGGACCAGGCTGACGGTTGTCCGGGAAACGCCGGCCACCCGGGCAACGTCCGCGCTGGTGACACGCTTGGCAGGCTGGCCCATGGTCCCCTCATCGAAGGCGGATCGAGGTCTGGCGACCTCATCCAAATCAGGAAGCCACCCACATGCTACATGGGGCGGCATTCCGGCCGGTCAGTCGTACCAGAGCCTTGCCAGGTTCGTCCAGCCGGGCAGGCCGGGCGCGGCGGGGAACTCGGCGTTCTCGTTAGTGGCGCCCTGCAAGCCAGGGGCTGGCCAGCACTGCTGTCATCCGTTACGCACTCGTTACCCCCATATGTCTTGTCGGTGGCGACGTGAGTTGCTTGCATTGTGACGCGCGTTAATGACACGTGTCAGTAGTGCGCTTTACCAGCAGCGAGGAGGACCTGTGAGATTCCTGGTGAGGACCTGCGTCGCCGTCTCGGCGGTGGCTTTGCTCGCGGCGGGCTGCAGCCGCGCCGCCACTTCGCCGTCCGCCGGGGCCACGGGCAGCAGCAGCGCGGCAAGCACGGCGTCCGGCGGGCAGGCCACGGGGGCCAGCTTCGGGACGCTATCGGGCGTCTGCCACCCCGGCAGCGCGTCGGGCGCACCAGACCAGGGAGTCACCGCGAGCGAGATCCGGGTCGGGGTGATGACCGACGCCAGCTTCACCAAGGACGAGACGTTCCCGGTCACGGCGAAGGTGTTCGCGTCGTGGTGCAACGCCCAGGGCGGGATCGACGGCCGCAAGATCGTGTTCGACACGCTGGACACTCAGCTGTTCAACGTGCAGCCGGTCATGACCAAGGCCTGCGGGGAGGACTTCGCGCTGGTCGGCGGCGGTGCCGCGTTCGACGGTGCCGGGGTGTCCGAGCGGCTGTCGTGCCTGCTGCCGGCGTTCCCCGGCGAGGTCGTCTCCCCGCAGAACGCGGGCTCAGCGTTCCAGGTGTACCCGGGCTGGAACGCGGGCCCGAACTGGAGCTACGCGCCCTACTACAGCTGGCTGATCAAGGACGCTTACCCCGATTCCGCTAAGCACGTCGGCATCATCAGCGGCGACACCGCGGCCACCCAGCAGATCGCGACGGAAGACAGCCAGGGCATCGCCGGCATCGGCGGCTCGGTGACCTACAACAACCTGTTCCCGCCGCTCGGCGCCTCGGACTGGACCCCGTATGCCGAGGCCATCAAGACCAAGGGCGTCAAGGGGCTGATCTTCAACGGCCAGTGGCAGCAGCTGGCCAAGCTGGAGCTGGCGCTGACGAACATCGGCTACAAGCTCGACTGGATCGACGCCAACTCCGATGCCTACACCCCGCAGTTCACCCAGCTCGCCGGCCCGTCGCTGACGGCGCAGAACAACTACGCCGACCTGTCCGGCCTCTACCCGGTGGAGGAGGCATCCAGCAACCCGGCCACGCAGCAGCTCGCCAGCTTGTTTAAGCAGTACGCGCCGGGCAGCCCGGTGACCCTGCCGGCCGTGCAGTCCCTCGCGGCGTGGCTGCTGTTCGCCGCCTCCGCCGAGAGCTGCGGCAGCGACCTGACCCGTAAGTGCATCTACGACGCCGCGGTCACCCAGACGTCGTGGACCGCCGGCGGCCTGCTCGCCCCCAGCTCCCTGGCTCCTGGTGCCACTCCGCCGAACTGCTTCAACGTGGAGAAGGCCACCCCGTCAGGCTGGCAGCCGGCCAGCATCGGCGCTAACAACGGCGCCTACCGGTGCGGTGCCCCGTTCTTCACGCTCACCGGCAGCGCCTACATCCCGCCGACCTCCCTGGCCAGCGTCGGCAAGACCCTGGCTGACCTGAAGTAAATGAGTGAGTTCCTGGCCTTCGGGATCGTCGGCCTGGCCACCGCGGCGGTCTACGCGATCATCGGCAGCGGCCTGGTCCTGACCTACGTCACCACCGGCACGTTCAACTTCGCGCAGGGCGCCGCGGGCATGATCGCCGCGTTCGCGTACTGGCAGCTCACCGTGGGCTGGCACTGGCCGGTGCCGGTGGCGCTGGCCGTGGTGCTGCTGGTCTTGGCCCCGGGTCTCGGGCTGGCGATCGAGAAGGTGGTGATGCGCCCGATCAGCCACCTGGGCGAGATCGAGCGGGTCGTGGTCACGGTTGCCCTGCTGTCCGGGATGATCGCGGGCGCCAACGCCATCTGGAACCCGAGCGTCTCCCGGTCGCTGACGCCGTTCCTTTCCAGCTGGGCGCCGATCCGGGTCGGGCCGGTCATGATCAGCTGGCACCAGGCCATCACCATGGCCGTCGCCATCCTCGTGGCCGTCGGCCTGCGGGTGCTGCTGCACCGGACCAGGGCCGGCACCGAGATGCGGGCCACCGTCGACGACCGGCAGCTGACCGCCCTCAACGGCGGCGACCCGGTTCGCGCGGCCCGGCTCGCCTGGGTACTGTCCACCCAGCTCGCCGCGGTCGCGGGCATCCTCATCGCCCCGACCGTAACGCTGGATTCCAGCCAGCTGTCCCTGCTTATCGTCAGCGCCTACACCGCCGCGATCTTCGGCCGGCTGCGCAGCCTGCCGATGACGTTCGCCGGCGCGGTGGTCGTGGGCTGCCTGGAGAGCTACCTCAACGGGTACCTGCCGCAGAACAGCTACCTGCCCGGCCTGCGGCTGGCCGCCTCGCCGCTGCTGCTGCTGGTCGCGCTGCTGGTCTTCCGGCAGCGGCAGCTCCCCGGCCGCAACCGCAAGCTGCACCCCATCCGGGTCCCGACCGTGCGGGGAACCGCAGTGTTCGCGCTGGCGATCACGGCCGCCGGCGTGATCCTGGCGACCGTGCTCAGCCCGTCGGACCTGCTCACCTACGGCCCCATGTTCTCCCTCGGCCTGGTCGCCTTGTCCTTCGTGCCGCTCACCGGCTACGCCGGGCAGATCTCGCTGTGCCAGCTGTCCATGGCCGGCATCGGCGCGGTCGTGTGGGCGCACCTGGGCGCTAGCGGCGCGCTGTGGGCCCTGGCCGCGGCGATCATCGTCCCCGCTGCGGTCGGAGTGATCATCGCGATTCCCGCGCTGCGCCTGTCGGGCATCTACCTGGCGCTTGCCACGACGGCCTTCGCTATCGTGCTGGACTACTGGATCTTCGCGCTGCCCCCGTTCACGGTGCTGGGAGTGCACGTCTCCTTGTTCAACCAGGGATCGGTAAGCGTGGCCGGGCCATCGCTGTTCGGCCACCAGCTGACGTCCCAGCGTGGCCTGATGGTCCTCGCCGCTGCCTGCCTCGCCCTCGCGTCGGGCGCGGTGGCGCTGCTGCGCCGCAGCCGCTACGGGCGGCGGCTGATCGCGCTGCGCGACAGCGAGAGCGCCTACGCCATGCTCAGCGGCAGCCCGCTAACCGCCAAGATCGCCGTGTTCGCGATCTCGGCCGGGATCGCCGGGCTCGGCGGCGCGCTGTACGCCATGCAGCAGGGCTCGGTCACCGCCCAGCAATTCGAGTACACCGCCGGGCTGCCGCTCTTCCTCATCGCCGTCGTCGGCGGGCTCGGCAGCGCCGGGACCGGCATCTTCACTGGCGAGTCCTACATCGGCGGTACCTCCGCGCTGAGCGCGATACTGCCCTGGACCACGAGCCTCACGCCCATCTTCCCCGGCCTCACCGGCATCGGCCTGGGCAGCAACCCGACGGGGGTCATCCCCTTGATGCGCCTGCGCCTGGCGTCCATCGGCCGCAGCCGTGTCGCCATCGCCGTGATCATCGCCGGCACCCTGGCTGCCTGGATCCTGCGCCTGGCCAGCGTGATCAACGGGTGGATGCTCGCCGGCGCGCTCCTGCTGGTGTTCGTGGCGGCCCGGCTGCTGTCCAGGGGCGAGGATCAGGCTTCCGGGGACGCGCCAGCCGCGGGCCTGGCCGATGAGCCCGTCGAGTGGTGGGGCCTGCGCCGTGGCTGGCGGCCGGAGGACGCCGAGGCACTGGACCGCGAGCTTGCCCGTGGCTAGCCGGTGATCGACAGGCAGTCCGTGGTTCGCCGCCATTGCGTCGAGCTCACGAAGGCCGATCCCTCGTGCGCGCTGACGGTGGGCAACGGCGACTTCGCGTTCACCGCCGACATCACCGGGATGCAGACGTTCCCGTCCTTCCATGACCAGGCCTCTGCCTGGCCGTCCGGGCGCCTCGCGGTGAACACCGCAACAATGTCCACCTGGGGCTGGCACTCGATGCCCAACCCCGAAGGGTTCACCCTCGACGACGCCATGTCCGTCTTCCGGACCGCCCGCGGCCCGGTGGAATACCCGGACAAGTTCAACATCGCCGCCGTGATGGGCGGCGAGGTACCCGAGGAGTACCGCGCCGGGACCTGGCTGCACCTCAACCCCCAGCGCCTTGACCTGGGCCGGATCGGGCTCCTGCTGCGGCCCGCGGAGGGTGCCGAGCCAACCGCCAGCCCGGCCGACCTGGAAAATCCGCGACAGCGGCTGGACCTGTGGACCGGCGAGATCACCAGCAGCTTTGAGTACGCCGGGCAGCCAGTCCGGGTAACCACAGTGGCCGATCCCTACCATGCGCGGGTCGCTTTCCGCGTGGAGTCCCCGCTACTCGCCGACGGCCGGGCCAGCGTCGCCATCCGGTTTCCCTACGCCAGCGACGGCTTCTTCCAGACGAGCGACTGGTCCTCGCCTGGCAGGCACCGCACCGCCCTGCACCGGCTGAGCGACGGCGCGTGCCGCTTTTCCCGCAACGTTGACGAGACCGCGTACTCAGTGCGCTTGGACTGGACCAGCGGCCAGATCAGCCCGGACGCGGCCGACCCGCACACGTTCGTGCTGACGGCCTCGTCCGCCGCGATCGAGCTCGTCGCCGGGTTCTGGCCCCATGACGGCACTGCCCTACGGCGCGGCGAGTTCGGGAACGTACGCGCCCAGGCCGACTCGTGGTGGCGGGTCTTCTGGTCGACCGGCGCCGCCATCGACTTCGCCGGGAGCACCGACCCCCGCGCGGCCGAACTTGAGCGCCGGGTGGTCCTGTCCCAGTACCTGACCGCCGTCAACTGCTCGGGCACCATGCCCCCGCAAGAGACCGGCCTGATCACCAACTCCTGGCAGGGCAAGTTCCACCTGGAGATGCACTGGTGGCACGCCGCCCACTTCGCCACCTGGGGACGCCCCTGGCTGCTGGAGCGCAGCCTCGGCTGGTACCAGTCCATCCTCGCCACCGCCCGGGCCACCGCCCGCCGCCAGGGCTACGACGGGGCACGCTGGCCCAAGCAGGTCGGCCCCGACGGGCGGGAAAGCCCCGGCGACATCGGCCCGTTGCTGGCCTGGCAGCAGCCCCACCTGCTCTACTTCCTGGACCTGCTGTACCGCGCACGGGGCGTGCCTGAGCACGCCGCCGCGCTCGCCAGCCGGTTCGCGGGCATGGCCGACGATACTGCCCGGTTCATGGCGTCCTTCGCCGAGGACCGCGACGGCACCTGGCACCTTCCTGCCCCGCTCGTCCCCGCCCAGGAGGCATATAAGGCCGGGACAACCGAGGACCCCACGTTCGAGCTGGCCTACTGGTGGTGGGGCCTGGAAATCGCGCAACGCTGGCGCGAGCGCCTCGGCCAGGAGCGCAGCGGGCAGTGGCAACGGGTCCAGGACGGCCTGGCCCGGCCCCGGACCGAGGAAGGCCGCTACTGCGCCATCGCGACCGAGCCCTACCTGTACCGCACCGACCACCCGTCGATGCTGTGCGCCCTCGGGCTCGTCCCGGCCACTCCGCTCATCGAGCCTGCCACGATGGAGGCCACCCTGCTGGACGTCCGGGACACCTGGGAATGGAACACCGCCTGGGGCTGGGATTTTCCCGCCATGGCGATGACCGCGACCCGCCTGGACCGCCCCGACCTCGCCGTCAGCGCGCTGCTGGCCGACAGCCCCAAGAACACCTGCCTGCCCACCGGCCACCATCCCCAGATCGGCAGCCTGCTCCCGGTTTACCTCCCCGCCAACGGGGGCCTTCTCGCCGCGGTTTCCCTCATGGCCGCCGGCTGGGACGGCGCCGGGACCGACCTGCCCGGATTCCCGAAGGACGGGACATGGACGGTCCGCCACGAGGGATTCACCCGCTGGCCATGACATCAGGGAGCGCTCGGCCGCGCCCACCAGGCCGGCCGGCGCGTTCCCGGACGACCAGAAAGGCTCCAATGAGTGACCTGAACAAGGTCGTCGACCAGATGACCGTCGACGAGAAGATCGCCCAGCTGACCGGCCTCCTCCTGCCTCAACTCTACTCCTTCACCGCCCCGGCCGCGGGCGTGCCGGGTGGCCTGAGCGTCGACCTCGACAGGCTCAGCCAGCTGAGGCCGCACGGGCTGGGTCACCTGTCCCTGGCCTGGTTCCACAAGGCCGACGAGGACGGGTACCGGGCCATTCTCAAGGCGATACAGGACAAGTCGCGGCAGGTGAGCCGGTTCGGGATCGGCGTCCTGATCCACGCCGAGGGCATCAATGGCCTCGTGCACGGGACGGGCATCCCCTTCCCGACCGCATGGGCGCAGGCCGCGGCGTGGATGCCGGAGCTGGTCGAGCGCAGCGCCGCCATCACCGCGGCACAGATGGCCGGCTACGGCATCAGCCTGTGCTTCTCACCGGTACTCGACCTGGCCCGTGACCCGCGCTGGGGCAGGGTCCACGAGACCTACGGCGAGGACCAGGAGCTCGCCGCGCAAGTAGGGGTGGCCTTCGTGCGCGGCATCAACGGACGCGACCTCGACTCGGGCGTGACCGCCACCGGCAAGCACTTCCTCGGCTACGGCCTGTCCGAGGGCGGCCACAACCAGGCGAAGACCACCATCGGCCGCCGTGCCCTAGCTGACGAGTACGCCGAGCCCTTCCGGCGGGCGATTCACGAGGCGGGCCTGTCCGTCGTCATGAACTCCTACAACGAGATCGACGGGATTCCCGCGGCGGCCAACCGGTGGCTGCTGACCGAGCTGCTGCGGGAGCAGCTCGGCTTCGACGGCCTCGCCGTCAGCGACTACGACGCCGTCAGCATGCTGATCCGCCCCTACCACGTCGCACTGGAGCCGAAGGACGCCGCCGCGGCGGCCCTGAACGCCGGGCTCGACGTCGAGCTACCCGGCGACGGCAACTTCGCCGAGCTCGGCCGGGCACTGGACGACGGGTCACTCAGCCAGGACACCCTGGACCGGGCAGTCACCCGGGTGCTGGAGGTGAAGCGGCAGGCCGGGCTGGTTCCTGGCCTGGCTCCCCGCCGCGCCCATCGCCCGGCCGTCACCCCGGACCGGGCCGAGGCCGCGGCGATCGCCCGGGAGATCGCCGTCAACGCCACCGTCTTGCTCCAGAACGACGGAGTGCTGCCGCTGTGGCCCGGGACCAGGGTGGCGGTGGCCGGATGCCTCGCCGACGAGCTGCGCATTCACTTCGGCGCCTACACCGACGTGGCCAACGACGAGCAGCCGGTCGCCATGAGCATGATCCGCGCCGGCCAGGTACCCGGCATCGACCCGAAAACCTTCAACTTCACCGACATGTTCCAGGCCCGCATGCCCGGAATAGAGCCGGCATTCGAGCAGGCCGCGCGCGCCTTGTACCCCGATGCCCCGACCGTCCTCGGCATGCTCACCGCGTCGGACCATCTCGACGTGACGTTCATCGGCACCGGCAGCCCCGACACCACGGATCCCATAGACCGGGACGCCCTGGACGCCGCCGTCCCTGCGGCCGACGTGGTGATCGCCGTCGTGGGCGAGCGCACCGGGTGGGTCGGCAACAACACCGCTGGGGAGGGGCAGACGAGCGCGCGGCTGGAGCTGCCAGGAAACCAGCCACAGCTCATCGCCGCGCTCGCGCGGCAGGCCACCCCGCTGGTAACCGTGGTCATCAGCGGACGGCCACTGATACTGGCTGATGTCGCCGAGGCCTCGGCGGCCGTCCTCCTCGCCCCGCTGCTCGGCGGCAGCGCCCCCTCCGTCATCGCCGGCGTCCTCACCGGCGCCGACGAGCCGGGAGGACGCCTCCCGTCGACATTCCCCCGCCATGTCGGGCAGATCCCCTTGTACCACGGGCACCCCTTCGGCAGCGGCTACGGGCACCCCACCGGCTCACGCCACCCCTACAACGACCTCGACCCCACGCCGCTGTACCCCTTCGGGCACGGCCTCGGCTACACCACCTTCGACACTCAGCTAGACGAGGTGCTGGTATCCGAGCACGACGCCACGATTACCGCCAGGACGCGCACCACCAACGTCGGCGGCCGGGCCGGCTCCACCGTCCTGCAGCTGTACGCCCGCGACGAGCAGGCCACTATCGTCCGGCCAGTGCGCCAGCTCGTAGCCTTCCGGCGAGTCCGCCTGGAGCCCGGCGAGTCCGCCGCCCAGGAGCTGACGTTCCCGATCGCCCGCCTCTACTACACCCTCCCTGACGGGCACCGAGGAATAGAAGCCGGCGACATCACGGTAATGGTCGCCAGCAGCAGCTCCACCGTGGAGGCGGAAGCCACCGTACGGATCGGCGAATACTGACTCACCCGCAGGTCAGCGTCACCCGCTCTGGGGGCAGCGTCCGGATTCTCCGCCGGGACCCTATTTCTACGCCGCTGGCACAAGCCCCCAGCTAAGCGCGCGCCAGGCTCACCCGGCGCGGGCCGGCACTCCTGGACGGGGCGGAGCATCGACGCGCTCCATGACGACCCGCGCCGTCCACCCGGGTCAGGTGTTGCGCCCGCCGTTTACTCCGAGGATCTGGCCGGTGATGTAGCTGGCCTCCTCGGACACGAGGAACGAGCACGCGGCGGCGATGTCTTCCGGGTTGCCCACGCGCCGCACCGGCGTGCGCTGGGCGTGATCGTCGATGGTGCCGCCGAGCAGGCCCCGCTCCTCGGACTTCCGGAGCATCGGGGTGTCGATGAAGCCCGGGGGGATGGCGTTCACCGTGATCCCGTACGGGCCGTACTCCAGGGCGAGGGATTTGGTAAGCCCGTTGACCGCCGACTTGGCCGCCACGTAATGGGCCATGAACGGCTGGCCGCCGTGGGTGCTGGAGGAGGAGATGTTGACGACCCGGCCCCAGCCGGCCGCCATCATGTCGGGCAGCACGGCCTGCGTCACGCGGAAGACGCCGTGCAGGTTAACGCTGATGAGCTGCTCCCAGCGCTGGAACGAGAGGTCATGGAAGCGCTTGTAGCCCTCCTTCCCGGCTGCGTTGACGCAAACGGTAACCGGGCCGAGCTGCTCACGGATGGCGGCGAGCGCGGCGTCTACCTGGGCCTGGTCGGTAACGTCGGCGATCAGCCCGAGCCCGGTGCCGGCTGGGTTCAAGTCGAGTACAGCGACCCCATACCCGTCATCAACGAACCTCTCTGCGATCGCGCGCCCGATGCCGGAGGCGCCGCCGGTGACGAGCGCGACCCTGGCGTTTCCGCTCACCTGAGCCGTAGTTGTCACTTTCCGTCCTCCAGGTACTTGGTCACGTAGTCGCCGGCGGTCTGGTGCAGGTGCCGGAGGCAGATTTCCTGGTCGTTGAGCGGGAACTCGGTAACGGCCCGGGACTGGAGCATCCGCTGGGTGGCCTCCAGGGTGTTGCAGTCCTGCAGCCCGAATTCCTTGAAGGTGACGGCGGCCAGTTCGTGGCGCAGCCGCTCAGCGGCGTTCACCGCCGGGGCGAAGTACAGGGTTCCCTCGAAGACGTGCTCGTTGTAGGCGGTCGGCCAGTAGTGGTAGGTCAGGTACCAGCCCGGTGCCCAGACAACGATCATGAAGTTGGGGAAGAAGACGTAGGAGTCCAGTCCCCAGGCCTTGTGCCGGGACGGGTTGAGGCCGGGTGGCAGCTGCTCCAGGCCGGGGATGCCGGGCCGGTCCCAGGGGCCGAAGTTGCCGCTTCGCAGCACGCGCTCGATCGGCTTGACCATGGTGAGGTCTTTCGGCGGTGACATGCCGCCCCAGGTGGACTGCATCGAGTGCGGGCCGTCGATGTCGTAGTGCAGCGACTCGTAGCCGAACCCCTGGAGCTTGCGGGACTCCCCGGCTACGTACTGCTTAGCGTGCAGCACCGGCGCGTGGTAGAACTCGGCGAACGCGTCGAGGTAGAGCTTCCAGTTGCTGCCGACCTCGGCCTGGTACTTGTAGACCTCGGTCATCTCGCCGAACGGGTAGCCCTCCAGGCCCCACGCCAGCCGGCCGAGGTAGTCGCGCAGCGGCGTCGTGTCGGTCCTGTCGAGGTTGATGAAGATGAACCCTTCCCACACCTCGCAGCGGACCGGTACCAGCCCGTACCGTGACTTGTCCAGGCCGAAGAACTCGCCTTCCTGCTGCACGAAGGTGCAAGCGCCGTCGAGGCCGTAGCGCCAGCCGTGGTACTTGCAGGCGAACTGCCGGGCAGTGCCCGCTACCTCTTCGCGCGGGTTGTCGTTCCACACCAGCTTGTTGCCGCGGTGACGGCAGATGTTATGAAACGCCCGCACACCGTTATCGCCGTCGCCGTCGCGCACGACGATCACCGACGTCCAGGCCGCGCGGATCTCCTTCGTGAAATAGCTGCCCCGCCTGGGGAGCTGCTCCACCCGGCCGACGTTCAGCCAGGTCCGCTTGAAGATCGCCTGGCATTCCAGCTCGTAGTGATCCGGTGAGATGGAGTCCTCGAACGAGACCGGCCCAGTGCCCAACTGGGGGAAGTGCTCGGTCCAGCTGCCCTCGGCGGGCTTGGGAAAATGGGCCATTGGCTTGCCTTCCTGGTCAAAGACGGCTACTCGTAGGCGTCGGCGGCAGCGCCGTCGAGGCTGTCGAGCGCGCCTTCGGACTCGATCGGGATGCTCCGGGCGGGGTGGGTGAGGGTGCGCAGTTCGTAGGACTGGCGGGCGAGCCAGTAGCGGAGGAAGCCGGTGAGGGAGTAGCGCAGGAAGACGGCGGAGCCGGTGACGGCGAGGGTGAGGCCGCCGAGGGCGATGTTGATCGCGGTGCTGGCGGTGAGCTGGTCCCCGGTGCGCTGGGAGACCAGGTAGGCGATGACGCCGAGCGCGATCCCCGCGACCATGAGCGCGACGCCGGCGTTCCGCCACAGGCGCGGGTGGCCCTTAGCCGGGTCGGAGATCTTCAGGCTGGCGAGCTCGCGGGCGAAGCGGTCGGCGCGTGTTTCGGGGGTGTTCATCGGCGCGTGCTCCCGGTGCAGTGGTCAGACAATTCGGCTCGCACTTCATTGGGGTAGCGCAACCCGTGGGGCACCCTTGGATCCGGCAGAAGCCCGGTCCGGATCCGGTATGGATTCTGCGATCCCTGCCCACGAGGCTTCTCGCGGTCCAGTGCGTGTGCCTCCGGCGGGCGCCAGCCGGGCCCGGGTAGCGCCGCCTGGGCGGCCCCGGATCCGCGTGACAGCAGGCCGCGTCCCGCGAGCGCCGCCGAGAGGAGGGCACTGGCGAGCATCCGGCCGTCGAGCACGCCGCCCAGGCGGCGGGTCCGGTGACGATCGCGGCGCGACTCTGGCTCACCGGGGCCGCTCAGCGCCCGCCGCTCGGGCCGCACCCTGGTCAGACAACATTGCGGCCTTCCCCGCTGGTGTCAGGGGCGCTAGCGGCGCTGGGATGTTGTCGTGCACGGGCAGTCCTCCGCTTGCGTGGCGAGAGCGCGGCATCCCGGTGCCTCGCCGAGGCCGACGGCTAAAGTTCATAACACGCGTAAATAACGCGCGTTACTAATACAACAGAAGGATGATATATCCGGCAGGGCAACCTGCTGCTAACGAGTTGGTAACGGAGCCGATGCCGGCTCCGGTCGCCTTGGGCGCTCGCGTTCGTGGCCGATTCCCGCCGTTGCCGGCCTGTATAGTAATGCGCATTAGTGAAGACCTGGCTCTGCGACCGCGCAGGCGGCGTAACGCCGGTGGCGACAGAGACGCGGGCAAAGGTCACGCTGCCGTGATCGGCTGGCAGCGTGGAACCGCTAGCACCGGAGGCGGACGTGACGCATTCGATTGATGCCGGGATCCTGCAGGCGCTTGCCGCGCTGGCTGCCTCAGCCAGCCGGGAGTCGTCGGCGCGGGCACCCAGGGATGACTGGAAGGCGCTGCGCGCGATCAGCGATGCGTCATCCCCCTTCTTCTCGGCGGGCATGCCTGAGCACGCGGAGGTTTCCCGTTCTGATTACGCGGCCACTTCCTACGATGGCGCCCCGGTTGCGCTGCGCTGGTACGCCCCCGAGGGGCACGACCCCGCCCAGGAGGGCCCTGCAGCGGTGTTCCTGCATGGCGGCGGGATGATCATGGGGTCGGTGAAGCAGAGCGATCGCCTCATCGCAAGGTATGCGGCCCAAAGCGGCGTGCCGGTGCTCGCGGTCGACTACCGGCTGGCCCCTGAGCACCCGCACCCGTGCCCGGTTGAGGACGGCTACGCTGGCCTGGCCTGGCTGGCAGCGCACGCAGGCGAGCTGGGGGTGGACGCGGGGCGGATCGCGCTGATGGGCGAGAGCGCGGGCGGCGGGCTGGCCGCCGGCGCAGCGCTGCTGGCCCGTGACAGGGGCCCTTCCGTGGCCAGGCAGATCCTCATCCAGCCGATGCTTGATGATCGCAGCACCGTCCCGGATCCGGCGTTTGCTCCCTTCACCTTGTGGTCCTACGACGACAACTACACGGGCTGGCACGCCTTGCTGGGGGAAAAGATTGGCGGTGAGGACGTACCCGAGTCGGCGGCGCCGGCCCGCGCACACGACCTTGCCGGGCTGCCCGCGGCGTACGTGGAAGTCGGCGGGCTGGACATCTTCCGCGACGAGGACATCGAATATGCCCGGCGGCTGGCCGTGGCTGGGGTGTCCGTGGAGTTGCACGTCCATGCAGGCTGCCCGCACGGTTTTGACCTGGTCGCGCCAGACGCTGATGTCACCAGGCGGGCCCGCGCGGACCGGTTGCGCGCGATGACCAGCTTTTAACGGCGCCTGGTCGGCGAGCGCCGGCCTGGCGCTCGCGGTGAGCGGTTCCGCGCGTGCGCTGGCCGGGCGGTAGCCTAGAAGGCCTGGCAGGATTGGCTTTCCCTCGAGACGAGAGGCCATGACGCGACCCGCGAAGCGCATCACGAGCACAGACGTCGCGCGGGCCGCCGGCGTCTCCCAGACCACTGTGAGCTTCGTCCTCAACGACAAGCCCGGGCACTCGATCCCCGAGGCGACGCGGCTCCGGATCCTCGAGGTCGCCAGGCGGCTGGACTACCGGCCGCATGCTTCCGCGCGTACCCTCGCCGCCGGGCGCAGCGACGTGGTGCTGCTGTCCGTTCCTGACCTGCCTATAGGCGGCGGCGTCGGGCGCTTCGTCGAGGAACTGGCGGGCGCCCTTGAGGGTTACGGCCTGACGCTGGTCACCCACCTCGCGGGCGCGCGCGGACGGTCCCTGGCGGACGTGTGCGCGGCGGTGAGCGCCTCCGTGGTGATCGGGCTCATGTCCTTCGACGACGGCACCGTGCAGGCGCTGTACCGGGCAGGCGCCCAGGTCGTGCTCATGTCGTCCCGCGTGGTCTGGGCTGCGGCGGCGCACCCGGTCGGCCGCCTCCAGGCCGGGTACCTGATCGGCCGCGGGCACCAGCGGATCGGCTACGCGATGCCCGCCCATCCCGGCCTGCGGGAGATGGCCGAAGACCGCCTGCAAGGCGCCGCGGACGCTTGCGCCGGCGCCGGCCTCGAAGCCCCGCTCGCCATTACCGTGGGCCTGGAAGTTGCCGATGCGGCATCAGCGGTGGCGCAATGGGCAGGCCAGTCCGTTACCGGCGTCTGCGCTTTCAACGACGATACGGCGATCGCGGTGCTGGCGGGCCTGCGCGAGCACGGCCTGACCGCCCCCGCGGGCATCGCCGTCATCGGAGTCGATGACATCCCGAACGCGCGGCTGGCGAGCCCGCCACTGACCACGGTGAGCTACGACCTGCGCCTGGCGGGCCTTCGGCTCGCTGAGGTCATCACGGCTAGCCTGGCCGGGCGTGAGCCGGACCTTGCCGCCACCCAGGAAGAGTGGAAGGTCATCCAGCGCATGTCCGCCTGAGCTGGCGCTGGGACAGCCTTGAGGTCACGCAAGTCCGGCACCGGGCGGTCATCCGGGGAGCACCTCGTAGTCGACCCAGTCGAAGGACGCGGTCCCCGCCACGGCGTAAACGCCGATGACGCGCCCTGTGAAGCCCCCGGTGACCTCCGTGGAGAGATACCGGCCGTCCAGCTCAGCAAGGACCGTGAAGTCGGCGCCGTGCTCTAGTCCGAGCCGGATCCGGTCGGGGCCAACAGTCACAGGGTCGGTGAGCCCGGCGGAATCCGGGGGGAGCACCTCCATGCGCAGCACGACCGGCCCCTCGGGGCAAGACTGCTGGCCGGCGACCTGCCGGAGGCCACCGATGCGCGCCTTAGCGCGGACTACGCCGTCGCGGACTTCCACGTCATAGTGGTGCCGCTCGTCCATTCTCACGACGAGCCCGCCGCTCCCCTCGATCCGTGTTCGGACCCGGACGTACGGATGCTGCTGGCGGCGGCCAACGAAGGCGGGGAGCCGCGAGTCCATGACATCCTCATCCGCGCTGTGGAGAACGAGCTGGCTGCCCGCGAGGCTCAGCGGCGGGCGGGAGCGGACGGAGATCCAGCGGGGGTGAAGCTGGGGCGAGTCAAAATCGTCGCGGACCGGCTCTGCCCAGGCATGGCCGCCGGTGATCTCGCCTACGACCGGCCAGCCGTCGTCCCAGGTGACCGGCGCAGCAAAGGTCTCCCGCCCGAGCACGTGATAACCGGGAGAACTGCCCTTCGGCCGTACCGCGAGGAACACCAGCCACCAGGATCCGTCGAGGGTCTGGACGAGGTCACCGTGACCGGTGTTTTGCACCGGGCTGGTCGTCGAGCGGTGGGTCAAGACCGGGTTAGCGGGACAGGGCTCGAACGGGCCTTCCGGGCTAGCGCTGCGGGCGATGGAGACGCAGTGCCCGCGTTCCGTGCCGCCCTCAGCGATCATCAGGTACCAGGTGCCGTCAATCTCATACAGGTGCGGGGCCTCCGGGTAGCCGAGGGTACCTGACCAGAGTGGTCGCGGCTCACCGAGCAGCGCGCCGGTCTTGGTATCGAGGCGGGCTTGCTCGATGCCCGCGACAGTGAGGTAGCAGGCTCCGTCCGAGTCCCACGCCAGGTCAGGATCGTAATGGAGTAGCCAGCCGATGACGACGGGCTCCGACCATGGCCCCTCGGCCTTGTCTGCCGTGAACAACAGGATGCCGCCGCCCCAGAAGTTCGAGGTCACGAGGTAGAACAGGCCGTCATGGTGACGCAGCGTCGGGGCGAAGATGCCACCCGAGCACGGCACGGACTCCGGGAGCGCCAGCTGGGAAGGACGCTCCAGGGCGTTGCCGACCTGCTCCCAGTGCAGCAGGTCCCGAGAGCGGAAGATCGGGACGCCGGGGAAGTACTCGAAGCTGGAGCAGGCCAGGTAGTAGTACTCGCCGGCCTTGCAGACGCTGGGGTCGGGGTGAAAGCCGGGGATGACCGGACTCGCCGGGGCCGCGGGCCTCTTTACCTCTTCGTAGTGGTCCGCTGGGATGTCCACGCGAGGTCTCCTTTGACGGTAGGCAGGCGCACGGGGGCGGCGTTAGCGCACGGAAGAAACCGATGACGAAGCTCGGCCTGCCGGGCATTTACTTCGTTCCTTCTGCCCAAATGACCCCGCCACGACGGCGCGCGCGATGGCGATGAGCTGTCGGGAAGTTCGTGGCCCGGCCCGGGGAGGTGCCGTCCGGTTGCGGGAGCGAGTCGGAGCGGTGCACGCTGACCGCCGAACGGGAGGCGGGCGCGCATGCCTCCGCAATCACCGCGTTGCGTGAGGCTTACCGCATGCTCGCTGCACGCTATGCCCGTGATGTTTGAGTCCACCGCTCGCCTACGTGTCGACGGGTCCCCGGCCACCGTCTGCCGGATGCCTGCCGGCCGCGATGGCACCGGGCACGCCGGCCTGGGCGAGCATCTGAGCCTCGTCCTCGGATACCACGAGTTCTCTGGGCAGCAGCACGAGGGCCAGCGTGCCGCCGTAGGCGGACTCGCGCAGGGACACCTTGATGTGGTTGCGGATGGCGAGGCGGCCGACAACGAACAGGCCCAGCTGGTCGCTGTTGGTCAGGTCGAAGTCCGGTGGGTTGGCGAGCCGCTCGTTGAGCTGGTCCCGGGTCGCGGGCTCGATGCCTATGCCGGAGTCCTGGACCTCAATGACGTATCCTCTGGCCGCCCAGCTGCCACGCACCTGGACTTTGGTGGCGGGCGGTGAGTAGCTGACGGCGTTCTCGATCAGTTCGGCGACCAGGTGGATCACGTCGGCCACTGCCGTGCCGATGAGGTAGTCCGGCAACTGGGCGATCGTGTCTACCCGGGCGTAGTCTTCGATCTCCGAAATGGCACCGCGCAGTACGTCCGCGACGGGGATCGGCTGGCGCCAGCGCCGGCCGGGAGCCGAGCCGGACAAGATGATGAGGCCTTCGGCCTGGCGCCGCATCCGGGTGGTCAGGTGGTCCAGGCGGAACAGCTGGGCCAGCGCGTCCGGGTCCTGGGTGCCGCGCTCCATGTCATCCAGCAGCTTCAGCTGCCGCTGGACCAGGGACTGGTTGCGGCGGGCCAGGCTGCGGAAGACGTCGTTGAAGCCCTGGCGCAGCCTGGCCTGCTCTACCGCAGCCTCGATGGCTGCGTGCTGCACGGCGGAGAAGGCGTCCGCGGTGTCGTTCAGCTCCCTGGTCCTGGTCGCCAGGTCCAGGGGCGGTGCCTCGGCCGCCACGTCCACGTCGTCGCCCGCGCGCAGCCGCCGCACGACGCGGGGCAGCCGTTCTTCCGCCAGCGTCCGTGCCGCGTTCCGCAATCCCGTCAGCTCGCGGGTGACCCGGTTGCCGAATCGCAGCAGCAGGAAGGTCGAGAGGATGACGATAAGGAGGCCCCCGAGGCCGACCAGGGCCACGCGCCACAAGATGGCGCTGCCCTGGCGGCTGTCTTGCGTGGTGATGGCCGTGCGGGTGTAGTCCTCGGCCTGCTGCAGCGGTCCGGTAAAGGCCAGGGATTTCTCGAACGTGTCCTGCAGCTGGGTCGTGGTGACCGGGAGCTTGACTGTCGCGCTGCCGGAGCCGGCCTGCAGGACCCGCTTCTCGATGCGGAGCTGGGCCTGGAGCAGCGGGGAGTTCATCGTCCCTGGCCCGAGCGTGCTCTGGTAGTAAGGATCGGGGCTGAGCTGCCACAGGGCGGGGTTGGCGACGATCTTGAACTGGGCCAGCTGGTCGTAGTAGAGCGAGGAGAAGAGCTGGTACTCGGCGGGCGTCATGTAGCCGCCAGAGATGAGCACGCCGCCGAGCAGGGTGCTGATGCCCGTCATGTCCAGGACGCCATTGCCCGCGGCGGCAACGGCCTGCGATTCCTGCTCTTCAGCGGGTGACGCCAGGGGATTCGTCAGGGTGTCCGAGAAGGCCGTTAGCTTCGCCAAGATAGGAGCGTAGCCAGAATAGGACTTCAACGCGGCGGCACTGCCCGCCTGGCTCTCGCCCGCGGGACGGAGCTGGCCCCGGTCGCCGAGCGCCGCGAGCAGCGGGCCGGACGCTGCGCGGGATGCCGGGGTCAGCGACCCTTGCGCCCGGGAAAGGCCGGCCTCGAACTTGCGGATGCTCTCGTCAGTGCCGGCATAGGCCTTTGGCAGGCTGATGGTCGAGACCTTGTGGTCTCCCATCTGCCAGACGAAGGTTTCGCCCTGCTCCTGAAGCAGCGACTCCGTCAAGATGGCAGCCTGTTCGCCGATGTCGCCGTTGACGGTGGCCGCGTTTTCCTTGGCGATGGCGGGCCCGATGGTTCCTGACGCCGCATAGGCATAAAGGCCCGTCATCGTGACAACCGGCAGGATGAACAGCCAGGCGATCGTGTACCGGATCGTGCGGAGCACTCGCCTGGGCGGCCGGGCGTCCCTTGCGCGAAGCCGTCCGGCTTGAGTGCTCCGCCCTTCCCCCGGCGCGAAGACGCGCCGGCCGCCGAAGCGATGCTGGCCGGCCCCCGCCGAACGGCCACCCTGCGGGAACTCCGCCGGGTAACCGGAGTGCTCCGCGTACCCGTCCGGCTCGGGAACGGCGTAGGGCTGTCGGTTCCACGGCGGCTCCTGCTCAACTCCAGGTCTCATCGGGTGTCCTGTCGTCATCAAGTGGCGGTGCCGGCCAGAGGCAATGCGAGCGAGGAACGTCACGGCTTCAACCACGTTGGCAATCACTGGAAAACAGCGGTAATACGCATAACTGTCGCGCGTTACCAAGCTACCAGCGGCCACCATGGTGGCGGCAAGACAGGAACCGGTAACGAGTGCGCAACGAACCGTGGCGAGTACTGGGAGTCCAGGAACTCGGGCACGACGCGCTCGCGTCAATGACGCCCGGGCGCACGGGACCAGCCGGTCGTTTACTCCGGGTACCGCGGGCGGAGCAGGCGGCCGGCGTTGGACCGTGGACCGTACCGCGGTCGCGGTAGGTGCAATGACCGCGCTCGGCCGACG
>Ga0335072_10002197_pt1 | contig 30677 bp, 26 predicted proteins | sample Lox_Sample_21_FD_206725 | JGI IMG/M metagenome (GOLD analysis project Ga0335072, IMG submission 206725) | Soil microbial communities from Loxahatchee National Wildlife Refuge, Florida, United States - Lox_Sample_2.1 | ecosystem: Environmental > Terrestrial > Soil > Wetlands | place: USA...
CGCCAACCTCGACGACCACGTCGAGGGGATCGTCCAATGGGACTCGAACAAGCCGATGATCCGCACCTCGACGCAATGGTGGGAGATCGGGCTGTTCTCGACATCCGAGGAAGGGCTCGACCGTCCCGACCTGATGATGCACTACGGCTCGGTGCCGTTCGATATGAACACGGCGCGGTGGGGCTACCCCACGACCGAAAATGGCTTCTGCCTGACGCCGAACGTGTGCCGCGGCCGCTCGCGCGGAACCGTTCGGTTGCGCTCGTCCGACTACCGGGACCGCGCCCGCGTCGACCCGCGCTACTTCACCGACCCCGAAGGTCACGACGAGCGCGTGATGGCGTACGGCATGCGGCTCGCGAGGAAGATCGTCTCCCAGCCGGCGATGGCCGGATGGGCGGGCGCAGAGCTCGCGCCGGGGCCTGACGCGCAGACCGACGACGAGCTCGTCGACTACATGCACAAGACCCACAACACCGTCTACCACCCCGCGTGCAGTTGCCACATGGGGCCCGACTCGGACCCGCTTGCCGTCGTCGACTCGCGCCTGCGGGTCCGTGGCGTCCGGTCGCTGCGGATCGCGGACGGGTCGATCCTCCCGTTCCTGCCGGCGATCAACCCGTGCATCACGACGATGATGATCGGCGAGAAGTGCGCCGACATGCTCAAGGAGGACGCCGGCCGTGGCGCGGAAGCCGCGGCGCCCGCAGCCGTTGGCTAGCCGTCGTCTAAGGTCCCGAGCATGAGCGCCACCGCGGCGCCCGAGGTAACCCGTTTTCTCCAGGAGTTCCCGCCGTTTGACGGGCTCGACGACGGCGAGCTAGATCGGGTGGCCGCGGCAGCCGAGGTCGAGTTCCACCGAGCCGGCTCGACGATCTTCTCGCAGGGCGCCGAGCCGGTCGAGCACCTGCGGGTGGTGCGCGCCGGCGCGGTCGAGATCGTGTTCGACGGCCGCGTGCTCGACCTCCTCGGCGAGGGCCAGCTGTTCGGCCACGCCTCGATGCTGTCCGGGCTCCCCACCGGGTTCGAGGCGCGCGCCGGGGAGGACACCGTCTGCTACCGGATCCCCGCTCAGATCGCGCAGGAGCCGCTGTCGCGCCCCGCCGGCCTGCGGTTCGTCGCGCGCTCTCTGCTCGACATCAGATACGAGGGCGGGGCCGCGGTCGAGACCGAGCCCGGCGTGGACCCGCCGTTACAGCCCGTCGGGTCGCTGCTGCGCGGCGACCCGGTCGTGTGCCGCCCGGACACGACGATCCGTGAGGCCGCGGAGCTGATGACCGCCGCCCATGCCACGTCGGCGGTCATCGACGTCGGTGACGGTGCGCTCGGGATCCTCACCGACCACGACCTCCGCACGCGGGTGATCGCTTCCGGGCTCACCGGGGACACGCCGGTGTCGGCGGCGATGTCGGCGCCGGCCTACACCTGCCCGCCCGACCGGCTCGGTGGCGACGTCCTGCTCGACATGCTCGACCGTGGCTTTCGCCATTTCCCGGTCGTGTCGGCAACCGGCACGATCCTCGGCGTCGTCGAGGAGATCGACCTCGTCGCCGCGCAGACGCGCTCGTCGTTCTACCTGCGGCGGCGGATCGCCAGGGCCCAGACCGTCGAGGAGCTGATCGAGGCGGCTCGCGAGCTGCGCCCGACGGTGATCGCCATGCACGACGCCCGCGTCGGCGCCTCGAACGTGGCCGCCGTGTACTCGGTCGTCGTCGACGCCCTGACGCGCCGGCTGCTCGAGCTGTCGGTGGCTTCGGTGGGCCGCGACGTGGGAGTCGAATTCGCCTGGTTGGCACTCGGCAGCCAGGCCCGCCGCGAAGCCATGCCGAGCTCGGACGTCGACAGCGCGATCGTATGGTTCGGCGCGCCCGAAGACCCTCAGGTGAAGGCGCGGCTCCACGCGGTGGGTCAGACCGTGGTCTCCGAGCTGGAAGCGTGTGGCCTGCGCGCCGACGAGCATGGGGCCACGGCGTCGGATGCGCGATTCGTCCGCTCGCTCGATTCCTGGAAGCGCGCGGTCCACAGCTGGATCGACGACCCCACGCAGGAGAAGGCGCTGGTGCTGGTGTCGGTGCTCGTCGACAGCCGTCCGGTGTGGGGCGTCCATACGGGAACGCCGGTCGCGGACAGCTTTCGCCTTGCGCCGAACCACCCTGCCCTGCTCCGCCTGCTGGCCCGGTTCGCGCTGTCGCACCGTCCGCCGACCGGCTTCTTCCGCGGGCTCGTCGTCGAGCCCTCCGGGGAGCACCGCGGCCGGCTCGACCTCAAGCACCGCGGCGTGCTCCCGATCGTCGACCTGGCCCGGTGGGCCGGCATCGCGGCCGGCGTGACGAGCGCGTCGACGCGCGAGCGATTGCGCGCCGCCGCCGCCGGCGGCACGCTGTCCGACGATCACGCGCGGACGCTCGACGACGCTTTGACGCTGATCACCGACCTGCGGGTCGAACATCAGGTGAACCAGCTTCGCGCCGGCGAGGAGCCCGACGACTTCGTCAACCCGGCGGCACTCACCGAGCTGACGCGGTGCTATCTGCGCGAGGCGTTCCGCGCGGTGGCGTCGGTCCAGAAGCGAGTCGCGGCCGAGCTGAGGGTCGGCGTGCGATGACAGGTACGCTGCCCCTGTGACCGGGGACTGGCGCGACTGGAGGCCGGCGATCTGGCTGACGATGATCGGCATCGCGGTCCTCCTGCTGGTCAGCCCGTTCTGGATCGGGGCGCTGTTCTTCGGCGCCGCGATCGGCGCGGCGATTCGGATCAACCAGAGACGACGCCGGGCTGCCCTGGCCGCGGCTTCCAAGACGGCCCGACAATCCGGATCTCGGCGCCGGCGCTGAGCCTGAGGCGGGCCGCTTCGGGGTGGTGCGCGCCCCGTCGCAGCGGTCGGCGGTGCGCGGGCAGCAGCACGAGATCGAACCCGCCGCTGCGTGCGAACTGCTCGAGCGTCTGATCGGCGCCGTCGACGAGCAGCACAAACGCCGCACGCTCGCCGGCTTGCCCGAGCCGCGACCGCGCCTCGTCGAGGTCGTGCGCCACCGAGTCCGCGACCGCCTCGTTGTACTCGATCGCCGAGTTCCCGCAGCGGGGGCCCGAGGGCGCCTGCGGCGCGATCGCGACGACCGTGAGCGCGGCGCCCCCGTCCTCGGCGAGGTCGTGGGCGAGGTCGACGGCGGCCGCACCGGCGCGGCTGTGCTCGTACAGGACGAGGACCCGCTCAGGCGAGCTCACGGACCACCCGACATGGATTGCCGAGGCACAGGTGTCCGGCCGGCAGGTCCTTGGTGACGACGCTGCCGGCGCCGACCACCGTGTCGGCGCCGATGCTCACCCCGGGGCACACGATCACGCCGCTGGCGAGCCACGCGCCGTCGCCGATCGTGACCGGTTTAGCGGTCTCGGTGCCGCGGCGGCGGTCGACGGGGTCGAGCGGGTGCAGCGCGGTGAGCAGTTGCACGCTCGGACCGATCTGAACGTCCTGTCCGATCGTGACCTTAGCTCCGTCGAGGACCACCGCGCCGTAGTTGATGAACGTCCGGGCGCCGACCGTGATGTGGTAGCCGTAGTCGCATTCGAACGGAGCCATCACCTCGGCTTCCTCGCCGAGCTCGCCGAGTAGTCCTTCGAGGATCGCGCGGCGTTCGGCGGTGTCGCCGAAGCTGGTGGCGTTGAATCGCTCGCACGCGAGACGGCACTGTTTGCGCTCTTCGAGCAGTGCCGGGTCGTTGGCGAGATAAGCCTCTCCCCGCAACATCCGGTCTTTTTCGGACGCCATCGCGCCATCCTGGCACGCCGTCCGTGGTTTCGTCCGCCACGAATTCGAGAATTCACCCCACGTGAGCTGGCGATCGACTCGAGCGACCGGCCAAGCGGGCCAGGATGCCCGCCAGGTTGCCGTTATCGACCTCGGCTCGAACTCGTGGCGGCTGGTCGTCTACATGTTCGTGCCCGGCGACTGGTGGAAGCTCACCGACGAGATCTACGAGACCGTCCGGATCGGCGCCGGCCTGGCGGAGACCGGCCGCCTCGGCGACGCGGCGATGGGGCGCGGGCTCGAGACGCTCGCGGTGTTCGAGCGCTTCTGCGCGGCCCACGGCCTCGGTCCCGACGCCGTCCACGCGGTGGCGACCAGCGCGATCCGCGACGCCGCCAACGGCGAGCTGTTCCTCAAGGCCGCGCGGGCGGCCAGCGGGCTGAACATCGAGGTGATCTCCGACGAGGACGAGGCACGCTTCGGCTACGTGGCCGCGATCAACAGCTCGACGATGACCGACGGCATCGTGCTCGAGACGGGCGGCGGCAGCATCCAGGTGATCGAGGTCGCCGACCGCCACGCCTCCTCGCTCCAGTCGTTCCCGCTCGGGGCGGTGCGGATGACCGAGCAGTTCCTCCCCGGTTCGGGCCCGGCCCGCAAGCGCGACATCCAGCGGCTCCGCGCGCACGTCCGCGAGGCGCTGTCGGATCTTCCGGCGCTCGCCTCCCACGGCGACCGGATCGTCGGCATGGGCGGCGCCGTCCGGAACCTCGCCGCCGCCGCCCAGCGGATGGCGGACCAGCCCGACATCGGCGTCCAGGGATTGGTGCTCTCGCGCGAGATGCTCGCCGACCTCGTCCAGACACTGGCGTCGCTGCCGGTCTCGGAACGCGGCGATGTCCCCGGGATCAAGGTCGGGCGCGGCGACATCATCCTCGCGTCGGCGGTCGTGATCGAGACGGCGGTCGAGCTCGGGTCGTTCGCCGGCATCGAGGTCACCGAGGCCAGCCTTCGCGACGGCGTGTTCCTCGCGCGCGAGCTGCTGGCCGACCAGCCCGAGCCGCTGTTCGAGGACGTCCGTGTCGCCGGCGTGCGCAACCTGGCGATCCAGTACGAGTCGGACCTCCCCCACGTCGAGCACGTCGCCCTGCTTTCGCTTCAGATGTTCGACTCGCTCGCCGTCGGCGGCCTGTTCGAGCCCGAGCCGGGCGAGCGCGAGTTGCTGTGGGCCGCCGCGATGCTCCACGACGTCGGGATGACGATCTCCTACGACGACCACCACAAGCACTCGTACTACCTGATCGTCAGTGCCGAGCTTCCGGGGTTCGATCCGCGCGAGCGCGCGCTGATCGCTCAGATCACCCGCTACCACCGCAAGGGCACCGCCAAGCTCGGCGAACTCGCGGCGCTCACGCACTCCGGCGACGAGGAACTGCTCGACCGCTGCTCGGTGATCCTCCGGCTCGCCGAGCACCTCGAACGCGGCCGCGACCAGTCGGTCCGCGAGGCGCGCCTGCGCGCCAACGGCCACGGCGTCGATCTGCACCTCGAGGCCGCCGGCGACCTGACCCTGCCGCGGTGGAGCGTCGAGCGCTACGGCGACGGCGACGCGTTCCAGCGCGTGTTCGGCCGGCGCCTGCTCATCGGCTAGGCCCCCGCGCCGGCAGCGCCCGCTCCGCGCCGGCCACGACAGTCCGCTCGATGGCGACCACGTCAGCCTGCGACCACCCAAACCCAAATCCAAGAATCCAAGAACCGGCACGGCCACCCCCGGCGCGTCGGGCGCGCCGTCGAGCGTCACGGACCGCTTGTGCCGGTCTGCTCAAGCGCCGATCCGGCGCCGGGATGCGCCGTACGGGCCGCGTCGGTGATCGGCGTCGCCATCCGCTGACGCCGCCCGTCCACGCTAACAAGCTGGTCTCCACTCCCACTAGAGTTGTGTGCATGCTCTGGCTTCTGCGCCACGCCGAAGCGGAAGATGGCCTTCCTGACGACGAGCGCCCGCTCACCGAGCGGGGCGCGCTGCACGCCGAAGCGGCGGGCCGGACCCTGGCGGTCCTCGGCGTCCATCTCGACGCGTGCCTGAGCAGTCCGAAGCTGCGCGCGGTGCAGACCGCCGAGCGGGCGTGCGAACCGCTCGGCTTGGGGGTGAGGATCGAGCGGGCGCTGTCCGGCGAGCCGTTCGACGTCGAGGCACTGACGGCCGGACTCGGCGACGTGCTGCTCGTCGGACACGACCCATCGTTCTCGCTGCTGCTCCACGATCTCACGGGGACCCAGGCGCGGATGAAGAAGGGCGGTCTCGCGGCCGTCTCGAAGGGCGAGCTGGTCGCGCTCCTGCGACCGTCCGAGCTCAGCGCAATCGCGAAGGCGAACGTAGGAGTGACATGAGCGATACACGATTGGACGATGAAGAGGCCACGCAGGTCGAGGCGATCGACGGCCGCCCGGATTCGGAAACTACGTTCGCGGCGGTCGCCGACCCGGCGGTCTACATCAACCGCGAGCTGTCGTGGCTCGACTTCAACGATCGTGTGCTCCAGCTGGCCGAGGACGACTCGATGCCGCTGATGGAGCGGGTGAAGTTCCTGGCGATCTTCACGACCAACCTCGACGAGTACTTCATGGTGCGCGTCGCCGGCGTCCACGACCAGCTCGACGCCCGCGTCGACGCCCGTGGACCGGACGGCCTGTCGCCGACGCAGGTGCTCCAGGGCATCTCCGAGAAGACACGGGAGCTCGATCGCCGGCAGGCTCGCCAGTTCACCGAGATCGTGCCGCAGCTCGCCGCCGACGGGATCCGGATCGTCAGCTGCGAGGAGTCCTCGGCCCCGGCGAGCCTGATCGCGCGCCACTTCCGCGAGGAGATCTTCCCCGTGCTGACGCCGCTCGCGATCGGCCCGGGCCGGCCGTTCCCGTACATCTCGAACCTGTCGCTGAGCCTGCTCGTCCGGTTGCACGACCCCGACCTCGACCACGAGGTCTACGCGCGCGTCAAGGTGCCGAAGGAGGTCCTGCCGCGGTTCGTCGAGATCTCGCCCGAGACGTTCATCCCGCTCGAGCAGATCATCGCCCGGCATCTGGACGCGCTGTTCCCTGGCATGGACATCATCAGCTACGACCTGTTCCGGGTCACGCGCGACGCCGATTTCGAGGTCTCCGACGAGGCCGACGACCTGCTCCAGGCGGTCGAGGACGAGCTCCGGCGCCGGCGCTTCGGCGAGGTCGTCCGGCTCGAGGTCGGCGCCAGCATGGACCCGGCGATGCGCGCCCGGCTGATCGAATGGCTCGGCGTCGACGAGGTCCAGGTGTACGACGTCGAGGGCATGCTCGACCTCGGCGATCTGTGGCAGATCGCCGGACTCGAGGGGCATTCGGAGATCCGTCAGCCACCGTGGACGCCACTGACCCATCCGGCGTTCGGCCCCGGTCCCGGCGACCAGGACGACCAGCCCGACGTGTTCGCGCCGATGCGCACCCGCGACGTGCTCGTCCACTATCCGTACCAGTCGTTCGCGACGAGCGTCGAGCGATTCGTCAAGCAGGCGGTCGACGACCCGAACGTGCTCGCGATCAAGATGACCGTGTACCGGACCTCGGACGACTCGGCACTGGTCCCGTCGCTGATCGAGGCGGCCGAGAAGGGCAAGCAAGCGGTGTGCATGGTGGAACTCAAGGCGCGGTTCGACGAGCGCCAGAACATCGGGTGGTCGCGCGCGCTGGAGGAGGTGGGCGCCCACGTCGTCCACGGCATCCCCGGGCTGAAGACGCACGCCAATGCGATCCTGGTGGTCCGCCGCGAGCGCCGCGGCGTGCGTCACTACGTGATGATCGGGACCGGCAACTTCCACGCCAAGAACGCCCGGCTGTACGAGGACTTCGGGCTGTTCACGACCGATCGGGAGATCGGCCAGGAGGTAGCCAACCTGTTCAACACGCTGACCGGCTACGGCCATCCGGCCCGGGAGCGCAAGGTGCTGGTGGCGCCGAACTCGATGCGCGGGCCGCTGATCGAGGAGATCGACCGGGTGATCGCCGCGCACGAGGCGGGCGAGCCGGCGCGGATCGCGATGAAGATGAACTCGCTGGTCGACCAGCAGTGCATCGACGCTCTGTACCGGGCCTCACAGGCCGGCGTCCCGATCGACCTCAACGTCCGCGGCATCTGCTGCCTGCTCCCCGGCGTGCCGGGCGTCAGCGAGACGATCAACGTCGTCTCCGTGGTCGGGCGGTTCCTCGAGCACTCGCGGATCTACTCGTTCCATCGCGGCGACGACGCCGTTTACTACATCGGCTCGGCCGACCTGATGCCCCGGAATCTCGACACGCGGGTCGAGCTGCTGACTCCGGTCGAGGACGCCGAGCTCCAGGCCGAGCTCGAGGACACGCTCGAGCGGTGCTTCGCCGACGACACAAACGCGTGGACCCTCGATTCCGAGGGCGCGTGGAACCGGCGCGCCGGCCGGACCCGCAGCGTGCACCGCGAGCTGATGGAGCGGACGACCCATCAGGCGCAGCAGGCGTCGCTCGCCAGTTCTTAGAGTCGCGGGTCCTTAAATGCGACGGCCGGCGGGTTGCGCCGGCCGTCGCCAGTTATTGGTTACTCGTTGTCGCTCTAGGGGATCCCGAAGCCGTTGTTCGGGCTCTGGGTCTGGGTGCTCGCGCTCGCGGGCTGAGAGCCGAGCGTCAGCTTGACCGTCTTGGTCGACCCGTTTCGGTTCACCGTCAAGGTCACGGTGTCGCCGGGCGCGTAGTTGGCGATCGTCGCCACGAACTGGTTGATCGAGGCCACCGGAGTGCCGTTGACGGCCGTGATGACATCGCCCGGCTGGAGGCCCGCCTTGGCTCCCGGCGATCCGGCCTGAACCGGCGCCACGCCAGAGGTGGTGGCGGACTTGGCGATCCCGGCGCCACCCGACACGGTCGGATCGAGGCTCACGCCGACCCAGGCGTTGTGGGCCTGGCCGGTCGCGATGATCTCGCGGGCGATCCGCGCGTCGCTGTTCGACGGGGTCGCGAACCCGACGCCCGAGCTCGAGCCCTCGCCCTGGCCGTTGGTGTTGCTGGTCTCGATCTGGTCGTTGAGCCCGATCACCTGACCGTCGGCGTTGATCAGCGGCCCGCCCGAGTTGCCGGGGTTGATCGGCGCGTCGGTCTGGATCGCGTTCGGGATCGTGAACTGGTTGGGGGCGTTGATCGTGCGGCCGACCGCGCTGACGATGCCGGCGGTTACGGTGTTCGCCTCGCCGAACGGGCTGCCGATCGCGATCACGCTGTCACCGACCTGCACCGCGCTCGAGTCGCCGAACGGAATCGGGTGAAGCTCGGAGGCGGGGACGCCCTTGACCCGGATCACGGCGGTGTCGGCACCGGTGTCCGAACCCACGAGGGTCGCGGGAGCCTTCGTGCCATCGGGGAAGTTCACGGTGATCGACGAGGCGCCGGACACGACGTGCTCGTCGGTGATGATGTCGCCCTTCTTGTCGAACACGACGCCGGCGCCCTCGCCCTCGGTCTTCTGGGACTGACCGAAGCCGAACACTCCGCCCGTGTTCTGGGTCGATGAAGTTGTGATGTCAACGACTCCCGGATCGACCTGGCGGTAGATCTGGTTGATCGTCTGAGGGCGACCGTTGCTGAAGCTGGTCGGCAGCGTCGGCGAGTTCGACGGCTGGACCACGGTCGTGGTCGTTACCGAGTGCGTTGTGGTGCCCCCGTTCGCGACGGCGAGCGCGATTGCTCCGCCGGCAATGGCGCCGCCGATTATCGGAAGCAGACGGCTCAGGCCTTTCATTGGTGGGTTTCTCCTAGCAAATGCGTGGCTGTTGTTTCGGTCATCCCAGTACAGCAGCTACCCATGAGAAACCGGTCAGAAATCGATGAGAGCGGCGTAAGAGTGGCCGCGCGGCCCGGGGCTTTACGCCGTCGGGGCCGGGAGGAACAGCTGCGGCGGGAGCGAGCCGGGCGTCTTGGACCCCTTCGGCGCGTTCGCCGGCGGCGGGGCGAATCCCCGGCCGTATGGGCCCTTGGCCCCCGGTGCCGGCCACGCCGGGCGCGGGATGCGGGTTCCGTTCGGACCCTGGCCACGGAAGTACGCGCGCGGGAGCGGGGCTGTGAGGCCCTTCTGGTTGATCCGCTGGGTCAAGCTCGACTCGTAACGGCTGAGGAGCTGCTTCGCCTGGGCGGCGGTGAGCCCCTTGGCGGAGACCGCGGCATCGAGCGTCTTCTTGACCTGGGCGGTCATCGCCTGCTCGAGGCCGGCGACGGTCTTGCCCTTCGAGGTGGCGACCTGGGCCAGCGACTTGCCGCTCTGGAGCTGCTTGATCAGCTGGGCGTCGGTGAGCCCGAGGTAGCTCGAGGCGGCGTTCAGACTCAGGCCGAATGCGGGTCCTCCGAGGCCGAACGGGCGCGGTACCGCTTGCGGTACCGGTGCTCCCTTGGGGAAGGCCTTGCGCGGAAGGGCTCCCCCGGGCCCTCCCCAGGGTCCGGGGACGGCGGGGAACGCGCGAGGCACCGCGAACGGGACGAGCGGCAGCGAGCCGCCGTTCTTCAGCCGCTGCTCCAGCGCGTTCGCCTGGGCCTGGGTGATCCGACCCGCCTTCACCTGCGCCTGGAGCTGGTCGACCGAGGCACCGTTGAGCGCCGCGCTGAGCTGCGATGGAGTGACGTGCAGCCGCTTGGCGACGTCGTTCAGGAAGGCTTGGCGTGTGGCGGGACCGGAGCTCTGGGTGGCGGCGTATGCGCCACCGGCAAACGCTGCTGCTGCCAGGGCCGCCAAGGCCACGACGAGGTTTCGCTTGAGACTGCGGTGCAACGTGCGCTCCTCAGTTGGCCGGGCGCTCCGTCGACGGTGCGCCCGTGGGCGGCACTCTTTCAGGCTTGTTTGAGAGAACCATAAGAACTCACGCGGCGCGCCGGCGGGCCCGCAGGATCGCGTGCAACCGCTCGGCCTCGCGGTCGGGGGAGGCTCTTAGCCGCTCCTCGGTCACGCGGACCGTCGCGATTCCGGCCGCGAGCCTTTCCGCGTCCTTGTCCCTGTCGCTTTCGAAGCTCGCCCGGTCGGAGTGGAATCGCCAGCTGTCGATTTCCACGATCACGCGTTCCTCGGGGAACAGGATGTCCGGCTCCGTCCGGCCCATCGGCGTGTTGATGACCGGTTCCGGAAGGCCGTAGCGGCGAGCGAAGTCGACGAATATGTCCTCGAGCTCGGACCGGGTCGGCCCGGCCGGGGTGGCAATGAATGGGGTCAGACGATGGGTGACCGGGTGGCGGGGGTGGCGGTTCAGCAGTTCCGCCAGGTCCGAGAGATTCAGGGTTCTTGTGAGGCGGGCGTCGTTGACGAATCGCCGCAGCTTGGGGTCGGTGTTGAAGCGCGGGGTCATGTCGAACACCGTGCGGGCGGGGCTGGTGACGGGGACGCCCCGCTGGCGGTCGATGTCGCGGCGTGTCAGCGTCTTGGTGCGGTGGGCCCGGATGCCTTGCCGGCGCCGGTCGTAGGTGGCGATGACCTCGAACCGGGTCGGCCAGCCCTTTACGTAGCCCCAGAGCGCGGCGGCCGAGCCGTGGCTGAGGACCGCGTGGTCGCCGCACGCGAGAACGGCGGCGTGGGCGCGGGCTTCGTAGGACAGCGGGAGGTGGCCGACGGCGTACACGCCGGCGTAGACCGGGATCAGGCTGCCCGCTTCGACCCGGTACCGGATGGCCCGCCGGCCTAGGCCCAGGTCGAGCAACTGCTGACGGGTGACGTACCCGTGCTGGGTCAGCGCCAGAGCGGCAATCGCCTTGTCAATTCGCTCGCCCACGACCACCTCGACGTTCGCCCACGACCACCTCGAACGGGGCGTGCTCGATTTGGCCCCACTACGGGGCCTTTTTGAGCACGCCTCCCTCTTAAGAGGCGACAGCGAGGCGAATTTCGCCCCCCTACGGAGCGAGCGACACGAAGTAATCGAGCGCCGAGGGGTTCGCGAGACTCTCCCGAGAGGCGGCCTGTTCGGGTGGCGTACCCATCAGGATGCGTTTGACCGGCACCTCCAGCACCTTCCCGGAGAGGGTCCGGGGGACTTCGGAAATCTGGCGGATCTCGTCCGGGACGTGGCGGGGCGAGCAGTCCTCGCGGACCCGGCGCCGGATCTGCGATACGAGCCCGTCATCGAGCGACGAACCCTCGCGGAGCACCACGAACAGCGGCATCCAGGCCTCGCCGCCCTCGCGCGGCACGTCGACGACCAGCGCGTCGGTGACCTCGTCCACCGCCAAGACGGCCCGGTAGATCTCCGAGGTACCCATCCGCACGCCACCGCGGTTGATCGTCGAATCGGACCTGCCATAGATCACCGCCGTCTCCCGCGAGGTGATCTCGATCCAGTCGCCGTGGCGCCAGATCCCGGGGTACATCTCGAAGTAGCTCTCCCGGTAGCGCTCCCCGGATGGATCCCCCCAGAAGAACAAAGGCATCGACGGCATCGGCTCGGTGATGACCAGCTCCCCCACCTCGCCGATCAGAGGACGACCGTCCGGGTCCCAGGCCTCGACCGACGCGCCCAATGCGCGCGCCTGGAGCTCGCCGAGGTACACGGGCAGCGTCGGCACGCCTCCGACGAACGCGGTGCACAGGTCGGTGCCACCCGAGGTCGAGAACAGCCACGTATCGGACCCCAGCTGGTCGTACACCCACTCGAACCCCTCGGGCGACAAAGGCGACCCGGTCGACCCCACGGACCGCAAAGCGCTCAAATCGCGATCCGAAGAGCGCAACGTCAGGCCGTCCTTCATGCAGGCGCTGATGAACGCGGCGCTCGTGCCGAAGCACGTCATCCCGGTGTCGGCCGCCAGGTCCCACAACGTCCCGAGCGACGGGTAGCCCGGGTTGCCGTCGAACAGGATGATCGACGCGTCGCTGAGCAGCATCCCGACGATGAAGTTCCACATCATCCAGCCGGTCGTCGTGAACCAGAACATCCGGTCGCCGGCCTTCGCGTCGAGGTGGAGCAGCGCCTTCTTCAGGTGCTCGAGCAGGATCCCCCCCTGGCCTTGGACGATCGGCTTGGGCAGCCCGGTGGTACCCGACGAGTACAGAACCCACAGCGGGTGGTCGAACGGCAACGCAGCGAAATCCAGCGTCTCGGACGACCCGAGGAAACCATCCTCCCAACCGGACCCGTCCAGATATCCGAGCCGGGCGACCCGCGCCAGCGACGGGATCTCGCCGGCGATCCGGTCGACCGCGTCCCGCCGGTCGAACTCCTTGCCCCCATAGCGGTAGCCGTCCACCGCCAGCAGCACCTTGGGCTCGATCTGCGAGAAGCGGTCGACCACGCTGCGCACCCCGAACTCGGGCGCGGCCGAGGACCACACCGCTCCGATCGAAGCGCACGCGAACAGGGCCGCCACGGTCTCGGGGATGTTCGGCATGTACGCGGCGACCCGGTCGCCCTCGCCGACGCCGGAGGCGCGCAGTCCTGCGGCGATCGACGCCGTCAGCCCCCGCAGCTCGCCCCACGTCATCGACGCCGGCTCCCGCGACTCCGAGGCATGTTGGATAGCGAGCCCGGAAGGGTCCTTGCCGGCGAACATGTGCTCCGCGTAGCTGAGCCGCGCGCCCGGGAACCACTCGGCGCCGGGCATCCCGCGGTCGCCGAGCACGCGATCGCCCGGCTCGGCGAAGCGAACGCCGGCGAACTCGGCGAGCGAGCTCCAGAACCCGTCCAGGTCGGTCACCGACCACCGCCACAGGTCGTGGTAGCCGTCGAACTGCAGCCCGCGGTTTTCGGCAAGCCACGACTGATAGCGCGTCAGCGTGGCGCGCTCGATCCGCTCCGACGACGGTGTCCACAACAGCTTCGGCTCGGCTTCCGGCACGCGACCCAGTATCCCGTAGTAGCTTTGCCATCGCATGCCCGCCGGCCGCAAACCGAGTCCGCCGTCGCGCGCCGACGGGCTCGCCGAGATCGTGCTTCCCGATCACGAGGCCCACGACGTGCGGCTCGGCGACCTGTGGAGCGAGCGCCCCGTCGCGCTCGTCTGGCTCCGCCACTATGGGTGACTGTATTGCAAGGCACACGCGATGCAGTTGCATTGCGCGCGGAGTGAATTCGAGGCTGCCGGCACCTCGCTCGTGCTGATCGGGCAGGCGACGCCGCGCCACGCCGCCCAGTTCCGCCGGCGCCAGGGGATCCAGGTGCCGGTGCTCGCCGACAAGGACCGCGTGAGCTACAAGGCCGCCGGCGCCAAGGTGGCGGGCGTCACCGACCTGTTCGGCCCCAAGGTGGTCGCCAAGGGCGCGGTCACGATCGCCAAGCAGAGAGTCGTACAAACCCGGACCATCGGCGACGCCGCCCAACTCGGTGGCGCGCTCGTGGTCATGCCCGACGGCTCGGTCCCGTGGTCGCACATGTCGCGCGACGCAGGGGACAACGCCTCGCCCGAGGAGATCCTCGCCGCCGTCCGCGACGCCGTCGCGTAGCGTTCAGCGACCGTGTCGGAGAACGTCCGTCTGCACGCGCCGTTCGCCGGCACCGTCGTCTGGGTCGCCCGCGACCCGGATGATGGCGTGACCGACGGCGAGACATTGATGGTGCTCGAGGCGATGAAGATGGAACACGAGATCGCCGCCGGGGTGAGCGGCGTCGTCGCCAGCCTCGAGGTCGCGGTCGGCGACACCGTGCAGGAGGGTCAGCTGCTCGCGGTGATCGCTCCGGGTGCGGCGGCCGACGGCGCGGCGCCGACGAAACCGCGTGAGCGACCCGAAGCCCGCGACGACCTGGGAGCGGTCAGATCCCGCCACGACCAGACGCTCGACGCCGCCCGCCCCGACGCCGTCGCGAAGCGCCGCGAGCAGGGCCGGCGCACCGCCCGCGAGAACCTTTACGACCTGGTCGACCCCGGCAGCTTCGTCGAGTACGGCCCGCTGATGTTCGCCGCGCAGGAGCGCCGTCGTTCGCGCGAGGAGCTGATCGAGCGAACGCCGGCAGACGGACTCGTGGGCGGGACCGCGACGATCGGCGGCGCCCCCGCAATCGTCATGTCCTACGACTACACCGTGCTGGCGGGAACGCAGGGAATGCGCAACCACCACAAGAAGGACCGGCTGTTCGAGATCGCCGAGCGCCGGCGCGTGCCCGTCGTCCTGTTCGCCGAAGGTGGCGGCGGGCGACCGGGCGACGTCGACTCCCCGCATGTCGCCGGGCTCGACGTCAAGGCGTTCCACCTGTTTGCGCGCCTCAGCGGGCTGGTGCCGCTCGTCGGGATCGCGGCGGGATATTGCTTCGCCGGCAACGCCGCGCTCCTCGGCTGCTGCGACGTCGTGATCGCCACCGAGGACTCGAGCATCGGCATGGGCGGGCCGGCGATGATCGAGGGCGGCGGCCTCGGCGTGTTCGACCCGCGGGACGTCGGCCCGATCGACGTACAGGACGGGAACGGCGTCGTCGACCTCCGGGTCGCGGATGAGCCGGCCGCGGTGGCGGTGGCCAAGCGCTACCTGTCGTACTTCGGCGCAACCGCCGGCGAGCCTGAGACGCGCCACGACCCCGAGGCGCTCCGAGACCTCATCCCCGCCGATCGCAAGCGCGTGTACGACATCCGCACGGTGATCGACGCGCTGCTCGAGGACGTGCTCGAGCTTCGCCGCGGCTTTGGCGCCGGCATCGTCACCGCGCTCGCCCGAGCCGAGCACGGCCGACCGCTCGGCGTGATCGCCAACAACCCGGCGCATCTCGGCGGCGCCATCGACGCCGACGGCGCCGACAAGGCCGCCCGCTTCATGCAGCTGTGCGACGCGTTCGGGCTCCCGCTGCTGTTCCTGTGCGACACGCCCGGCTTCATGGTCGGACCGGAAGCGGAGAAAACCGCGACCGTCAGGCACTTCTCGCGGATGTTCCTTGCGGGCGCCAACCTGAGCGTGCCGGCGGGCACGATCGTGCTTCGCAAGGGCTACGGTCTCGGCGCGCAAGCGATGGCCGCCGGCAGCTTCAGGGCTCCGTTGTTCACGGTCGCGTGGCCGACCGGCGAGTTCGGCGGGATGGGGCTCGAGGGAGCGGTCCGCCTGGGGATGCGCCGCGAGCTCGAGGCGATCGATGATCCGGACGAACGCGCGCACGCCTACGAGCAAGCCGTCGCCGCGGCCTACGAGAAGGGCAAGGGCCTCAACATGGCCGCCTACTTCGAGATCGACGACGTGATCGATCCCGCCGACAGCCGGCGCTGGATCGCGACGCTGTTCGACGATCAACGCGAACCCGACTGGCGCGCCCGCGCCACCAAGACCCGCCCCCACGTCGACGCCTGGTGACCACAAGACCCGGTCTGCGGACCGGCTGGCGGACCCGGGCGGGAGTCACGACCCGGATCCGCCGCCGGTCCCCAGCTGCGGGGTTCGGGGAGTCCGTCCGCAAAGCGACGAGGCGCACTTTCGTCGCGCCCGCAGCCTATGCTCCGGCTCGTCAGATCTCTGTAAGCGATCAGGGAATCTGGTAGTAGCCGGGATACTGCGGCAGGACCTCGCGGTCGCGCGGGCTCTGATAGCCCTGGTACGGGTACCGGCTGGTCGTGCCCGGCACGGCAAACGTCGAGCCGGCGTTCCCGCCTTGCGGCAGCGGCACCGCGGATGCGAACAGCCGCGAGAACAGGACGAGCAGCACGGCAGTGCCGGCGACGATCCACGCCACCACGACCGCTCGGCGGAGCCAGACCGACCCCGTGAGCGGCGGCCGCGGGACCGCCTGGCCGAGGGGGCGTCCAAACGCCGGAGCGCCCCCCGCACCCGCTCGCTGGGCGGACCCCGGAGCGATCAGCCGCACGGAAGAAGACGGGCGCGCGGCGATCACCGAACCCGCGGCCGGGACGAGGCTCGGCGTCACCGCCGGCACCGACGGCACCGGAGGCACCGACGACACCGGAGGCACCGCGCGAGCCACGATCCGCGGCGCCGGCGCAGGCCCCGGATACCGCTCGGTCAGGCGGCCGTCCGCGAGCAGCCCCCGCAGGGCTCGCTGCCACTCACCGGCCGGCGGGCGATTGACCGCATCCTCGGCGAGCGCGCGGGCGAGCAGCCCCCGCAGTTCGGCGGGAACATGCTGCACGTGTGGGCCCAAACACCGTGCATCGTGCGAGCGCGCGAATAGCCGCAGGACGACGAGCCCGAGCTTGTACGCGTCGGCGGACCGCGTGCTCGGCGATTCGTCGAACGCCGCCGGGATCTCCCAGTCGGCGGTCTGCACCGAGGTCAGCGCCTGGCGTCCGAGGAACACCATCGAGTCGCAGTCGATGAAGCAGACCTCGGGTTCGTCGCCGGCGCCGAACGCGACCAGCAGGTTGTTGGGCGCGATGTCGCTCGCGACGATCGCGTGCCGGTGTAGGAACGCGAGCGCGTCGCAGATCCGCTCCGCGACCTCGGCGCGGGTGAACGTGTCCAGCCGGACACCGAGCCCGCGCAGCTGCAAGAACGAGTCCGCCCCGAGCAGGTGCTCGAGGGTCAGCAGCACGCGGTCGCTCCGGCCGCTCGGCATCGCGAACGGCACCGAGAAGCGCCCGCGGACGTCGCGCATCGCGATCCCGGCGGCGGACTCGCCGGCCACGACCTCGCCGGCCGGGACCTCGCCGGCCCTGACCTCGCCGGCGCGGACGATCGCGAGCGGCCACGCCGTAACCCGGCGGAGCACGGCTCGCTGATCGGGCTCGAGCAGATGCGCCCACGCCACCATCTCGGTCAGGACGCGTCCAGCGCCGGCCGGCGGCGCGCGCCGGTAGATCTTCACGACCACGGAACCGTCGCCGAGCCCAGCGGGGACGATCGCCGGCCGGTACACACGACCCTGGCCTCCGAACCGCGAGATCGGCTCGAGCTCGCCGAACTCCTCGAGCGCGATGGCGCGGCGCTCGATCCCGGACGGCGAGTCGGCCAGCACGCTCACGGCCGGCCCGACCCCCAGACCGCGACCAGACTCCGATCGTCGTCGTAGGTGCTGCGGCTGAAGTCGAGCAGCCGCGCGAAATCCACCACGTCGGGTGGGCGCGCAAGCTCGCGCGCGAGCGTCCGACCGACCTCGCCCGTCCCGCCGGCCAGCGGCATCGCCAGGCCGTCCGTGCATAGCAGCAGCACGGCGCCGCCTTCGAGCGAACCCCGCGCGACCGAAACCGAGCCGGCGGACCGCGGGAGCGCGTCCACTCCACCGCCGATGAACCCGTCAACGCGTTGTGGTTCGCCCACGAGCGCATCGTATTCCTTGCCGGCGAGCACGAACGCCGGCGAGTCGCCGACCGCGGCCACCTCCACATCCGACCCGCTAACGGTCGCCACGAGCAGCGTCGTGGCCATCAACCGAGACGCCTCTTCCACCCCGGCGTCACCGTCCCCGGAAGCTCGGCGGTGCTCCTCGACCAGCGCCCACGCGGCCTGTTCGAACACGGCAGCCCAATCGATCGACCCGGGACCACGATCCAAAAAGCGCGCGACCGCGGCCGTCGCGTAACGCACCGCGAGCGCCGCGCCGAGGTCGGAGCGGGGCGCCCCGGACACGCCGTCCGCGACCGCCGCGATCAGCGTGCCCGAATCCGCGTGTAACCGAAGGCAGATGTCATCCTGCCGCGGCCCGCCGGTGTAACGCTTCCACAGCCCGCGCACCGAAGCGGCGCGGACGGTCAGGCCGAAGGCCGTCCCGCCGTCGGCGATCGTATCGGGTCGGTACGGTTCAGCGGACGCGAGCCGTGGTTCGACCGAGGCGGCCGCCTCCCCGATCGTCACCGGCCCGCGCGCCAGCCGGACGCGACGGCGAACCGGCGCGGGGCGTCCGGCGGCAGTCATCGCCCGACGCTACACGAGCGGCGCGTCGAGCTGGACGAACCCCTCCGGCTTCTCGAACTCGATCGTATGGTCGCCCCGATCCAACCGCTCGGCCGACGCGACCATCGAGTTCAACATCGACGCCGCGAACTCCGCGATCGCACCCGCGGTCGACGCTCCGGAAGCCATCATGAACCCGTAGCGCGGCGAGCTCGCGAGCTGACCGATCACCTCCGGGTCGGCCTCGCCGACGCCGAACGCGAGTATGTTCGGCCGCTCCCGGAAGCTCGGATCCTTGAGCTCCGCCAGACGCGCCTGCCACTTCTCGGCCTTCTCGGTCGGCAGACCATCGCTGAGGAAGAACACCGACGGACGATGGACCTGGTAGCCGCCTGACTTCAGCAGGGCCACGTCCGCTGGGATCGTCTGGCGGAGCGCCTCGAGCGCGCTCGCGTAGCTGGTTCCGCGGCCGCGCGGAGAGAGCGTCGGCAGCACCAGGTCCTCGCTCAGCTCCGATAGCTCGAGGCGCGTCTGCGCAGTCTCGGCAAACGTGATGATCCCGAACCGGACCTTCTTGCCGATCAGCGGGTGCTTGGCCACCTCGTCGCGCAGGTCGATCAGTCCCTGGTTGACCGCTGAGATCGGGTCGCCCGCCATCGAGTGCGACTCGTCCCCGACGAAGTACATCGGGAGCACCTGGCCGACCACCGCGGTCGTCGGCCCACCGGCGCCCGCGCTCACCTCAGGTTCAACCGACCACAGCCCCGCCCCCGTCGCGGCAGGCGCGGCCACGGGCGGAGGAACCACAGGCTCCACGAGCGGCGTCGTCGGAGGCTCCGCGGGATCCGGGGTGCCGGCGCCCGTGGAGGCGCCGGCACGCAGACTCGATGGCAGATTGATCTTCATGTCAACTCCCGAACTCGTGGCTCAGGCCCCCGATGTCGTACTGGTCCCCCCGCTAGAGCCGCCGCTCGGTCGCGCCGGAACCAGCAGGTGCTGGCAGGCCTTGGCGGCGGCCTGGAACTTCGCGTTGGTCTCGATGCTCCTGGGGAAGATCGGACCCTTGCCCGAGAAGTTCGGGGTCGGCAGCTTGTAGCCGTGCTGGTTGACGCACGTCACGAAGCTGGTGATCGCGGTGTGCGAGATTCGCCCACCGAACGCGCCACCGCCTCGGCCGAAGTCGGCACCACAAGCCTTGAACGCGGCCTGCATCTTCGGCGAGATATTGCGAGCGCCGCCGCCACCGAAGAAGAAGCCACGACGCCCGGTCGTGCCGGTCCCGGTCGTGCCGGTTCCGGTCGTGCCGGTCCCGGTCGTGCCGGTGCCGCTCCCGCCGCCGGCAGCCCCCGGAGGCGGACCGCTACCCGGAGGACGCGACGGCAGGGTCACGCCGTGCGACTTCAGACACGAGACGAGCTGTGCGCGCCTCGCGCTGTTGGGACCGCCGCCAGTCGTCCCCGAGGCGGAACTCGAACTCGAGCCCGAGCCCGAGCCCGAGGAGGCTGAGGCGGTCGTAGTGCTCGTAGTGTTACTCGAGCTGGCACTGCCGCAGGCTGCCAGTGCGCCACCGGCGACAAGGGTGACGAGCGCCACTGCCACTCGTCTGGATCGAACGTCAAACACTTTCAAGGTTCCTTTCGTAAATGAAGCTGCTCATCCGCCCCCGCCCCCGAATAGCGAGCTAACTGCGGAAGAGCCGCCGCTGCTGCTGGTACTGCCCGAGCCGCCGCCGCCTGATGCGGCCGCGGCGCCGGCACCGGTGTCGCTGAGCGTTGTCGCCGCGACGGTGCCGTTGGAGTTCTTGGCGCCGGCGACCACGACGGTGTCGCCGGGACGCACGGCCTTCTTGCCGACACTCACGTTCTTGGTGACCTTGGTCGCGCTCGACAGCGTGACCTTCACCGTGTTGCCACCTGCTTCGGTGACGTAAAGATTGTTACCGCTGATGCTGCTGACGGTGCCGAACGTCGCGCCCGCGGCACCGCCGGCGCCGGCAAAGCCACCGCCGCCGCCACCGAACAGGCTGCGGAACCCGCCACCGCCCGTGCCGGCGCGCGAAGCCGCGCCGCTCCCGGCCGCGCCGCTCCCGGCGGTGCCGGTCGCGCCGCTCCCCGAAGTGCCACCGCGAGCCGCCGCGGCGCGCAAAGCGGCCGCGCCACCGCCGGCCCCAAGCGCCCCAGAAGTAGAGCTCGAGTTCGACAGCTGGTTCTTCTCGACGCGCACGCCGGCGTAGAAGCCGATCGCGCCGAGCAGGACCGCGAACACAGCCGCGCTCTTCTTGTTGAACCACTGCCGTCGCGGGCGCCCGGGGAGCGCGAAGTCCTGCTCCTCGGTCCCCTCCTGATAGCTGTCCCACTCCTCCTCGGGCCGGTCGTAGGGGATGGCGTTCATCTCAATACCTCTGGTTTGTTGTTCAGGCTGATCACTCACGGTGCTGATCACTCAAAGCGGAGCGCCTCGATCGGCCGGAGCGCCGCGGCGCGGCCGGCGGGGTAGGTCCCGAAGAAGAGCCCGGTCAGGACCGCGGCGCCGAACGCGAGCGCGATCGAGTAGGGCGCGATCACCGGCTCCACGCCGGCGATCTTGAACTGGCTGCCGATGATGCCGGCGATCACCCCCGCGACGCCGCCAAAGAACGAGACCAGCACGGCCTCGACCAGGAACTGCGTGAGGATGTCACTGCGGCGGGCGCCGACGGCCTTGCGAATCCCGATCTCGCGGGTGCGCTCGGTGACCGACACGAGCATGATGTTCATTACGCCGATCCCGCCGACGAGCAGCGAGATCGCGGCGACTTCGCCGAGCAGCGTGGTGAACACCTTGCTACTCGCGGTCGAGGCCTGCACGATCGAGCTCTGGTTGATCACGCTGAAGTTGCTAGACGTGAGCGAGCCTGCCGTCGGCGGATCGAGCTGGTTGAGAATGCTGGTGACCTCGGTCTGCGCGGCGTTCAGCTGACCGCGCGACTTGGCCTGGACGACGATCTGGCTGATGTTCCCGTACCCCGTCAGCGTGTCCTGGACCGCGGTAAGCGGCGCGATCGCGACGTCGTCCTGGTTCGAGCTGCCGTTCGACCCCTTCGACGCGGTCACGCCGATGATCTGGAAGTTTGTGCCGTTGACTTGAATCGTCTGCCCAACCGGGTCGGAACCGTTGAACAGCTCGCTGACGACGGTCGGGCCGACGACGAGCACGCGACTGTGATTCTGCTCGTCGGCGCTCGTGAACCAGGAGCCCTCGGCCATGGTGTAACTCCGCGCCGCCTGATATGAGGTTGTCGTCCCCACGAATGACGACGGCGAGTACGTCGTCTCACCCGAGGTCAGAGTGACCCCGTTGGCGGTCACCACCGGCGAGGAGCTCTGGACATCCGGCGCCTGGTACGGATTCACAAGTGCATTCGCGTCGGCCACGGTCAGCCCCGTCGACGCCGACGCCTGCCGCCGGAACAGCCCGCCGAGCGTCGGCGCGCCGCTGACCAGCAGCACATTGCTCCCGAGCTGGTCGATCTGATTCTCGACCGCGGTCGAGGATCCGGTGCCGACCGCGATCAGCACGATCACCGAACCGACGCCGATCATCAGACCGAGGATCGTCAACCCAGACCGCAGCTTGTTCGCGGCCAGGCCGGCGAGCGCCACCCGAACGGTCTCGATCACGTCACCCGCTCCACGGAGTCGGAGTCGGAGTCGGAGTCGGAGTTCGTGATCTCGTCGGACAGGATCGTCCCGTCGCTGATCCGGATCACGCGGCGGGCGTGGGCGGCGACGTCCTGCTCGTGGCTGATCAGGATGATCGTTCGCCCCTGGTCGCTGAGCCGCCCGAAGATCCCGAGCACCTCGGCCGAGGACACCGTGTCGAGGGCGCCGGTCGGCTCGTCGGCCAGGATCATCGCCGGGTTCGTGACCAGTGCCCGGGCGATCGCCACGCGCTGCTGCTGCCCGCCCGAAAGCTCCGAGGGCATGTGGTGCACGCGCGGACCGAGCCCGACCTGTTGCAGCGCCGTCAGCGCCCGGTCGTGACGCGCGGCGCGGTGGACGCCCGCGTAGGACAGCGGTAGCTCGACGTTCTGTAGCGCGCGCGTGCGCGGGATCAGATTGAAGCTCTGGAACACGAACCCGATGTGACGGTTGCGGATGTCCGCCAGCGTGTCCTCGTCGAGGCCGCGGACGTCGATCCCGTTCAGGTGGTAAGTGCCCGTGCTCGGGGTGTCGAGGCACCCGAGGATGTTCATCAGCGTGGTCTTGCCGCTGCCCGAGGCGCCGACGATCGCGACGTACTCGCCGCGCTCGATCCGCAGGCTGACACCGCGGAGCGCGTGCACCGCGATGTCGCCGACCGAGTACGTCTTGTGCACGTCGACCAGTTCGATCACGGGCGCGCGACTGGAACCGGCCACTGGCGAAGGCACCGTGACGCCAGCGGGCACCGGCGCCGGGGCCGCCGCGTGTCGCGCGGCCTCATCACGCCGACCCTGGAGCACCCGCTGCGCCCGCGCCACGGCCGGACGCCGCGGGAGACGCGGACCGTCAGCCATCAGCCGCCACCCGCAGCGCGCCGGAAGAAGCCGCCGCCGCCCCCGCCGCCGAAGGCGCCGGCGCCTCCGAACCCACCGGCGCCGCCAAGGCCGCCACCTAGCGTGCCGCTGCCGGAGGATCCACTGGTCGACGTGGAGCCGAGCGACGGGAGCGCGATCGTGATCACGAGCTGGTCGCCCGAGCTCACGCCGCTGATGATCTGCGTGCGCGAGTCGCCCCGAAGCCCGACCACGACCTGCTGGGTCACGTCCTTGCCGTTCTTGTCGAGCGTGACCGTGCCGAGCGAGCCGCTCCCGGTTACCGCCGCGTTCGGGACCGTGACCCCCGACGCCTGGCCGGTGATCACCGACGCCGAGGCGCTCATGCCCGGTTTGACCCGGGAATCGTTCTGATCGAGCGTCAGCGTGGCGTCGTAGGAGACGACGCTGCTGCTGGTGGTCCCCACCGGCGAGATCTGGCTGACGTGGGCGGCCAGCTCGACGCCGGCGAGGGCGTCGAGCGTGACCGTGCCCGGCTGCCCGACGTGGACCTTGCTGATGTCCGACTCGCTGAACGCGACCGTCATCGTCAGCGTGTTCGTGTTGATGATCTCCGCGAACCCCGAGCTCGAGCCGCTCGACGACGAGGACCCCCCGAGGCTGCCGGCGGTGGCAGATCCGCTGGCGCCGGAACCGCTCCCCGACGAAGCCGAGGACGAGGACGAACTGCTCGAGGAGCCGCCGGACGAGCCGGCGGACACGCTGTCACCTGGCGAGAGGCTCGACAGCGAGGCGATCGTGCCGCTCGTCGGCGCATAAAGCTTGGTGTTGTTGACCGCGATCTCGGCGGTGTGCACCGCCGCCTGCGCGCTGTAGACCGAGGCCTGGGCCGAGGCGAGGCTGCTCGGCGACGGCGTCGACGTCGTCGTCGTCGTGGCGGTCGAGGAGGTCTTCCCGGCCGAGCTGCCGCCCCCTGAGCCCCCCGAGCCCGACGAGCCCTTCGTGCTCGGCACGACCACGGTCACGGTCACGCTCGGCGTCGTCTTCGTGATCTTCGTTCCGCCCTTGGTCGGCGTCACGGTCTCGCCGGTTCCGCTCGTCGGCTTCTTCTTCTTCCCCGACCGGTTCGTCGACCCCGGCTGGTACGACGCGTACTCGACGGTGCCGCTCGAGCTCGGGGTGTAGCTGGTCGTGCTGCTGGAACCCGAGGACCCGGATCCCGAAGCACCCGAGCCCGCAGATCCAGACCCGCCGGACCCACTCGATCCGCAGTTCGCGGTCGTCTGGTCCTGGAGGCAGGTCAGCTGGTCCTCGGCCGCGCTCAGCTGCGACTGCGCCTGGCTCAGCTGCAGGTTCGCCGACGTCGGGTCGAGGTCGGCTAGCAGTTGACCGCCGTTGACGTGCTGGCCGACCTTCACGTACACGTCCTGGAGCGTGCCGCTGGTGTTGAAGTTGACGTCGACGTCGGTGCCGGCGGCGACGTTGCCGCTCCCGGTCACCGTCGACTGTACGACGCCCTGTGCCGCGGTCACGACCTCCTTCGAGGTCCGCGCCGAGCTCGTCGGCGCTCCGATTTCCGATACCGCCAGCGCGGCGACCACGATCGCCGCGACTCCCAGGGCGTACAGAAGCCAGGGCCTAGATGCTCGATCCCGGCGGCTTTTCATGGGAGTGGCAATCCATTGCCGGAAGGAGGGCAGGCAGACCGCGCACGGCTTTGGATGCGGACGTCACGATGCCTCAGCGTTGTAGCGCCGGAAGTATCAGCTTTGCGTAAGCACTCTTGCGGTCCTCTTAGGTAGGGCCGCAACGGTCACGCGTGGTAGTGCCGGGAGCACGATCCGAACCTCGAGCCCGCCCGCCGCCGGCGCCTCGAGTTCCATCGTTCCGCCGTGGGCATCGACGACCGAGCGCACGATCGACAGCCCAAGGCCGAACCCGCCGGCAGCCCGGTCGAGCCTGCGGAACGGCTCGGTCAGCGTCTGCGCGTCGGCGGCGTCGATGTGGAGCCCGCCGTTGGCGACGGTCAGGCGGACGCGGCCGTTCTCGGCCCGCGTCGACACGCGGAGGTAGCCGCCGGGGAGGTTGTGCTGGACGCCGTTGTCGACCAGGTTCGCGATCATCCGCTCGAGTAGCGTCGGGTCCCCGCGCGTCCACGCCGGCGCGAGTTCGTCCCGCACCTCGACATCGGCCTCGCGCGCGCGCGCCCGCAGGTCCGTGATGCAATCGGCCGCCAGCGCCGCCAGGTCGGCCGGCTCCTCGCGCCCGGTCGCCGCCTCGCTCCGCGCGAGCATCAGCAGCCCCTCGATCAGCCGCTCGCAGCGGTCGACGGTCTCGCGGACGGCGTCCCCCATCCGCCGCAGCTCCTCGATGGTCGCATCGGGGTCGGCGAGCGACACGTCGACCTCGGTCCGCATGATCGCCAGCGGCGTTCGCAGCTCGTGCGACGCGTTGGCGACGAAGTGCCGCTGGCTGGCGAAGGCCGCGTCGAGACGGCCGAGCATCCCGTCGAACGTGTCCGCGAGTTGCTTGAGCTCGTCGGCCGGCCCCTCGAGGCTGATCCGCTCGCCCAGGTTCTCGCCGGACACCCGTCGGGCGGTCGCGGTGATGTCGCGCAGCGGCCGCAGCGCCCGGCCCGCCAGCAGCCACCCGGCGACCACGGACACCGCCGTCATCGCACCGAGCGCCACGATGTACTCGATCAGCAACCGGTGCAGCGCGTCGGCGCGCAGCTGGGCTCTGAAGGCGTTGAGGACGCGAGCTTCGGTCGAGTTGGGGCCGAATCCGGGCGGCCGCCCGAAGAACTGCGGCGCAAACCCGAGACGCTGCAGGTCGTCGCGCAGGCTGCCCGAACCGTTCAGGTTGTGCCGGACGAGCTCGTAGCCGATCGTCAGCAGGACGGCCCCGGTCACGAGGAACACGAGCCCGTACAGAAGCGTCAGGCGCAGGCGGATGGTCGGCGCCGGCAATCGGACCTGAGCCGACCCGATGCGCATCAGGTCATCCGGTAGCCGACGCCGATCACGGTCTCGACGACCGGAGGATCACCCAGCTTGCGACGCAGCGTCATGATCGTCATGCGCACGACGTTCGTGAATGGGTCGGTGTGCTCATCCCACACGCGTTCGAGTAGCTCCTCGGCCGATACGGTAGCTCCGTCGGCGTCCATCAGCACCTCGAGCACGCCAAATTCCTTGCGCGTGAGCTCGACCGGCTGTCCGGTGCGGCTCACCAGACGCCGAGCCGGGTCGAGCTCGATGTCGCCCCGCTCGAGCACGGGCGGGCGGCTCGGCGAAGCGCGTCGCGCCAGCGCGTGGATCCGTGCCACCAGCTCGGCGAACCGGAACGGCTTCGGCAGGTAGTCGTCGGCGCCGAGCGACAGGCCCTCGACGAGGTCCTCGAGTGCGCCGGCCGCGGTCAGCATCAGGATCCCGGTCTCGGGACGCTCGCCGCGCACCGCCTTGCACACGTCGTCGCCGTGGAGCCCGGGCAGATCACGGTCGAGCACGAGCACGTCGTAGCGGACCACGCGCGCCTTGACGAGCGCGTCGGTTCCGTCGGGCGCCAGGTCGACCGCCATCCCCTCGCGGCGGAGCCCCCGCGCGATTGCCTCGGCCAGTCTCTGCTCATCCTCTGCGATCAGCACGCGCAATGCACGTCCCAGGATGACGGCCGGCGCATAAGGAACTCATAAGTCGTCCCCGACGTTCGCCGCGCAAGCAACAAAGCCCCGGACATCCTTGTCCGAGGCAGTTGCGTTTCCGGCCAAATGCCCTCGCCCGTGGAAGCTGCAGCTGTCGCCGTGCGATACGGGGCTGGGGCCCTCCGGGGGCTTCCGGTTTCCTTCCCAAGGCCCTTCTCGGTCGTGCGTGCCTATGAGCTTGAGTGTGGTGACGAAATGGCACAGGTTTTGGATCGCATCCCGCCAGCTAGCCGGATACACCCAGATTCACCGCATCGGATCCCCGTCCAGACCGCCTGGACGTTCGTACGACCGTGCCCGGGGCGTCCAGTAGAACCGTTGTCCGCAGGGATTGACTCGATGGTGAGTTTTTGGCAGGTTTGGCCCAGCTCACATCGAGGGGCGACGCCGGGCCAGGGAACGGACTCTCGCTGACTTTGGATGGGGACCAAGGACGGTTCACCCGGGGCGCTCCGAGTCGCGTCCGGCGCCGCCCCCTCGATGTCGTATGTCTCTCCGGAATCGAAGGCGGCGCACCGCGACACCGTGCGCGGCAAGATTCGCTCGCGGGCTGCGCGGGTATCAGCCATTTCGACATCGACTGACGTCACATCGTTTCGTGTTATCGTCCACGCGAGCATGACGGAGAAGAACTGAGCATGGCGGAGCAAAACCTCACCGAGCGGAGCATGGCGGTCGGGCTGCGGGCCCTCAACCGCCTTGCCAGCAACCCGCTGATCGACCGCTTCGGGCTGCGCGACCCCGCGCAGCGCGTCCTCCACGGCGCTTCGAAGGCCACGGTACGAACCGCCACTCGCGCCGGTCGCACGTTCGCCGCCACCCAGAAGCTGTCCGGCCCAGCCCGCCAGCCGCGGACCGGCCGGAGCGACCTGTTCGACCTCACGCCCGACGAGGAGCAGCAGATGCTGCGCGAGTCGGTGCGCGACTTCGCGCTCGCGAAGCTCCGGCCCGCGGCCCAGGCCGCCGACGAGGCGTGCGCCGCCCCGGCCGAGCTGCTCGGCCAGGCCAACGAGCTCGGGCTGACGATGGTCGGAGTGCCCGAGGAGCTCGGCGGCGCCGTCTCCCAGCGCTCCGCGGTGACCACCGTCCTGATGGCCGAAGCGCTCGCGCAGGGAGACATGGGCATCGCCGTCGCGTGCCTCGCGCCCGCCGGCGTTTCGACCGCGCTCAGCCTTTGGGGCGACGCCGATCAGCAGGCCACGTATCTGCCCGAGTTCGTCGGCGAGAACGTGCCCGCCGCCGCGCTCGCGATCGTCGAGCCGCGCCCGCTGTTCAATCCGTTCGAGCTCCAGACGCAGGCCCGGCGCGCCGGCGGCGGCTTCGTGCTCGACGGGGTCAAGTCGCTCGTGCCCCGCGCCGGCGACGCCGAATTGTTCATCGTCGCCGCGGAGCTCGAGGACTCGAACGCGCCCGCTCTATTCATCGTCGAATCGGGGACCGCCGGCCTCGCCATCGAGCCCGAGCCGGCGATGGGAATCCGCGCCGCCGCCACCGGCCGCCTGATCCTCGAGGGCGTCAAGCTTCCCGGTGGCGCGCTGCTCGGCGACGCCGGCCGCGATTTGATGGCCGAGTGCGTCCAGCTCGGTCGGCTCGGTTGGTGCGCGCTCGCCGTCGGGACCGGCCAGGCCGTGCTCGACTACGTGATTCCCTACGTGAACGAGCGTAAGGCGTTCGGCGAGCCGATCTCCTCGCGCCAGGCGGTCGCGTTCATGGTCGCGAACATCGCGATCGAGCTCGACGGCATGCGGCTCGCGACCTACCGCGCGGCCAGCCGCGTCGACCAGGGCGCGTCGTTCGCGCGCGAGGTCTCGCTCGCCCGGCGGCTGTGCTCGGAGCGCGGGATGGCGATCGGCTCCGACGGCGTGCAGCTGCTCGGCGGCCACGGGTACACAAAAGAGCACCCGGTCGAGCGCTGGTATCGCGACCTGCGCGCCGCCGGCGTGATGGAAGGGGCGCTGGTCGTGTGATCAACCTCGAGACCCCCAAGAAGTATGAGTTTCTCGTCAGCCAGGCCCACCAGGTCGCGACCGAGATCTTCCGCTCAAACTCACGCAAGTACGACGGCGACGAGCACAGCTACCCCAAGGAGCTCGACATGCTCGCCGCCGTGATCGACGGCATGAACGAGGGCGGCGCGCTCAGCGGCGCCGGCGCCGGCGGGGTCGGCGAGAGCAACGGGTCGTCGAAGAAGAACTCGCGCGACGGAAACCGCAACGGCAGCAACATGGCGAGCCTGCTCGGGCTGATCGAGCTGTGCTGGGGCGACGTCGGGCTGGCCTTGACGATGCCGCGCCAGGGCCTCGGCCAGGCGGCGATCGCCGCCGTCGCCAACGAGGAGCAGCTCAAGCGGTTCGGCGGCAAGTGGGCCGCGATGGCGATCACCGAGCCCGAGGCCGGGTCCGACTCCGCGGCGATCCGCACGACCGCCACGCTCGACGAATCCGATCCCGACCACCCCGAGTACGTGCTGAACGGCGAGAAGATCTTCGTCACCGCCGGCGACCGGGCCGAGCTGATCGTGGTCTGGGCGACGCTCGACCGCGAGCAGGGGCGCGCGGCGATCAAGTCGTTCGTCGTCGAGCGCGACAACCCGGGGCTGATCCTCGAGCGCCTCGAGCACAAGCTCGGGATCCGGGCGTCGGACACCGCCGACTTCCGCCTCGAGGACTGCCGCATCCCGAAGGACAACCTGCTCGGCAGCCCCGAGATCGAGCCCAAGCGCGGGTTCGCCGGCGTCATGCAGACGTTCGACAACACGCGCCCGCTCGTCGCCGGCATGGCGATCGGCGTGGCGCGCGCGTGCCTCGAGCGGACGCGCGAACTGCTCACCGGGGCCGGCGTCGAGATCGACTACGACCTCCCGCCCCACGCCCAGGTCGCGGCCGCGTCGGAGTTCATCGCGATGGAGTCCGACTGGGAGGCCGCCCGCCTGCTCACGATGCAGGCCGCGTGGATGGCCGACAACAAGAAGCCGAACTCGCTCCAGGCCTCGATGGCCAAGGCCAAGGCCGGCCGCACCGCCACCGACATCGCGCTGCGGTGCGTCGCGCTGTGCGGATCGGTCGGCTACGGCGAGGGCGAGCTGCTCGAGAAGTGGGCCCGCGACGTCAAGATCCTCGACCTGTTCGAGGGGACGCAGCAGATCCAGCAGCTGATCGTGGCGCGGCAGCTGCTAGGAAAGTCTTCGGCTGAGCTCAAGTAGTTTGGGCCGCCTCCGGCGGCATCCATGGGGCCGTTCCGCGGGGCGTCCGTGCCCCGCGGTCGTTCCCGACATGGCCACGTCACCCGCGAGGCGCCGTCACCCGCGAGGCGCCGTCGTCACCGAGAACACGGCGCCGTCGGGATCCGCGAGCACGGCCTGCCGCGTCGGAATGCTGTCGAACGGTGCCACGACGACACTGCCGCCGAGCACCGGCGCCCGGTCGGCCAGGGCATCGGCGTCCGTCACCCAGAAATCGACGCTCCAGCGAGCCGGCCCGTCGTCCTGCGCCATGACCGCGACCACGTCACGCGGCACGGGTTGCGCCGGCTCGCCGCCGACGTAACCGGGTAGGCGGAACAGGCTCACCCCGGGAGCGAACTCCTCGGTCTCCCACCCGAACACGTCGCGGTAGAAACGGGCCGCCGCGTCCGGGTCCGGCGTGTGGAGCGCGCTCATCGCGTACGCCGCCGCCTCGTTGACCAGCTGGCAGCCGAGGCGCTCAGCCGGCTCCCACACACCGACGACCGCGCCGCCGGGATCCGCGAGCGCCGCAAGCCGGCCAGCCGGCAGCACATCGAACGGCTCGACGATGACGCTCGCCGCGGCCCGTGCCGTGTCGTTCGCGCTCGCCACCGAGACGTACGTGTTCCATCCGGGCGGCACCCCGGGCGGCGCCTCGCCCAGGCCGGCCACGTCACGCCCGCGCGTTTTGGCCACGTAGTAGTC
>Ga0335072_10002198_pt1 | contig 30670 bp, 25 predicted proteins | sample Lox_Sample_21_FD_206725 | JGI IMG/M metagenome (GOLD analysis project Ga0335072, IMG submission 206725) | Soil microbial communities from Loxahatchee National Wildlife Refuge, Florida, United States - Lox_Sample_2.1 | ecosystem: Environmental > Terrestrial > Soil > Wetlands | place: USA...
TGGCGGCGAAGGAGAAGGTGGGGTAACCAAAACCTCTAACCTCTCCCGCTTAGCCAAACCTCTCCCGCGGTGCGCTGTTCGCGCACCGCGGGAGAGGTCAAGGTGCGGAGCACCGAGGGTGAGGGGGATCGGGTCGGCAGGAAGCAACGAATAGGCGCGTACCGACCCGATTACCCTCACCCTCGCCGCCTTCGGCGTCTCGACCTCTCCAGCAAGCGAGAGAGGTGTACTTGGAGGTTACCTATGCGGCGGATGGTGATGGTGGGTTTCCTGCAGGCACAGAACTGCACCAACCTGGTGAGCTCCTGGCGCCATCCCGACTCCCGCGACGACACCACCTCCGCCGCGTACTACCAGACCATTGGCCGCGTGCTGGAAGCCGGCAAATTCCATGTCGGCTTCTTCGACGATCGCCTGGCGATGCCGGACCGCTACGGCAACGACCATCGCCACACCGTTGAACACGGCATCCGCTGCGTGAAAATGGACCCGGTCACCGTGCTCACCGTCATGGGCATGGCCACCGAACGCCTCGGCCTCGGCGCCACCTGCTCCACCACCTATTTCGAACCGTTCCACGTCGCCCGCGTGTTCGCCACGCTGGACCTGATGAGCAACGGCCGTGCCGCCTGGAACGTCGTCACGTCGATGAACGACGGCGAGGCGTTGAACATGGGCCTCGACGAACACATGGAACATGACTCGCGCTACGATCGCGCCGACGAGTTCATGGACGTGGTACTCGGCCATTGGAATTCGTGGGACGACGACGCGATCGTGCTGGACAAGCAAAGCGGCCTGTTCGCACATCCCGACAAGGTGCGGCGCCTGGATCACGTCGGGCAATGGTTCCGTTCGCGCGGACCGTTCACCGTGCCGCGCTCGGCGCAGGGCCAGCCGGTGGTGATCCAGGCCGGACAGAGCGGCCGCGGCAAGCAGTTCGCCGCGCGTTGGGGCGAGCTGGTGTTCGTCACCACCCACACCAGCATGGAACACGGCAAGCAGGTCTATCGTGACCTGAAGGACGCCATCGCGCAGCATGGCCGCGATCCGGACCATGTGGCGATCACGCCCTCGGCCTATGTCGTCGCCGCCGAGACGAAGGCGGAGGCCGAGGACAAGATGGCGCTGATCGAAAAACTCGCCACCGACGAAGACGCGCTATCACTGTTGTCGGAAGCGATGAATTTCGATTTCGCCAGCAAGGGACTGGATGAACCGTTCAGCGACGAGGAACTGGCGAACATATCCGGCACCCAGTCGATGCGCGACCGCGTGCTGCGCGCCAGCGGCATTCGCAATCCCACGCCACGCGACTTCGTGCGCTACAGCAGCCGGGCGCGGCCGAACCAGCCGATCGTCGGCGGGCCGAAGGAAGTGGCGGACGGGTTGGAAGAACGCTTCACCGCGCCGGTCGCCGACGGCTTCGTGCTGGCGGCGACGCACGTGCCGGGCACCTACATGGATTTCGTCAAATACGTAGTGCCGGAACTGCAACGCCGCGGCCTGTACCACAAGGACTACGCCGGCGCGACGCTGCGCGAAAATCTCGGACTGCCGATACCGAAAGCCACCGCCGCACGATAAAGGAACCAGCCATGATCTACGAACTTCGCACCTATACCTTCCACGCCGGCAAGCTTCCCGCGTACCTGAAGCTGCAGGAGGAAGTCGGCCGCCCCGTGCGCAGCGACGACTACGGCAAGTGCCACGGCTACTGGACCGCCGAGTTCGGCCAGCTCAACCAGGTCTGGCATCTGTGGAGCTACGACAGCCTCGACGATCGCGCCCGCCAGCGCGACCGCCTGGCACAGAACACGCGCTGGACCACGGAATACGTGCCCAACGTCCGCCCGCTGCTGATGCGCCAGGACATCCGCTTCCTGAACCCGGTGAAGGACATCAACCCGCCGAAAACCCCGGGCGGCGTCTACGAACTGCGCATCTACCGCATGCACCCGGGCGCCGCCGGCCCGTGGGCGCAGGCGTTCCGCGACATCATGCCGGTGCGGGAGAAGTACTCGCAGAATGTCGGCATCTGGATCGGCGAAGCGCCACAGCCGAACGAGGTCGTGCACATGTGGAACTACGCCGATCTCAACACGCGCATGGCCACGCGTGCGAAAGTGTTCCAGGACGCCGACTGGCTCGCCTTCGTCGCCAAAGGCGCCAATTCGATCGTCGAGATGCAATCGACGCTGCTGCTCCCCGCCAGCTTCTCGCCGATGAAATAGCGATGAAGCTTGGCCTTTCCATCGGCTACTCCGGCGCGCATCTCAACGTGCCGGTGGCACTGGTGCAGCGCGCCGAAGCGCTCGGCTACGATTCGGTGTGGACCGCGGAGGCCTACGGGTCCGACGCGGTCACCCCGCTGGCGTATCTCGCCGCGGTGACCAAACGGATCAAGCTGGGCACCGGCATCATGCAGCTTGCCGCGCGCTCGCCCGCCAACGCGGCGATGTGCGCCGGCTCGGTTGATGCGCTCGCCGGCGGCGGGCGCTTCATCGCCGGGCTGGGCGTGTCGGGTCCGCAGATCGTCGAGGGCTGGTACGGCGAACCCTGGGGCCGGCCGTATTATCGCCTGCGCGACTACGTCGCCATCATGCGCAAGATCTTCGCGCGCGATGAACCGGTGACGCACGAAGGCCGCGAGATCAGCCTGCCCTATGCCGGCTCCGGCGCGATGGGCGTCGGCAAGCCGCTGAAGTCGATTCTGCATATGCGGCCCGACATTCCCATCTACCTCGCCACCGGCAACGAGAGCACCGTGAAGCTGACGGCGGAAATCGCCGATGGCTGGCTGCCGAACGGGTTCATTCCCGGCTCGATGGCGGAATTCCAACCCTGGCTGGAGGAAGGCTTTCGCCGCGCCGGCAACGGCAAGTCGCTGCGCGATTTCGAAATCCATGCCTCGGTGCATGTGAAGCTGCAGGACGACGTGAAGGAAGCGCTGGCCGCGCTGAAGCCCGAGGTTGCGCTTTATGTCGGCGGCATGGGCCATCGCGACAAGAATTTCCACAAGGACATGATGATCCGCCGCGGCTTCGGCGACGCCGCGGACCGCGTGCAGGAACTGTTCCTCGCGCACCGCAAGGAAGAAGCCGCCGCCGCGGTGCCCGACGAATGGGTGGATTTGAAATCGCTGGTCGGTCCGCCGGCCCGCATCAAACAGCGGTATCGCACCTGGGAAGAATCCGGCGCCACCGGCCTGACGGTGCGCTCACGTGATCCCGCGGCGATCGACCTGATGGCGGAGGCGGCACGCACTACCCCCATGTCATTGCGAGGCGCGTAGCGCCGAAGCAACCTCGGTCAAACGACGCACGAGCGTTTTGTACCCTGGATCGACCGGGGTTGCTTTGTCGCTGACGCTCCTCGCAGGGACATACAACGGAGGAGGAAACCATGCGCTTCAAGGACAAGACGGCGCTGATCACCGCCTGCGCCAGCGGCATCGGCCGCGCCACCGCCGAGATCATGGCCAGCGAGGGCGCCTTCATCGTCGGCGTCGACAACGACCAGCGCCGGCTCGACATGCTGGCCGAGGCAATCGCCATGACCGGTGGCCGCATGCTCGGCCACTGCATCGACGCGCTCGACGAAGCCGAGGTGAACCGCGTCGTGGAAGAGACCGCCAAACATTATGGCATCGACATCCTGGTGAACGCGGTCGGCGGCAGCACGATCATCGCCAAACCCGCCGCCACGGTCGACGAACTCTCGCTCGACGACTGGGAACGCATCATCGCGTTCAATCTGCGCGGCACATTTCTGTTCTGCCACGCCGTCGCACCGGTCATGAAACGGCAGAGCGGCGGAAAAATTGTGAATCTGGCGTCGATCGCCGGGCGCGGACTGTCGCAGGTTTCCTCGGCAGCCTACAGCGCGGCGAAGGGCGGCATCATCGCGTTCACCCGCAAGCTGTCATTCGAACTCGGCCCGTTCGGCATCAACGTGAATGCCATCGCCCCCAGCCTGACGCTGACCGAGCGCATCCGCCCGCACTGGAACCAGCGCTCGCCCGATGCGCAGGCGGCGGAGATCGCGCGCACCCCGTTGCGCCGCGTGGCGGAGGCAGCAGACCAGGCGAAGGTGATCTGCTTCCTCGCGTCGTCCGATGCGGATTTCGTCACCGGCCTGACGATCGACGTGACCGGCGGCCTGTCGGGCTGAGCGGCGTTCAAACGGCCGGCACCGCCACCAGTTTCGCTGCCCGAATCCGGCGGCGAACGATGCCGCCGGTGACGTTGTATTGCACCAGCACCAGCGCGAGTTTGGACGCGAGCGGGAACACGCCGATGAACCACGCCCAGGTGGCGTGGCTCGCGTTCAATGCCACCACCAGATTGGTGGCGCCGGTCGCGAACATCAGCGCCGCCCATAGATAGCCGAACAAGATGGTGAGTTCGCCCGCGTTGGTTTGCACGATCGGTGGCACGTAGCGGTTCATCCAGCCGCGCCGCAGCATGACCACGCCGATCGCCGTATAGATCAGTGTCGGCTTCAGCATGATGAACAGCGGATTCTGCGTGATCAGGGCGGCGCCGCCGAACACGATCACCAGAAACAGGCTGAGCCATTGCATGGCGTCGATCCGGATGCCGCGGCGTCGCTGATAGATGATGCGCACAGCACCAATCGCGATCGCCAGGCTTACCGACACGGTAACGCTTTGCGTCACCGCGAACAGGACGACGAACACCAGCGTGGAGAGCAGATCGGACGCCATCTCCTTGCCGACACGCAGCAGTGGATGCCGTGTCGCGGATGCGGGCGGAATGTCGGCGGCGGACGATGCGGGCGATGCGGGCGATGCGGTGCGATCAGACATGGGCGGCTCCCCTTGTCACGGCAATCCGTCAGTTGGTACCGGACGGTACCAGAGAGTTCCCGGGCTTGGCAAGCGGTTTTGCCGCCCGGTTTCCTCGTTTCCCCACACCCCCTATACCGCCGCCATGCCCCACGTGACGGCCTGCTCCACGTCCCCCCTGCCCTGCCCGGCATGACCACGCTGCTCACCGGCGCGACCGGCTTCGTCGGCTCGGCGGTCGCGCGCGTCTTGCTGGCGCGTGGCCACAGCCTTCGCCTGCTGTCTCGTCGCACCAGCGATCGCCGCAACCTCGCCGGCCTCGATGCGGCGGTGGTGGAGGGCGATCTCACCGACCCCGCCTCGCTGATCCGTGCCGCCGACGGCTGCCGCTACGTGGTGCACGTCGCCGCCGACTACCGCTTCTGGGTGCCCGACCCCGATGCCATGCTGCGTGCCAATGTCGAAGGCACGCGCGCGATGATGCGTGCCGCGCAGCAGGCCGGCGCCGAGCGCATCGTGCATTGCAGTTCCGTCGCCGCGCTCGGCTACACCGCAGATGGCAGCCCGGCCGATGAAGCGACGCCGGTCGATCCCGCCGCGCTGGTCAGCACCTACAAGCGTTCGAAATACCAGGCCGAGCAAGCGGTGCTGGACATGGTGCGCGCGGAAAACCTGCCCGTGGTGATCGTCAATCCCGCCGCGCCGGTGGGGCCGCGCGACATCAAGCCGACGCCGACCGGCAAGATGATCATGGACGCGGCGAATGGCCGCATTCCCGCCTATATCGACACTGGCCTGAACGTCGTGCACGTCGACGACGTGGCCGAGGGCCACGTGCTCGCACTGGAAAAAGGCCGCATCGGCGAGCGCTATATCCTGGGCGGCGAGAACCTGGACCTGAAGGATTTGCTCGCGCTGGTGGCGCAGGTCGCCGGACGCCGCGCCCCCACGATCCGCCTGCGCGAATCCTGGGTCTGGCCCGCGGCGGCTGTGATGGAAGCGTTCGCCCACCTCACCGGCATCCCGCCGGCGGTGACGCGCGACCATCTGAAGATGGCGCGTCACAAGATGTTCTTCAGTTCCGCCAAGGCGGTGGCGGAGCTGGGATACGCCCCGCGTCCCGCCCGCCAGGCGGTGGAAGATGCCGTGGCCTGGTTCCGCGCCAACGGCATGGCGCGCGCGTGAACGCCGCGTGGCGCCGCCGCACGCTGGCGATGCGACCGCCCGCCACGAACGCTCTATAACTGGCACCCGCGCAACCGGAGCATCGCCTCATGAGCGTCGCCCTCGTCGTCATCCTTGCCATCGTGCTGCTGATTGTACTGCTCTCGATCCGCATCGCCTCCGAATGGCAGCGTGCCGTGGTGCTGCGGCTCGGCCGCTTTCACAAGGTGAAAGGACCGGGTCTTTATCTTTTGTTCCCGGTGGTCGATGTCGTGGCGCAGGTGATCGACCTGCGCATCATGACGACCACGATCACCGCGGAGCAGGCGCTGACGCGCGATACGGTCGCGGTCGGCGTGGACGCCATCGTGTTCTGGCATGTGGAGAATGCCGAAGCGGCCGCCATCCGCATCGCCAACTATCGCGAGGCGGTGGAACGCGTCGCCCAGACCAGCCTGCGCGAGATGATCGGCTCCACCGAACTTTCGCGCCTGCTCGCCGACCGCAAGACGGCCGACGAGCAATTGCGCCGCACCATCGGCGAGAAGACCGGCACCTGGGGCATTGCCGTTACCAGCGTGGAGATCAAGGACGTGGCGATCCCGCGCGAATTGCAGGACGCGATGAGCCGCCAGGCGCAGGCCGAGCGCGAGAAGGACGCGCGCGTCACTCTGGCCAGCGCCGAGCGCGAGATCGCCCAGCAGGTGGTGGCGGCGGCGGAACTGTACGGCAGCAATCCCCATGCCTTGCAGTTGCGGCAGATGAACCTGCTCTACGAAATGAACAAGGAGCGCGGCACCACGGTGCTGATCCCGACCGAGATGGCAAGCAGTCTCGGCGCCGTGGTGGGGCTGACGCAGGCGATGCCGCCGCCGCGTCCGGCGCCCGCGAGCGGGTCTGTCCCCTCGGCAGGGTGAGCGTGATCGGGTCTGGAAGCGCGATAAATTGATCCAGATCATAGTGCGTTGGGCTGGCGCCGCCTTAAAGGGACACGGCGTATGCGCCGGCTCGTGCCGTGCCGCGGAACTGCCTAGGGAAACTGTCCTATGGACCAGATCACCCCAACCACGCCGGACACGGGCCAGGGGCTGCCCGCCTCGGCGTCACGCGAACTCAGCCTCCACGGCATCGAGCCGATCGAGCGGGAGACCATCAAGCGCGTCACCTGGCGGCTGATGCCGCTGCTGATGCTCGGTTATTTCTGCGCCTACCTGGACCGGTCGAATGTCGGCATGGCAGGCACCACGATGGTGAAGTATCTCGGCTTCACCAACACGGTGTTCGGCTTCGGCTCGGGGATGTTCTTTCTGGGTTATTTCCTGGCGGAAATTCCCAGCAACCTGATCCTCAACAAGGTCGGCGCGCGGCGCTGGATTGCCCGCATCCTGATCACCTGGGGCATCATCGCCGCGCTGACCGCCTTCGTCTGGAACGACACCAGCTTCTACGCCAACCGGATCCTGCTCGGCCTGGCCGAGGCCGGCTTCTATCCCGGCGTGCTGCTGTATCTGACCTGGTGGTTCCCGTCCTATTACCGCACCCGGATGATGGGCATCTTCCAGTCGGCCAGCGTCATCTCACTGTTCATCGGTCCGCCGCTCGGCGGCCTGCTGCTGATGCTGCAAGGCTGGATGGGCCTGCAAGGCTGGCAGTGGCTGTTCATTGTCGAAGGGCTGCCGCCGATCATCATGTGCTTCGTGATCTGGCAACTGCTGACCGACCGGCCGCACGACGCGGCGTGGCTGAAGCCGGAGCAGCGGAGCTGGCTGCAGAACCGGCTGGATTCCGAAAACGCGCAGCGCGAGTCGGTGCGGAAATATTCGCTCGGCCAGGCATTCAGCAATCCGAAGATCTGGCTGCTGACCCTGGCCTATGTCGGCCAGAACGGCTCGTCCTATGGGCTGGTATTCTTCCTGCCGCTGATCGTGAAAGGGCTGGGCGTCAGCACGGGCTACATCGGGCTGGTGAGTGCGCTGCCGTATATCTGCGCGTTCGGGGCGATGATCTATTGGGGCTACCACTCCGACCTGCATGGCGAGCGGACCTGGCACGTGGCCGGGGCAGCGCTGGTTGCCGCCGGCGGCCTGGCGGCCTGCGTGCTGATCGGGGCCGGGCACCCGGTGCTCACCATGATGCTGCTGTGCATCGCGATGATGGGCCAGCAGTCTCTGGTGCCGACCTTCTGGTCGCTGCCGAGCGCCATCCTGACCGGTGTCGCCGCGGCCGGTGGCCTGGCGATGATCAATGCGGTCGGCAACCTGGGCGGCTGGCTTGGCCCGTCCGTCTACGGGCTGGTGAAGGACGCGACCGGCAGCTCGCAGATCGGACTGCTGTGCCTGGCGGTGGGGCCGCTGATCACCGCCATCTGCGTGCTGCTGGCCGGACATGATCGCCGGCTCGAGCGGATGATGGAGAAGCGGGCGTAGCAGCCGGCGCCAGGCGGCGTTGCCACCTGGCAACATCGTAAACGAGTTATCGGCAACGGCGCAGGGCGGGACGACCGCCCTGCGCCGCTTGATTTTGTGTACCGATCGAAACCCGGTTCATCCGTCGGCCTGCTCACCGCGGTTAGGGTTCACGGGGAAATAAACGAGCCATTTGAGCGGCGGACCGGCCCTTCCGCGTCATGGTGCGCGAAGGCGCACCATCCACGACTTTGAAGCGTGCAGCAATGGAAAGTCGTGGATGCCGACCTTCGTCGGCATGACGCGGTACGCTCGGCCATCGCGCCAAATGAAGCGGCTATTTCCCCGCGAGCGGTTGGCGGCAAGGTCCAAGACGCCAGGACGATATTTGCCATCCGCTCACTCGCCAATCGCGGTATGAACCTGTTGCGCGCCAAACGCGCGATCGAGGCGATGGTGCGGGATGGCAGTGCCTTCGTTCATGTGCCGAAGGTCGAATCGCTCGCGGCGTTGATCGGGGAACTGGCCCGGTCCGGCATCCGGGCAACGGCCTTGCCCGCGACAAACATCGATGTCAGTGCGCTTCGCGGCAGGCTTGGCCTGACCCAGGATCAATTCGCGGTGCGCTATGGTCTGGACATCGATGCCGTGCGCAACTGGGAAGCGGGCCGCCGAACCCCCGATACCGCGGCCCGCAGCTATCTTCGCGCGATCAGCGCAAGGCCCGACGCGGTGCGGGACGCATTGTGGGAAGCGCAGGCGTAACGCCGCCGTTGCCGCACCAGCGCCCACTGCCGCGGCAGCGCTCGCCGCAAACGTGGCGGCTGACTTTGACGTTACCCCCTTCGTTACTCCATTGTGTCACATATCTGGTTCTCCGGCGGGGGCGGAGCCATGCAGGCTATCCTTGATGCGGTGCTGAAGCGGTTCATCACCATTGGGCGTCTGACCGTGCGATGGCCGGACGGCCGGCTGCAGAGTTTCGCCGGGAGACCGGGGCCGGAAGGCGGCCTCGCCCTCCATACGCGTGGCGCCGTGCGCCGGATGGTGCTGAACCCGGCGCTGGCGGTCGGCGAGTGCTACATGGACGGCACGCTGACGCCGGACGCACGCGGCATCTACGACGTGCTGGACGTGCTGGTCGCCAACCTCGTCGCCAATGGCGGCAAGCTGCCGATGGCGCCGCTGCTGCACAAGCTGCGTGTGCTGAAGCGTAATTTCGACCAGTACAACCCCGCCCATCGCGCGCGGCGCAACGTCGCCCACCACTACGACCTCAATGGGCGGCTCTACAGTTTGTTCCTGGATCGCGACCGGCAATATTCCTGCGCCTATTTCCCGCGCGGCGACGAGACGCTGGAGGAAGCGCAGGCCGCCAAGAAGCGCCACATCGCCGCCAAGCTGCTGCTGCACCGGCCGAACCTGACGGTGCTGGACATCGGCTGCGGCTGGGGCGGCATGGCCCTGACCCTGGCTCGCGACTTCGGCGCGCGCGTGACCGGCATCACGCTCTCCACCGAGCAACTCGCCGAAGCCCGCAACCGTGCCGCGGCCGAGGGCCTGTCCGACCGCGTCTCGTTCGAGCTGATGGACTACCGCGCGATGACGCAGCGCTTCGACCGCATCGTCTCGGTGGGCATGTTCGAGCATGTCGGTGTCGGCTACTATCCCGCCTTCTTCGAGACGGTGTCGCGTTGCCTGAACCCCGATGGCGTGGCGCTGCTGCACGCGATCGGTCGCAGCGACCCGCCCGGCGCAACCAATCCGTGGATCGCGAAATACATTTTCCCGGGCGGCTATTGTCCCGCGCTCTCGGAAGTGCTGCCGCCGATCGAGCGCAGCGGCCTGGTCGCGACGGACATCGAGATTCTGCGCCTGCACTACGCCGAGACCCTGCGCCACTGGCGCCGCCGCTTCGTCGCCAACCGCGACGCGATCGCCTCGCTCTACGACGACCGGTTCTGCCGGATGTGGGAGTTCTATCTGTGCGGCGCCGAGCTGTCGTTCCGGCGCGAGGGCAACATGGTGTTCCAGATCCAGTTGGCGCACGACCAGACGGCGGTGCCGCTCGCCCGCGACTACATCACGGTGTCGGACCGGCAACTGGCGCGACGGGAAAAGGCATAGCGCGGCGGGAAAAAGCATAGCGCGCCGTTGTCGCCGCGTTCGCGCGGTGGCGGCCGTTTGACCTGCAGCAAGGCGGCGCGGCCGGTCGGGCGATGGCCGGGCGCATCCGATTCCACCCCCGCTATCCCGCCTTATCCCCGCAGTTCACAGCGTGCCGTGCCGCTGCCGCCGCGGTAGACTCTCCACCGCATGAACACGATCGATTCGCCCCTTCTCGGACTGTCGCAGCGCCTGCCGCCCTCCAACATGCAGGCGGAGCAATCGTTGCTCGGTGCCTTGCTCGCCAACAACAAGGCGTACGAGCGCGTCTCGGAATTTCTCGCGCCCGAGCATTTTGCCGACCCGGTGCATGGCCGCATCTACCGGGCCATCACGCGCCGGGTGGAGGCGGGGCAGCTTGCCGACGCGGTGACGCTGAAAGCCGAGTTCGAGCATTCCGGCGTGCTGGCGGAAGTCGGCGGCACCCCGTATCTGGCGCAGCTTCTCACCGCCATGGTCGGCATCATCAACGCCAGCGAATACGGCCGCGCCATCCACGACGCCTGGCTGCGCCGCCAGTTGATCGACATCGGCGAGACGGTGGTGAACAACGCCTTCGGCGCCGATCCCGAACTCGGCGGCGCCCAACAGATCGAGGCGGCCGAGCAATCATTGTTCGATCTTGCAACGAACGGGTCGGCCACGGGCGGGTTTGTCGCATTCGAGAAGGCGCTGATCGAGGCGATCCAGGGCGCCGAGCGCGCCTTCCATCGCTCCGGCCACGTCGCGGGGCTGACCACCGGGCTGCGCGACCTGGACGCCAAGACCGGCGGCATGCATCCGTCCGACCTGGTGATCCTGGCGGGTCGGCCGGGCATGGGGAAGACATCGCTCGCGACCAAGATCGCGTTCGGCGCGGCCAAGGCGCTGCTGGCCGAGGCGCGCGCCAAGGACGCCAATGCACTGCCGCGCGCGGCGGTGGCGGTCTTCTCCCTGGAAATGAGCTCGGAACAATTGGCGACGCGTCTGCTCGCGGAAGAAGCGCAGGTCTCGAGCGACCGCATCCGCAAGGGCGAGATCCACCAGCGGGATTTCGACAAGTTCGTGCAGGTGAGCCGCGAACTGGCCGGCCTGCCGATCGAGATCGACGACACGCCGGCGCTGACCCTGTCCGCGATGCGCACGCGGGCCCGGCGGTTGAAGCGGACCAAGGGGCTGGCATTGATCGTGGTGGACTACCTTCAGCTCATGCGCCCGGCGGCGGGAACGAAGCCGGAGAACCGGGTGCTGGAGATCAGCCAGATCACCCAGGGATTGAAGGCGATCGCCAAGGAATTGCAAGTGCCGGTGATCGCGCTGTCGCAGCTCAGCCGCCAGGTGGAGAATCGCGAGGACAAGCGACCGCAGCTTTCCGACCTGCGTGAATCGGGAACGATTGAGCAGGATGCGGATTCGGTGATGTTCCTGTATCGCGAGGAGTATTATCTGGAGCAGAGGGAACCGCAGCAGGCGCGGTTCGATAATGACGAGAAGTTTCACGCCTCGGTGGACAAGTGGAAGCAGGACATGGAGCGTGCGCACAACCAGGCGGACCTGATCATCGCCAAGCAGCGCCACGGCCCCACCGGCACCATTCAGTTGTTCTTCGAGCCGGAGTTCACGCGATTTGCCGACCTGGATCGCGTGCACGGGGACTATCCAGGTTAAAGTTCGCGGGGAAATAAACGAGCCATTTGAGCGGCGGACCGGCCCTCCCACGTCATGGTGCGCGCAGGCGCACCATCCACGACCTTGCAGCGTACAGCAATGGAAAGCCGTGGATGCCGACCTTCGTCGGCATGACGCGGTACGCGCGGCGATCGCGCCAAATGAAGCGGCTATTTCCCCGCGAGCCGTTGGCCCGACCCAAAACCTCTCCCGCGCCGCGCGAGAGAGGTGTCGACGCGATCGCCACCACCATGGCAGCGGCTTGCGCCGATTCGAGGCACGCCGAAAATGGCACCGACCCGCCCCACGCGAGACTCGCCCGTGCGCCATCCGACAGCCTCCGCTTCGCCAGCTTCGACGTCACCGGCCTCTGCCGCCGCCGTCCTTGAGGTCGACCTCGCCGCCATCATCGCGAATTGGCGCTTGCTCTGCCGCAAGCACGCCAACGGTCCGGTCGCCGGCGTGGTGAAGGCGGACGCCTACGGTCTCGGCGCGGCGCACGTGGCTCCGGCCTTGTATGCCGCCGGCTGCCGGCATTTCTTCGTCGCCTTGCTCGACGAGGCGCTGGCCATCCGCCACCGCCTGCCGGACGCGATGGTGGCCGTGCTCGGCGGCCCGCTTCCCGGCAGCGAACCCGACTATGCCGCCCACGACATCACACCGGTGCTGAACAATATCGCGGAGCTCGACGCCTGGGCGACCATCGCCCGCCAGCACCGGCGCCGGCTGCCGGCGCTGCTGCACATCGATACCGGCATGTCCCGCCTCGGCCTCGATCCGCGCGAACTGGCCGGCCTGCAGGCCGACCACACCCGCCTCGCCGGCATCGACCTGCGCTACGTCATGACGCATCTGGTGTCGTCGGACGATCCCGGCGATCCGCTGAACCGCCACCAGGCCGAGCGCTTTGCCGCGGCCTGCGCCGGGCTGCCGCCGGCGCCGCGCAGCTTCGCCAATTCGTGCGGCATCTTCCTGGGCGCGGCCTGGGGGTCCGATCTCGCCCGTCCGGGCGCGGCGCTGTACGGTATCAACCCCACGCCCGGACGCCCCAATCCGATGCAGCCGGCCGTGCGGCTAACCGCGCGGGTGCTGGCGGTGCGCGACATCAATCCCGGCGACAGCGCCGGCTACAACGCCACCTGGCGGGCGGCACGTCCGTCGCGCATCGCGACCATCGGCGTGGGCTACGCCGATGGCTGGCATCGCAGCCTTTCCGGCCGTGGCACGGCAGTCTTTGACGGCACCCCCATACCGCTGGTAGGCCGCGTCTCCATGGACCTGACCACCTTCGACGTCACCGACTGTCCGGCCGTGCGGCCCGGCAGCACGCTGGAATTGCTCGGCCCCGCGCAGACGCCGGACGACGTGGCCCGCGCCGCCGGCACCAACGGCTACGAGGTGCTCACCTCGCTCGGCCGGCGTTTCCATCGCGTGTATCGCCCGGCGTGAACGCCTTGCTCGATTTCCTAGCCGCGATCGGCCGTGGCGCGATCAGCGTCTGCCGCGGCACCGGCAGCGTGACGCTGTTTGCCGGCAACGGCGTTTCCCACGCCGTGCGCCCCCCCTTCTACGCCCGCCTGTTCGGCCGCGCGCTGATGGAGATGGGGTATTTCAGCCTCCCCGTGGTCGCACTCACCGCGGTGTTCACCGGCATGGTGCTGGCGCTGCAATCCTACACCGGCTTCTCCCGCTACTCGGCGCAGAGCGCGATCCCCAACATCGTGGTGCTGTCGATCACCCGCGAACTGGGACCGGTGCTGGCCGGCCTGATGGTGGCCGGCCGCATCGGCGCCGCGATGGCCGCCGAACTCGGCACCATGCGCGTCACCGATCAGATCGACGCACTGACGACGCTGTCTACCGACCCGATGAAATACCTGATCGTGCCGCGGCTGCTGGCCGGCGTGATCGCGCTGCCGGCGCTGGTGGTGGTGGCCGACATACTGGGCGTGCTGGGCGGATTCATCGTCTCCACCGCCTCGCTCGGCTTCAACCCCACCACCTACCTGACGAACACGATGAACTTCATGCAGACCGGAGACGTGGTCTCCGGCCTGGTCAAGGCCGCCGTGTTCGGCTTCGTCATCGCGCTGATGGGCTGCTACCAGGGCTACAACAGCCGCGGCGGCGCGCAGGGCGTGGGTGCCGCCACCACCAATGCCGTGGTCAGCGCCTCCATCCTGATCCTGGCGCTCGACTACGTGCTGACCGAGTTGTTCTTCGCACGCTGATCCCGGGAGCCGGCGATGCCACAGGCCGCTTCGCCCGACCCCGACATGCAGCACGCGATGGCGCTGCACCAGCAGGGGCGGCTGGCCGACGCCGAGTGCGCGTATGCCGCCATCACGCAGCGTCATCCGGAACATGCCGAGGCCTGGCATTTGCTCGGTGTCGTCGCGTTGCAGACCGGGCGGCTCGAACGCGCCGTGGACCTGATCGGCGCCGCGATCATGCGCGATGCCGGCATCGCCGGCGCCTACAACAACCGCGCCATCGCGCTGCGCCGGTTGGGGCGGCTGGAGGCGGCGCTCGACAGCCTCGACCGGGCCATCGCCCTGGAACCCGACAACGCCGAGGCGCACAACAACCGCGGCACCATGCTGCGCGCAACCGGACGTCCGGATGCGGCGCGCGCGGCATTCGACCGGGCGATTGCCCTGCGGCCCGACTACGTCGAAGCGCACCTGAACCGCGGCCTGCTGCTGCGCGCCGCGGGTGACGCCGCCGCCGCGCTGGACAGTTACCGCCAGGCACTCGCCCTGCGGCCGAATTATCCCGCGCTGCACTACAATCGCGGCAACGCATTGCTCGACCTGGGACGCCACGAGGCGGCGCTGGCCAGCTACGAAACGGCCCTCGCGCTGAAGCCCGACTATGCCGAGGCCCACGCCGCGCGCGGCAATGCCCTGCTGAAGCTGTCACGCCTCGATGCGGCGCTGGCCAGCTTCGACGCCGCCATCGCGCTGCGGCCGGATTACGCCGAGGCCTATGGCGACCGCGGCAACGTGCTGCGCCGTCTGGAGCAATTCGACGCGGCATTGGCGAGTTATGACCGCGCGATCGCGGCGAAGCCGAACGACCCGGGGCCATGGTTCAGCCGCGGCGAGCTGCTGCGCTTTCAGGGCCGCGCCGATGAAGCGGTCGCCAGTCTGAACGCCGCGGTCGCGGCGGATCCGCTGCACGCCGGCGCGAGGATCGCCGCCTGCATGGCCGAGCTTCCCATCCTCTACCGATCCGAGGCGGAGATCGCCACGCGGCGCCGGCGTTACCTCGCGTCACTGCATCGGCTGGAGGCCGCCGCCGAGGACCCCGCGGTACGCCACGCCCTGGCCGGCGAGATCGGCGCGCAGCCCTTCTACCTGCCCTACCAGGGCGAGAACGATACCGGGCCGCAATCGATCCATGGCCGGCTGGCCTGCCGCATTCTGGCCGAGGCCTGGCCGGCGCCGCGCCTGCCGTCCCGCCCCGCCGCGGGCGAGCGCATCCGGCTGGGCATCGTCAGCGGCTATTTCCGTGACCATACGATTTACAAACTTTTCCTCGAAGGCTGGCTGGCGGAACTCGACCGCGGCCGCTTCGAAGTGATCGGCTTTCATGTCAGCCACCTGTCGGACCGCGTCACGGCGCGGTCGGCCGCCCAGTGCGACCGGTTCGTGCAGGGCCTGCCGGACCATGCCGCGTGGCGCGCGGCGATCGCGGATGCCGCGCCGCACGTACTGCTCTATGCCGAAGTGGGCATGGACCCGGTCGTCGGCTGGCTGGCGGCGCAGCGTCTGGCGCCGGTGCAGTGTCTCACCTGGGGCCATCCGGAGACCACCGGCATGCCCACCATGGACTACTTCCTGACCAGCGACCTGATGGAACCGCCGGACGCAGCGTTGCATTACACCGAACGGCTGATACGGCTGCCGCGTCTCGGCATGCACTACACGCCGGATGAAGCGCCCCCGGTGGCGGTCGATCCCGTGCCGCTCGGCCTCGATCCGGCGCTGCCGATCTTCTGGTCCGGCCAGACGCAGCCGAAATATCTGCCAAGCTACGACTGGATCTTTCCGCGCATTGCGCAGGAGACCGGGGCCTGCCGGTTGGTATTTGTCAGCACGGTGAACCCCGGGCCGACGGCAATGTTTCGCGAACGCCTCGCGCGGGCGTTCGCCGCGTACGGTCTGGATGCGGATCAATATTGCCTGATCCTGCCCAGGCTGCCGCATGCGCGGTTCGTTGGCGTGGTTGGCCTGGCCGATGTGTTGCTCGATCCGCCCGGCTGGTCGGGGGGAAAATCCACGCTCGATTGCCTTGCCTGGAACCCCGCGATCGTCACCTGGCCAGGCCCGTTCATGCGCGGGCGCCACACCGCGGCGATCCTGCGCCGGATCGGCTGCGAGGCGACGATCGCCAGTTCGCTCGACGATTACGTTTCGATCGCCGCCCGGCTCGCGCGCGATGCCGGCTGGCGCGCGCGGGTGCGCCAGGACGTGGCGGCGCGCAAGCATCTGGCGTTTCGCGACCTCGGCTATGTGCGGGCCCTGGAGCAATTCCTGGCGGACGCGGTGGCCGCGTGCTGACGGCGTCACCGCGCCCGAGCATCGGTTGGCCGATCAGGGCGGGCGCCGATCGACGGGCTACCGCGTGCGCCGGCTCACCCATTAAGACTTGAGTAACGATGCCGGCGGATACTCTCCCGCGAGCAGGGAGAAACCCGATCGATGTTCACCATCCGCTCCGTCGCGGCCGGGGTTCTGGCGGCGCTTGCCTGCCTGCTGCCGGCGCTGTCACGTTCCGCCGCGGCGCAAACTGCCGACATCACCAACAATCCGCCCTACAGCATACAGTCCGGCGATCGCCCCGGCTTCTATGTCGAGATTGTCAACGAAATGGCGAAGCTGCTGAAGACCAGGGTCGCCTACGACTACATGGACTGGGGCGCGGCCATGGCCAAGGTGCGCACCGGCCGGGACCAGCTCCTGTTCCCGTTCACCCGTAATCCGGAGCGGGAGAACCAGTTTGGCTGGCTGCAAAAACTGTTCACCAACTCGGTGGTGTTCGTTGTCAAACCCGGCACCCCGCCGATCGACACGATCGACCAGGCGAAGCAGTTGCCGATGATCGGCGTGCTCGCCGGCGCACCATGGGGCAAGGAGCTGGCGGCGCGCGGCATTACCAACACGAAGGCCTATCCTACCTCGCCGGACATGATCGCCGCGATTGCCAGTGGCGCGTTGCCGGCGGCCTATGGTCCGGAGATCGAGCTGAAATACGCCTGGCGCACCGGCGGCTACCAGGGGGCGCTGGTGGAGGGCAAACAGATCCAAACGTCCGACCAGTATCTGGCAATGTCCAGGGACTCGCCGTCCATCAAGCCGGAAGACTGGCACGAGGCGTTCGACGCATTGCAGCAGGACGGCACGTTCGACCGAATCTTCGCCAGTTATTTCGGGACGAAGTAGGTCATGCGCCCGAGTCGCAACGTTGCCGCCGGGCTCGGCGCGCGCGTCGCGGCCTGTGTCGCGGCCGTGGCGTTTGCCGGCTTCCTGCTTGTGGCGCTGACCGGCCTGGTCAGCCAACGCCACGAGATGCTGGCTGTGTTCGACAGCACGGCGACCCGGCTGACCGAGCTGCTGGCGGACAACATGGTCGGTTCGGTACGCTTCGGCCGTGCCGCCGGGATCGAGACCGCGTTCGCCGGTCTGCGTCAGGATGAGCAGGATCTTGCCGCCGTGGTCGCGCTGGACGCGAAGGGCCAAAGGATCGTTGCGTGGCAGCGCGACGGCGTTGCGGAAGCCAGCCTGGCGACGGCGCTGCCGCCGCATGCGGCGACCTATGACGCCGGCGGCATGACCATCGTCGAAGTCCCGGTGCGGGCTTCGCGCGATGCCGAACCGGTTGGCACGCTGCGCACGGTCTGGCGCCATGCGCGGCTCGACGCCGCGATCCGGCAGGCCGCGCTGCGCCAGGCCGGAACCGCCTTGCTCTGCATGCTGGCGATGATCGGCGTGCTGTACGCCGCGCTGCGCCACATTGCCATCCGGCCGCTGGCGGCGATGACCGCCGCCACGGTGGGCCTCGCCGAGGGCCACCTGGACGTCGCCGTGCACGGCGCAAAGCGGCGCGACGAGCTGGGGGCGCTGGCACACTCGCTGGAAGTGTTTCGCGAGCACATGCTGAAAGAGCGTGAACTCGCCGCCACGCAGGTGGCGGAGCATCGCCAGTCGGAGGCGGACAAGCGCGATGCCCTGCTGCGCATGGCGGATGCGATCGAGCATCAGATCGCCACGGCCATCGGCCGGGTCGGCGAGAGCGCGGCGACCCTGGCCGATACCGCGGCCTCGATGCAGGTCTCGGCTGCCGGCACCGGCGCGTCGGCGCGGGGCGCGGCGGTGGCGGCGGCACAGGCGCTGACCAATGCGAGAACAGCCGCGGCGGCTGCCGGCAACCTCAGCGATTCCATCGGCGAGATCAACCGGCAGATGGAGCAATCCACCGTCATCGTGCAGCGCGCGGTACAGGCTGGCCAGCAGGCGCGCGACACGATCGAGGCTCTGAACGATACGGTGGGCCATATCGGCGACGTTGCCGACATGATCGGCGGCATTGCCGCCAAGACCAACCTGCTGGCGTTGAACGCCACCATCGAGGCCGCCCGCGCCGTCGACGCCGGCAAGGGATTCGCCGTGGTCGCAAGTGAAGTGAAGCAGCTCGCGATGCAGACGGCGCAGTCTACCGCCGAGATCGGCCGGCACATCGGCAAGGTGCGCGCCGCGACCGGCGCGTCCGTCGCCGCGGTGGGCAGCATCGAGCAAACCATCGGCGACATCCAGGGCATCGCGAGCCTGATCGCCGCGGCGGTGGTGCAGCAGGGCATCGCCACCACCGCGATTGCCGGCAACGTCGCCGAGACCGCCACCGCCGCCAACGAGATGACCAGCCGGACGGAGGAGGTGTCTGCCGAAGCCTCGAAGACCGGCGAGCGTGCGGTGCTGCTGAACGACCTGGCGGTGCGACTGCAGGCGGCGGTGGGCGAACTGACTGTCGCGGTGGACCGCGTCGTGCAGACGGCGACGCTGGAATCGGATCGCCGGCGGACGCCGCGCGTCGCGGTCGATCTGCCGTGCCGTCTCACCCTTGATGGGCGGCAAGGCTTCCCGGGACGGGTTACCGACCTGTCGGAACGCGGCGCCAGGATGCGCACGGACGAAACCGCGGTTCCCGGCGCCGGCGGCAGTCTGCTGGTCGATGGAACGCGTGTGCCGGTGCGCTGCACCGTGCGCGGCTGCGGGCCGGACGGCCTGCACCTTGCGTTCGTCGAGGCTGCGGAGACGGCCGCCGCGGTGCAGGCGATGCTGGAGAAACAGCAGCCGGCGCGCGCGGCGTAATCGCCGACGGCGGACGGATAGCGCCATCCCGTGCCGTAGCGTGGCAAGCCAGCCCGACACGGTGCCAACCGGGGCAAGAGCAGCGCAGGTCCAGGGCTTGGGGCCACGCGGACCGGCGCAAAGCCGTTGCAAAGCCGGTGCAATGCCGGCGTCGCCCGGGTGAAATACTTCGCCCCCGCATAGGCGCGTGTGCACCAAACATTAACCAGCCGCGCCGCATAGTCCCCGGGTGAACCTTCGGATTCCCGCCTGTGGCTGCTGATCCGACCCATCCGGAGTTGGTCCGGCTACCCGAGGCGCAGCTTCGGGACATGCTCCGCCGCCACGCCCTGTTCCGGAATTCACGCGAGGGTGGCCGCCGGGCCGTCCTCACCGGCGTCGATCTTTCCGGGCTGCGTCTTGCCAGCCAGGATCTGTCGCACGCGGACTTCACCAGCGCATCCTTCTACGGCGCCGACCTCGCCGGCTGCCGCTTCGACTGCGCCACCCTGTTCGCCTGCGACTTCCGCCAGGCCAACCTGGAGAATGCCAGCCTGGTGCGGGCCGACCTCCGCGGCTGCCATTTCGCCGGCGCGATCCTGGTGGGGGCCAATCTGTTTTCCGCCGATCTGCGCGAGGGCCTGCACGTCGCCCGCGACCGCAAGGGCGAATTCCACGTCCTGACCCCGGAACAACACGACGCAACGGCCATCTCGGGTGCCGACTTCTCGGGCGCCAACCTGACCAACGCCAGCCTCTCCGGCGCGATCGCCATCAAGACCGACTTCTCCGACGCGATCATGCGCGGCTGCAAGCTGATCCGCGCGCGGGTGCAGGGCGCCAATTTCACCGGCTGCGACCTGGCCGGCGCCGACTTCGCCCAGGCCGACACGCGTGGCGCGTGTTTCCGCGGTGCCGTGATCGCCGGTGCGCGCTTCGAGTACGCCGATGTCGCGGGCGCCGACATGAGCGACGCGCTGAGCGACGCTCCCCGCGGCCGCCTGGTCGCCGAGCTGGACGTGGGGCTGGATGAGTTGCTGCGCCGCCACCTCGCCTTCATCGGCAGCAACGGTGCCGAGGGCGCGGCGCTCGACCTGAGCGGCTTCGACCTGCGCCAGAACGCCTCGCTGGCGGGCACATGCCTCACTCTGGCAACCGCGCGGCAGGCGGTGTTCTACGGGCTGGACCTGTCGCGCGCGGCGCTGCAGGCGGCGAAATGCGCGGGTGCCGATTTCCGCGATTGCTGCCTGGACGAGGCGGACCTGCGCGGCATCGACCTGACGGACGCACGGCTGAACAACGCGTCCCTGCGCAACGCCGATCTGAGGTCGCTGGTACTGGACGGCACCCGCCGCTTGCCCGCCAACCTGAGCGGCGCCCGGCTGCGCCATGCCAACCTGGCGGGGGTGCGGCTGGGCGGCGCCTTGCTGGAGGGGGCGGACCTGTCAGGCGCCGACCTGACCGGCGTCGAACTCGGCGGCGCCATGCTGCGCGGCGCGCGATTGTTCGCCTGCAACCTGTCTCCTGCCCAACGGGCCGTGGCGTTGGGCGCCGGCGCGGCGCTGAGCGCGTGATGCCGACGGTGTGGCGCTGCCTGCGTGATGCCCACGGCGCGGCGCTGACTGCGTGATGCCAACGCGCGGCACTGAGCGCGGGACGCCAACGCCGCGGCGCTGAGCGCGTGATGCCAACGCGCGGCACTGAGGCGGGACGCCAACGCCGCGGCGCTGACTACGGGGTGCCAACGGCGCGGCACTGAGCGCGTGATGCCGACGGTGTGGCGCTGACTGCGTGATGCCCACGGCGCGCCGCTGACTGTGTGATGCCAACGCGCGGCACTGAGCGCGGGACGCCAACGCCGCGGCGCTGAGCGCGTGATGCCAACGCGCGGCACTGCGCGCGAAATGGCGACGGCACGGCGCGATGGCCTTCGGGTCACGCGGCCTGGAAAGATCGGCGCCGCGCGCGCCGGGTGTGTCGGCGGTCTGCCGTGACGCACGCAACCGATTTGGCGCCGACGGGCGCTAGCCCCAGGTGGCCTTGCCGCTGGCCAGGGTAATGGTGATGTGGCCCATCGTGGTGTCTTTCTTGGCGCCGTGCCAGTGCCGCTCACCTGCTTTGACGTGTGCCACGTCGCCGACCTTGATCTCAAGCCGCTCGGTTTCCGTGGCGACCCAGCCGCTGCCCGAGGTGACGATCAGAATCTGATCGCAATCGTGCACATGCCAGCCCGTGTTGCAGCCCTCGCTGAAGTTCACAATGCTGCAATTGAAGTTCGCCGACTGCCCCGGCTCGATGATGGTCTGGCGGGTACGATGCACCGGCCCGGCATAGCCATCGGTCGGCTCGGACGCGCCAGGCGCGGGAAGTTCCGGGATGCTCTGCAACGTGACAACCTTCATGACACTCTCTCCCGCATTGCCGATTTCCGCGCAGTTCATCCGCGCGAGGCTTCGTGCCAAGCCATACCCCAACCGATGGTGCAGGCCAACGCCGGGCGCTTTGCCGCTCATCCCGCGCCGCCGAACGTTGCACCGGCGGGGCGGGCAATGCGCTGTCGCTGTTAGTTTCGTGGTGACTCCACTCCGTGCTATCGAAGCCGCATGGGATGGATCAGTCCTTCCAGGAACCGATACCCGATTGGAACACCGCAGTCAGCGGCCGGCCGTTCCGATTCTTCTATCGCCGCAGGCCCGGGACCGGATCGCGTTGATCGCCGCAGGCCCTGGACCGGATCGCGTTTATCGCCGCAGGCCGTGGACCGGATCGCGTTGATCGACGCAGGCCCTGGACCGGATCGCGTTAGCCGCGTCCGCCTTCGAAGAACTCCTTCACCTTGGCGAAGAAGCCCTCATGCTCCGGGCTGCCCTTGGCATGCTTCTCCGACTCCGCCTCGAATTCCTCCAGCAGTTCGCGCTGGCGGCGGGTAAGGTTCTGCGGCGTCTCCACCGTGACCTGGATGTACATATCGCCGCGCGCCGCGCTGCGCAGCACCGAAAAACCCTTGCCGCGCAGGCGGAACTGGTCGCCGGTCTGCGTGCCAGGGGGAATCTTCACCTTGGCACGGCTGCCGTCGATCACCGGCACTTCCACCTCGGAGCCGAGCGCCGCCTGGCTCATGCGCAGCGGCACCCGCATCAGGATGTTGGCACTGTCGCGCTGGAAGAAGGCGTGGGCACGGACCGCGACATGGACATAAAGGTCGCCGTTGGCCGCGCCCTGCCCACCGGCCTCACCCTCGCCGGACAGCCTGATCCGCGTGCCGTCCTCGACGCCCGCGGGGATCGCGACCTGAAGGCTGCGCTCCCGCTGCACGGTCCCGGCACCGTGGCACACCCGGCACGGGTTGCGGATCACCCGTCCCTGGCCGCCGCAGGTGACGCAGGTGCGCTCGATCAGGAAGAAGCCCTGCTGCGTGCGCACCTTGCCGCTGCCGTGGCAGGTCGGGCAGGTGTCGGCGGCGCGGGTCTTGTCCTCGGATCCGGTGCCGTTGCACGCCTCGCACGCCACGCGGGTGGGCACGCGCAGGTTCACCTTGGTGCCGGCGAAGGCATCGGCCAGGTCGATCTCCACCGCCTGGCGGATGTCGTTGCCGGTGCGTGGCCGCTGCGGCCCGCCGCGGCGGCCCATGAACTCGCCGAACATCTGGTCGAAGATGTCGTTCAGGCCGCCGCCGGCCTGGAAATCGAAGCCGCCGGCGCCCGGGCCGCCTTGCTCGAACGCGGCGTGGCCATAGCGGTCGTAGGCTGCCCGCTTCTGGTCGTCCTTCAGGACGTCGTAGGCCTCGCTCGCCTCCTTGAACTTCGCCTCGGCCTGCTTGTCCCCCGGGTTGCGGTCCGGATGGAACTGCATGGCCAGCTTGCGGTACGCCTTCTTGATGTCCTCGGCGCCCGCTTCACGCGCCACCCCTAGCGTCGTGTAGTAATCCTGCTTTGCCGCCATTCCCGATCCTCTGCGACCCTCACCTGGCGCCGCGCGCCCCGCCGGTCCGCGCCGCGGCCCGGTTCCGCATTAGCGGGTGAGGCAGATAAATTCCAAAGCAAAATCGCGCCCGCCCTCATATGAAGGGCGGACGCGATCTTCACGCATCGCTGGCCGGGCCAGATCAGGCGGACCGTTTCTTCTTTTCGTCCACCTCTTCGAACTCGGCGTCGACCACCTTGTCCTCCGGACCGGCACCGCCGCCGGCCGCGCCCGGACCGGCCCCTGGACCGGCCGAGCCGGCCTGCGCCGTGGCGCCCGCGGCTTGCTCGGCCGCCTGCGCCTTATACATCGCCTCGCCGATCTTCATCGCGGCCTGGCTCAGCCGCTCGGTGGACTGCTTCAGCGCCGCGGGATCGTTGCTCTCCATCGCCGAGCGGGCCGCGGCCAGCGCCGCCTCAGCTTCGCCCTTCTCCTGCGCGCTGACCTTGTCGCCGAATTCCTTCAGGTTCTTGTCGACCTGATGGATCAGCCCCTCGGCGTGGTTGCGCAGCTCCACCGTCTCGCGCCGCTGCTTGTCGGCCTCGGCATTCGCCTCCGCCTCCTTCACCATGCGCTGGATGTCGCTCTCCGACAGCCCGCCGCTCGCCTGGATGCGGATCTGCTGCTCCTTGCCGGTCGCCTTGTCGCGCGCCGACACGGAAACGATGCCGTTGGCGTCGATGTCGAACGTCACTTCGATCTGCGGCACGCCGCGCGGGGCGGGCGGAATGCCCATCAGGTCGAACTGGCCGAGCAATTTGTTGTCGGCCGCCATCTCGCGTTCGCCCTGGAACACCTTGATGGTCACCGCCTGCTGGTTGTCGTCGGCGGTGGAAAAGGTCTGGCTCTTTTTGGTCGGGATCGTGGTGTTGCGCTCGATCAGCCGGGTGAACACGCCGCCCAGCGTCTCGATGCCCAGCGACAGCGGCGTCACGTCGAGCAACAGAACGTCCTTGACGTCGCCCTTCAGCACCGCGCCCTGCACCGCCGCGCCGATCGCCACCACTTCGTCGGGGTTGACGTTGCGGGCCGGCTCCTTGCCGAAGAACTGCTTCACCGTGTCGATGACCTTCGGCATGCGGGTCATGCCGCCGACCAGGATCACCTCGCCGATCTCACCCGCGGTCACGCCGGCATCCTTCAGCGCCGCACGGCACGGGTCGAGCGTCTTGGAAATCAGGTCATCGACCAGCGATTCCAGCTTCGCCCGGGTCAGCTTCATCACCAGGTGCTTCGGGCCGGACTGGTCCGCGGTGATGAAGGGCAGGTTGATCTCGGTCTCCTTCGAGGAAGACAGCTCGATCTTCGCCTTCTCTGCCGCTTCCTTCAGCCGCTGCAGCGCCAGCTTGTCGCGGCGCAGGTCGATCCCCTGCTCCTTGCGGAACTCGTCGGCCAGGTAGTCGATCACGCGGGCGTCGAAATCCTCGCCGCCCAGGAAGGTGTCGCCGTTGGTCGACTTCACCTCGAACACGCCGTCACCGATTTCCAGGATGGAAATGTCGAACGTGCCGCCGCCCAGGTCGTACACCGCGATCGTGCCGCTGGCCTTCTTGTCCATGCCATACGCGAGCGCCGCGGCGGTCGGCTCGTTGATGATGCGCAGCACGTCGAGGCCGGCGATGCGACCGGCGTCCTTGGTGGCCTGGCGCTGGCTGTCATTGAAGTAGGCGGGCACAGTGATCACCGCCTGGGCGACCGTTTCGCCAAGATAGGCCTCGGCGGTTTCCTTCATCTTGCCGAGGATGTAGGCGCTGATCTGCGACGGCGAGTACTTTTCTCCGCGCACCTCCACCCACGCGTCGCCGTTGTCGCCGCGGATGATCTTGTAGGGGACCAGGCCCATGTCCTTCTGCGCCATGGGATCATCGAAACGGCGGCCGATCAGGCGCTTGATCGCATAGAGCGTGTTGGACGGGTTGGTGACCGCCTGCCGCTTGGCGGACTGGCCGACCAGGCGCTCGCCATTGTCGGAGAAGGCGACCATGGAGGGCGTGGTGCGCGCGCCCTCGGAATTCTCGATCACCCGAACGTCCTTGCCTTCCATGATGGCGACGCAGGAATTCGTGGTGCCGAGATCGATACCAATAACTTTACCGGGCATAGAGTGAGGCTCCTTTCAGCGGATCCGGGCGGCCCGAAGCACCGCGCGGCTCCCTTTGGTGGGCAAATGTGTCTCGCATGTATGGGGGTGCCCGCCCTCGGGCAAGGGCTGCCCCGCTATTTTCGTGCACCCCTGGAAACGGTTTCCCCAGGGATTGGCGATACCTTGCCGGCGGTTCAAGCCGTTGTGTCCAGCTTCGCGCGGGCGCTGGCGGGGATCTCGGCCGGCGGCGCCTTCGCCACCACGACCATTGCCGGCCGCAGCAGCCGGCCGTTGAGCGTCCAGGCCGGGCTCCAGGCGTGCATCACCGTCCCCGCCTGATGCGCCTCGCTTTCCTGCTCGGCCATTGCCTGGTGCAGCTTTGGATCGAACGGCTGGCCGGTCGGGTCCTCGCGCTTGATGCCGTTGCGCTCCAGGATGCCGAGGAGGCCGCGCTCCATGCCTTCCAGGCCCTCGCGCAGCTTGGCGACGATGTCCGGCTGGTCGTGCGAGGCCGGCGGCAGGCTGTCGATGCCGCGGCGCAGGTTGTCCGCGGCTTCGACGACGTCGGTGGCGAATTTCTGGACGGCGTATTGCCGGGTTTCGTCGACCTCGCGGCGGGAGCGGGCGCGGACGTTGGCGATCTCGGCCTCGGAGCGCATCCAGCGGTCCTTCAGCTCCGTCACCTCGGCCTCCAGCTCGGCGATGCGGGCGGTGGCGGCGTTCATCACCGCGTCGGGTGAGAGCGGGGCGTTCTGGTTGGCGGCGTCCTTCGGGGCGGCGCCTGGCTCGGTGGCCGCGCCAGGGTCGGACGATTGTGGCGGGTATGTGTCTGGCATCGTTTCGTGTTCTGTTTCTGCGTTCATGAGCGCTCAGTTAGGGCGTGGACAGGTGGCGGACAAGCGGCGAGGGCCGCCGCGGCGTTATAGCGTGCCTGAATAGTGTAACCGCAAATGGTGAAGACTTGGTTTACGCCGGGTCCGCCGGAGCAACGATAATTCCGCGCCTTGCCGCAGCCCGGCGGAGCGCCCGGTCGCAGGTTGCGAGCGCAAGACCGTGGCGCATCGCGAGTTCCAGGTAGACGGCGTCGTAGGCAGTGAGCGATTCCATATCTGCCAAAGCCACAACGGAACTCCGCCATACCGGCCCAACCCCTCGCGGGTCGGTCTCGATGGGCAGCATGTCAAGTAACGCCAGCCGTTCGTGCATTGTTTCGCGGCTGAGGCGCCCACGCTGTACCGCGCCAGTCAGAACATTCGCGACCTCGACCATCCATGACCCGGGAACGATGGCGCCTTCGGTCTGCACCCGGTCCAGCAGCATGTCGAGTGCCACTGTCGCTTCGTCCTCAAAGCACCACGCCACCGCAACGGAGCAATCCACAACGATGGCGGGCATCTGGCGTCAGCGGCGTCCTTCGTCGCGAAGCTCTCGCCAGTCCAATCCAGCCAATGTCGTGCCTCGGCGCAGGGTTCGGAGCCGTGCGACTGCCTGCGCGGCTCGCTCGTTGGCAGTCGTTTCGGAAATCGGCACCAGGCGTGCCACCGGGCGTCCGCGGCGTGTAATCGTGACGACTTCGCCTTTTTCGACCTGTTCCAGCAGGGCAGAAAGACGCGTCTTCGCGTCAAAGGCGCCTACGACGATCCCGGTATCCATCGAATACACCTGGTTGATTAATCTAGTTTATCCGATTTCGACGGAACGTGCAACCGTGACTACCCCAGCAGCCGCCCGATCACCCGCGCGGTATAATCCACCACCGGGATGATGCGGCCGTAATTGATTCGCGTGGGGCCGATCACGCCGATGGCGCCGACGATGCGGCCGCGGTCGCTGCGGGCCGGGGCGACCACCATCGACAGGCCGGCATTGCCGAACAGGCCGCTTTCGGCGCCGATGAAGATGCGCACGCCCTCGGATTTCTCCGCCAGTTCCAGCAGGCGGAGCATGGTTTCCTGGGCTTCCAGCCGCTCGAACAACGCCTGGATCGCGGCCAGGCGCTCGATCTGCGTCACGTCGGACAGCAAGCGGCCCTGGCCACGGATGATCAGGCTGGCGCCACGGGGGCCCTCGCCGGTCCAGGTGGCGAGGCCGGCGCCGACCACCTGCGAGGTCAGCGCATCCAGTTCGGAACGCTCGACCGCCAGCTCCTCCGCCACCAGGCGGCGCAGTTCCGACAGCGGCCGGCCGGACAGCCTGGCGTTCAGGTAGTTGCTGGCCTGCTGCAAGGCCGAGGGCGGTGTGCCCGGCGGTATGTCGAGCACCCGGTTTTCCACCTGGCCCTCGGCGCTGACCAGGACCACCAGGGCGCGGCCCGAGCCCAGCGGCACGAACTCGATGTGCCGCAGCGCGCCCTCGGATTTCGGCGCCAGCACCAGCCCGGCGGCGGCGGAGAGGCCCGAGAGCATGGCGCTGGCATCGGCCAGCATGTCCTCCAGGCTGCGGCCGGCGGCGCCGAGGGCCGCGGAAATCGTGTCGCGCTCTTCGTCCGACAACTCGCCGAATTGCAGCAAGCCGTCCACGAACAGGCGGAGGCCCAGGTCGGTGGGCAGGCGGCCGGCGGACGTATGGGGGGCAAACAGCAGGCCGGCCTCGGTCAGGTCGGCCATGACGTTGCGGATGGTGGCGGGCGAGAGGTTCATCGGCAGCAGGCGCGACAGGGTGCGGCTGCCGACCGGCTCTCCCGTCTCGACGTATTGTTCGACGATCTCCCGCAGCACGGCGGCCGAGCGCGCATCGAGGCCGGGCGGCAGCTGCGCCGCGGGCGCGCCGCGTCCCGCAGCGCGCGGGGCAGGACCGGGCGGTGTGGCGGGCTTATCCATTGCGGAAATCGTAGGAAGCGGGGGCGTACCGGTCAATCGCAGCGTGCCTTTCCGGGTGTGGCGGGGACGCAGCCCCGTCTGGGGACGTAGCCGCATGGCGAGCTACTGCGGAGCGGCGAGCGCCGTGCGGGGACGTAGCGCCGTATGGGGACGCAGCCCGATGTGGAGACGCAGCGCCGCATGGGGACGCAGCCCGGTGTGGGTACGCAGCCCGGTGTGGGTACGCAGGCCGGTGTGGGGACGTAGCCCCGTATGGGAGGGACGTAGGACAGCACGGTGGGACATAGGGCAGCGCGGGGGGACATAGGGCAGCGCGGGGGGACGTAGGACAAGGCGCGCGGACGCCGTACCGCCGCTCTGGCGGAGCCACGCACCGATCGCCCAACGACAGCGGCGGCCGGGGGCACTGTTGCCGGCGGTCAGGCGATAACCGCGGTCAGGCGATAACCGCGGTCAGGCGATCACGGCCGTCAGGCGATAACCGCGGTCAGGCGATAACGGCCGTCAGGCGAAAACGGGCGCCACGCGATAACGGCAGTCAGGCGATCACGGCGGGCACCTGACGGGCGCCGGCCGGAGCGGACTCCCATCGCAGGCTACCCGCCGTGCCGCAGGAGGGACATACCGGAGACCAGGCCGCCGCCGTGGCGTGACATTCGCCGCAGCGCCATTCCGGATCGGCATCCGCCGTGGCAGCCCGGCGGAAGGCGTCGCGCTGGGCAGTGCGGCCGGCCTCGCTGTCGCCTTGCTCCGCTGCCGCGATGTCCGCGAGCAGCAGCCACAGCCGCCGCTGGTTCACGCCGCTGTCGCGCGCGAGCATGGCCTGGTGCCGCGCCTCGCCGGTCAACCCGGCCGCCAGGGCGGTGCGTGCCAGCAACAGCCGGCTCTCGACATGATCGGGATTGGCCTCGGCCAGGCGCTGCGCCGCCCGGGCGCGCGCCAGCGGATCGGTCACCGGCGCCAGGGCAAACGTGGCGAGATCCGGCTGCGGCGCCAGCGTCCAGGTATGGCGGATCACGGCCTGGGCGCGCGCTTCGCGGCCCTCGGCGCGCAGTCGCCTTGCATAGGCGAGCGCGGCCGGCGCCAGGCTGGCGTCGGCCTTCCAAGCCTCCCGCGCCAGTCTCGTTGCCCGTACCGGATCCTGCTCCGCCGCCGCTGCCGCCGCGGCCAGCGCTGCCCGGGTGGTCGGGGTCTCGGCCAGGTCCAGCGCCTCCGCCCAATTCCCGGCCCGCATCGCCAGCCGAGCCCGCTGCTGGCGCAGCCACCCGGCGCCGGGATGGGTCGCTTCGGCCTGCCGCGCCAGGGCGGCGGCCTCGGTCCAGTCCTCCCGGGTGAGTGCCTGCCGCAGCAGGCCGCGATAGCCCAGGAACGCGGCGTCCGATCGCTCGGTCAGGCGGCGGAAGGCCGCTTCGGCTTCGTCGTCGCGCCCGGCCAGGCGGCCGGCCTCGGCCGCAAGCAACAGGGTTTGCGGCGTATCGCCCAGCCATTGCCTGGCGCGGCTGGCTTCCCGCCGTGCACCTCCCTTGTCACCGGCGGCGAGCGCCACCAGCGCGCGGGCAACCGCCTGGTCGCCCCGCCGCCGGTCGCGTGCCGCGTCCCAGCGTGCGGCGATGTACGGCAGCCGCAGCAGCCCGCCCAGGCCGCGGAACAGAGCGTACAGCACGACAAAAGCGGCCAGCAGACCCAGGGCGGCGACCGGGGTCGCCATCTCCACCGTGGTGGCGCCGAACTGCGCCGTGACGCGGCCTGGCAGGCCGGCCAGGTACCACGCGACCGCGAGCGTCACGGCACAACCCGCCAGAACGAAGAGGACGCGCCGCATCAGCCGTGGGCGGCCATGCCGGCGAGGGCCGCCCGGGCGGCCAGCAGCGCGCGGGCGTCGGCGAGCCACCCCGCCATCGCGGCGGCTGGCGGACCGGACAGGAGAGATACCTCCGCCACCGCGCCGGCGAGGTCGCCGGCATCGACCGCCGTGCGGGCATGGGCCAGCACGCCGGCAACCGGATTGCCGAGCAATACATGATCGCCCTGGCGCACGGTGATGAGGTCCTCGGCGCGGGTCAGCATGCCCGCCAGGAACGGCTTGTCGCCGGCCTCCGGCCCGCCGGCGGCCAGCGCGGCCTGCGCATCGTGGGCGAAGGCGAGGCGGAGCGAGGCATCCGTAGGCGGATTGGCCGTGGCGAAACGGGTGACAGCCGGGGGCGCGTTGGGCAAATCACCCAGCGGCTGACCGGCCGCCAGCGCCATCTGCGCGGCCTCGA
>Ga0335072_10002199_pt1 | contig 30667 bp, 24 predicted proteins | sample Lox_Sample_21_FD_206725 | JGI IMG/M metagenome (GOLD analysis project Ga0335072, IMG submission 206725) | Soil microbial communities from Loxahatchee National Wildlife Refuge, Florida, United States - Lox_Sample_2.1 | ecosystem: Environmental > Terrestrial > Soil > Wetlands | place: USA...
AACAGTCAAAGACAACAATGGACTACTTGTCGAAGTCGTTACTCCGTAGAAGCCTAAGTTTCAAAGACAGATTATTAGAAGGATTTGGAAATGTTGAATCATTTCTGCTAATCGGTGCTAAGGGCAATGGATGCTGCATATGTCGACGTCGCGAGCGGAGGCACGTCACTGTAAAGTGTCGAGATCTCGACATTTTGAATTTGATGGAATCGCGGAACTCTTCCATGACAACACTTGGTAGATGGTGTCCTATGTACAATATCAATGTCTTTCATTTACAGCCGTGTTGCCTTGACGGAACATATAGCTTGAAAAGCTTCCCAAAACAGTCGGCCGTTCATCCGGACACCTCAACTGTTTTCTGTGTGCTCACGATCAGCCTCCGCCTCATTTGATATCGCATCTTTTGGTATTCAGCACTTCTGGTTTTATCAATCGCTGGCCCGGCAACCCCATTATTCGCCCAAAGCTTCCGCCTTAATCTCTGCATCAAATACTGAAGCTCTTCATGCTTCGAAGGGTTGCTTCTGGCCAATGCGTCGAAACGATTTTGTCGGATCTTGTGAAAGGACATATTCGCCAACAAGACGAACTTGCTCGTGAGCACATATTCTTCGCCGGCGTCCAGAACGGCCCAGAATATAGTCAGGCAGTGCGAAAGTGACTTGGTCTCGTAGGCAAATCTCAACCACATCTCCATGATCGATAGATCGAACATGACGCCGGTGGGGCTTCGGACATAAGGACTATCGAGTATGGCTTTGAGGATCTGCATTGCGTCGACTCGCCGATCATGCTTTCTTAATTTCTGGCACGTGTATTTAAGGATTGCGTGACTTATCGCAAGACCACCCTTTTGTCGTGTTGAATAATACTGACTCAGCAATCTCTCTACCTCAGTACGACTGGGTAGAAAGTCGCGCATCAGCTCTGGGGGTAGGTAGGATTGCAACGATGCAGCATTGGCCGGCCCGCTCATTTTCTGGCTTCGAGATTGCGACGATTGATGAATAGTTACCGACGATGGGTCAGTGAACTTCCCCTTGGTGCCAAAAAACTTGTCCAAACGAGCCACTGATTCCACCTGCGAGAGCAGTTCACGAGCCTCCTGGGACTCTGTTGACTGACTTTCAGCTTCAGTTGACGTACCTGGCGCAAATGATTGAGCACGTTCGAGAAAGTGATTAAGCGCCCACGGACTACCCGCAGACAAATGATCCCTTCCCTTGTTGCCTGCTTCTGCGGCCTCTGCAGCATGAAGCTTGGTGGCAAGATCACGAGCTAGAGCTAGGCGCACCATCTCTCTCAAAGATGCTTGGACTTTGCTAGGGTCTTTGCGATAGCACAAGGCTTGGCAAGCTTCCTCCACTTCCAGACAAGAAGCATTGATGTCCTCCCAGACATTGCCGAGGTGCCAGGAAAAGCGGCTTGTTTCTGTATCGACCTGTGGAAAAAGGATCCGCACTGTTTCAACCCATTCCCTAACGAGGTCAAAACGATTATGAGTCAGGAAGGCTTGAATAGCCGTTGCCGAGATCGCACTCGTTGGCACCAATCCCCAATATCCAAGTGCGTGAACGAGAAAGTCGTGTGTCTGAGCAATGGATCTTCTGCTTGCGTATTCGGCCAAGATTTCGTTGAACATCGAGGAATACCCTAGCGGTTCCCGCCTAGACAGGTCGTGGACATTGTGCATGGCCTCAACTTCTTTTGCGACACGATCCCAATCCCCAGCTCTCGCATGACCGCATACGAGGACTGACCGTGTCGAGAAGGATGGCTCAACTTGGTGATAGTATACCATCTCATCAAAAAGGGCTTGAGCCTGTTCTATCTGTCCGCTAGAGCATAGGCGTCGGATAGTGCCAAAGAACAAGGTCTCTGCAAGCTCGATGTTCTGCATTTTAGCAATTCGAATGATTTTCCGCAGTTCGACAACGGCCTTTTTAACGTCGTTTCCTTCGTCCCATAGATCCTTGAGGTACTTGTCCGCATTAGCAAACAGGTTTCTTGATCTCTGTGTGGCAGTGTAAGCCCTCCCCTGCGCAGCATACTCCACCTCTAATTCTGTTTCCCTGCCAAGAAGTGGAAATAGGAGCTCAGCAGCCCGTTGAGATGTCGGAGCAATTTCAAGGACATGTCGTGCGAGAAGTCTAGCGGAGTCAAAATCGAGGCACGGGGGCAATGCTGGCCAAAACTTTTTGTGGAAGTGTTTGTGCAAACAATTTACCAGATCCCAGTTCAACGTGGGACCTTGAGTTGCGTAGTATGTCATGGCCTTTAGCCACAGCTGCCTTGCAGCCAGCTTTCCATCAGCTTCTATGGCTGCGCGAATGAATCTGTCCCATACATTATAACCTTCTGTCCTCGATTTGATGACGCATTCTTCGAAAGCTTCGTCAGGTCCAAGCAATGCGCCGCTCAATTGTGAAGGGTCCTCTTGAACAATAGACTTTCGGGCATGGGATGTTGAAGATTGGTTAGACAGATCGCTGACCACATTCGCTTCGCTAGGCTGCTTTTGATCGACGTTAACCTGCAAGTTCTTACGCTGAAATTTTCCCTTACAGGAATCTTCAAGGACGTTAGCATCAGCTGAGACGGATACTGGCCAAGGCTTGACACTGAGATCCAGTGCTATCGGACTCGTGCTTTGCTTGCTTGCTGGAACATCCCGTTTATCAGATCGCAACGCTTTGTCCGTTTCCGCAGCCGTAGCTCGCTCTTTTGATGAAAATAGCGAATGACGCGAGTGTCTGCGGGGCCAGTGAAACGTGCGGTCTCCCGGCGATCGGCGCTCTAATAACACAGGAGCATATTGCTCATCCGAGGACACCACTCGATTCATTTCTGAAGTAGAAAGTGGAATGTAGTCACCATTTGCAGGTGGAAGAAGACTCTGCCACTCTGCTGAAGGTTCCCGCCCATCTTTTTGTCGATGGGATGGAGTTCCCGCTTGGAGGCTCTTTGATATTGTGTCCTCCATGCAGGCTGAGGTCGAAAGGTTGCGCCGCAGGGGTCGAAGGTGCAAATTATCTCCAGGAAACGTTGGGCCTGGGCGTTTTGAGTTACTGCCGCCACCTAGAGCCGATCCGGCTTGACTCTCATAATCGTAGGTCGGGCCTGAACTCCTTCTTGACATCCCATCACCACTCAGCCAGAGTGCGACATGCTCATTGAGACGTGCGTGAGCCTCGCTGTTGAATTTACTAGGCCGACCATAAACTGTATGACTATGCAACTTGTGCTGTTGCTGCGTGGCTGCCACTATTTTCTCGGCAGCAGAGGAGTTGCTCTTCGGACCACGATTTCTGCGATTGGAGACATCTACCCCTTCTCGCTGAGTGAGAGTGTCCTTGTCGGGTTGACCATAAATGCCGTAATCGTGCGGCTTATGTTGCTGCTGTGTGGACGCAAGTATCTTCTCAATAGCGCTATGATATTCGCCTGAATCACGACCGAAATGTCTCTCTTGGCGTGGTGTATCCGGCAGATCGTTTGTCAATTTACCACTTTTGCGAATTCTCGCACCTTCTCCGTCTCGCGTCGCAGGATAACTTTCGGCCAATATCTTGCCTGATTGGGGAGCATCCGTGTGCTGTAGCTCTTTCAGGGCCTTTGCATGACCGCGCGCCTCTCTGAGTTCATGATATGTCGCAGTTTTCCTACTTCTCTCTTGGACGATTCGACGCTGAACAAGAGTGGGGTGTTCGTGAGGCAGACGGTTGGACGAGATCGGGGGTGGTAATGATATAGCGGGGATTCTAGTCAATCCCTGGATAGGTGTAACCGACTCCTTCCGAGAAAGGGAGACTTTTTCAGCCAGTTCTCTGTCACTTTCTTTGTCCCCAGCCAAAGGGTGATGCGATCCAACAGGCCCAATCTCTGCGGAAGTCCGCTCTTTAAAGCTCGTCGTTCCGAGTGCTGAGTATTGTCTCCCTATATTTCGTTTCTGGAATCTTGTAGCCTCCAAGCCAAAGTCTTCCCCCCTCTCCGCCGCTTCGAACATGCATGCCACGTGTGCAGTTCCATTGCTGTTGGACACTGATCTGATCGTCCTCTTCGTTTCAATCAATCGCTCTGCGAGATGAATTCGCTTTTGAGTGTCATAACTGACGCCGGCAACCGTAAACAAGCTGCCTACAGCTCCAATGATGGTGGAACCTCCGTAGGCCAGTCGACGTAAGGCTCGTAAAGCGTTGCGGGACGGCACAATTGGAGGGTTTGAAGACATGTGGATGGGGTTGAGCGCGGTGACATCTCAGGTCTTACAAGGTCTCAGAACTGGGAAGACATAAATAGCATGTAACAGACTCTCACTCTGGTTAGAGCATGCCCTTATTTGTAAGTGAGAGGAGTACGATTTACGACGCTGAAGAAACTGTTTGATGTGGAGAATGAAGGCTTATTTGTGAGCACAAAATGCCTTTCTGGGTTGCCGTAATCGCGCAAACCCAGTTAGCACTAACGTCCTACACTACCTGACGAGAAATTAAAACGCGCCCGCGTTGGACCTACCTGTGAGTTATCTACCAGATAAATCACTTGTATCCGTGGGAAGGCGGCAGAAAACGGCGGCCTTTGACACTGTTTTCAGCGTCGTTCCCATATCCCGTTCAGGGCGTCTCTCCCGCCGCCCTTGACGCTCTCGCGGCGGCACCGGTGCGATAAGTCCCAAGTCTGCAGTGAAATTCCGTCGCCTCATCAAGGAGAACTTTTCCAACCACAGATTACCAAATGCCAACTATGTCCTACGGACCTGCGCTTTGTTTTATGTATGCTTGGATATGCCTTAGTTCACGCCTACTCACACTTACCACCTAGGATGTCTGTGACCTAGCCTAGCTACGCCTATCGCCTAGGTGCACGCTTGGCTACGCCTACTATCTAGGTACACGCCTGGCATCTAGGCGTACAGCTAGCATCTTAGGGGTACGCCTAGCACCTAGTTGTACGCCTCCCATCTAGGTGTACGCCTCACATCTAGGTATACGCCTGCCATCTAGGCGTACGTCTGTCTATGGCTGCCATCTAGGTGTGCGCGTACCCACCTAGGTGTACTGTACGTCTGTCTACGTCTGCCACCTAGGCGCACGTCTGGCATTTAGGTACACGCTTGCCTGCGCCTGAGATCTAGGTATATATCTGGCACCTGGATGTATATCTAATACCAAGATGCCAGGTGTAGTGTCATGGGGCGGGGGTGTGAGCTAGGCATAATACGGCACTCCTGCTTATCATTTATACTGGCCGGCGACAATGAGCTGGGTCACGGAGAGCAACGAGGGATCGGAAAACAGGCGGGGAGAGACTGCCGGTTTTTCCTAGATTCTAACCCACATGTTTTCCAGTCGTACGGTCGAGCCCCATAGCCTATTCCTCGTCTCCCTAGTGTACAGCATCCTCTGCCTGGCCGCTTACCTACGGGCAGACTCTCGACGCTCGCCTGGTACATGCTCACTCATCCCCCCCCCCATCGACGGTTAGGTAGACGCGCACCTAGATATCAGGCATTGGCAGACGTGCACCAAGATATTAGGCGTTGGCAGGCGTGTATCTAGATGTCAGTCGTGAATAGGCAGATATCCAGATGGCAGGCGTACGCCTAGGTGCCAGCGTACACCTGTATCACGGAACTCACCGGTTTCTGTGACACTTATGCACAGACCACGACCCTCCTATTTCTTCGACCTGAGATTCTAATCCTTGTTCTCTTCTTCACCTGAACATCTTGATCAATCACGAGGATATGTGGCACGGCATGGTCAATAGCTAGCAATCAAGTCAATCCGCAACTGTCTCGCCCACCTCGACCGAGTCCCACAGGCCATCCCCCGCCTCCCTAGCGTACAGTATCCTCTTGCCCGGCCGCCTACCCATGACATAGGTTCTCGACTTGCGCCCTGGCCACGCTCACACTCCTCCCCTCAACACTACGCGGGGCTTAGACTCTATGAGTCAGGGTTTGACAAAGTACCCTAACCCTACCCTGCCCGACCCTATAGGGTCAGCCTTTTTTTTAGGACCCAGCCCTGCCCGACCCTTTCCACAGCCTAGTAAATACTCCCCCCTTTAAAGGATTCTTACTTTCCGGGACGTTTTGCAGGGGATTGATTTTACTATTCCCCTCCCCCCGCGGATTTTCAGCCGTGGGTCAAATTCTGGATCCGATTTAGAAGGTGTATAAAGGGCGTATTTGTCAGAGGATGTGAGCTGTACACAGAGCAATCTCCTGACTAGGGCAGGAAACTGAATGCTGAAGAGCCTTTCAATGGATGAAATATCAGCAGATATACCAGGCCTTGGCAGCCTTGGCAGCCTTGGCACGCTGTGACAGCCATCCGAGGTATCCGGCGGGTCCCTCCGAGCACCAACAACAGCCGAACAACGTCTGCACTAGCTCACAAATAAGGAACCAAAACAAGAACCAGGAACTGCATTGCAGGCGCCCCAAATTATAGCCTCCAGCTGCGAAAGCAGAACCTTTGCAACGTCGTACCCTGCCAGTAGTGCTGTTGAACATAGCTCTTCACCCGACCCCAAAACATGCCCAATAAGATTCAGATCTAGCGAGTATGGTGGCCGTGGAACTATCGAATCCCACGGCGCTGCTCAACCGACTGAAGGACATGCTCGAGAGTCGTGCAACCGGTCAGCCTTGCGACACAGTGCATTATCGAAACCCAAGAATGTACTCCCCCCTTCTCCCCCTTGGTAAATGTTAGCGTAACCAGGCGGCCGGCCGTTTTGCCTCCAACTCTCCCCTGTAAAGTACCCACTGGATTACATTTATGTAGGGGGGATAGTATATAGTTCTCTATATTCTCCCATCTCGGTGTGAGACTCAAATCAAGTTAACATCTCGATTTTCGAACATTCCGCATATCCCAAATTCACGATGGCAACATCTACCCTACTGACTCACTCCCATTTCCTCTTGGCGCTTCTGCCACTTGTTAAATTCACATCCGCCGCGAGCCTTAACCCAAGGACATTTACCGGCGGTTACTCTTTGCTAGCACCATGCTGCCCGGCAGGCACCTTTGAGTGTTCGTGGCCCTTTGTTCAATCATGTTGTCCAACAGGATCTGTTTGCACCGCCTTTGGTGACGCTTGTTGTCCAGACTGTAGGTAGCCCAGTGCTAGTCCTATCCGAATATCTACGGTACGAGACTAATCTCCCCAATACTAGCACGAGATTGCACTGAAACTATTGATGCTGCACAGAAGTGTGCAGACCCGTCATGGTCTCTATTCTCTTTTGCATTCCCTTCCGAAGGAATTTGCTGTTTGCCTGGCTGGACCGGGGTACAGTCGACAACACCTGGCGTAAGTACGTGCCAGCCACCCGCAGACGATAATTCCAATATTTGTTCTTCATCTTCTCAAGCTGCAACCACACCAGCTTCCACTGAAGCCATAAATGAGTCCCCGGCAGCCACAGTCACCCCTTCTTTTGAGATCTCGGCAACCAATCCACCACCACAATCCTATCCCTCAAGTGCAGCCACGGTCGCCCCTTCTTTTGAGAGCTCGGCAACCAATCCACCACAACAATCCGATCCACCACGACAATCTGATCCACCACAACAATCCGATCCCCCAAGTACAGCCTTGGTTGTCACACTGCAGTCCACCTCCGAATCGAATGGAGCAACCGTCGGTTTTGCAACCGACTCTCCAACACCCTCTACATCAGACATATCTCAAAAGTCGACCTCACCATCACAGAGGACCTCCGGGACAATCGCTGGAGCTACTGTGGGCGCAGTTGGGGGAGTTGCATTTCTCGCTGCTGGAATGATTTTCTGTTGCAGGATTTGGCGACGTAAAGCTGGCCGGGACGTTACCATGTAAGTCACTCAACTCTCCTGGCTGATCGTAGATCTAAAACTTGATTCTATAGGAATAAATTCAACATTGGAGGTCAAGAGATTGGCGGAGACCTAAATAACGGCGATGCTGCAATGGGTCTACCTAGTTTGTCTCCACATGACTCTGCTCCGGAAATTGCTAATAGGTTTACTAGGAGGGAGAATGCAAGCATATCAGGACGATTATCTCAGACGTGGTACAAAATCGACTCCCTCTTCATGCCGTTCCGATATTCATAGCTCAAATGGCAACATGCTTGACAATGGTGGGACTGAACCAAGTGCCAACCCAGGAGACAGTCGTTCGAACACCAACAATAATACTACTGGGAATATCGCTAATGGGATTGGAATAATTGCGAACCCAGGAGCTACGCGGATGGGTGGCTTCAATTTCGGTGTAAGATAGAGCTTCTCGCTTGGGTTGCTCCATGTCCGGTGTTGGAAGTTAGAGGAGTTAGAGGAGTTAGAGAGCTAGAGGGTTGATAACGACCAGGCGCGCATCAGAGAATGAGAGAGTGATAGGCAAGGCCAATGAATTTTATGTCATCCAATCAAAATTGCATGTTACCAAAGGTTGTAGGCCCATGGTTTGACACCACACCAATACCCCGTGTGACACTGCCAACAAAGTTCGATTGGCCTGAGAAGGATGGAGATGTTTTCGTATCTAGAACGTCAAAAGCTGCGAATAAAGCGATGTCTCAGAGAAGCGCTTACCTTGGTGATATCTAGGTATGATGCTGAGGAGCTCCTTGGCGCAAGCGGATGCTGTTGCAGCCGCATATGGTTGCCATTCATTATTCTTGTGCGAATCGGCGTAGTCGCAAATTCCTCGAACAACCAGGCATGGGAAATCATTCATCAGTCCGGCAGCCTCCATCTCAAAGCACAGTATGCCGCCAAGTTCTTTACTCAACCGATCTCGTGTCTCAGCATCCTTCATGACCTGATTTCCAGAAGCAATAGTTCCAAAGTGAAGGGTAGCATTGGATTCACCGCGAGGCATCCTCTCTATCACTTCTTCTTTATCGCAATCCACACAAGTAGCACCACTACCGTGTTTGTATGTATTCTTGAATAGTATATCGTGCTCTGTACCGGGACACGCAAAATGAGGCAACTGAGAAACAATCTTGCTGAGGTATTCCGGGAACTTAGTCTTTCCTCGAACATGATTTGTTTGCAGCACACGAACGGCGTTAAGAAGGAATGTAGGCGGAGCATCTAAGTTTCCCATCCTCCTCAATTGCCCATCTGCCTCCGTTTTTCCAAAGTCGTATTGCACTACTCCACCATGATTTCCAACAGGCTGGCTGACAACGACATCCCCAAGCCGAATATCAGCCGCGCTTGGTACACCACCCCCAATCCCCACCATCAAACCAAATCGCATCGAACGGAAAGTTGACCTCATCTGAGCTGCAACCGTAGCGGCGGCGTTGGTGCCTATTCGGGGAAGGCAGGTAGCGACCACGTTATGCCCTCCGACTCGGCCGAACGAATACGAATTAGTGTCTGACGGGTCTTGCCTTAAGTTGGGGCATTCATCAATTTCTTCGTCCATCATTTGGATCGCCGCAGCCAACTCGATCGCCAGGGCACATATCAATCCGACCGTATATTCGTCAGGGCCGGGTAGCTGGGCAGGCATGGTAAGAGCGAAGATAGTGGCGACGATTAATAGGAGGTAATGAAACCCTATTATGGGTTTTGGACTGTATTTCGCATCGGTCTGAGTCAAAGAATGGTGATTCAAAGCTGGTAGTATGTGATTTTGGAACTGGTGCGACAACAAACCCACATGTTGAAAGATGTGCACTACATGGAGGATCGATTCAAAGCCTCATCACACTAAAAATGCGAACCAACGCTAGAGGTGCCTCTATAAAGCTGGGGTACAGGTGGGAGTTTCAGGGCATGAAGCCTACAAGCTTCACGATAAGCCGACTTTCTTAGGCTCTCTAGGCACTACCTTGCTCTGCCTTGGTAATGTTGGCGTGTTACAAGTGTGGTATGAAATTTGGACTGATTCTTTGTACCATCACGTCCAAATCAAAGTGCAAGCCCCGAAATTCATAAAATCCGAAATAACACCCATGTCTTCCGGCGATGCACTAGCAAGGCTGAACTGGAGGCAAATCATAAGGCTGACAGGCTCGGACGCAACTTTTGTTTCACCTTCTTCAGCTGCACCACCAGCCGGTGCAATGGAGAAGCTAGGAGGCATATCATAGGCTGACTGGCTCGGATGGAACTTTTGTCTCATCCTCTTCTTCAGCCGCACTGCTAGCCAGCGGAACCATTCGGGGGCACCATGACACACCGCTGCACGCTCCACGAGTTACACACGTCTGTGAGATGCACGCCTGTAAGAAATACACGCCTATGAGATGCAGGTCTGTAAGAGATACACGTCTGTGAGATGGACGCCTGTGAGATGGACGCCTGTAAGATGTACGCTTATGGGGTATATACCTATGAGGTGTATACCCGTAATTCTGATTTGTCCCTAACTGCCCCTATGTCTTGCTATACCGGTCAGCATACAACTGTGTTGAGTGACATGCGGTGGTGTGTTATAATGCCCCCGGTCAGTCGGTGCAATGGAGAAGCCAGGGGGGGCAATTCACCCGGGCCAATAACACTTGAACTGCAGGAGATCATTGATACTAGCGAGGGAGCTAACAGCAGATCGTCAAGTGGTCTGTTCATGCCGAGCCAGGGGCGTACTCAGGATGTTTAGGCTCTTCCTCAGGGATGCTCACCCTAGGCTCAGATTAAGGCGGCAGCTGCCCACGTCCAGAGACTAAAACGAAACCAGCAAAAGAAAAAATTAACCTTGAGCCTCTAGGGGTGCCGGTGGAAAGGCTTTCGGCACCCATTCCGCCAGAGCCCAACCCTGCGCGCTGGGCCGCCTTAGACCTTTTTCAGGCTTCTCACGCCTTCTCACGCCAAGTGTCCAAGGCTTTTGAGCCTCTACTTTAGCACTGTAGCTTACGTTCTCGAAAATCCATTCTCGCTCCCCTTACCCCTCTCTTCGGAGAATCCTACTCTGGCTCCTCTAGCTCTGTTCCCAAAATGGACTTCTCTCGATCTACTGTGGTGGTGTGGAGCGGACAAGTGATCTCAGTTACCGAGGTCAACTTAGCGAGGGTACCGAGGGCCCTCAAGGGCAAGGTCAAGAGGGGGGTAGTAGCCTCGAGGGGGCGGGTAAGGGGCGGTTGTGGCGTAAAGGCAGCCCTGAGGGTGTAGGTTGAGGCGCGCAGCGCGTCAATAAGCTTTTATCCCATCATCTTGCCTGTAAATGTGTTGGTAAACCTCTGAGAGAAACCAGCTTAAGGAGGACATTATCGAAGCTTGCGAATGACTGAAGACGTGATGGAGAAACAGCCTGATCGAGCAGTAGTTTGGGCGTTTCAAGAAGCAGAAATAGTGGGGGGGAGCGAGATTGATAGCTTCAACAGCAGGGTTAACGGTAAGGTTAACATACTTCAACAGCAGGGCCGAAATTGGTATATTACGCGGTCAAACACATTCATCTTCTACTACACCGCACTTCTGGTTGCAACTTTCTATTGCGGAAATGATCCTTGACCTTGAGGCCAACGAGGTCGAGGTCAAGGTGTTGACAAGCCTCGCCTCGGTAACTGAGAGCACTGACATAAGCCATCCCCTTGCGCATTTTCGAGGGCTGCGGCATCCTCAGGACAGCAAGAACGATGAAGGTCCCATTGTGGAGAAGCTTAATCCATTTAGAGCATCAGTTCGAAAAGTTGCTCTGAAGCCCAGTTATGAAACCGCTCCAAGGTGAGTAGGGCTGTTCGGTGCTCACTGTGAATTGCTAACACTTTTATGCAGATACGCAGCCGTATGAGAGGCTTCTCGAGGATTGCATTGCAAATAATGTTGACCATTGACCTTCCAAAACTAGTGGAGCAACATCCTGTCTCACCACCTCTCCAGCCACTCGCTGTCCTTGCGGCGCGCAAAGGAAATGCTGAAATTCTACAATTTTGCCTTGAGAAGAGTGCTGTCTTCGATTGGAACCTTGAAAGGTCCACACACTTTGGTGCCAATAGTCCGGCTATGAACAACATTCTTTCGCAGAGAAACAGAAACTTTCAGGTGGGACAAGTGCGAAAAGTGATTCGAAATGGAATAGTCTACGTAGGGGTTACCGAAAATTGCGCCTTTGGTATGATGGAAGAAAGGATTCATTCAGCGTAGTGATCACTCGAACGGTGGATCTTTGCTTTCGAAAGGCATTCCGAGCTAAGGGAAAGGGCAGCCTCATGGAGGAGGAATATATTGACCACCTTATTGCCTACTTTGGAGGTGTGTAACACCCTCAAGACAACCACAAGCGCAGGGTAGTAAGTAAGGATCTCAGTCACCCAGAGAGAGAGAGAGAGAGACTAGTTTGTCTTGATAGTGGCAGGCTCGAGCAGAAGCGCTCACTCAAGTTCTCCTGCAGTTGTTTTCTCGCCCAGCATGCTATGTCTGACAGCCTGACGAGGCGTTCTCCACCCGCAAAATCTCCAGGAACTGCGGTTCCGACGTTCCAGATCGCTGTCAGAGGCAGCAATCGCTCGCCGGATGCGTGAAGCAGCCGGATACTGCCCAGCGCGCCATCGTATAAAGGCCAGACATGACCATCACGAGGGCGAGGCATTTCCTCCATTTGCCCAGTGGCGCTCTCAGGTGGACAAGGTCCCACGGCGAAGTCTGTTGGCATCCACAACGGCTGATCAGAAGCGAACAAGCGTCCTTTTTCTCGACTCCAAACGACCTGCGGCCGACGTGGCTCTGATGGCATGGTAATGGCGACCACGTTAGTGGATTAAAATGCACCTATGAATTACGCCGTCCGGTTTAGCGGCCCGGTGACTGCCCTAAAGGCAAGGGCAAGGGCAAGGGCAAAGCCAAAGATCGACTGTCCTCTGAGGCCGCTCAACTCCTCAGTCCAGTCACGGATCAGTAACTCCTACTCCTAACAAACTTCTGCCAACAGGTGATACTCCTATAGACTAGCTGGAGTAGAACTGTCTTCTACAAATAGACCGGACACTACGGTTTCCAATTAGACAGGTACACAAACTTCTCATTTACACCCCTATCGATAAACTGCTGATAATCACCGGGCGGAAGTTCTCCAAGTAAGGCCAACATGAGCCTTAACCATCTCCCTCTCGAACTCTTAGGGCTAATTCTGGCGAATATATTCCCTGACGAATGGAGTCATTATAATCGTGGGTTTAAAGCTCTCGATCTGAGAATTGTTTGTCGTAAGTATTCGAAGCGCGTCTTTTGAAAGTTTCAGCTGAATAGTGGCTCTTCAGGTAATTTCAATCAGGAGATTCTAGCCTTGTTATCGAAACGGGATAAGATGGGCCGGAAATTACTACATTGGGCAGCGTTTTGTGGACACAAGAGATTAGTACAGCGGCTGCTAGAGAAAGGGGCGGATGTCGCCTGGGAGAGCAGATCCGGACAAACAGCGCTGTCTTGGGCAGCTATGAAAGGGCATGAGACGGTGGTAAAGCTACTGCTCGAGAAGGGGGCCGACGTGGAGTGCAGATCTAACGGTGGTGAGATGCCGCTCTGGTGGGCTGTAGAGAAGGGACATGAGGCGGTTGTAAAGCTGCTGCTCGAGAAAGGGGCCAACGTGGAGTCCAAGGGAGGATATTATGGCCACACGCCGCTATCGCGAGCCGCGTGGGCCGCGTGGGACTGGCACAAGGGGGTTGTGAAGCTGCTGCTCGAGAAGGGGGCTAACGTGGAGTCCAAATCTCGCGACGGCCGGACGCCGCTGTCATGGGCAGCCGAGTCCGGGCACGAGGCGGCGGTGAAGCTGCTGCTCGAGAAGGGGGCTAACGTGGAGTCCAAATCTCGCGACGGCCGGACGCCACTGTCATGGGCAGCCGAGTCCGGGCACGAGGCGGCGGTGAAGCTGCTGCTCGAGAAGGGAGCTAACGTGGAGTCCAAATCTCGCGACGGCCGGACGCCGCTGTCATGGGCAGCCGAGTCCGGGCACGAGGCGGCGGTGAAGCTGCTGCTCGAGAAAGGGGCCGACGTGGAATCCAAGGATGGCGTTGGCCAGACGCCGCTATTGTGGGCTAGGGACGAGGCGATCGTGAAGTTGCTGCTCGAGAAGGGAACCGACATGAAGTCCAAAGATGGCGTTAGCTAGACGTTAGCCAGACGCCGCCATCGCGGACCGCAAGGAGCGGGTACGGGCACGAGGCGGTTGTGAAGCTGCTGCTCGAGAAGGGCGCCGAGAAACTTCTACATTGGAAAAGACTGAGAAGGCGCTGCTAATCATCTTATCCTCTTTTAGGACATTTACATTCTTCATATTGTGGTGGAAAGGACGCTGAAAACAGCCCCAGGAGGCGCCGTTTTCAGCCGCCAATTCACAGATACCTCCATACATTCTGTTATTTCGAGCCTGCTTCAACGAACTACAGCACCATCCTTGAGTGGGGAACGGGCCAATCATGCGGCCTTTTTCTCCATTAGCCCTGTCGCGGTGCAATATGCGCTGGAGCCAAACCCCTCACCCCGCAAAACCAGCCGTAGTGGAGACAAGGGAGATGGGATGGATTCGTTCACAAGGGTCAAAGGAAGATAGTAGCGATGTTGTATCTAAGGTCGTCTCGTGAACCAGTGGCCGGGGCATGGAAGCCAGGCAGTTCGTCGGAGTCATTTTCGAGTGCAGACCTACGGCCAGGGCGGTCGACAAGACAGTGCTGCTGAAGGGTGGAGCGAATAAGAGCTGGCAATCGCGACGAGGCATTTTTCTGACTGGCCACGTCGGATCCTTCTGTGGAGACTAGGGGGCCAGCGGGGAAAAGGTGGAGCCCGCCGAGGCCTGAGTCAAGGTGGCCGTGCAAGAGAGGGAAGGAAGAAAAGGGTATTCACAGAGCTGTTGAAAAAGCGGGGGTGGACGAGCGCACCATTATACTTGAGCAGAGCTGCACACTAGCAGATGGGCGGATGCGGCGGGCGGTGAGGGTGGCCACGGGCCGGCTAAACCAGATCCCGTAATTCACAGGTTACCTCTTATTTGTGTAGTTGCTGGAGAGTGAGGAGGCTTTGATCTTCACAAGCGGATTCTCTTGGCGACTTCGAGGTCCTCCCTCGGAGCTTCGGAGGTCAATTCGATTGAAGAAGCCTCGGCAGTCATGAAGGATAGATTGATCAAGACTCTCTACAGCTACATGCGAATTATCACTTGCCTACCATGCCCTTATTGTGAGGGACCCGTGACTTCAGTCGGTCGCGTGACGAGACGAAGCGGTTGTGTGGGAAGGGGCCTAAAATAGCGGGAAGAAGGGAGTCCATTTGGGACTATCGTACGAGGCCCACCCCGGATTCATCTGGTCATCAGAAGCCAGCTCGTGGGAATAATTGAAACTACGTAAGATTTGAAGGCGTCAGAAGACAGGTGATTCAAGCCACATGGCGCACAGAAGGCAGCTAATGTCATAAAATCACCTGGGGTTAACTGATAGGCAGCACAAGAAGAACTTTACCGAGCGTAGGCAGATTGAATTCTTAGACTTTCATTTCTCTCCTGACAGCTTGGTAATCATGTCTGTTTCGAAGGGTCCTTGGGTCCTCGGTTCCTTTTGTACGATCTTGTGATCCACATCGGAACATGGGTGGACCTATGACGAAGATTGCAAAATAACCAGAATTGTAGATATCTTTTCCAGCGGATCCTTCTTCCCACGGCCGCGACGTCCCTCATGCCTGGCCAAACCCTTGGCATGATTCTACCACCATTTTGGCGGACGCGGAATAAGCAAACGTCCCTCATGCGGAAACGTTTTACGCCGGCTGGTCTGACACCGAGTCAGTCTTTCGGTGACGTTCAAATTCGCCACACTGACAGAATGTGAATTTCACTAGTAAGTAAAGATCTTGAAACTCCCTAAACATTTCAACAGTGTTAGGATGACTTGTACGTTCAGCAACCCACCTGCCGATTCTGCGCGAATTGACCGATCCATTTTCTGCCTTTTTGTCTTTCAGGGCATGACCGAATTCGGCGTAGCGCACACACATTTTGTCCATTCGAAATATTGCAGAGCCTTTGAACATATTTTACGTGTCACCCCGCACGCTGAAAGCCGAAGGGCTGAAGGGTTCTGCGGAACAATCTGCACCTGGTCCTACTTCGCCCCTGGCGGCCACGGGGGCGGCACTGCTTGTAACTGAACAATGTTGGGCCTCAGAAGTCCTAACTCTCCTTAACAGCAGCAGTCAGATGGAAAGACTGCCAGGAACGCGTGTGGTGGTATCTCACCCCAAAGCAGAAGACCATCAAATGAATGCAACTCGCGTTCCCTGCCAAGTGCAGCAAGAAATGATGGCATTCCTCAACGAGCTTGCACGACTCCGGTCTGTGGTGTAGCTTTCCCGGGGGCGGATGGAGCCGAAGAGCCCTAAATGTCATCCCCCCGCGTTCCGGCGACCAGGCCCGGGCGTTGTCATGGCGAGACTGTCAACTCTATTTCAAGTTCATTGCCCTGGGACAAACTTAATCACAAGAACATGAAATCCAACATGATTGGAATCTCCGTCTATGTATGGGCACCATTTGTGCAGAGTAAAGAGAAACACACACGATAAGATGTGTGGCTGAGTCACTGGCCCCGGGTTGGTCCGATAACGTGGAGTGGTGTCCTTGGATTTATGAGGGGTTTCTTCAGCTTTCGGAGGGGGGGGGCCACTGGAGAGCATTCAACCGGGATTGTGCCGCCCGCGCACATTGGATGAAGAGAATATGGAATATCAAAGAAGATTTGTTTGTGGAGGTCGACCGAGGCCACGAAGACTCTATGCAAGGTTGGAAGAGTTGAGGCTCCTTCTCGCCGAATTGTACCGATGAATTATCCCTGGGCAGAGAGATAGGGCAAATGGAAGGCAAGCTTGAAGTCTGTCCCCACCCATTGCCGCCCAATCCACTGCTCTACAGTGTTAGCGACCATGCATAGCTGCCCAATCTAGGTAACCGTCTTCGGACTTCAAAGTTGTTTCAGGATTCCTTCCCTTTTGTCAACTTCAGGGCCCCGAAACTCGACACCTCTGGTCAGAGGCTTCAACAGGGCGTTCAATTGTGTGTCATGCAGACCTCTTTGAGACGCTAGTTGATCGCAGTCTGCTCCCCGCAGTTCATTCGTGTGTGCGTGTGCGGGCGCTTGATCTCCATCCCTCCCCGTTCGGCTGTGTGAGCTCCTTCCGCTCTCTTACCCCTACCACTCCATTCGCATCACCGTTCAGTTACAGCGTATCATGCCGCGATACGATGACTCTCGCGATCGGGACAGAGCCAATGAGAGGGACAGAAAAAGAGACTGGTCTAGAGATAGAGCCCGCGATCGCGACCGCAACCGCCGCAGCCCAAGTTATGAGCCCGAACGTGGTGATGAAGGCCAGGATGATGCCAGCGTGTTTGCTTGGATTCCCTCTGCAGGTATCGACTACGACGTGATCTATGAGGACCTTCCACTATACCTGGGTGCAGGTTCCACTGTTGAGCGTGCAAATCATCCTCAGGTGAGCTAATATGATTTGACCCTGCCACAGCTGCTGACTTGGGTACAGGATGGTCGGCCTGGATACTATGTCCGAGGTCCCTATACTCTTACAGTTGTGCGCAAACTTCTTGACAACACTACTTGAGAAAGTTATTGCGCAGGCTGACTAGCCTAGTCTATGATAACGGACCTCAAACGAGATACGATAGACTGGCAGGAAGAAAGGGTAAAAACGGGCAATAGAGGTGAGAGAATCTTACTAAGGAAGGTCCAGGGAGCCAGTCTTACCAGTCATAGATTATCGCAAGTCCGAGACCCGCTACCGCCGTCAGCGGCCCACAAGACCACTGCCAAAGCCAAAGACAGTTATGACCAACCCTCCCCAACGAGTAGATTCAATGTCTTTTGCGCCGGGTCGGCATGATCGAGGTGATGATCCACGGGAAAATTATGCCGACGTCTCAGGGGCGCAACCACCTCTGAGTTATGTTCCAGAAAGGGCGTCTAGCCTGAGCCAGATTTCGTCCCAAGGGGGCTTCGAGGAACCAACAAGGTCTTCAGACCTACATTCTCGCCACCAAATAACCGGAACAACAGCCCATAGTCAAGAACGGCAGCCGTCCGCTTATCCTTTCGTCCCAACGACTGACAATACTCAGAACACTGGTGTACCTCGGAATCCTTCTGTTTCCGCGTCTCAACCTGGCAGTCAAACAAACCCCACAAAAGAAGATCTGCGGATGGCCATTGCCCGAAAATTCCAGGATGAAGGCCGTAGTAAAATCAGTGCATTAGAATTTGATCGGGTTGTGAATGAGGCTTGGCAGAAACTACAACAACGGCAAACATCTGGACAAGCAGCACCGCCACCTTATTCGAAGCTTGTGGAGCAACCAAGTACAACAGATAATCGTGGCTTTCACATACCGGCAACGGCTGGCCCCAAACCTGGCGCATCATATCCCCAATACCAGTACCAGAGATAAATGGCGGCAGAAAACCCATCGCAGAGTTGAGATGATTTCACTAGCTACAAATGTGGCGACGACAATCAGCGTAATATCCTACTTGGGCTAATCAGTCCACATCACAGGTCTCGGCGGACATGAGCCATGGCTACATGATGACTCGGCGCCTTTTATGGGATTCCTCAAGGCTGGCACTTGCTATACACTTCGCTCCCACAAACCCTACTGGCCACTGGATCCATATGGCGCCTCGAACCTAACCCGCACTCCTTTTCCAAACAGGAAAGAAAATATGCACATGCTCTCTGATACACCGGAATACAGGTAAAGAATCATCCGAACCTGGGCCGCTTTATCCTCAGTTCACGCCGTTCTTCCGCCGGTACTTCCCATTGTGCTTCTCGGGTCGAAAAGGTTTAGGGTGCACCATGGCGCCGCGCTCGCAGGCTCATCAAGCCAATTTTGTAGTCGTGTGGCTGAGTACTACCAACGCCTCTTGGATCAGAAATGGATTCTGGAAACGGAGCCAAGCCTGCAATATCCGAAAGACTCGCCATAGGGGATCCAGTGGGAGCAATTGTTCACCATCTCAGGACGCTTACCTTGAAGACTGTTGAGGCGTGGGTCATCACACCTGAATTTCCTTTCGTGGCTTTGGTCCTGGTAGTGTCCTTCTTAGAGTCATGTGGCTCCCGCACTGACTTCTGTGGAACGACCATTGGGGATTCTAGAAAAACGTCAGCATATACTAAACTTATTCTAGTCCGTCTTGGTCATACCATTTTGCTTTTGCTTGGCCCTCGCCATTGTTACTGAGGTCTTCTATTCCTTGTGAGTCTCAGAGCGTCCATGGAGGGTGGCGATCCATATAAACATACCATGATCAGGCAATTGGCACACGCGAGACCGTTTTGGCATCTCAACCTTCAGTTGCTTTCCTCCAATCAAATGTGTTAACTTTGGACCAATGCAAGGTACTTTCGTCCTGTTGCGTACCTTTTAAGGTTGCCCTAAAGCTCTTATAGGCATCGGAGCTGCTTCTTGGCTAAGAGTCTTGATTTGTTCTGTGGGAGCTTATCGAGTGTTGCTGACATTATGCACAGTACCTTTCTGCGTATCAACCTCGAAGGTGCGCTTATCGAAAATTCCCTTCGCGGACGCTCTTCCTCCTCGAGAACACCAGCCGCTGAACAGTTACATTGCAGCATGGAGAAAGTTCGAACGCGATTAAGCCTGGATTTCTCCTTTGTTGGCTAGGTGATTCAACTCTCCAGTAGGATAATGGCGCAATATCGCTGACCTTGCATGAAGGATCTCTTGAAGGACGGGGCTCAGGGCGGAAAGTCTCCGGGAGCCCAGGTTTCGTCTCAATGTAAAGGACAAGGCTGCTAGGGCATTCTTGTGAGCGGAGAAAGCTGTCCTATGATATCTCAATCAGCGCAGAGCCCTTCTTCCGGGGATCTCCGATTTCAGTAATCTATGATCATCGATATCAGAAATCTCACGATTTCAGGAGTGAAAGAATAGCGTTAAGCCTAATGTAGTTATCTCTGAACCCACAAGAGCGGCCCCAAAGCTCGATTCTTAGGTTCATGGAGGCGCCTCAAATTGCGGGATTGCAGGGCGTTGGCCAAGGGCTAGATTGGGTGAGTAATGTTACTGTTAGGCTCCATAACAGCTGGCTCGCCATAGAAAGGACGAAATAATACCTGAAATGTCGAGATTCATTTCATGCAAGCTGCGTTTCATTTCAAGTGAGTTAAATGCATCGGAGATCCCTATCTTCTTCATACCACACCAGCCCTTCTCGAAAAGGCTGGAAGGTCCTACAGTATCTGGTGTGATCGATGACCCCTTCTGTAGGGTACCGTGCTCCATCATTTCATCGCTATGCATTGTTGACCCGTGAAATTTCCTAGTCCGGAAAAGAGGTATCGTAGGAGGGTATGAAAGATTTCAGAGCGTCTGTTCATGGCATGTCAATCCTGGAGTCAGATTTTTGGAGGAACTCGACACAGAGGTGTACAAGTGCGGCTTCACCAAATTCTGTGCCGAGTTGACTTCAGCCATGAGATTTCAATTTCCGACAGGGCTTGTACAAAGATGTGGTAGCGGCTCCGCAAACGCCCTTTATCGTGGCTACCTGCACATTTGTTGAAATGGTAGTGTGCCCCAACGTTCTGGGCATGAAAAGCACGCTGCCACATGCAGATGCATAGTACTTTTTCTTTGGTCGATTTCGTAATTTTACGGGTATACCCCGTCAGGATTCCAAGTGCTGAGTGGTATGCGTCGCTTAACGTTTCCGATTGGCAGCATTCCAAAATGTCTTGATTCTGCAAAAAGCTAGAGGAACCCCTCGTTCCCCCCGCCCCCCGGAGGTCCTGTCGATCCACACTCTATCCGCAACTTTTATTGCACACCGCAAGTGCCCTATCTACAATGCTTCCTATCGCTTCGGGCGCAGCATTATGCCCGTGAGACGGACACAGCATGGAACCGGCCCCAGGCCATTCCCAACCTGCAGTGATCGTCTCAACGGTCTCGGAGAGAGCTGGCCCAACAGCGGCTGAGTGGGAAAAAGTGAAACACATTGTGCGACGCCTGTACGTCGAGGAGAAGCGCCCGCTTCGTGATGTAGCCGTCATCCTCAACCAAGATTTTGGCTTTCACGCCACGTACGTTTTCGCATCATTTCAATGCGAGGGTCCTGAGACTAAGTGCCGCGCAGACAACGGATGTTCAAGGGCCGTATCAGGCTATGGGAGTTCAACAAGAACATTAGAGAAGGGGATTGGGCGGCTTTGGCAATACTCCACAAGACCCGCAAGGACAGAGGAAAGCGCTCGACCGAATTTCTTGTTCACGACAAGAAGAAGACTGTCGCAGACCTTCACAAGCACATAAAGAGCAAGAACATGTCCGAAGACGAATTTCTGGCGGCAGCATCAAACAACGCAATCCCAGACTACGTGCGATCCTACACTCCGGATCCGGAGAACTCGGAGGGGCCGCAAAGTCAGAGCTCGGGCGAAGAGGCTTCTACGCCTTCATCCACAAACAGTGGTCGTCCTGATGCCTTACACTTGTCGCCAGGCACTGCTCAATCCTACCTGTCGCCCTTCAACGAGACGTCTAGTGTGAGTCATCACAGCTCGATCCATAGCGACATCCCGACGCCGTCAACGAGGACCACCGAGTTTTCTCAGCCTGATGGTCTGCAACCTGAGAATCGTCACAATGACGATTCAGATTATGTTATCGTGCCTCCGGAAATCCCACAGTTCGATGATCATTACGCTATAAATTGCGATCAAGTCCAACAGGACGTGGTGACAATGGCTTCCCAACTGGTCAAACCCACCGCTCTTATGAGCAGCTATGGCGCAGAAGATGTGCCGTCTTTTCAGTTGGTGCAAGCGACTCCGCCGCCAGACAGTGCCTGGCAGCCTCTGTGCCTGTGCTCAAAGTGTCATCGCCCAAATTCTGCGCATTTCATAAGCCTCGACAGACTAGCTCTTCCAGAGACGGTTGCGCACAATCTCAATGAGTCACAGGGTGGTCCAATGACATGGCCTTCCACAACAAAGGATTACGATGCTGCCACTAGATGGGTTGCTCGGTGCTTTTCAGCATGCATCTATAAAACACGTGGCCAAATCGAGTTCGGAGACAAGAGTCTAGCCGATGCTGCGATAGCGTTCGAGGGCATGTTAATCAGGCGAGATGGCTTGATACTAACAGCACTACATCTTATGGTCACGATTTTACATCAGCATGACCAGGGCGAAATTGCAAAGTCAATTGTGCACTCTGCTACCGAAGTTGCGGAGAGAATCCTGGGACCGGAAGACCCGCTGAGGCTGATGCTGCAATTCGAGGAAGCGGCCGCTGACCTCAAGCTAGGCCAAAGCAGCATACGCAGTGGGCTTTTGCGTAAGATCTTCGTGAACTTCGAGGCGGAGCTGACAATCCGACACCCGTGGACTCTTGTGGCATTGTACAATCTCGCCTGGATGTTGCTCTGGGAGGGCTCGTACTCCGAGGACAAGCAAGAAGCTCAGGCACTCTATATCGAAGCTGAGGACAAGTTACAGAGACTCTACAAAGAGTCGTGTTCCTCCCTAACCCACTTACACATGCAGTCAATCACTGCTTTGACTGCGCTCAGCCGAGCACAATACAATCAAGGCCGAAAAGAGGCCGCAATCGAAACAATGTTACACGCAATCAACGACTGTAAATACACCCTTGGCCGTAGTCACCCTTTCAGGCTTGAGGCAAAGCGGCGTCTTGCCGTATTCTATGGGGAGACGGGAAGAAAAGAGGAGATGGAGCAGCTGTATTGGGACATCTTGCACGGAAGGCTCATGATGCTCGGGCGTAATCATCCTTGGACCGATGGCGCCAGAACAGACCTTACGAATTTGTTGAAAGAGCTTGGAAAATGGGACGAGGATGGAGAGGCTAAGTGGAAGATCGATGAGTTGTTCGAGAAGACGAGCGAGTCCTCCTCTCAACATGAGGCTTTCTGAATACCGGACCTCAGGTACCACGTACCGCATGCCCAACCTCTAGTGAGCAGCGACCTCGGACGAGATGAGTTCTTTCCGCTTCAGTAATTGGACCTAATAGGAAGTCCGATTGCTCTGCTCCGAAGCTCGAGTTTGGACGAGATCCACTCACCACAATAGTCGAAACTCGCTGCACGTGGGTATATCCTGCTGAATTGGAATGGCGTTGCTCGGAGTCCGGACAAGCCACCAAGTCGCGGCCTCTAATCCAGGCCATCCCCTCGGCAAGCTATTTTCGCTGTCGCAGTCTCCACTCGCACGCCACCTTCCCTAGTTTAATGGCCCAGGCGCGCCGGCCGGGCAAGGGAAAGTTATTGAGGTCACGGATGCCACGGGTTGTTCTCATGTGAATTTAATTGCGTCCCGGATCACTTGGAAGGGATCAGGAGAAAAGTTTAGATATCATTGACTACTGTTCTCTAAGATCTAGTGTCCGAATTCAAGTGCCTGACAGGGGGCTGGAGCCAGTAACGGACCGAGAGAGGGGGATTCGTGAAAACCGAACTGTATGATTGAACAACACCGGGGTACCAGAGAGTTTGTGGTGCCAACAAGAGGACCGACGCAAGGATAAATCTATTCAAGTCTTGAATGTGATACGGATGTCTACATAGGCATCAAAATCAAAAGGAATGGCCGAATCTTCACATTCAACTGACTCCAACGAGAGTACGGCCTCTATCAGAAGCCCAGGTAGTACGGGAGTCACTTTCTGAATATGAACCAAACCAAATATGAAGGGCTTTTCCTGGTTGGCCCCAATGTAGCTTTGAGGAAGTGGTTCAGGCATTAAGAGCTGCAAACAAAGAAATTTGGGCGCAGGCCAGATTCTGCTGCCTTTACTAGTCGATCTGGACAGTCTGCGCGATCAGATCGAGCGAAGCAGTCAAACTGACTAGCACTCGCAGGCAGAGATGCTGTAGCTTGCTACGAAGGATGTCAGCATTATTGGACTTTACAGCGGCGATTTATGGAGAGGAGCGTATCAGGTGCGGCGAAAATGCCTTCGTTTTTTCGTCCAGTTAGTTAAGCTTCCAGGTGAGATGCGCCGGGATTGGGGAGTTGAACCATAAAATTCTAGGCGTAACTGACCCCCAGCGAAAGCCAGCCCTCAATGCAGCAAGTAATCTTTCTTGACAGGTTTCATCACTATTGATGGTAAAGGAATGCTGTATTCTAGTGTTATATCTCTGGATTTATATAGGACCGCGAAACTATTTACACAGCTGGCTTGATGTGCGGCCAGGAACCTCCCAAATGCTGACTTAACTACCTCCAGCCCCGTATTCCAGCTGGCATGGTATACAATTCCCAATACTTTGACCTAGCGCAGGACGCCTGCATAACTGAAACGCCGCTTTATGCTGACAATGAGCCTATAAATGTACGGTGTCCGTATCTTCGGCAGTGTATGAACTGGGGGCTGTAGGGTCATTGAGGTACACTGTCAAGGTGGTTAATATCGGGTTTTCAGAGAAACTTGCGGAAGACCTACCATTTGGCTTCAAGAACCAGCTCATGATCGAAGCTAGGATGAAGACAGATGCCAGACATACGAAAACTGTCTGAGGAAACATTCCTACTGTCTGGCTGTAAATCAAGTTGAAGATCGTAGGTGCGACAACCCTGGCCAATGCATGCAGCAGGCCCGTTGCTCCGAGCATTTGGCCTGTCCGGTCCGATGGAATATGCTTCGTTAGAGCTGATTGAAGTGTCGGTGATCCGACACCACCCAGTGAGGCGATCATGCCAGCAAGTATCATCAAGCCCCCAGTCTGCACTGTAGCATATCCAACGTACCCTAACAAATCGAACAATATAGCAAAGCGAACGATATTAATGTCAAGTCTGTCTGCGCCACGCTGTCCAGAGGACTGTTTCTCTACCGGCCCTCGCACCCAACGTGTGAGAAGCGGCAGACCGATGACAAGTGCAGAAACGCGGCACATGTTCACTGCGGAGAGGAAAATGCTTGACTTGACGGCATCCCAACCAAATTTGAACTCGCAATAGATCAAGATGACTTGGAGGGTGCCCATGGCAACACCGAACATGGTTGTGTCGATGGCAGCCAGAAGGAAGAGATTCTTGCGTAGCTCTGCTGAGGAGCCTGCTTCCCTTGGCCACAATATTGACAGTGGCTCGAACAGATTATAGTTTTTTGCCCTGCGGAGCCATGTTTCGTTTTGGGAAGCTAGCATCTTAATTCGGTGCTTCTCTCTTGCATGTTTCCGCCGCTCCTCTGAGACCGACTCAGGTATCGCTAGCAGTAAGAAGATTATGAAGAAGATGTGACATCCAAGGGCGACGTAGAAGACGATCATGAGACCTCCAGTTGCTTTCATTAAGAAACCGGCCAAAATTGGTCCCAGGGCGATACCAGCGAACAAGGTGCCATGAAAGTAACCAAAAGCGACATTGCGTCTTTCTGGTGGCGAGCAATCAGCGGCGTAAGCAAATGAGAGAGCCATTGAAGTCGTGAAAGAACCACAGAGCCCATCCAGAAGAAATCCCACCAGTATCCAATAGACTGATATTTCGTTTGGATGTGTCCCGACAATGATGGTGATGACTTCTCCGCAGAAAGTACCTAGTGTAGCAAATGCAATGACCTTCTTCCTCCCAACTCGATCGGATAATGCCCCAAGATGGGGACTGACGAGAGCGGAAAAGACACCAGACAGGAGACTGGAGTAGAGTTGGAATTTAGCAACCAATGACTGCACGTGTGGGTCGCGACATTGTGGATTTTCTGAGCCAAAAACAACGGGCAAGAATTTGAAAGCCGGGTTCTGAATTGCTCGGTCGGAAAGATAGTCCTGGCATATCAGGTCGAGTACGAGATAGGTCCTTGGAACGATAAGCCCGCCGAAGGCAAGGCAGAAGGGAAAGAAGGCAGGCAGGAGCCATAGAATCTGCAGTTCTCTATCAGCGTCGAAGCCAATGGTCTCTTCAGGGGTTCCGCACTCACCGAAGGTTTCTTGTGCCACGGAAGCTCTTCAGACCCTCGGGCGCCTAACCATGGCTCGTTTATTGCTCTTTGGTAGCTCTCTTGGTCTTCCTCGGCGCTGATAGTCCTAGCTGTTGCAGACTTGCCGGGCAATAAAGGGGATCCTTCGTCTTCAGAATGATTGTCGCGAGTGGGGCTCGAGGTCCGCGCAGTTGAGATTTCCAAATCTAAGCGTCTTCGACTTCTTCGCTTGGACACCCTCGCTTCGTTCTGTGCCTCGGTCGCAAAAACATCCTCGTTCTCCATGATTTAGATTGAATGACCCTCTGAAGTTTGCGAATGTCACGCCCATTCAATCGGAGGGAGTGATTGGAAGGAATTGAGCGATGGCTAGTTCACAGACGTTCATTGTGCAATGTTACCTAGGGCAAATATCGTCATGAAGAGTACAAATGACAGGGCAAATGTAGGTAGTTCAATGCGTGCGTGTCCCGGAATTAAGCTCCCAAAACCTGCGTTCGTCCGACCTGCGCAGCTTTGTAAGCTGGCGACGTGGAGTCCCTGAAATGCCCCAGATTGTCATCCCTGCAAGGCCCACTGTAGCCACTGAAGAGACTAGCTTCGACGGAAAAGTCCCAGGGCCCACGGGCTCGTCACGCCCGTGGCTCGGCTCTTTAGGGACCCGGGATCCGAGCAGCATCCTTAGAGTACGGTAGATGGAAAAGGCTTTGGAAGAGCCATATGCTTGATCAACCAATCCGCTTCGAACGACTGGTTCGGTTTACCACAGCCATTGAGTGAGTGCATTTGTTGCTTTTCGATCTCAGGCTAGAATGTCTTGCACAGCATTTGTAGAAGAGAAAGTGAATTTTGGTATTGTTCATCTCACGGAAAGCAGTCCAGGATTACTACTTTGGCCGACAAAGAACTTTTTAGACTCAAGACACCTCTCGCTTTTGCAACCTTGACATCGCAGTGCCATCTGTTTGGAACAGCTCTCTCCACTCCATAGATGATCCCGAGCAATGTCTGCCAAAGCTTGGATAAAGATGGTACTCCCATTCAAGCTCTCCGCTCGTTTCACGCCTGGATGTCCCTTGGCATCCTCATGCATGACCTCCTGATCCAGTTCGTACAGTGTCTCGATATGATCAGTCGTAAAGGCGATTGGTACAAGTATGAGGTCCGTCTGACCTCGATTGACGTACTCTCTGACGGTGTCACTGGTCTGAGCACCAAGCCAAGCAGAAGGGCCGACTTGTGACTGCCAACATAAACGGTAAGGATTGGAAAATCCAAGTCTCTGCATTACTGCGTATACCGTTGCAGCAACCTCAGCCGGGTATGTGTCGCCTCGGTTCACGACGCTCATCGGCAGACTGTGGGCTGAGAAAAGGAGAATCACATTCCTTCTCGTCTCCTCGGGATACGTAGCAAGCTGGTCCTGGATGTTCTTCACAAACGCACTGACAAGACCAGGATGTGCAGGCCATCGATCTATCACACTCCATGTGATTGCTCCCTTCGACTGCACCTTGCCCTCAAGCCTGTTCCGCCACTTCCACAATTCATTCAACGAACTTCCCGTTGTTGAGCACGAGTACTGAGGGTATTGTGTGAACGCGACAGCTCTTCCTCCCCTGCCATTCCCGAAACCATCTTCTAGTAGACGAGTATACATCTCCTGCGTCAATGGGTCTGCGTATCTAAATGCAATGTACGGTTTGTGAGGCGCCGTTTCTGGAGAAATTTTATCGAGTATCTTGCACATCTCCGCGCACTGGAGTTCTGACCACTTTCGAATTGGCGATCCTCCTCCAATTGAAGCGTATTGCTTTTGTATCTTTGGCGTTCGCCTTCTTGAGATTAGGGGTCCAAGGTAGGACTGTAATCGACCGAGTGGGATAAGGTCTCCATCCGCCTGCGAATAGCATATGTTAGGGCGTGGAGAAGAGATGGATGCGGGATTGAACTCACAAATAATCTACTTAGAAAGTCCCCAACATCGTCCGTTTTAGCAGGTCCACCCATATTCATGAACACCATCGCAGTAGGGCCTTTAGAGCTCATGGAGTTCTGGGTCACCGGAGGGGCCACCGTTGCCATGTTCGACTTCTGTTCTGCTTTCCGCAAGGCAAGGCTAGGTATTGATCGTGTAAGGAGGTCTCTGTAAGTTCTGGTGCCCGACTGGGCAATGTTCGTGACAAGCTTGCGCGATGCCATGATGGATACTTTTCTCTTTTCAACACAATGGAAATGCTGCCGCCAGTGTAGAGGGTTCCTAAAGCGTCCTTCCTCAGTTCTGCAGACGTTCCACAGTAAAGGATCTATTCCAAGAATATGTCGCAAGGTTCGCCATTCAGATGGCGCATGGTCAATGGCAGATATGAAGGATCATCACTGCTACAAAAAAAAGGCCACTGTCCAATCGGGAGGCCGTGAATTCTAATTCCGCTACTTGCCGTTCCACCCATGATGCTTGGCCGGAAACACGCTCCGTCATACATGAAGATAGCATTACCGACCACACTGCGTATGACGTTTGACTTGATACAATTAGCGTTATCGAGGCCAATATCTCCAAGTATCCTTGTTCATAGTCATGGCTCTATGATTACATATCAGCCCGAGTCTATGATTCAAATGGAACACAGATCAGCAGCTAGCCGCCGCCGAGTTGGGATGCAGACTGCAAAGCCAGCCTATTCCCACACGTACTATCACCCTTCACCATCATCAGAAGAGGAATAAATAACCTCAGGTATGTCAGAGTCACTCTCGTCGTCCTGATCAACCTGGACACTATTGGCCTCACTGATCGTGTTTGGCACAATATCAGTTGCTTTCTTCGACTCCACTTGTGTGGAGATGTGCTGTAAAGAGTTTTCTGCGGCAACTTGTTTCCCCGGCTCAGGCAAAACAGGAGCCTCAACTACCGGTATGTTTGACCCGTCTTCAGAGTTGAGCGTATTGGGCTTGTCTGCAAGACGTCGTCTCTTATTGACGTCTGTACTTGACGGTCCGGTTGCGACATGTGATTTTCTGACATCTTGAATACCCGTTTCTTGGTCGTGCTTTGCTTCACTCTCATTCAGAGCCGCAAAATCTCGCTTCGTAGTCTGTTTAGAGAGGAATTGACCAGCGAAAGATTCTTGGGCGTCTACTGCAGTCCGCTTTATGCTTGATCCGTCAAGGTCGGTTTTAGTGTCTAGAGGACTGTTATTGAGCGAGTGCTCCAAGCGATCCAATAGGTCCGACCCTTCGGGAAGGTCAGTGTTCGAATTAGCGTACAATTCCTCTGCATGGTCCACAGCTTCACCCTCATCTTCTTCTGATACATCCACATCACTGTTCGTAGGCAAGTTATCGTCGCGGATGAGCGGCATCCTAGGTCGCAAGAGCCCTTCTATAGCCAGGCTTCCAGAACTCGTTCTCGCAAGGAAAGGCATGATACTTGGAGGGGGATATTGTCCCCTATTAGCGAGTGGGGGCTTGAGTACACTTGCTAGTAAAGCTTTCGTGTTCTGGGTGAGTATGGCAGTGCGATCAATCTCTGTACGCAACGAATGAGGAACCGCACTAGCGGGCAGAGTGCTTAGGAAGTAGGGGAGTAGTCTAAACGCTGCGCGGTGGACTTCCTGTCGCTTGCCAAAGGGATTGCATTGGAGGCTTTCTTTTTGTTGGTTGACAAAGGAGTCCGCGTCAATTGGTGCAGAGCCGTTTGGCCGAGATCCATATGTTGACATAACCTCGGTCTGGCCTTGAAATATCGAGTCTGCACAACAGCCTTTGACCACTGGTGTAAGCATATTGATGTCAGACCTGTTCAACGAGGGTCCAAGGAGGCAAAGCAGCTGTTCAGTAAGCCTGTATGCAGCAATCCGGAGGCCTTCATCTCGTTGCTCTGCGTTGAATACATCCATCGTCAGATCAAATACAATTCGAGCGATCGGCAGAGCAGCCCCGGAGAACGACTCAAGAATGGTTGAGAGCAGGTCTAGTGTTGCAATATGTAAGGTTGGCAACTCCATCCACAGCTCGTCCCGCTCGTCTCGACCAACTTCGGCATTCAGCCGCACAGAAAATTGTGAGGCTCTTGGATCTTGTATGGCCGTTACCGCAGTGAGGCGTGTGGCTAAGTCGATGATTAACCCAATTTGAAACGAGACTTGCTGCGCTGTTTGGCGTGATAACAATTTCATCAGCAGTCGTACTAATCTCACAAGCCTTTGAATACCATAATGAACTCCCATCCATGCTGCAAGACCAAACGTATCTGGTCCCCTTGCGCGGACTCTACTATCATAATCTTTATCGACTGAAGCGGACGGCCCAATATCCTCGGGGTATTCCCAGTCTTCAATGACAGACCGGAATGTCAGGTCTGCGGCTGTGTGACATGACAAGATGACGGCTTTGCAAGTCTGAGTCCACTCAGCTGCCGCGACATTTTTGGAAGCGGAGAAATGCAAGGCTGCAATGATATCGCTCGCCAAATCCGCGATGACCAAGGGAGTCGAAGCGTCCCCAATCAAGTTTAGAGCAATTGAGTTCAGTCGAGGCGTGAACGGGCGAAAGATGGTGGGATGGTGAGGAAACAGTTCCGAGAGACTCCTGAAGACAGGCTCAAGAAAGGGGCTTAGAATGGTTGACGTCGCATCATCTGCACGGACAATGTTTGGTTTGATGAGGTTCAGACATATGGTAATGAAGCTCGGAAGTAGCGGAGTAGTGATTTCGCGGACCAAAGTCG
>Ga0335072_10002200_pt1 | contig 30655 bp, 27 predicted proteins | sample Lox_Sample_21_FD_206725 | JGI IMG/M metagenome (GOLD analysis project Ga0335072, IMG submission 206725) | Soil microbial communities from Loxahatchee National Wildlife Refuge, Florida, United States - Lox_Sample_2.1 | ecosystem: Environmental > Terrestrial > Soil > Wetlands | place: USA...
CTTCCGACCATCGTCATCTTTCGAGTCCACGTCGACGTCGTCCCGCGCCGCTAGCACTTCCACCACCACCTCGTAAGACTCTCTGGCGGTCTTTGGAAGCTGTAGACACTTCATTGATGTAGCCGATCACTGTGCTGGTGAATTGCAAGACAGCAATAATACTGGCAGAGATGCTGAGCGGATTTGCCATTGTGCATAACGACTCTACGTCGGCTCTCAACCCATACAGCGAAGAAAAATGTACTCATATGTCAAATGGGACTTGGAAAGGAAATGAAGTCTTGATACGTCGATCAGGTGATTTCACTGCTAAGGCTGAGTTGTGCGCCAAGGCTCTACGCGAAATTTGGGGTGGCCCCTTGATATCCGCAAGTATCTATGCACCTGTGAAAGAGTGGCAGAAAAGGGACTTTGGGAGCTGTTTTCGGGGCCCTTCCACCGCACCCAACCCGCCGCTTTAACCTTTTTTTAGGCCCCAAGCGCCAAGCGTGCTTTAAGCCTCCACGGGCAGACCGTGGGTCACATTTTCGACCCTCCCCTCTCCGAGCGACCACTTTTGGGTCCTCAAGCTCTGTCCCAAAAATGAACCTCTCTCGATCTACTCTGTGGGTCATGGCTGGCGGTATATAGGATGCCGTTCCCATCTGGCTTTCGGCCTTCCCTCCCTTCTCGTCCTCCGTCTCTAAGCTTGGGGGTCTACTCTCTTTTCAGCCGGATCCACGTCTCAAGCCATAGACGCACCATCATTACCATCCCGGCCTGTCTCTTCCCGCCTATATTGGATGATTTCCCGTTTCCCGCGAAGAGACGTTGACGGTACGGGAGAAATTTCGTGCCGTCAGTTAGCGTCAACCGAACCACAAACCTAATACGACCAAAATTATCGCGTGGGCCAAGAGTGTTTGGGACAGGTACGTGACTCTTGACGATCTCCGTCACCGTCGTGGTGTCAGCTGTAACTAACCGCATGCTAGACGCGGATTCGGTAACATCGACCACGTGTTAAAGACCTATTATTGAGTCAGCCAGTTCGACCGTCAGAAAAGCGAATGCAACTGGAGATGACGTCTCCAGATACTGTTCAACCCCTTTCCAGCAAAGCCACTGCGTTCGCTTTCGAACCACACGATCCTTCTAGCTCCAGACAGAACCCTCTAGTAAGAATGGTCTTTCGATGTAGCTTTTATAATCGGGGCTTCGAACGAAAGATCTATCGGGATGAGTATGAAAGAAATCATCATTCTAATCTTACTCTCATGGACCTCTGCGACGAACCAGACTGCGGGAAGAGATTCAGTAATAAGTACTTACTTAGAAGAGGCTGGAGGCAAGGTTTCATGGCTGGATGGTTATCGTCGCTCTTTACTGGTATAGGTGAAGAATTGCATGTTTGATGCATTAATAAGGTTTTCATGACCCAAATCGCTCGCTCATTTTCGATACTGCGTAGTTTGGGATGCAGACAATTGTTCATAGCTGTAGAAAATCACTCGTAATTAAACTATTTGCGGGCGTAATCGAGAGAGTAATGACTGTGGTGTATGTACCCGCCAAAGAGTCTCGCCAAGTACTGGGGGACGTTAGTCGTCTGACGCGGCCCATAATAAACGAATGATAATTCAGTATCTTCCACTCTTCGTTCTTCGATTCCTCAGGCGGCTTCTTCAAAAGCAGGATTAAGTAGATAAGACTGGTGGCCTGACGGAGTGTTTGCGAATGGACCTTTGTCCACAAAACCCTAGGGGCCGTCCTCCACGTTCTCCACCAGATCTAGTGTGCTGTGTTCGTCGCCCAGAAGCTCGTGGTAGCGTACAAGACAAGGTTCCCATCGTCCTGAAGGATAAGGACAGGAGCAGTCCTTCCGGCTGCATTTGTCCCTGTGGCCCACAGCACCTTCCCTGACGTGGAGTAGAGCACGAAGTTGCAGTCCTCTTGCAAGGTGGCATGATCGGCGAAATCCTTTGCTGTGCCAGCTGCCCAGAGAACGGTTGAGGCGCTGGGAAGCCCTCCGAGCAGGACGAGGTTGCCATCGTCCTGGAGGATGAGTTCGTAGACTTGGTTGGGTGAGGTGAGTTTGTCGCCGACTTTCATGGTCTGGCCGGCGGTCAAGCGGTCTGATGGCATTTTGGACGGTTTGAAAACGATTCTTTGAAGGAGTGGAGAGTTAATGGTTGGAGAAGTAAGGGAGAGGGAAACTGTAACCAGAGAAGAGAGATAAGGGTGAGAGGACAAGGGATTTATATACTTTGCAGACACGGCTGAGGCTTCGAGCAAGATACCAGGATCATACCTCGCTCACCGTACGTCCAGGGTGTCAGTATCGATCTCGTTGCCGCCACTAGTCACCGACGCCTTATCTACTTGAGCTCGTTCCGTATACACCACCATTGAGCATGTGATCCCATGCATTTCAAGTTGCTATCATTTGCGTGGAGCAGCTGTGACTTGCATTCAGTCACTTGAAATGCATCCTTCCGGTGTAGTCAGCCAGCCAAGGGATAATTTCAAAACAAGTCCCAATGCGGGGCTGCCTGACCAAGCACGTTTCAGCTCGCCACAGCCAAGCCGCAACAAGGTCAATGGTAAGAGAAGGCAGTGCTGGAGAGGCCGATCTTAAGACAGGACATAATACGCAGCTAACCATTCTTCTTATCTTCAGCTAGCTCAGTGGCCTCCTTATGTTTTGTGGACTGTCAGACAATCAATTCCAGGCGGGAAATGTCATGTGACGAAGCCACACCACCTCCTGGACTCAAGAGTTCTCGTAGTTACTGCTGCGTAGGTGTCAGCTTGCAATATCTAAGCCACAACAAACCCTGATGAACTAGCATTGTGGCTGGCCGTTTCGTGATGAACCAACACATCGGAAGTATATTGGAACTCGAAGCCGAGTGCCTCCGCGACGAACTGCAGTCTTTCGAGGCCGACGCAAGATTAAGAAATCGTGACCTTGACGCCGCTCACCGCACAATCAGAGCCCTGGAGCAGAAGGCCCTGCTCGGAGAACAGGCGGTGTGAATCGGAAAGGAAATACGCATGCGGCATCTTGAAGAGCACCGCCTACGAATGAATTTGAAAGTCACGGGCAATCGGTCATGGTCATATCAAGACCGGACATCGCGCAGCCCACCGCGGCCCAGCGCCAGTCCACCCCCATTTAACCGCTAGCTATCATCATTATTGTGCTATTTTAGACTACTTTCGCTTCCAAGCTAACAGTACAGGATCCAAAGGGGTGGATGATGGGGGAGAGGGAGAGCAGATTTCGCGGCATTCAACTGCGCAAGCCAAGAACCTGCGGCGGATGATCACGCGATCCACGGGATGCAAGAGGCGCAACAGAGGGGCCTCAAAGGGGCCTCAAAGGGCGCTGAAAACCGGCAGCCTTTCGTCACGGAAATGAGCGTTGTACTGTAGAAATACATCCGGTGAGATAGAATCTGAAATACGCGCTTGTAGAATCAGAGGGCCCAAACCGGTCCCCGAGAGTCAGAAATAGGCAAGGAACCCTCAAGTCACAGTCGCTACTTTCCTGTCTCGGTGTATACGTGTACATTTTTAACCTGGATTGTAAATATGGCTGGCTGGACCCTTCCCAACCCCACTGTGTGGCTTGAGCTGAAGCCTTTGGCCCCTACCTCAAGTTGGGTGACTGGAATCCTCCAATCACTGGACCTCATACGTAACGATAATTCATTGCGTTATAGAACGAAAGTTTGCCATGGATGGCAGAGTAAGCGGACTCCTTGCATCTGTCTTCAGCATGGAAGAAACAGGTGCACCTCCACCCCGCCTTTCGTAGGTCAAGCGATATGGGGTTATTTGGTGGATTAGTTTGTGTTAGGATCTCATGGACCAGGGCGTGCAAATACTCCATTTGCGGCCAGGTTTCAGCTGAACACATCTTCCGTACTATATAGCTAGCTTTTATCTCCAGCGGCGCTCTCAAATTGTAGAAAACTGCCCTAGACTTGAACAAAGAAATAAGACATTAGCGCAGTGTCAAGTGCCCATCAATTCTCCAATTCTCGAATCTCAACCGACTCAGGAGTTATTTTCAGACCACGCCTCTCTTCGACATCAGACATCGCCATGTCGCAGCCTATCCCTCTTATTTGTCTCGGCCGCCACAGAGATATAGCACTGAGCATCGAGAAGCAAATCACCCCCAATTTCGTCTACTCAGCCATCATGACTTCGTATAACAAAGACACGCTCACCACCTTACTCGAGACACTCAATCCTCCTCCGCGCGGGATCATCATTGGAGGCGATTTCTCACTGGACGAAGTCGGGGCCGTTGAGCAGTTTCAGGACGACAACAAAGGTTTCAAGGTAGTGGCAGTGCCGCAGGGAACTTTTCAACGTGAAGGATTGGCTGGGGTGTTGAGTTGGGTCAAAGACGCGCTTGCAACAGCATATGGCGTATCTTGGTAAACACCAGTTGAAAGGAGGAGATGGGGTTTCCATGATCCTTTGGATTGATCGGCTACAGCCATTGTCGGTTCGTTGGCAGAATTTGTAACCCGTTAAGATTAACCAATGATATAACTCCGCCACCTTTGTAGCCCAAAGCGTGACGCTATGGCTGCTTGATAAGTTGAGATATTCGGATTTGTCCAATTTTTTTACTGTAACAATCACCTGGCTCCAAATCGGGTGTGTACGGACCTCAAATCGGGCACGAGCTGTTATCGGAAATGGGGTTCCAAGGCCACTCTGGACACTTTGATTGCTCTGCTGGAGCCAAGGGTGATGTCCTTGGCGCATCGTTTGAGGTTTTCGATAGGGTCGGCGGGCGAAAGCCGCATGTAGTCATCCAGCTACTATAAAGCTAGAAGATCTGAGTACAATCTGTCGCTAAGCGTGTAAAGTCTCTCATCGTGCAAACGGCGGATGAGAGGTGTATTTGGGGCATTCAACTACCGCGTTAGATGACCCTGATGGAGGAGAAGAGTCGTTCCGAAGTGGGTAGAGTCGCCGCTGTCCAGTCGGCGGATGAGAGTTATATCTGGGCGCCCAGTTATCATGTTGGGACAAATACGTAGCACCGGAACTGATATCTCGAAGCGTGTGAAGTCGTCACTGCCCGACTAGCGGACTAGAGCTACACGTGGCCGCTCCGATTCTTAGTTGGGAAATAATATGCGTCGAGTTCTGGCACCGTTGTTGGATCATGTCTGAACGGAAGCCCTTCGCTCTTCAAGCAGGGTGAACAGATGTTCTAGGCGGCAATATGTAGGTAAAGCGGACATCTTTGAACACTAGTTGCTGATGACAAACTGCTATGACTCCAACTCATATCATTCCGTTCGGTCGATTTCTCCAATTCTTGCGACCGTCAATTCCAATGTTAGGCGCCTCTCGCCAGAGCTCATAGGTCAGTACTGTCTGGTCGTAGTACGTAAGCATCAGCCTGTAGCGTCGGCTGTTCTCGATGCCTTGCCACGATTCCGCTTTGGGGAATATATGATGATTAGGACGCATTGGTAAAGGTCTGGATTTGCTCGACGGTAGATGGTGTTTGCGTCCTTGAAGCGAATTGCCCTCAGAAATGGAGCTTCCTTCAGACGAGGGTGCAGGTGAATGATCGGTGTGGAGTTCTTCAGCCTCAAAACTACTCTCGCTTTCATCAGAAGAGCTTTCCTCCTCACCGATTTGTCGCCCCTGAACCGGACCAGCAGCAATGCCAAGCAATGTCGCTTGTGGTCTTAGGCCATTTTTTTCCTGCTCCTTCGTCGGCAAGATCCAGTCAACACGGAAACCTGGCGTGCCTGTGTCAGACTTCTTCGTCAACGTGCAGACGGCACATCTCCCAATTTGGGTTGCGATAATGACGATCCCGAGCTCAGGGATATACTGCATCATATTCAGTCTGTCCATTTGGATCAAAGGACTCCTCTCCATGTGGCGTGGTAGTGTCTGCTTTAATGCCGATGCGCAGAAGAAGTGCGGAGTTTTGGCTTTAGGAACGTTTATGAGGCGGATGTGGGAAGCGGAGCACTGGATGACAGGAAATGGCGAAATAGGCTGGAGTCGGGACTCGCGAATAGCTTTAGCAGCCATGTAGGCTTCGTAGTCTTGTTTGTAGCTTTCTGAATGCCTTGGCCTCTTTCTGGGCGGACCGAAGGACGCTCTTCCCGCAGCGTTGAGGTCTTCGTGGAATACATTGTCGGCATTGGCCAGTGCGACGTTTGCCCAATCTGACGAAGTTTGCCCTTCGTCTGCTCCATGCTCATCGAAATGGCCCAGCTCTTGTTCTGATGGCAATTGCAGCGGCTCTAACTGAGGCGAATCTTGGGACACGTGTATGAGATTCAAAGCTTGGCCAACTTCATTGGGCAAGAAGCCTTCTGCCAACTGATCATCTTCTTCCTCATGTGTGCGCGTCGCCTCGCCTGTCTGATCATTTCTATCTCCAACTACCTCTTCACCACCCTCCAAAGGGCTGTCTTCACTTTCAGCACCGAGATGGACACCACCAGACTCCAAGTCCGCGGGGTCATCGTCCGACCAATATGTTTCTAGGAGGTCCGGGTCGCTTTCATCTCTCTGGTCGAGATCACCATCCAGCGGACCAAAGGCTGGATGTAGCTGGCTAGCATTAGGCACTCGTGTGCGAACCCAGTTCGTGATATCGTAGCTTTCAGCCGTCTCTGTATGCTTGTGATATTTCAGTGGTCTTGGCGCTCCGCAAAGCTCTTCGACAGTGTCTGCTGATCGAAATGATGTCGGATCCAGAGCAAGCACCATCCATCCTCGCTCAACGACGTCTTCTAAAGCCATGGCAGGGGTTTCAGGAATCGAGAAGTCCCATGATTTGTAGCATCGTCTGGTCCATATATGCCACAGCTTCATCCGTCCGCCAATGTCGGTGCTGAGCAGCCAGCTGCCATCTCTGTCATGGCTCGAATTTACAAAAGATATGTTCGGAATGTTGGCGATATGGCCACTCAGGACGGTTTTGTAATTGTGGCTTCGGTCACCGAGCCACGGCTCGTACGGGTTCGGTTCCCACGCCTTCCATTCTAGTTGTCCAAGCGGTTCCATAGCGCCATCGTCGTTTGCAGTGTACTCTGCATCGCCTTGTCCCGTCAACGCGAATGCAAAGACGGTAATTTTGGCATGATTATCTTGTGAAGGAGTATAGTATGAAGTGTTGGCACTGACGGCAATCATGCGTGCTTCTTGATGTATGGCCAATCCCCAGGCAGACTCGTGGACCCAATGGCTGAAGAAAGCTCTGACACCGACAAAGTCAGACCTGCCATCGGTGCTGTATTTGTAGGGATCTTTCTCGATCGCATCTCGAATGGCTTTCGTGTGATATGCAGCTATATTGCCAGAATCCGTGGCTACCAGTAGTATCTCTTCTGTTCCCAGATCTCCAACAATGACATGGTTAATGGCATGAGGCTGCCTTGCATCGATGTAACCTTGAGCGTTGGGTTCAGCGAGGGTAGCCGGAATTGTCAGGCTGGGTTTTCGCCCTAGTTTCTGAAAGGGGAACCTTGGTTGGTAGACACCGATAGAAGTTTCAAGAGCCACCATGTAAAGGTTGTAACGCTGTGACAGTGCCGTCAGATTGTTTCGCCAGCTTGAAGTTCGAGGTAGCGACAAGTGCTCGTTTCGCGTGAAGCGGTCTCTGCCAGTCTCGACGCTGGTCATGCCAATCTTGACAGGCTGTAAGCGCCTTGTATCAGCCTCCATAGTGCTGAACTGATGTCTCGTGCGGCTTGCGATGAAGTGGAAGCATTGAACGTTACGGACATCGATAAGAGCAGAGACTGGGGAGGCGCCGGCATCTCAGATGGGACTGCTGCCGTCCTTATGTCACGGCTACGGCAGATGGGAGGGGTAGGGGAAGCGGGAAAGCATTCCTGATTCTTGTTGCCCATTGGCCGTTGAAACAGCGACCACTTTACAAGGTCCATGAAGTAGGGCCTTCATTCCATGACCAGGGATGCAACGTTTTTCTCCATCAGCACAATAGCCATTTACTGGGTGGAGTTGTTTCTTCAGTGCTACCTGCCGGATGTTGGATAGATCAGATTAAAGGGTGACGAGGCGGCGCATGTGCCCCGCCAACATAGCCTCGAAAAATTCCCAAACAGGTTCTTCCCCACCGGTAAATCAGGCGATCTACTCCCGCGTTTGAACAGCTGCATAATCCTAAGGGAGGTACATCCCTGCCGATAGGACGCGTGCTCGCATCCCACAGCCCCCCGACCTTTAGGACAAAAAGCCCTGCCCGCAACTTCCGCCTCACGTGCTCTACACTCACATCGACGGCGAAGGACCCCCAGTCTCCAACCTACGAGTTTGCCCCAACTGCAGCAGATGCTGATTTCGCCCACCAACCAGCGATGGATCTGCTAGCCACAGTTCGCAAGGAAGGTGCCCGTGGTGGCCGCGGCGATTTCAAGTGGTCAGATGTGCAAAGCTCTACACATCGAGAAAATTACCTTGGCCACTCCCTTATGGCTCCAGTGGGACGGTGGCAGAAGGGCCGCGATCTTAACTGGTATGCCAAAGGCAGTGGTGGCGCTGAAGACGGCGAAGATCCAGCTGCAAAAGAAGAGAGGGAGAGGAAGGAAGAGATCAAGAGGATAAAAGAAGCCGAGCAAGATGCGCTGGCGAAGGCTTTGGGATTCGAGGTTACACCAAGGAATCCTAACATGGAAGCCCTGGGGGATAGGAAAGAGGTTGACAAGATTTTGAAGGAGGCTGCTGAGGAAGAAGAGGGCGGAGAAGGAGGCAAGGGCGTGGGATTCGGCGCATATGGAGGCAGGATTGGATCTAAACACGCGAACTTTGAAGAGAGAATCGAGGGAACGGTGCCTTTCAGACCATCTGAAGGAGATCTTAACCAACCTACGAAGAACAGACGGCGAGGCGGCAGTCATGAGCGGCATCGACGAAGTAGGAGTAGAAGCAGGAGCAGGAGCAGGAGCAGGAGCAAAGACAGAACAAGAGATCCTGACCGAAGGCGGAGAAGGCATGAGCATCGCGAACATCACGGGAAAAGACGCTCAAGGTCACACGAGAGGCAAAGACGACATCATTCGAGGTCCCGATCGCGGAGTCGTGAAAGGAGGCGAGATAACCACTATGTCACCGAGAAGGGAGATTACCGCAGAGATCGAAGCCGCTCGCCCCGTTGGCGTGAAGAGTATCGACGGAGCTATGATCAATATGATCGACAAGAGCGGAGAAGGTGAAACTTGTACTGAGTTGGCATGGAAGTGAGTAGCAAGGTGCCATCTCATGGAAGCATACCGTGACCACAAAACGACCACGACGCTGTTATCGCTCTACGTGGCAATGTCGACACTTTTTGTAGCATTAGACATCTTTCCAGCATTCCGAGGCGTTTAGCATTATACCCAAGTATCTAGCAATGGAAGCTTTTTACTTCTATCGTGATAAAATCTACAATTCACCATGTGAGATGCTGCTCTTGCTCAGGTCTGGCATGACCATCATGTTCACCACCAAGCTTGTCCACCCAGTGAAATGCTGCGTGCGCTGCCCAGCACCTGTTTCTGGATTGTACTGCTCCCAGGCAAAACCCGTCTTCTCCCACTCGCGAAAGACGTTCTCAACGACGTTGGTCCTCAGCTTGGTGTAGATCTCGCGGGCTTGCTTTTGATGAGGCCCTTTCGTCGTAGCTACATTCTGTTCAGAGAATCAGTACGGCCTCCCACCTGCCAAAGGGAAAATTGAGATTGCTTACCAATAAGTTTTTTGCGATCAGATAGTTCATGTTGATCCAGACCGGACCCCTCCAGTAGTTTTCATCTGTGCCGTAGAACTCGTCTGTTTGGCTCAAACTTCTAATTCCGTAGTCGCTCCACAACTCCTTTGGGTCAGATATCAAATCTAAGATCGGCTTCAGACGTGGGCTATCTGCCGGCAGGAGACCCGTCATGAATGGGAAAATTGAAACGTAACCTTTGTGACATACGTGCACACTTTCTTCATAATCATCGATGGTGGCGTCGCAGAAGGTTTGGTTGACCGAAGACCAGTGAAGGTCGTCGATATTGCGGATAATGGCCTTTTCGTAGCCCTTGAATTCCGTCGCATCATCGTTTTCGCCGAGCGACTCGGCAAGGCGGCGGAGAGACCGCGTCATCATTCCAACCCAGCTGATGAGATCGGTGTGAAGCTCGCCTGGGTGGGGCGGTTGGGGTCTTGGATAGTCATCGATGCCCGAGGGGAGAACGTGTCGAACAGTCCGCCCGCGCCATCGGTACGCTTCTTTAGTGGAGAAGGCGTCTCGGTCGTACGATTTGAGATCACCCCGCTGAGTCTTTCGGAACCAGAAATACTGTCGCTTCAGCAGCGGGTAAAAGTTACGGATGTAGTCTTTGAGCTTGCTAGCATGTACATCGTCGTATTGCTTCGCATTGAGCTTGTCAACAAAAGACTCGAGGATCATGAACAGAGTCGGCGGATTTGCATAATGTGGATGTTGGACCTGGAACTCTTGAGGTACTTTGCTGCGCGCTTCAGGTCCAAGGATCTGCTCCCTCGCAATCCAGCCATCTTCGTCCATAAGATTGAACCAGCTTTGTACAATCTCTAATGTAAGGTCCATGTCCCACTCAGCTATTGGGATGAGGTGGAAGCCTTCGTCCCATAAGAAACCACGGGGGAAAAAAGGTCTTGAAGGAACACATGTGAACAGCTCGGCTGGGCCTTCTCGATTGATCTGAGCTTGAGCCTGTGCAGCAGCAGCTTCTTCCCAGAAGCCTTCATTCTCTTCCTCATACTCTGGGGCATATGATCTGTCTACCAGTGAGTCGCCATGAAAATAGCCAATGCCTCCCACCAAGTTAGACAGCATAGCCTGTGAGTATTTGGTATACTTGGGAGCGTCAAAAGGTGATTTTGGCGTAAAGATGCTTGCAAACTTCTTCTTGAAGCCCTGTGATGTGGTGGCGATTGTATCTGAGAGATCCGCGGAAGTCAAAGGCTTCGGTGTAGACCCTGAGTTAAACAGAATATCGAATTCGAAAGGTCCTTGAAACACTTTCTGCACCATGTGAAAATTGCCGTCCTTGATGTCGTTTGGAATAGTGAAGGTCTGCCATGGAGGAGGCAGGTTTTCCTGGCCGTACTGCTCGACGAGCGCGTCAACTTCAGGTTTCATTGTGCTGAATATAACATTTTTGGCCTGCCATATTGCTTCCACAGGGATCTGGGCGCTCGCAGCCAAAGTCCGATCCAGCGGCTTTTGATCCCAGCTCTCGTGGCTACGTGCTGGAGAGGAGTTATCCGGTCCTGGGGTAATAGAGATGTCGAAGCCTCCCAGGTCTTCCGTCTGGCCCTCAAGGATGACCGCCCCTTCATGGCCCAGATCTTGCGGCTCATTTTTGAATTCGAATCTCCCAGGGCCTTCCATACCCGCATAGAATACCACCGTTGTGACCGCATTTGGCGATGAGTCCTCTCTCGGCACACCTTTTATTCGAGCAGCCCAGTTCCCTCCATGATATCCTCCTGGGACTTTGATGAAGTCTATTGTGAGATCCAAGCCATTTCCAGCATCGTGTATGACTTGGCGACCGCCATTTCGGATGTCATACTCCTCCCATCCATAGCCAGCCATGCCTTCATGTTGTTCGCATGTATGTCTGAAATCTGTAGTTACACACGGTCAGCGTGCAGTCTAGGTCCGAATTGAGTGGCGGCGCATTGCTACTCACTATTCTGTACAGTTGCAAAATTGTCAACGTTGGCCCACATCAGCCCGGTGAGCAGGCTTCGTGGTATGCGAGGCCGCACACCGAAGTACAGATTTGGCCTGTAGGGACCCCATAATAGCGACGAGTTTGACGTCTCACTGACCTTGCGGTCCTCCGAAGCTACAGCGGACCAAGGGCTGAGGGAGAGAACTAAGGAGAGAAGAAACACAATTGCCAGCACTGGCGCGCATAATCGAGGCTGGAGCATCGTTTGTCTGGGAAACTCAGTCAAGCTTGCACACCTGTTCACAAAATTCTTAGGGGGCTCATTTGGCCGTGCGGAGGTTTACGTAAGCATTCGCTCTAGGGAGGATTATACTCTGCATTGAACTCGCAATTCATGGAGTCGGAGCTCACGCCTACGTAAGTGGAATTTTGATCCAATTCTCTGTTCTTTGTCTCTACAGCACAGTAATTCGAGCTCCTATGAAGACCCAAATGACCTGGCCAATCAGGCTTGTTGTGATTGGAATTTCGGCTTTCATTCTTCGTTCTTGCCTGCTGTAATCCATGACCCCAGCCTGCTTTTTAGACTCAAGTTGCCTTGCCTAGATCGTAGTAGATGCATGCCCTGGTTCGGTGGTTGAAGACAAACGCCCCACGCTTGCCTTCTACTGCAATCTCTTTCAGCAATTCTTGCACATGTTGAAGGTACTTGCGCTCCTGACCCGGTGCAGATCGGATCAAATTTCTCCAAGACTCGGGATCGGAAAGCCGGGTGTTGCGCATGGATTCAAGAATGTCGTCGCTGGTCTCGATAGCAACCACAGGGGAATCACTGAGGAAAAACCCAGCCAACTCACGAGTCCGTGTAGCAGCAGCTTCGATGATTTGACGACGATTTGTTTTCTTTCCGCGGTGCAGTGGAGACAGCACCCGAACATCGACGTCCCGAGACTCAACAACCAAATTTGAGGACTCGTTCGTGCTGATTTCTTTCCTCAATTTCATAGTACCGTGCTGGGTAGCTCCTTCGTGGTGTTTGCGTTCTCGGATCTCGCCTTTGAGCCAGTTGACAAGATCCGCAGCCAACACGTCAGTGTCCTCCTTCTTCAATACATTGCGCACTTTGATACTCCGTTCGCCAATGGCTCCACTGTCATATCGGATGGTCAGGACAAAAGCATAAGCGTCATGATGGTACGCCGCTTCGAGCTCATCCACCGAAGCAAAATCGCCCGTCAGTTCTGCGCTAATGTCATTCGCCCAAAGGATGGAGATCAGCTCAACACCAGTGCTGCGAAGGATATCTCCGTCGGGACTAGTGAGCAGCACCTCGCAGCGTCGATGTATCAATGCCGGAGAAATGGTCGGGCCCTTTTTCAAGGATTTTCCACCCCCCTGTTTCTTCGCTTCGCTTGTCACCGCTAGCACCAGCTCACTCAAGTTAAGGCGGAAGCCAACAGCACGAGCTTGTGCAGTAATGCCCCTTGGTTGATATTCGCCAATGACAGAATCGTAGCGGCCTCCTGCAGCAAGCCTTTTCTTCTGGCTTTCGTTCATACACTGAATAAGCAACGAACCACGGTAGATTTTGTCGCCATTGGTGCTGAGTGGACTGATATATACTTTGGATTTGACATTGAATCGTGTAAGGAAACCCACCACAGTCCCAATGCGTGCGAGAATCTGAGCAAGTCGAGCGGCATGAATGGTTCCTTCGAGCAGAGCTTCCAGTTTCCGGCTTGCACCATCCAGACCATCGCGGAAATTGAAGCGTGCTAGATCATCTAGTGAGGTAGCGGGAACATTGATCGAATCGGAACGGAGCAGGGCGCGGATGCGTGTCCAGGTGTTAGAATCCACGTTCAGACCTGCCAAAACTTCCTTCACCTTGTCATATTGGGTAGGTTTGATGCGACAATAGTCGAGGATGATATCCAAAAGATCAGAATGATTGATGCTAATGCTGATCAGCTTGGAATGGAGAGTTGGGAATTCCAGAATGATCTCGTCGAGCACTTTGATCACTTCAGCTTCTTTGAGCGCCAAGTCAATCGCATTGTAAGAGACAATGTCGAAATCGACCTCCGGAGAGCCAAAAGGCTGCAAGCCTGGGCCGGAGCTTCGGAAAACTTCTCCAATTGAAAAGACTTTCTCATACTCAAGCTTGGCTTTGCCCAGAGAACGCGCAAATGGCATAGTAAGGTCGTATGGCAGCAGGAGAACCATGCCAGATCTATCAAGGAAGGTTGCTGCCTCTTCTTCAGAGCCGATGTAGTGATCGGTCCGTGGTAGTATCGTTTGCCTATCGTTCTCCACAGCACCGTGACGACGGAAAACCGACGAAACAGTTTCTTTCACTGACATGGCCAGGAGAGACGCTGCCAGGTTGGCAGAAGCCTGAGATCTATCATTCCAGGTAAGATCTTGAGGTTTTTTCACCGGCCGTGAGAAAAGGGAAGACATCATCTTGGCGTAGGCCCCTGGGTTTGAGTCTGAAGTCGACACTGCGTCAAGGTAGCGTTCAATTTTTCCTTGCTCCAACGGTTCCGATATCTGTCCGGCTTCCAACAATTCCGCAGCAGAAGGGCGTTCGTGCTGATTATGATTCAGCAGACGCAAAATAGTTAATCCCTTAACCCTCAGCTCTGGGTTCTCGAACGTTGCTGGCAATGTGTGATGCTCTTCCCGTAGCTGGGTCAACATTCTGTCTCGTTCCATAGAAGTTTCGAGTGGATGGCACATCTCAAAGAGGATGATGCCAAGAGAATACATGTCAACCTTGGATGAGTACTTTCCACTGCCTTTCGAACCTAATTCGGGTGCGACATAGTATGTTGTCCCGATGCTTCGAGTCTCGGGCCCGGCCACAAGAGCGTGGGATCCACGTCCCGCGGCAGTGACCAGACCTGTAGTTGCAAGACCAAAATCTCCAATTCTGGCGTAGCCATCTTTGGTTATGAAGATATTATCGGGCTTCAAGTCGCGATGTACAATGCCGTTTGCGTGGATGTGAGCAAGGCCGTCCAGGATTTGCCGAAACAGGTTCCAGCTTTTGTCCCTGTCTTTATGCAGATCATCCTTGATGAGGTGTCGAAGAGTACGATTCTCGCAGTACTCCATCTGAATATACAAGGTCGTCTTCTCCGGACGAACTTGCCAAAACCGACTTGTAGGGCGTGCGAGTGGCTGAGGTTGTGCCTGAGAGTCTTCTTCGGTGGAGAAATTTTTGGAGACTTGTTCTTGGGGGGTATCTGGGGAGTCTGATGCGCCTCCTCCTCCATCTTCTTCTTCTTCATCACTGTCACCAAACTGGATGCCAATGTTGCGGTAGTTCGAGGAGCTCATGAAATCATGCCCCAGGCTGGAGATGGAAAATGGGTCGTTGCCAAATGAAGCTACAGCTTCTTGGCTTGCTGTTGAGGAATCTTCATCACCGGGTATTTGCTCTTTCTCGTCCCAGGCGCCAAAATATCGCACAACGTACGGGTGGTTGAGGCGTGAAAGAAGTTTTGTTTCCGATAGCATGACGGCTAAGGCTTCGCTAGACTCGCAGAGAATCTTCTTAACCGCGTAAAATTGACCATCCATTCGATTTCTGGCTTTCACAACTTCACCAAACCCACCTTTGCCCAATTTTCCGATATACTCGTAATCATTTTCGAATCGCGAGATGACAAAGTTGGACATAGTTTGAAGCGCAGAAGAGGAGCTCGGCCGACCGCGCCTGTGTGGCGTAGAAGACGGAAGCGGCGAGCCCGAATGCAAAAGCTGCTCTTCCTTTTTTTGAAAGAATGCAAAGGAAGTTAGATCAAAGGCTCGCGGTCGTCTGCTAGGCTGCGGCTGAAACACCTTCGACACGAACTCCGTTAAGGCATCAGACATATCAGCGCCGGCTATGCACTGTTCTGGGCTAGCATATTGCTCTTGAGCAACGTTTGCTCCGAAGACCATTTGAAGGACTAGAACACCAAGATCCCAGATACAAGTCTTGTTGGTGCGTTCGGGAGACTTGGTAAGCAATTCTGGAGCTGTCCAGTGTGCTGTCAAGTACGGCGAGTCGCGTGCAATGACGCCAACTTGTTCTTTGGCCTGCATTACCAAAGTCTTCAGGGCTGTGCCGTATCCGTCGGAGAGCTTGATATTAGTCTCACCGGTTGGAGAACGGAAGAGTAACACATTTCCAGCATGCACAGCGGGATGGACATAGCCATTTTGGTCGAAGAACTCAAGTGCATCCAAGATCTGATGAGTCCAAGACCTCACCCTATTCGCTTGTAGACCCCCAGAAATTTCCAGAAGCTCCAGTAGAGATCCCTTGTTAGCGTATTCAGACAGGATAGACAGCTCCCAGGTGGCGGATGTTTCAGGTGTACTATCGACAACTGCAGGAATTCGCTGGACCTTGTAGCCCAGCAGAGAGACAACGTTCGCGTGGTGATGGTTTTTGGAAGATTCGAGGAGTTCTTCGATGCTCTGCATCTTGCGACGGAAATCAACACTCTCGGCGGCTTTTTCGATGAGGTAGATGTCCTTCAGTAAGAGTTGAGGAACCAGCACGTCCTGGTCGGTTATAGGACTAACAATAGTAATTTTCTTGTCTCTGGCTTTGAGAATGACAAATCTGCCCCAGACCGAGTAGAAGGTAAAGTTGTTATTGTTCTTCGCGTCTTTTGTTGTCATTGGTTGATCGAATGTCGTGATCGATTGATCGAAGGCGCTCGATGTCTGAGACATAGATCGGCCTGCGATACGTTCCTGACTCGACGGACGAAGTACGAGGCGCTTCTTTTCGCGCTCCTTCTCGACCTCATCGTCTAGATCGCGCCGTAACTTTTCCCGCTCGTCTTCCTGTTGACGAAGGAGATCCTGTTCCTGCTCACGTGCCTGACGTTCTAGGCTAGCTTCCCGTGCAGCTCTCTCTTCTTCGAGGCTTTCAAGGCCTTCGTTGTTAGCTTTCAGGTTTGCAGCGTCTTCGAGGATGTCCTTCAGCGAGTCGACGATGTCGTAAATCATAGGCGATCCAAGATCTTTTGGGCGAGTCTGGAGAATGTTGTGTAGGCGATGAGGTACGTTGGGATTCCCAGACTGCAGATCTATGAGTTTCAAGATCGGAGCAGTCTTTGGGTAGGTTGCCGGAAACTGGACACATAGTGTGACAGCTACATTCGGATCCGAAGGGGCTTTGATGCGAATGTTGAAAGCTAGATTGGGCGATTTCTAAAGAGGGTCAGATCGTTGCATCGGTATTTAGATCCCGACCACTTACACTCCATGCTGCTGCTTTACCTTGGACTTGCTCGAAATCTTCGTCATAGATTGCACGGAGCGATTCGAACTCCTCCTGTTGCTGACTCACGAGGTCGGTCAACCCGGGGAATGGGGTCGCCAAAGAAGGCGCAGGCGTGGTTGGTGGCTCATTTTCTTTCTTAAGGGGGGTTTGCTTTGTGGCTTGCTGCTTTTTGGGGCCCATCCTGATCGTTCAGCGGAAAGTCATCGCACGTGACCCGAGCGGCGGCACCTGGCAGTTCTGAATGGGATTGGCGCGGATATAGGCGGAGTTAAGGCCCAGCACGGCTCAGATGAAGACAGTTGCAGCCAAGGCTGCACCCGTCTAGCCTTTGTTGTGTTCTAGCATTGTTGCGCCGGTGGTTTGAAAACTGTAGATTGTGAGAATGTTGAGCTGTGTTTGAAACAGTCACGACGCCAAGACATGAGGTTCGGACAAATTCTGATGCCAAGGCCGTGCAGTAATCATTTGTGGGAGCTCTCAAAGCAGTAGATACTATTGAACAACCAATTGTCCGGACTACTCCTCGCCTGCTTGCTTTTCGAATCAGCTGAGCTTGTTGCCTATTCCGACGGCGGAAGTGTTCACACCAACGAAGGCTCCTTAGACCTTGGTCGAGCATAGATTGGGCCTGCCAAGATGGTTAACATCACAGAAAAGATCAAAGAGTCCGTAGCCTAATACGGGGCTCCCATGTCTATGCTGACAAAAGTGCTAGGATAGAAGAGGAGATGAGGCGGACGCAGAGTAGGCCGACGTTGATTGTATTAGGTCGGCAAGTTGCTAATAATTTGCAGAGAATAAGGCCACTGGTTAGTAACCTTCCCGACTGATACTCGCAGACCGCTAAGGCACCGCAGAGTATCATTTGGGCTTACTGAAAGGGTAAGTCCAACATTGTAATTGAGATAGTGCGTGGTGGGTTGTGAGGAGGTGGGATGTTCTGGCGGAACACTCGGGAATTCGCCAAGGTCACGTGGTAGCCCCTTTTGGCCACTTCCCTCCCCATCCACCATCCCGATGTCTGTACATGAGGCTATCCCGGCTTGCCCTGTCCGTTGTGTAGGACCTGGCAAACCTTTGATTCTTACTCTGGGCCAGGAAACTTGCTCGACTTCGAGCTCAACTGTTAGAGCCTGCCCCAGGCGCCGGCTCAGGCCCCGGTGCTGGCTTCGATGTGTCAAAGTCAGGAGACGCTCGAATCGCTCTCGTCGGCTTTCCCTCTGTCGGAAAGTCTACCTTCCTCTCGAAGATCACTAAGACAAAGTCAGAAGTTGCCGCATACTCCTTCACAACCCTGACAGCTATCCCTGGAGTTCTCGAATATGGCGGAGCAGAAATCCAGATTCTTGATCTACCGGGTATCATCGAAGGCGCCTCTGAAGGCAAAGGCCGAGGCCGACAAGTAATCAGCGCCGCAAAGGTAGGCCATTCAATGCGGTACTTTTGGCGGGTGGTTTCACGGTTTGCATCCTGCATCCAGTAACTCACTCTTAACTAGTCAGCGTTCTTCAATCTTCTGTTCTGCCCCCCCAAAATTACTGCGCATTTTCACTTCTCTTAGTTCCTCTCGCAGTCATCCTTCAAGTCTGGACTATTCTGTGACTATCAACTCACTACCCTATCCACACGCCTAAAACTTGCCCACTAACATTCACCTTGTTCTCGCCATAGACGTCCGACCTCATCCTCATGATTCTTGACGCGACAAAGAAAGCCGAACAGCGCGCTCTCCTCGAAGCCGAGCTGGAAGCCGTCGGCATCCGTCTCAACCGCGACCCACCCAACATCTACCTCAAGCAGAAAAAAGCCGGCGGAATGAAAATCACCTTTCAATCCCCGCCTAAGCTGCTCGATGAGAAGATGCTCTACAACATCCTCCGCGACTACAAGATGCTCAACTGCGAGGTGCTCGTCCGCGATGAGAACGCCACCGTCGACGACTTCATTGACGTCATCATGCGTGACCACAGGAAGTATATCCGATGTCTGTACGTATACAACAAAATCGACAGCGTGAGTCTGGATTTTCTCGACACGTTGGCGAGGGAGCCGAACACGGTCGTCATGTCTTGTGAGTTGGATCTGGGGATTGAGGATGTCGTCGAGCGGTGCTGGCGGGAGTTGCGGTTGATGAGGATTTACACAAAGAGACAAGGAGTCGAGCCAGACTTTAACGAGGCACTGATTGTGAGGAGCGACAGTACTATCGAGGATGTGTGTGATCAGATACACCGGACTCTAAAAGAGACGTTCAAGTATGCGCTGGTCTGGGGGGCGAGTGCGAAGCATGTGCCGCAGAGGGTAGGGTTGGGACATAAGGTTGAAGATGAAGATGTGGTGCAGATTGTTTCTGCTTGGAGGGCTTAAGGTGAGGGAGACTGGAGTGGAGCGAATGGGTTGCGCAAGTAATGAAGGAATAACTCGGAAGTGTCGAATGAGAATTCTATGGATTACGAAGAGAGCCTTCTTTTCTCAACCCATATTTGCACACGGCTGATCCCTGGAGCCAGCTAGACGCCACCAGCGAGGACGAATACCATCCTCCAGAACCAATTACTTGTTTGAAACGCCTCGAATGCTGTTAGCCGTCTAAATGCCTAACCATTTCCAAATGCTCGAGGGACTAACAGGTTGCGGTCGGCTCCGATTTCCACCATGTCGTTCGATGCTAGTCCCACGGATATTTGGGATAAAAGCTCCAATATTCAATGCACAAGACTTGTCCTCACTGCTTGGAGCTTTGTGCCTGTGCAGTTTCAGAGATCGTGAGAAGTTGATTTTTTCTGGTTCAAATTCACAACACGTATCCATCAGAAATGACATCGTAGCTGATCGTCTTTCGCCTAGAGCAACGTACGAACTTACGGTAGATCCTCCTTCAGCTTCGCTTTCTGTGCTGGCGTCAGGAACTTCGGGAAGTTGACCTTGACTTCCACAATGAAGTCGCCCCGTTCATTCGGCTTCTTTGGCAAAGTCATGCCTAGATGGGGGAATCGTTCCTCGTGTCCTGGTGGTGTAGGTCCACCCCCAGACACGGGCAACTGTTTTCCATCAATTGTGGTAACTGTCCTCCTCCAGCCCGTTAGAGCCTCTTTGAGGCTCAGCTCCACCGTGGTCCGTATGTCATCGCCATCTCTCTTCAGAGTTGGATGTGGCTTCTCTTCAATGATGAAGTGTAGGTCTTGGGACCCACCCTCTTCTTGATCACCCATACCCTTGAACTTGAACTTCGACCCCGCTTTCATACCGGGCTTGATGTCTATCTCCACGATTTTATCCTGTACGCTTCTCTTCCCCGTTGACTCATCGTAGGTTTTCCGCTTGACCTTTAGTTTTTTGTGCGCTCCCTTGTACAACTCTTCCAGCGTGACAGGCAACGGCTTTTCCACCACTGTCACTTCTGGCGTTCTAGGTCGTGGCTGTGGTCTCATGCCAGCACCTGTGCTTCTTCGTGCCCCACCTCCCATCCCACCCAAACCGGAGAACATGGTGAAGATGTCGTCATCTTCGCCCATACCGCCGCCGCCGCCAGATCTGGCAAAGTTTGCAAATATGTCGTTGGGGTCTGCAAAGTTGAATCCGCCACCTCCACCGTTGGTACTAAAGTGGAAAGTCCTTGTCCCGCCTGGCATTCCTCCAAAGCCTCCAGGCATATTTCCTGAAAAGCTTTGAAAGCCTTCCGGCATTTCAGCACCAGGTGGTGGTGGTTGACCACCTCGGAGTAGGAACTCGAGGCCATACTGATCGTAGACTTTGCGCTTCTCGGGGTCGGACAGGATTTCGTAGGCCTGGGAGACTTCTTTGAATTTCTCGGCAGCATTAGGATTATCTTTGTTCTTGTCTGGGTGCCATTTCAGCGCAGCCTTGCGGTAGGCTTTCTTGATGTCGGCATCCGTGGCGGAAGGCGAAATGCTTAGGGCATCGTAGAGTTTTGTTTCAGCTACCATTTTGGTAGATTGGATTTCGAACTAAGGTGTGGCAAGGTGTGGCAAGGTGTGTTGGTTTAGGTGTTGTAACGAAATAGATTGCGGATAGTTGAATGCAGAATGTAGGAGAGGTTGAAGTACAGCCTGTTCAGATCTTAGTGGGGTTGCGAGGCTGAAGCACTTCAACGCGGTGGAATGCACGAGCAGCTGCGGTGGATACTGCGTCTACTCAAGACTCATGTTTGCAAAGCAAGCTTGGCTTCAATTGGGAAGAATCGGTAGCAGGTTATGGAGGTAGTGTCAAACATCAGCAAGCAGACTCGAGGAACTGGGAAGTGGGAAATTGCCCGACGAATGACGTGCATCATCTGGGCACCGCGACGTGGAAGCTTCGCGAACCTTCCATGGTCTGGTGTGTGTTTCCGGGGGGCGGAAAAGCCTAACTTCCGGGCAAGAGCACAGGCGTCACGCCCTGGGAACAACGCTAACTCGTTAGGTGCCGTTGCGGCTCTTCAATTTATCTGGAATTTATTTCCGCCCCATTTCAGCGCCCTCCAGCATCGCGCACCATTTCGAAGCTATGGCCGAAGTGGATATGCAAAGACCTGTGATGGCTTCCGACACAGATCTGCCGGAACCCCTAGACCCTTCCTCCGAGCCAACATCACAAGCCCTCACGAAACCCTCAGACGAGACTTCCCTCGAACCTCCCACCAAAAAGACCAAGATCATACGTCGCAAAAGGAGGCCAGCTCGACCACAGGTAGATCCATCAACCCTGAAATCCGAGCCACCTCCTCAGACGGGTACTATTTTCAACATCTGGTACAACAAATGGTCTGGCGGCGACAGAGAAGATGCTTACCTCTCGAAAACAGCTGCGCCCTCTCGATGCAATATCAGCAAAGACAGCGGTTATACTCGTGCAGACAAGACACCTGGCTCGTATTTCTGCCTTTTCTTCGCCAGAGGATTGTGCCCCAAGGGCCATGAGTGTCAGTATCTGCATCGGCTGCCGACTATCTTCGACGTGTTTAACCCGAATATCGACTGCTTTGGGAGAGACAAGCACTCAGACTACAGGGATGATATGGGTGGTGTAGGCAGCTTTCTGCGACAGAACCGGACACTTTACGTGGGGCGCATCCATGTCACCGACGACATCGAGGAAATTGTTGCACGTCACTTTGCCGAATGGGGTCAGGTGGAACGAATAAGAGTCTTGACTTCCAGAGGTGTGGCGTTCGTCACATACAGTAATGAAGCAAATTCACAATTTGCGAAAGAGGCTATGGCACACCAAGCGCTAGATCACAACGAGGTGCTGAATGTGAGATGGGCAACGGTGGATCCAAATCCATTAGCACAGAAGAGGGAGGCCGCAAGGATCGAGGAGCAGGCCGCTGAGGCTGTAAGACGAGCGTTGCCAGCGGATTTCGTTGCAGAACTAGAAGGAAGAGAGACCGGCGACATGAAGAGGAGAAGGCTGGCAGAGAGCGGATTTGGCTTGGAGGGTTATGAAGCGCCAGATGAAGTCTGGTTTGCCAGAAGCAAGGAGTTAGAATCACAGAAGAATGGACAGGCCCAGATCAAAGGAGTGGAGCAGGCTACACAGATTGAGGCTGCTCAACCGGCAGCTAAAGAGACGGACCCTGGCGATGAACAACAGCCTGGGATACTATCTGGCAGTACGATTGCTGCCTTGAAAAGCTATTCAAACGACGGCACTGCAACTACATTGGCTGCGACAATGGTACCATCCGGCGCGCCGCTGGTCGGCTACGGAAGCGATGACGATAGCGATTGATTTACCTACGAGCTACATAATTAGCGATAACTAAGCCTGCTGATGCCTGAACTTCGGTCATTAACCAACCAATTTTGCTCTCCATTTCGTGGGCGCAGGCTCTGGCGCAGATTCACTCGCGCTGGCGGAAACAGATAATTCCCAATGACGAATGCCAAAGACAATTGTCCATTTTCCGGGCTGACCTAGCTTATATCCTCTTCTGCGCTCTCTACTAAATCTCAACAATACCAAGGAGGAACGTCGCCGCCCATAGAGTAGGCAGCTATGGATGGTGATGGAGATAGCTACAAGAGGTTGGCGGGTAGCAACAGCGACACACCCTATTTCACATGAAGAACTTCAGATCGACTTCCTCGGATGTCCGACGTGTTTCTGTCTATCTGAAAAGGGCTCGATAGAAGCTCGCCGAAAATTGCAAGGAATGAAAGTCCCTCATAGCTGGCCGGGCGAGTTCAAGCTCAGTTTTCACGATCTAGAGTCAACATGGAACAACTGCCCGTTCTGCTTCATATTGCACGAAGTCATCTGCGTATATGTTGTGCAAATTGACCGACGAGAAGGCACATACATATGCGCAAAAAATTCATTAGACTTTTCGGTGCCTTCGCAAACCTCGCCGGCCGTATTTGAACGAATTGGCATTACAGGACTGAGATTAGAGTCAGGAGGACTACGATCATGAATGGAAATGAAAATTCTGACCATAGTGTAGCCCGGCAGTTCTGTAAGAAGGCTTATTCACAACAGTGTACACTGGGTGTTCTAATCAAAGCGGCCACTACGCATTACTACAACTTTCCACCACCCTCCTCAATCGGCAGCTCCGCAATCTGATCGTAGCCCTGGTAATCCGGCACATCCAGTCCATATTTCTCCGCAACCTGCTTGCTCAAAAACCGTCCACCGATAAAATGCCTTTTCCCCTTAAAGAACTTGGCGCTCGGCTTTGGAGCCGTCAAACTAATCAGATAGTCTGGCATAAAACCGTGACCAACTTCACCTTCTCCCTGTGGCCCGCCTTCGACATCCCAGGACGAGGGTGTGTCGATAGCGAGGACGGGCTTGGATGTCTTCTCCATGGCACTGATGACGGCGTCGAACGGAGATTTAATGGGGAGGCGGACGCTGAAGCCGAAGATCGCGTCGATGACGAAGTCGGCGGAGGAGAGGGCTGAGGAAAAGTCGGAGGTGAATGGGATAGAGAGGGTTTTGAGTTGGGTTACGAGGCGGGAGAAGAGCTCGGCGGAGGTTTGTTTCGGGTAGTAGATTGTGGGGGTGTAGCCGTAGTGGTGGAGGTGGCGGGCGCAGACAAGTCCGTCGCCGCCTAGGGAGAGATGGTGAGGTGTGATTCGAGGAGATAAGGATACAGAGGAGACAAGGGGCCGGGGCAGCGTAAAAATGGCTTACCGTTGTTTCCAGGGCCGCAGGCAATCAAAATGTTCTTGCCTTTCGATGGTGGGTGGGCTTTGTAGACTTGACGGGCCACACATTAGTAAATGGACGTTTTATTCAGCCCTGACGCAAAATACCTGCTTGTGAACATGATAGCCCAGCCAGCTCCATAAGTTGATCAATCGAGAAGCCGCTAGCTTCACTCATGAGTTCCTTGTCCAGGTCTGCCGCCTTCGAGGCGGAGATTGTCTAACTGGATTTCAGTATAGAGATGACGAACTAGATACCATATTTCCATCACCTTATACTGCATTTTGGGAAATGAAAAATGACTCGATGAAACAAAAGATATAGGTATGGGCCTTGGAAATAGAGAAGCGGGTGTTGTGCTTGCGTGTCGTGCACAGAGTCTAAACATTGACTCCGAAGCGGAAAGACGATCTGAATGATCTATCAGACGGTACTGGCAAAATACCGATTCAACGAAATGTACGTCAGTCGACAGCGAAACCCTTTAGCTATGACCTCACCGTGATAGAGCTCCGCCAACGTGCCAAGATCTGAAATCCGCCTCGGGCTCACCCTGCTCCAGTCCTATGCAGTCAGTTGCAACACCACCAATTAACAACTAGCAAGTTTACAGAGGCTGTAAAAAGTGACAGCGACTGCCCACTTGGAACAAACGGATCTGACGGCAAAAACGCGAGCAAGCTGCTCGCGGGCCGAGTAGCTAGTAGTCGCTCAGCTACTCAATCGTCGGGAACAGTGATACTCCTTTTTGACTGAGAGTACGGCTTGGTTGACCCAATAGCCATCGACCAAGTAGCCAGCCAAACCCAGCCTTGTTACCATTCGGTGCAGTAATCACATCCAATTAATTAACCTCTACCCAGTATAATCTGTAACAAAATCCTGTGCCGTTGTGGCCCGTGCTCAAAAGTATCACCCAAATCCTTAGTAAATGATGATTTCAATGCATATGAACGCATATGACCATATAGAACTTAGGCAACGCATTCTATAGCGATTCTGAGCACTCGTAAGGAATGAAAAACAAAAAGGACGCGTGACGACCTCCCCCAGGGCCCCAAATGCTTGCCTAATGTCCCTCAGCTAGCTGCCCGCCTCCAGGTCTTCACCGAGGCCTGCCGGCAGCTCGTGCCTAGCGATCCGGGCCCCGGACATGCTCTCGAGGGTGCTGAGGCTGTCCCTTTCCTGATCAAGGACCGCTACAGCCTCCTCAATGGTGTCCTCGAGGAAGGCAAATGTGACCCCCGCCTAACTTATGGGCGCTTATAGGGGGAACTCGCCTAATTGTCTAGGTGTGGTTGGGCACTTGACGGGAGTACCCATACCTAGAAAATTAGGCGGATGCCCCCCTGTAAGCGCCTATAAATTAGGGTGCCGGGCTTGGGCCGGCGTACGGCGAGGGATGCTTGAGGATGGGGCATGCATCTCATGGGCATGCACCTCATGGGCATGCACCTCATGGGCGTGCGTCTCATGGGCATGCATCTTATGGGCGCGTACCTCATGAGCATACATCTCATATGCGTACATCTCATAAGTTTATGTCTTGTCTCATCAGGCGGTAAATGTGAACCCCCCGCTTAATAGGTAGCCAAAACAGTGCCCGGTGAGCTCCAATTAGCACTCCGTGAGAGCCGGCGGCATTACGGCCAATCAGGTGACGAGAAAAAAGGGCAAAGTATACAGAAATAGCGACAGTAAGGTCTAGGAACAGTGTAGCAGGTACATTATCTTCATATGCATTGAAGTCATCATTTACTAAGGATTTGGGTGATGCTTTTGAGCACGGGCCACAACGGCACAGGATTTTGTTACAGATTGTAACCCTTCCCAAGCGGCCAGAATTTTCCGACAATCAGGCTCTAGACTGCAAGTTCCTGAACCCTATCTCGTAGTACTCCAACTTGCAGACTACGTCCTCGTATAGACGTGCTTGTAACGCAGGATTATCAAGGTCCTCTCCACACCCAAAATCGCATCGCAAGCATTTCCTTACTATCGCTGCGAAGTCGGCGCCTAAAGATTCTCCGACTTCATCCGCAAGCTGTCGCGCGAGTAGGAAATCTGCAACCCTGTTGTCCGCGGGTAGACTCTCAGAGGATTGGGTCTCACGAAGGGTTTTGAATGTCGAGCCATATGCAAGCTCGAGGAACATGACTCCTAGGCGAAAGAGCAGCAGGTTTGGAGCTATGCTTACCATCGACTGCGCCGAGACTACCGCGTCCGGAGCATCGACTGTGTCCTGACGCTGCGCCACGCGAACCCTAAGGTAAGGCGAGGAGGACCTCAGATGTCCATTTTCGGCTCTGCTCGCGCCGGAGATGAGGATGTTGTCACTGTGCCATGACTCCGCGAGCCAAGGAGTTGCGTGAAATTGCAAGACGGCGAGTGCCAAAGATTTGGCCAAGTGAAGCTGTTGGAATTCTGGAATCTCACGTGCCCGTCCCCGACTTGAGAGCTGGCTGACGAATTGGGTCAGAGGTGTTGGTGTCACCGGTACTTGGGCTGAGGCAGTGGGTTGGTGAACCAGATGCCTACAAGTTGTGGTTTGCTCCAGGGCTCCAACGACGGTGCTGGGCGGAAACCTCATGCTTTGACATGCGCCCGTGCGAAGGCGTGCGCAGAAGTCTTGACTGCTGGTGACAACTAAACAGTCGACCGGATCGTGGCCTACAGCTACTTTGGGAGAACTGCTCGTAGGCCCTGACATTTGATAAAGATCCATCTGGCTTTTTAATAATGGAGACTCGCAAATGACGGATTCAACCTCGAGCCAGGCCATCCCGTCCCTTGATGCAGGCTGGGACTGCGAGACAGGCATCACTCTCTTAAGGTAGCCATTGTCGCTGACCAGCTGGCGTTCGACGGCTTTTTCATTGATAGTGTTGAAGATATCTCCCGTGGCTGAAATCGTACTTCTTGATGGATTTGCGGCCACAGGTACAGTGAACTTCATGTCAGTATGGTGAATTTGTGCTGTTGGATCAGATATGTGGCCTGAATCAGTATGGCTAAAGGCTAGCTTGAAGCGAATAATGTATGATCTAGAATCATCATCTGCGGCCGAACATGTCGCTTCTAGACCAAATTTAGCCAGATGTTCGGGATGCATAGTACATGCTTGAGATAATGACTCATATAGATGTATAGATGCCTTTCGCACCATCTGAAACCGTTCAAGGGCTTGACCCTTCTTTTGTCGATTTTCGGTCTGGCTTCGATTCTTCTGGCTACACGAGTATTGAAGATCTAGCCGGCCAACTTGATTCGAAAGTCTTTGAAAGGTCTTGTTCAACTTTCCGAGATCTGCCATCAACCGCTGCATGCTAAGTTCTGAAAAGCTGAATTTCAATTTCTGGCCCACTCGACGCCTCCAGTTCCGGTCTCCAAACCTTTCCTTCTGCATAGGCAGAGACACGATGGTGTTGAGCTCGTCCGATTTGGCGGTTATCTCATCAAGTTTGAGTTGAATTTGGGAGATCACAGAATCGCAAGCGAAGCTTAAGGTCCCAAGCTGACGGCCGAATTTCTCGCGCAGTGCATTGTCTTTCCATAGTCGATGATCGCGATCATTGAGCATCTGCGTCGCAGTCTCGCTGTTGACAGCGCCTGCCAGAAGGAAGAGACATTCTGTTCGAAATATTGTCCTCTCAACCTCTAGCTCGTCGTGGAACCTCTGCAGCACTGATGAGAACTTTCGGTAACGAACGAAAGGACGTAACGTATCCTCATAGTGCTCAACCGCGGAAATTATCAGTGGAAGGACGCCCAAAACGAAACCAACAGCTTCTACTCCTGACATATTCGTCCTTTGAGAGAAGAAGCATCGAGACGAAGCTCGTCAATAGAGCAGTCCGCAGGGTGTTAGGCTGATATCCAAAACTATCTGCATTTCTCAAGCAGAGCAGAACAAAGTCTCACACGCCTATTTCGCGGCAAATGGGCCGCCGCAGGGCAGGCGGGGTCTGCGTCTTTAGCTTTGCAATGCCGGGAATCAACCAATAGCGTAGCAAGGTGTTCAGTCATTGCGGCGGGGGCATGACCTTGTTCCATGAAATTCAAAGTCGATTTTTCGTCAACAAATGTTCCTCGTTGGCTTCAGAAATGTCAAAGAGGACTGCAGAGTCCAATGCGTCACAAGGAACCTTCCCGCCTGGAATTGGCGAAAAATTGTATTCTGACTGCGTGGCACTATTCTCAGCACTTTGCCATGAACCCGCGTCCGAGTTGTGTCAAAGCAATGATAGTTCGTCCAAAGAAGCGCTGGGAAGATTGTATCTTTGGGGGGAAGGATTCCGAGATGGACAACTGGACGTGATTCTTGCAACGTCGCCGTACCTCAGGGTCACTGTATTGAAGCTACTCGCAAAGGTGGGGGGTTTACTGCGCACTAGTAAGTCCTCTATAGTCGAGTAACAATGCTCTGTGTTGGGCTATGGATTAACCTCACCTTGCAGAATATTCTATTGCAGATGACCCTTCCGACAACAGCACCTTACACGCGTTAAAAGATGGCCTAGGTATATCAATCGGAAAAGCATGGAACATCATTTCGGAGTGCCTGAAACAGGAAGCTAAAGGAAACGAGAAAGATGATGTTGATTCGGATGGATCGAATAGCACAGAAGACGACATCGTTGGGGAACTTCAATTTCACATTCGGTTGCTGATGAGTCTTGTGCCTTCGATGGAAAAGGCCTTCAAGCACGCCATACAGGAGCAGCAGCGAGGTCAGATGGCCTCTTCTATTGCTGGTGCAATGCGGCCAACTCTGTCTAGAAGAAGAGAGAGAAACTCATTACGGTCAGGGCGCAGCCAGGAAACTGCTCAGGACGAGTCTGCCGCACCCGTTGCCGATCAACCACAGGCCACTCCCACAACTACTCACGAATACGAGTCACTCCAGTCAATCAGTGACCTGGCTGTACGACCTCCTGAAACAAAAGGTTCTGGCTCTTCCCCATGCGACCCTGTAGACCAGCCATTCCAACACCGACGAATTCAAGACGCGGACTCTCTGCCACGTCGTACCCGACCTGCAGTTATCAGCCACGCTCCGATCCTATCCGGCGAAAACCAGAAAGGACCTATTCCGGGATCGCGGGGTCCTATTGAGCCCGAACATCGCAGCCGTACTTCGTTCAGCAGCACCTTAGGTTCAAGTGTGGATGTGGACGGTTCAGCTCAAGACTTGCAGAAGCAATTTCAGATGTTGCTGTCTTCAAGGAGACAGAATATATTCGATCCTACATGTAGCAGGGATGAATCCGACGAAGCCATTCGCAAGGCTGAACAAGCAGTGGAAGCCATAAATGAAGGCCACCCGACTCAGGCGACCATACTGAGCAGCTTGGGTAGTGCACTGCTTAGCCGATATGACCAGACCGGCAGGAGGGACTATCTGAAGAAAGCCATTACCAATACGCAGAGAGCGGTCGACATCACACTTCAAGACCTCGCTGGTATGCTGAGCAACCTGAGCAATACGCTGTTCAGGCGATATGAACAGACAGGAAAGACAGAGGATCTAGAGGAGGCCATCGCCAATTCTCAGAGAGCGGTCAACATCACACCTCAAGACCACTCAGGCCTTGCTGCTCTGCTGAGCAACCTGAGCAATATGCTGTTCAGGCGATATGAACGGACAGGAAAGATAAAGGATCTAGAGGAGGCCATTACCAATGCACAGAGAGCGGTCGACATCACACCTCAAGACCACCCAGACCTTGCTATTACGCTGAACACCCTGGGCAACATACTATTCAGGCGATATGAACAGACAGGAAAGACAGAGGATCTGGAGGAGGCCATCGCCAATACGCAGAGAGCGGTCGACATCACACCTCAAGACCACCCAGACCTTGCTAGTATGCTGAACAGCCTGAGCAGTACGCTCGTCAGGCGATATGTACGGATAGGGAAGACAGAGGATCTGGAAGAGGCCATTATTAATGCGCAGAGAGCGGCTGACATCACACCTCAAGACCACCCAAGGCTTGTTGCTAAACTAAATAACCTGAGCAGCATGCTGTTCAGGCGATATGAGCGGACAGGAAAGACAGAGGATCTAGAAGAAGCCATTACTAATGCGCGGAGAGCTGTCGACATCACACCTCAAGACCACTCAGACCTTGCTACTCCGCTGAACACCCTGGGCAACATACTGTTAAGCCGATATAAACGGACAGGAAATATAAAGGATCTGGAGGAGGCCATTACTAATGCGCAGAGAGCGGTCGATATCATACCTCAAGATCATCCAGACCTTGCTGGTTGGCTGAACAACTTGAGCGGCATGCTGTTCAGGCGATATGAGCGGACAGGAAAGACAGAGGATCTAGAAGAAGCCATTACTAAGGCGCGGAGAGCTGTCGACACCACACCTCAAGACCACTCAGACCTTGCTACTCTGCTGAACACCCTGGGCAGCATACTAGCAAGCCGATATGAACGGACAGGAAAGACAGAGGACCTGGAAGAGGCTATTACCAATGCGCAGAGAGCGGTC
>Ga0335072_10002201_pt1 | contig 30637 bp, 26 predicted proteins | sample Lox_Sample_21_FD_206725 | JGI IMG/M metagenome (GOLD analysis project Ga0335072, IMG submission 206725) | Soil microbial communities from Loxahatchee National Wildlife Refuge, Florida, United States - Lox_Sample_2.1 | ecosystem: Environmental > Terrestrial > Soil > Wetlands | place: USA...
GGCGCCATCGGGCAGGTGGCCGCATGCCGAGGGGTGAAACTGCGGCTCATTGCGCTGCCGGAGCCATGTACCGGTCCAGGAATGTCTTCACCCGCGCGAAGCTTTCCTCGGCCGCGGCCGCATCGTAGCCGTGCGGGTGCCCCAGTTTCGTGCCCGGGGCCGCGTTCGGATTGTCGAAATCGTGCACCGCGCCCGGGTAGGTGTACACCTCGAACACCTGATCCGGCCGCAGCCCGCTGCCGAATGTGCGGCAGGCACGCGCAGAAAAGCCCCACGTATCGGCCTCGCCGGCAAGCGCCAGCAGAGGCACGGTACCCTTCGTCGCCGGCTGACGGCAAGGGCCGTAATAGTCGATGGCTGCCCGCAGCAGGTGCGGAAACTCCTGCTCGTACTCGCGTTGCGTCACCCAGGCAGCGGTCGAGCCGCCATGCGAAAACCCGATGACGCCGATGCGCGAGCCGTCGATCTCGCGTCGGGTGCGCAGCCAGAGGGCGGTGCTGATCACGTCGCCGGCCCGATCGCGCGCCGTGACCAGGGGCTGGCGGTAGGGTTCGCAAACGCCGCCATAGACGCCGCGCGGCAGAAAGCTCGACGGGGCGATTACGGCATAGCCCCAGCCGAGCAAGCGCCCCACCCAGGCCGGCGCCGTGGTGTAGGGACCGCCGCAGCCGTGCAGTAGAATCATCGCTGGAAACGGTCCCTGCCCATCGGGCACCCAGTACATGGCCGGGAGTGATGCGGAGGGCATGCGCGATCCCCGCACGGGTTGTGGCGGTATGGCGACATCGGCCTCGCCCGCCGCGGCGGCCTGCCCAACGTTTATCGCAAACGCTGCGAGCAAGCAGAGCAGGATTGACGGGCGTCGCATTCGTTGCTCCTGTCGATGCTGAATCGTTTCTACGGTAACGGCATCGGGACGGTGCCGTAAACCATGCCGCCGCGGGAGGGGGGCGACTCGTTGGATTCAACGGATGCAGGTTTAAGGTTTCGTTACGGATATGATCGGGCTGGTGGCGGCGACCGGGCAGTTTCGTGTCGGCCTTCGCGCCTGCAGGGGTGCTGGCGCTGATCGGCGCCGCAATGTCGCTGAGGTTGACCCGATTTCCGATCGGGCGGGAGCAGGCGGCGGCGTTGGCCCGATAGGGGCGGGGGCGCGTTTACGGCGGTGCCGGGCGCGAACCGCGCGGCGGCTCTTCCCTGCAAGACTTGGCTGGATACTCAGGTCTCGCCCGCTGCTGTCTCAAGTCGCCGCAGCCGGTGTCCGAAGCGGCCAATTTGGCCATGCAGAGCACGGTCTTCGCCAACCAAGCCCTGCGTGCTACCGTCAAGACGTTGTACGATCGCGAGCAATACGGCCATGTCAGCGCGCTGATCTGCGAGCTCGTTGATGATTTTAGCCTGCTGCTGAGCGAGGAATTCCAGTGTCGTAGACCGGCCGCTCTGACCGCTCATACTGCTCTCCCACAGCCTGGTTCCCGCCTGCGCCGGTGCCTTCGTTTCGTCACCGCCCCTCGTCAGGGATCGGGATGGCTGCTCCGCGCAAATGCTATCGCTACGCCGCGTAAAGCTGCAACACGGCCGGCGCGCGGCCGGTGCAACTCGCGGCCATCGGCGCCGATTTCTTTATGCCAACCAAACTCGGCGCCTCTCCGTCCGATGCGCCCAAGGTCGCATGCAACGCCCAAGGTCGCATGCTACCTGGACCGGACAACTCGTGTGCTAGCTACAGTGTCGGTCTCGCCGTGTTGCCAGCCCCGGGACCCCATGCTAGACGGCCGCCGCCGGTGTGGGCGCCGGTCGACTCCACGCCCGCGCTTCCGCGCGGCACGAAATAAGATGGAAACCTACGCGTGGCCTCAGAAGGCACGATCATTTCTTCCGGCGGCGGCATGGCCGACCGTTACGCCGCCGCGCTCTATGCCTATGCCGAGGATGCCCATGCGCTGGACCAGGTGGTCGGCGAAATGGAAGGCCTCGGCCAACTTGTTGACGCCAGTGTCGATTTCCGCCGCTTGCTCGAATCGCCGCTGATCGACGTGAACCAGGCGGTGAAGGCAGCGTTGGCCGTGCTGGAAGCCGAGGGGTTCGGCAAGCCGGTGCGCGATTTCGTTGGTGTCGTCGCCAGCAATCGCCGGTTGCGGTATCTGCGCGACATCGTCCGCGCGTTTGCCAACCTGGTCGCCCAGCGGCGCGGCATCATCACCGCACATGTCGCCTCCGCGCATCCGCTGAACGACGTGCAGCGCCAGCAACTGCGTGCGCGGCTGATCGAGGCCGGCTACGGCAATGTCAATATCGTGGAAGCGGTGCAGCCGGATTTGCTCGGCGGCCTGGTCGTGCGGATCGGTGCCCGCCTGTACGATACGTCCTTGAAATCCCGGCTGCAGCGCTTGCAGTACGCCATGAAGGGAGCCGCCTGAGATGGAGATCCGCCCCGCCGAGATCTCGGAGATCCTGAAAAAGCAGATCGCCGCGTTCGACACGGAAGCCAATGTCGCCGAGACCGGCCAGGTTCTGTCCGTGGGTGACGGCATCGCGCGCGTGTTCGGCCTGCAGAATTGCATGGCCGGCGAGATGGTGGAATTCCCGGGCGCCGGCGTGCGCGGCATGGCGCTGAACCTGGAATCCGACAACGTCGGCGTCGTGATCTTCGGCGACGACAGGCAGATTCGCGAAGGCGACACGGTGCAGCGCACCGGCGCCATCGTAGAGGTGCCTGTGGGCGACGCGTTGCTGGGCCGCGTTGTGGATGCGCTGGGCAATCCGATCGACGGCAAGGGGCCGATCGACACGGGCGAACGCCGCCGCGTTGAAGTGAAGGCTCCGGGCATTATTCCTCGGAAGTCGGTGCACGAGCCGATGCAGACGGGGTTGAAGGCGATCGACGCCCTGATCCCGATCGGCCGCGGCCAGCGCGAGCTGATCATCGGCGACCGCCAGACCGGCAAGACCGCGGTGATCGTCGATACGATCATCAACCAGAAGCCGATCAATGCGGGGGACGACGAGAAGAAGAAGCTCTACTGCATCTATGTCGCGGTGGGGCAGAAGCGGTCCACTGTGGCGCAGTTGGTGCAGACGCTGGAGGAATACGGCGCGATGGAATACTCCATCGTGGTCGCAGCCACCGCGTCCGATCCGGCGCCGATGCAGTTCCTGGCGCCGTATGCCGGCTGCACGATGGGCGAGCATTTCCGCGACAACGGCCGGCACGCGGTGATCTTCTACGACGATCTGTCGAAGCAGGCCGTTGCGTATCGCCAGATGTCGCTGCTGCTGCGTCGTCCGCCGGGACGCGAGGCGTATCCGGGGGACGTGTTCTATCTGCACTCGCGTTTGTTGGAACGCGCGGCGAAGATGAGCGATGAAAATGGCGCGGGGTCGCTGACTGCGCTGCCGGTGATCGAGACGCAGGCCGGGGACGTGTCGGCATATATCCCGACCAACGTCATTTCCATCACCGACGGGCAGATCTTTTTGGAGACGGAACTGTTCTTTCGCGGGATCCGGCCGGCGGTGAATGTCGGGATCTCGGTTTCGCGCGTGGGATCGGCGGCGCAAGTGCGCGGGATGAAGCAGGTCGCCGGGCGCATCAAGCTGGAACTGGCACAGTACCGCGAGATGGCGGCGTTCGCGCAGTTTGCTTCGGATTTGGATGCGACGACGCAGCAATTGCTGGCGCGCGGGTCGCGGCTGACGGAGTTGCTGAAGCAGCCGCAGTTCAAGCCGGTGCCGGTAGAAGAGCAAGTGGTGGCGATCTTTTCTGGGGTGCGCGGGTACCTGGACAAGATCGATATCGGGCAGATCGGCAAGTTCGAAGCCTCGATGCTGTCAGAGATGAAGTCGCGCGAGCCGGGGATTCTGGAGGCGATCCGCAAGGACGCCGAGATCAAGCCGGACACGGAAAAGAAGCTGGTCGCGTTCATGGACGGCTTCGCGAAGAGTTTCAGTTGATGTCCCCAGCCGTCATGGCCCGGCTTGATCCGGCCATCAGCGCACCCGCAGTTCGGGTAGATGGCCGGGTGATCCCCGGGTCAATCCCGGGGACACGGCCCAGCCATGACGGGTGGGTTTGCCGCCCCGCCGGCCTGTTCTTGGAGTTCTTTCATGCCTAACCTGAAAGCCCTCCGGACCCGGATCAACAGCGTCAAATCGACGCAGAAGATCACCTCTGCCATGAAGATGGTGGCGGCGTCGAAGCTGCGGCGCGCGCAGGCGCAGGCGGAAGCGGCACGGCCGTATGCCGAACGGATGGAGCGCATGCTGCGCACGCTTGCGGCGTCCGTTGCCGGGTCGCCGATCGCGCCGGCGCTGATGGCGGGCACCGGCAAGGACCAGACGCATCTGCTGATTGCCGTCACCGCCGATCGCGGCCTGGCCGGCGCGTTCAATTCCAGCATCGGCCGCGCGACGCGCAATCTGACGCGACGGCTGGAATCCGAAGGCAAGACCGTCAAGATCCTGGCGGTGGGCCGCAAAGGCCGCGATTATCTGCGCCGCGAGCTGGCCAGCCGGATTGTTGGCGACATCAACTATGTCGGAAAGCGCCGCATCGATTTCAGCGACGCGGAGGACATCGCCCGCCGGGTCACCGAGATGGTGAACGGCGGCGAGATCGACAACGCCACCATCATTTATAACCGCTTCCGTTCGGTGATCTCGCAGGTAGTGATCGAGCAACAGGTCATTCCCGTGCCGCTGCCGGAGGGCGAGACTGAAGACCTGGGTGGCGCCGTGTTCGAATTCGAGCCGGATGAGGAAACCATCCTGCACCGGCTGCTTCCGCAGGCGCTCGCTGTACAGATGTATCGCGCGTTGCTGGAGAATGCTGCCGGATTCCAGGCGGCGCAGATGACCGCGATGGACAACGCCACGCGGAATGCGGGCGATATGATCAAGCGACTGACGCTGAACTATAACCGCGCGCGGCAGGCGAACATTACCAAGGAACTGATCGAGATCATCTCGGGCGCCGAAGCCGTCTGAGATCGGCCCAGCGACAGCGGCCCGACTAACGCAAGAGGAACAGGGGCAGATGGCAAGCAACATCGTCGGACGCGTGACCCAGGTGATGGGCGCCGTGGTGGACGTACAGTTCGATGGCGACCTGCCGTACATCCAGAACGCGCTGCATACCAAGGTCGCTGACCGCACCCTGGTGCTGGAAGTGGCGCAGGAGCTGGGGGAGCACACGCTGCGCTGCATCGCCATGGACAGCACCGACGGCCTGGTGCGCGGGCAAGAGGTGGTGGACACCGGCGGACCGATCACCGTGCCGGTGGGGCCGGAGACGCTGGGCCGCATCCTGAACGTGATCGGCGAGCCGGTGGATGAGCGCGGCCCGGTGAACGCGAAGAAGCGCTACCCGATCCACCGCGAGGCGCCGGCCTTCGAAGACCAGGCGACCTCGGCCGAAATCCTTGTCACCGGCATCAAGGTCGTGGACCTACTCGCGCCCTACCTGAAGGGCGGCAAGGTGGGGTTGTTCGGCGGCGCCGGCGTGGGCAAGACCGTGCTGATCCAGGAGCTGATCAACAACATCGCCAAGGCGCATGGTGGAGTGTCGGTGTTTGCCGGCGTGGGCGAGCGCACGCGCGAAGGCAACGACCTGTATCACGAGATGATCGGTGCCGGCGTTATCAAGTTCGGCGACAACGGCTCCACCGAGGGCTCCAAGGTGGCGCTGATGTACGGCCAGATGAACGAGCCGCCGGGCGCGCGGGCGCGCGTGGGCCTGTCGGGCCTGTCGCTGGCGGAATATTTCCGCGACGAGGAAGGCCAGGACGTGTTGTTCTTCGTGGACAACATCTTCCGTTTCACCCAGGCGGGCGCCGAGGTGTCGGCGCTGCTCGGGCGCATTCCCTCGGCGGTGGGATATCAGCCGACGCTCGCCACCGACATGGGCGCGCTGCAGGAGCGGATCACGTCCACCAACAAGGGGTCGATCACCTCGGTGCAGGCGATCTACGTGCCGGCCGACGACTTGACCGACCCGGCGCCGGCCACCTCCTTCGCCCACCTGGACGCCACCACCGTGCTGTCGCGGCAGATTGCCGAGCTGGGCATCTATCCGGCGGTGGACCCACTGGACTCCACGTCGCGATCACTGGACCCGCGGGTCGTGGGCGACGAGCATTACCAGGTGGCGCGCGAGACGCAGCGCATCCTGCAGACTTACAAGTCGCTGCAGGACATCATCGCGATCCTGGGCATGGATGAGCTGTCGGAAGAGGACAAGCTGGTGGTGGCGCGGGCGCGCAAGATCCAGCGCTTCCTGTCGCAGCCGTTCCACGTAGCCGAGGTGTTCACCGGCTTCCCCGGTGTGTTCGTCCACGTGGCCGACACGGTGCGCAGCTTCAAGGCGATCTGCGCGGGTGAGTACGACCACCTGCCGGAGGCCGCGTTCTACATGGTCGGCACGATCGAGGACGCGGTGAAGAAGGGCGAGAGCCTGAAGGCAACGGCGTAACGACAAAACCCTCGCCCTCTCCCCAATCCCCTCCTACAAGGGGAGGGGGGCTTCTGCCCCTCATCCCCGGTCCGGGACCATTCGATGTCAGTGAATCTCGAAATCGTCAGCCCGGAGAAGCTGCTGCTGTCGCGGCCGGTGGACATGGTGGTGATCCCCGCGAGCGAAGGCGACATGGGCGTGCTGGAGGGCCATGCGCCCACCATGGTGATGCTGCGCGGCGGGGTGATCTCGCTCTACGAAGGCGACCGCGTCACCGACACCTTGTTCGTTGCCGGCGGCTTTGCCGAGGTGACGCCGGAACGCTGCACGGTGCTGGCGACCGAAGTGGCCCCGGTCGCCGAGTTGCAACGCGCGGAGGGCGAGCGCCGCGCGGCGGAGGCGGACGCCGCACTGGCGCAGATCGATCCCGCGGACATTGCGGCGGAAGAACTGGCGCTGGAACGGCAGCAATCGGCGCGGGCGTTGATCGAGGCGGTGGATGGGCTGCTGACCGGGCGGTAGTGCCGGTTCAGATCGTCGCCACCGCGATCAAGCCGGCAAATCGGGGGAAGTCCGCGGCATTGAACGTGAACAATCGGGTGATCCCTGTGCCAGCACCGATCGAAGTTGGCGGGCCACCCTGGCGTGCGATCGGCGATGCCGAAGGGCTGAACCTGGGCGGGCAGCACGTCGGTTGGTGACGGCCAAGCAGCGATCGGACTTATGCAAATAAGTCCGCTGTAGCCGCCTTCATCGTCGCTGCCGCCGGCCATAACGGCGTTCTCACATGCTCTGCGTTATCAGGCCACCGCCGGGCGTTACGTCCGGCAGGTCGGGTTGCGTTGGCGACAAGTAACGTACTTGTCACGCGGCCGGCGCGTCGCGGGCTGGCCGGACCGGGGCTCGCCAGACCCGGACAGCATCGTCCCGCCGCCGATGATCGACCTCCGGGGGGTGCGGCCCAGGGCCGGTGGCATAATCGAAACTCTGTTGCAACCTTAATCGCGCCACTGTGCAGCTTCCCAGGGTTCACGCTTCCATCAGCGGAGACGGACATTCATGGCACAGGTTCGGCAACGCCTTGGAACCTTGTTCCGCTGCCGCAGTGCGGCTGTGGCGATCTATGTTGCGTTGATGGCGCCGGTGCTGGCCGGTGCCGTGGCGCTGGGCTTCGAGGTCAGCAGTTGGTCCAGTGCGCAGGCCGACATGCAGCGCGCCGCGGATGCCTCGTCGATGGCCGCCAGCATCTATTGCTACCAGTACATGGTTTCGCAAGTCGGTTCGACCAGCGAGAACTGCAACACCAATTCCTCGGCCCAGCAGACGGCAAAAATGCTTGCCCAGAATCTGGCAACCGCGAACGGTGCCGGCAGCAGCAGCGCGTCCATCGTTACCGGGGTCCAAAATCCAGCGGACACCGCCATCCTGGTCAGCACACAGGAAACCTTGCCGACGACGATATCGCGCGTCTTCAATTCAACGCCTTCAGTGACGGTCAGTGCATCGGCCACCGGCGAGATCGTTACCAAACCTACCGGAACTGCCGGTACCGGCGGGCAGCCGTGCCTGCTGGCGCTGAATCACTGGAATGAAAGCAGCACTTCGCAGCAGACGATCAACAATACCGGCATCGTTGCTGCGGGATCGTTCACCATCAATGCGCCCGGCTGTACGGCGGTGTCCAACAGCAACTTCAATGATAGCGGCGGCCAGACCTTCAACGTGGCCGGCATCTACGCCTACGGCGCAATACCGGGGGTCAACCAGAGCACAATTCCCACGCAAGCCTCAAGCAATCCACCTGCTCCTGCGGTGCTCGAGATCCCGTGCTGGGCCTCGATAAACGGCAGCAGCAGCAACAACGGCTGCAACCTCAGCGGCCCCCCCTACTACCCGGCGAACGGCTTGCTCCAGTCGAACCCCTATGTGCATCAACAATCCGGGGTGGTGTCTGATCCGTATGCGACAGGAACTTCGGCTACGGCGGTCGCGATGCAGGCGGCGGTCGCCGACGCCGGTACCACGACCGGTCCCAGTCTGGCATGCAGCAACCAGCATTGCAGCTATAGCCTGACGTTCACCGGCAGCATCTCCGGGACCACCCTGACCGTGACGGCGGTTTCGTCTGCGAATCTCACTCCCCAGGTTTCGGCAAACGGAATCCTGGTTTCGTTAAGCGGAGCCGGCATTTCCAGCGGCACGACCATCAGCGCGCTTGGCACGGGAACAGGAGGCACCGGCACCTATACCGTGAGCAAGTCGCAAACCGTGTCGAGCGAGACGATCACTGCAACCATCTCGGTCCCTGGCAGCTCTACCACCAACTCGGGCAGTTCCACCCCCCTGATCAACGGCAGCTATTGCACCGGCCAGGGCGGCGGTTCCGTCACCTGCTATTTGTATCCGGGCGATTATGGTAGCTTCGCCATCAGCTCCGGCGGGCCATGGTATCTCAATTGGGAGTCGGGCGGCTTCGTGTTCAATGGCAACGTCAGCCTGACCAACAACACCACGTCGAACAATGCGAGCTCAAACGGCGGCGAGACGATCTTCGTCACCGGCCAATTTGCCGGTGAAAACACGTTCAACTTCAACCTGACGGCACCGAGCGAGACGGTGAATCCCGGTTCAAGCGGTCCGTGGACGATCGCGGGCGTGGTGCTGGCCGGGTCGGGCAGCGATACCGGGTATTACGGGAACAGTGGCTTCGTACCGGTCGTCACTCTGTCCGGCAATCCGCAATTCACGGTCACCGGTGTGGTGTATTTTCCGAACGGAACGTTCGAATCGCAGGGATCGAACGGGTTGGGCATGAACAACGCCTCCTCCTGCTTCGAGCTGATCGCGGGCAACATAGTGTTGTCGGGTGCCAGCTATCTCAACAGCTCCTGCGGTTCGCTGAATGCCATCAGCTTCGAAAGCACGCCCGGGACCATAACGACAACTTATAATACACAACTGGTGCAATAGCGTCCCACGGGCCGGCGCAACCCGAGCCGGCCCTTGTCGTGGTGGGGCCGCTTTCTCATTTATCTCGCGGGGACTAAGATTGTCCCGGTTGGAAATGGGAGAGACCGGTCATGGACGAGATCGTCATCGTCGCCGCCGCCCGCACGCCAGTCGGCAGTTTCAACGGCGCACTCGGTTCGCTGCCTGCGCACACGCTGGGCAGCGTCGCGCTTCAGGGTGCTCTGGAGCGGGCCGGCGTCTCTGCAGCGGACGTCGATGAAGTGGTTCTGGGCCAGGTCCTGGCCGCCGGCGAGGGCATGAACCCCTCGCGCCAGGCCGCCCGCGCTGCCGGCGTGCCGGACAGCGCGACTGCGTTCGGCATCAACCAAGTGTGCGGCTCGGGCCTGCGTGCGGTGGCGCTGGCGGCGCAGCAGATTGGCACCGGCGAGAGCAAGATCGTGGTCGCCGGCGGCATGGAAAGCATGAGCCTGTCACAGCACGCGGCACATCTGCGCAATGGGCAGAAGATGGGCGCGCTGGAATTCGTCGATACGATGCTGAAGGATGGGCTGTGGGACGCGTTCCACGGCTATCATATGGGCAACACGGCGGAGAACGTCGCCAGCAAGTATCAGATCACCCGTGAGCAACAGGATGCGTTCGCGCTCGGCTCGCAGCAGAAGGCGAGCGCGGCGCAGAAGGCCGGGCGGTTCAAGGACGAGATCGTGCCGGTGACGGTGAAAGGCCGCCGCGGCGACACGGTGGTGAGCGACGACGAATATATCCGCCACGACGCCAGCCTGGACACGATGGCCAAGCTGCGGCCGGCCTTCAGCAAGGATGGCACGGTGACGGCGGGCAACGCCTCCGGCATCAACGATGGCGCGGCGGCGCTGGTGCTGATGAGCGGCGCCGAGGCGGCACGGCGCGGCTTGAAGCCGCTGGCGCGTATCGCGGCTTTTGCTACCGCGGGCGTCGATCCGGCCGTGATGGGAACCGGACCGATCCCGGCGACGCGCAAGGCGCTGGGACGTGCCGGGTGGAAAGTGGACGATCTGGACCTGGTCGAAGCGAATGAGGCGTTCGCCGCCCAGGCGCTCGCGGTGAACAAGGACCTGGGCTGGGACGTGTCCAAGGTGAACGTGAATGGCGGCGCGATCGCCATCGGCCACCCCATCGGTGCTTCCGGCGCGCGCGTGCTGGTGACGCTGGTGCACGAGATGCAGAAGCGCGATGCGAAGAAGGGCCTGGCCACGCTGTGCATCGGCGGCGGCATGGGCGTGGCGATGTGCGTCGAGAGGTAGGCACAAATCTCCCCTCCCGCTTCGCGTGAGAGGGTTAGGGTGAGGGCGCTGCCCACGCCACCGCTATTGATTTTCGACTGCGACGGCGTGCTGATCGACAGCGAAGTCATCGGCTGCCGCGCAGAGTCTGCCTGCCTCGCGGCGATCGGCATCGCCATCTCGCCCGATGAAATCATTGATCGCTACGTCGGCATTGCCATGGCGCCGATGCTCGCCGACCTGCAAAGCCGCCTGGGCCAGACATTGCCTGCCCTGCCGCCGGACTTCGCCGACACCATGCGGCGGGCGGTTGCCGCGGCGTTCGCAGCCGAACTGCAGCCGATGCCGGGGATCCTGGATCTGCTGCACGCACTGCCGCACCGCCGCTGCGTCGCCTCGGGCAGCGCGCCGGAGCGGCTGCAGCAGACGCTGTCGCTGACGGGCCTGCTGCCCCAGTTCGCTCCGCATGTTTTCAGCGCCAGTCAGGTCGCGCGCGGCAAGCCCGCTCCGGACCTTTTCCTGTTCGCAGCCCGTCGGATGGGCGTGGCGGCGGCGGATTGCGTGGTGATCGAGGACAGCATCCCCGGTGTGCAGGCCGCCGTTGCGGCGGGTATGCGGACGATCGGCTTCACGGGTGGCAGCCATTGCCGTGCCGGCCATGCCGAGCGGCTGCGCGCGACGGGCGCCGCCGCCGCGTGCAACGACCTGCGCGACCTGCTTGGCCTGCTGTAGCGGCTGCCACGGTTGCGCGTCCCGACCCGTGTGCACTGCGCGGTTCACGCCCGCGTGTTGCTCGGTGCAGGCGGTGTCTGCGAGCCCTGTGCATGACCCTGCGCTATGATAAAATCCGCGAAAGGGCACAGCAAAACAGGAGGGCACGCCCATGGCACGCGTCGCACTGGTTACCGGCGGAACGAGGGGCATCGGTGCCGAAATCAGCCGCGCCCTGAAAGCACAGGGCCGTACCGTGGTCGCCATCTACGCCGGCAATGACGAAGCCGCCCGCAGCTTCCAGGAAGAGACCGGCATTCGCGTCTGGAAATGCGATGTCAGCGATTTCGATGCCTGCAAGCAGGCGGTCGAGCAAATCGCCGCCGAACTGGGCCCGATCGAGGTCCTGGTGAACAATGCGGGCATCACCCGGGACGCGACGCTGCAGCGCATGTCGCGCGACATGTGGGATGCGGTGATCGACACCAATCTCGGCTCCTGCTTCAACCTTTGCAAGCTGATCTTCCCCGGCATGCGCGAGCACAAGTTCGGGCGAATTGTCAATGTCGGTAGCATCAACGGCCAGGCAGGGCAGTACGGGCAGGTGAACTATGCGGCGGCGAAATCGGGCATCCACGGCTTCACCAAGGCCCTGGCGCAGGAAGGCGCGCGCTACGGGGTGACGGTAAATGCCATCGCCCCGGGCTATGTCGACACCGACATGGTGCGCGCCGTGCCCGGCGAGGTGCTGCAGAAGATCGTGGCGAAGATTCCGGTCGGCCGCCTGGGGAGGGCCGAGGATATCGCCCGTGGCGTCGCGTTCTTCACCGCGGACGACGCTGATTTCGTCACCGGATCGACGTTGTCCATCAATGGCGGGCAGCACATGTACTGAATCGGTACCCGGTTTCCCTCCTCTCCTTGTGGGAGGAGGTTGCGCACGCTTTGCAATCGCTGATTTCGGCGGCATCATCCTTCTCGAACAGGAGGACCGCCGAATGAATGCCCCATCCAACGCGAGGTACCGCAGCATTTCTGTCCACTGCTTCGCCGGCGCACTCGGCGCCGAGGTGGCGGGCGTCGATCTGTCGCAGCCGTTATCCGACGACGTGCTGGCGGAAATCCGCGCCGCCTTGCTCGACAATCAGGTGATCGTATTCCGCGACCAGACTTTGACGCCCGCGCAACAACTCGCCTTCGCCCGGCGCTGGGGCGAGATCCATCTGCATCCGTTCATGCAGGGCATGCCCGACTATCCGGAGATCCTGGAAGTCATCAAGACGCCGGAAGACAAGAAGAACTTCGGCGGGTCCTGGCATACCGACCAGATGTTCTCGCCGCAGCCGGCCATGGGCACCATACTTTATGCGCTGGAAGTGCCATCGGCCGGCGGTGATACGCTCTTCACCAACCAGTACCTCGCGTACGAAAGCCTGTCCGACGGCATGAAAGCGATGATCGCCGATTTGCGCACCGTCTGCGTCGGCGACAATTTCAAGCAGCATGGCGGCATCTCGCGCGCCCAGCGCTATGACCGCGAGATGAAGCATATGAAGGTCAAGGATCCGGGGAATGTGCAGACAACGTCGGTGCATCCGCTGGTTCGCACGCATCCCGAGACCGGCCGCAAGGTTCTGTATATCGGCGGTCACGTACAGCACTTCGATGGAATGACCGACGCCGAAAGCGAGCCCTTGATCGCCTTCCTGAAGCAGCATTCGATCCGGCCGGAGTTTACTGCCCGGGTGCGCTGGGCAAGCGGCACGCTGACATTCTGGGACAATCGCTGCACACAGCACTTCGCGATCAACGATTACCCGGCTGAGACGCGTATCATGCGCCGCATTACCATCTGCGGCGATACGCCGTTCTGAAAGCGGGCGTCGAAGCGGGAATCCCATCGCTGGCTGCGTTGTGCCGGCCACGGGGCGGCAAGCCCCGTGGCGGAACCAGCAGGGTCGTGCCAGTCCAGACCGAGGGGAGAGGCGAGGTCAGCGCAGGATGCCGGTTGCGATCATCAGGCCGGCGGTCAGCAACCCGGCAAGACAAACAGCGATGACGATTGTGGCGAACTGTCGCCGCCGCAAAACTGCGCGGGGCCAGACGATCGCCGGTGCACTGTCATTCGCGCAAGCCGCCGGTGTCGCCGCGGCCGAAATTGAATTTTTGGCGCCCGGGCGGATAGACGCCGAACCACGTCCAGGTGGGCCATCATGCTGCGGTACAGAAACAATATCGCGTGGTTCGCCAGTCGGTGCCAACGTGCCGGCGCGAATCTGCTCTGCCAGCGCCATCGTGTCCTGATCCGGGCTGACGTCAAGTTCCATATTCAGGATCTGCGCGCAGCTTTCAAACTGCAGCAGGGCTTCGGCGCGGCGCCCGCACCGCGCCAGGTAGGTCATGCGCAGCCGATGTGCCGCCTCGTTGAGCGGATCGAGGCCAACCAGACGTGCCGCCGTTGCGATAGCCGCATTGGAATTCCCTGATTCGATCTGCACCGCGGACAGCTGGCGCAACGTTTCGGTAGCGATCGCAGCGAGACGTGCCCGTTCCGGCCGTACCCAATCGTCGAATCCGGGGGAAACTGGCGGCATGTCAGCCAGCAGCGGCCCACGATAGAGCGATGCGCCGTATGACAATGCGTCCGCACTGCTGTCGGCGAGAGCCATCTCCATCGCCAACGAATCGACCCAGATGCTGCCTGCATCGATCCATATCGCGTCGGCGTCGGTTTGTATCAGGCCGCCTGCCGGTGTCCGGCGCAGCACGAGAAGCGATTGCCGCAGGCTGTGCCGCGCTTGTTTCGGCCCGCGGTCGGTCCAGAGCAAATCGGCGGCAGCTTCGCGGGAGAAGCGGCGGCCGGGCTGGCTCCCCAGGTAGGCGAGCAGTGCCCGTGCCTTGCGGGGAAGGTCACGAATGTCAGAGGTTCCTACCCGCAACGAGAAGCTTGCCAGCACTGTCATTTGGGAGGTCGAAGCCAACGCCGAATTCGGGCCCCCGGCGACGATCTTTGCAGCAAATAATGCGCGTGGAACAGTACGCAGGTGATTTTTGACTCCGCCTGCGAAGCTGGGAGGCAGATTTTGATGGCCGGTTCGCCGCTGCATTGACGCCCCTCGGGGAGCGTGCACCGAGGAACCAAACGCCGCGAAGCCAATTGAGACCGGTTCCATTGAGAAAGGACCCTATATGGAGCCAACTTTCCCCTGGCTACCTTCTGCTTTCGTGAACAGGTGTGACCTGGATCACAGTGGGAGGTTACGGGCGTGCCGAGACTCACGCTCGCCTCACGCGACATGCGCTGCAATCACGATGCAGGCGATACGAGCGGGAGTCCGACTCATGAAATTGATGTGTTCTTTGTACAAAATCCGATTCTGTGCGCTGAGACGGGATCGGCCCAGTTTTGAGACCAGAGATTGCATGATTATCGCGATTATATTGCTGTTGGCGGTAATCGCAGTCCGGACTGCCCCGCACAGCGGTGCCGAGGTCGATCAAAAGTTGTTGGCATTGCTGCAGATGGCGGCGGCACCCGAATGGATCCCGACCGCGGGTGCCGTCGGCGGGAACATTCCGATATCACCATGACCGTCTGATCGGATGCTGATATCAAATTTTCGAGACTGACGGCGCAATGGGGTCCGGCCTCTCAACAACGGCCGAATCCGGTCAGGACCGGCGGCGAGACAACAGAAGAGACGCCCCCCATGAGTGATGTGACATTGCTCTTTGCGTGCCCGTGCGTTGGCATTGTCCAGGGCAGTCGCAGCTGGCTGCTGCCCACGGCGTCGCGTGTCTCCGATAGTTTCACAACGCAAGCATCTTTCCGCGCCGTCTTACTGTCGCCGTGTCACGGCATGGAGGCCGTGTGATGGCGGCGATCACTCTCCGCGCGCGGAGCGTGCAGTTCCGCTTGCCGGTCGATGGCTTTATCCTGGCCCTGGCCGCAGTAATCCTGGTGGCGAGCGTTCTGCCCTGCCGCGGCGACAGCGCCCGCGTGTTCCGCGCGCTCGGGCAGTTCGCCATCGCCGTACTGTTCTTTTTGCAAGGCGCGCGGCTGTCGCACGGGGCCGTTGTCAATGGCCTGACGCATTGGCGCTTGCACGTCTTTGTTGCCACCACCACGTTCGTGCTGTTTCCGTTGCTTGGCCTTGCCCTGCTGGCATTGTTCCCGGGATTGCTGCCGCGGGCGTTGTGGATGGGCGTACTGTTCTGTTGCGCTCTGCCATCAACCGTACAATCTTCGATTGCGTTGACCTCGATAGCCCGAGGCAATGTCGCTGCCGCCATCTGCTCTGCTAGCATATCTAACATATCCGGGATCATGCTAGCCCCGTTGCTGTTCGGTGCGATGTCGCATCTGCGCGGAGGCGGTATCAACCTGGCGGCGATCGGCCAGGTGGCGATTCAACTGCTGCTACCGTTCATTGCCGGCCACCTGCTGCGGCCATGGCTGGGCACATGGGTCGAGCGCAATCGCTCCGTCCTTGCAGTCACCGACCGTAGCTCGATCCTGCTGATCGTTTATACCGCGTTCAGCGCGGCGGTGGTGCGCGGCATCTGGCAGTCGATACCGGGGGGGACGCTGGTCGTGCTCGCATTGCTCATCACCCTTCTGCTGTTCGCCGCGCTGGCAGTAATGTTTGCGGGCAGCCGACTGCTGAGATTCAATCGCGCGGACGAATCCGCCATGGTATTTTGCGGATCGCAGAAGTCGCTGGTCAGCGGTGTGCCGATAGCAAATGCACTGTTTTCCGCCGGCGCTATCGGCCCGATTCTGTTGCCGATTATGCTGTACCACCCGATGCAGCTTATGGTCTGTTCTTGGATCGCACGATATTTTTCGCAGCGAACGGAACGCTGATACCTGCCGTTGGTCAAATTGCCGCATTATAAAATATACAGAAATCAATTACGATAATATAATTTCCAATTTAACGGTTGTCGGTTGTCTTACCGAATCCGCCGGCTTAGTGTCGGGGTGCTCGCGCGATCCCCTGCTTCGACAGAAGCGGAAGGCTATCGTTTGAGCTGTCCTTCGGGGAACGTGTCTTCGCTGCTGCCTGGGGCGGCTATTGCCGACCCGATCAGGATCCTGCGGCCGTTTCAAACGCCCGGCAGACCCGATCCGATGCCTCCCCGGCCGAACGATGCACATGTTCCCCACCGCAACGGATCGTCAAACGGCAGAACCATCTGCCTGGGGAGCAAGTGGCCATGGAACGCCAGGAAACTACATCAGCACCAACTGCGTCAGACACAACCAACGCCGCCCCGATATCGAAGCTGCCGATCAGCCGTCGTGGTCTTCTTGCGGCAACCGCAGCAACCGGCCTGGTTGCCGCCGCCAGTCCGCCGATCATCAGCGCCCGCGGCGAGACGACGGTTAAGATCGGCTGGGTCGATCCGTTAAGCGGAACCTACGCGGCGCTCGGCAAGTCACAGGTGGACGGCGCCCAGATGGCGCTCGCCGAAATCAACAAGAACGGCGGCATCCTCGGGCATCAGGTCGAGATCCTTGTGCAGGATGGCGCCGCCGAAGTCGGCCAGTCCGTCGATAAGCTGAACGGGCTGGTGGACAAGGATCACGTCAACTTCACAGCCGGCAGCGTATCCTCGGCGGTGGCGCAGGCGTGCAGCCATGCCGCCAACCTCAAGAACATTCTTTATGTCGCGGTCGGCGGCCACGTCGATACCGTCACCGGCGCGGATTGCTACTGGAACACGTTCAAGACTTGCTCTGATACCTGGATGCTGGCCAAGGCGCTCGGTGTTCTGCTGAAGAAGTTCGGCAAGCGTTGGTACTTCTCCACGCCCGACTACTCCTGGGGGCATTTCCTGTACGCGGGCTTCTCAAAAATCTTGGCGCACGCCGGCGGCACCAACCTGGGCAATGCGTTGATGCCGCTCGGTGCCACCGATTTCAGCTCGGTACTGATCAAGGTCGAGCAAGCCAAGCCCGACGTGTTCATTGTGCTGCAGGGCGGCGACGACTTCGTCAACCTGATGAAGCAGGCAACGCAGTTCGGCATGACCAAGAAGATGGCGTTCGGCTACGGCCTGGTGGAACTCGAGCCGCTGGCGGCGCTGCCGCAGGAAGCGCGGCTCGGCTGGGGCGTGATGGAGTGGTGGTGGGACCAGCCCAATCAGCCGCATGTGAAGACGTTCGTGGCGGACTACCGCAAGCAGTACGATCTCACACCCAGCGCACGAAGCTGGCTCGGCTATATCAGCATGCACAGCATCGCGCTTGCCGCCAACAAGGCGAAGAGCCTGGAATCGGCGAAGGTCTCGCACGCCATGGCGGGCCTGCATGTACCGTCCAACGTCGCGTTGGAGCCGAACAGCCCCTATTACCGCGCCGGCGACCATCAATGCCTGATTACCGAATTTGTCGGCGAAGTGAATCAAAAGGGTAAGTATCCCAATCTGTTCTTGGTTTCCGACGAAATCGCCGGCGACAAGCTGGCGCAGACGCCGGCAGAGAAGGGCTGCAAGATGTCCTATCCGACGTCGTCTTAATGTGCGGAGTTTAGCGCGTGAACCGGATCGGCGGCGAGCAAAACGCGGGCCGCCGACCCGGTTAACGTGCCAATGTCATAGCGAAGCGACGCAGCAAGCCCGGTCAAGCCGGCCGCAGCCCGATCGTATGCTCCTGCGAACGGGGTTGCTGCGTCGCTTCGCTCCTCGCAATGACATATAATACGCATGACATATAATATACTGTAGGGCTTGAACCAAAATGGAACTTCTTCTGTTCGACGCATTCAACGGCCTGATCCAGGGCGCGTTCTATGCGTTGCTGGCCTTGGGCCTGTCGCTCATCATCAGTCTGAATTCGGTGATCAACTTCGCCCATGGCGGCTTCATGGTCATCGGCGCCTACCTGGCATTCACCTTGGCCCCCTATCTCGGCTTCTGGGGCTCGCTGATCGTTGGCCCAATCCTCGCCGGCGTGCTGGGCCTGATCGTCGAGCGTGGGCTGATCCGTTTCATGTACTCCCGCCCCGACCCGGTCTACAGCCTGCTGATGACCTTCGGCCTCGCGCTGATCATCGAGGACACCGTGCGTTCGATCTGGGGCGCGCAGGGACTGCCGTTCCAGATTCCTGCCGCGCTCGATGCGCCGCTCAGCGCTACCTACTTCTTTCTCACCGGCTACCGCGTCTTCGTAGTCGGCTCCATCATCCTGGCGACGGTTGCCCTGTTCGCCTTCCTGCGCCTGTCGAATTTCGGCATTCGCATCCGCGCCGGCATCCATGATCTCGAGACGGTTTCGGCGCTCGGCGTCAACGTCTACCTGCTGCGGTCCGTCAACTTCGCCATCGGTACCTTGCTCGCCGGTTTCGCCGGCGTGCTCGCGGCCGGCGTGCTGCAACTCGTGCCGACCATGGGCAACGATGTCATCATGGCCACCTTCGTCGCCATCGTGATCGGCGGCATCGGCAGCCTGCTGGGCAGTGTGCTGGGCGGCCTGCTGATCGGCCTCGCCGCCGGCATCACCACCGCCTTCTATCCCGATGCCAGCGACGTGGTGATCTACGTCATGATGGCCCTGGTCCTGATTGTCCGGCCACGCGGCTTGCTCGGCCAGGAGGGCTTGTTCGAATGAGCCGCCGCATCGTCGCCAACGGCATCGTCTGGCTGTTGTTGCTGACCGTGCCGTGGTGGCTGCCGGTGGTCGGGGGCTACACCGCCTTGGGATCGCGCGTCCTGGTCTATGCGCTCGGCGCGATGGGACTGAATCTGTTGCTCGGCTTCACCGGCTGCATGTCGTTCGGCGAGGCCGCGTATTTCGGTCTCGGCGGCTATGGCACTGGCCTGCTGCTGATGCACGTCACGCACAACACCTGGGCCGCGGTGACCTTCGGCATGCTGCTGGGTGGCTTCGCCGCGTTCGCCTTCGGTCCGCTGGTGATGCGCCGCCGCGGCATCTACTTCGCCATGATCACCGTAGCCATCGGCCAGATCTTCTATTTCGTCGCGGACCGCTGGAACAATTTGACTGGCGGCGAGGACGGGCTGATGGGATTTTCCCGCCAGCCATTGCATTTCGGCTCCACAATCGTGCCGTTGAGCGCCGTTCCCTTCTACTACTTCGTGTTGCTCTTTTTTGCCCTTGGTTCCGGCGCCATCGCGCTGCTGCTTTACTCGCCGCTCGGCCACACCTTCGTGGCGATCCGCGAGAACCGCCGCCGCGCGCAGTTCCTGGGCATCCACGTCGAACGCTATGTGTGGGCATCCTTCGCCATCGCCGGATTGATCGCCGGCCTGGCCGGGGCACTGAACGCGCTGCAGAACAACTTCATGTCCCCCGCCAATTTGTACTGGGTCGAATCCGGCAACCTGGTGATCATGGCCGTGCTTGGCGGCATGCGCAGCTTCTGGGGGCCGCTGGTCGGGTCCATCATCTTCATCGCTATCCAGGACTACGTCAGCACCATCTTTCCCAACAACTGGGAGAGCTTCATCGGCATACTGTTCATTGCCGCGGTCGTGTTCTTTCCCAACGGGGTTCTCGGCTTCATTCGCCGCCGCGCCAGGACTGTCACAAAGACTCTAATGCCTGCATCCACCGAAGCACGAGAAACGCATGAGCCTGTTGCGACTTAATAACATATCGCGTTTGTTCGGCCGGCTGATCGCGTTGCAGGACATCGAGCTGGAGATGGATGAAGGCTCGCTGTTCGCCGTGATCGGCCCCAATGGCGCCGGCAAGACCACGCTGTTCAACCTGATCAGCGGCTACTTTCCGGCCTCCAGTGGCGAGATCTGGTTCGACGGCCGCCAGATCAATCGCATGAACGCGGCCGATCGTGTCGCGCTCGGGCTGGTGCGCACATTCCAGATCACCGAGATCTTTCCCGACCTGTCGGTGTTCGAAAACGTCCGCATCGGTGTCGAGGCGCAAACGCGGTGCAGCGCGCGCCCCTGGCCCAGCCGGGCGCTGATGCGTCAGATCCACGACCGTGTTGACGAATTGCTGGAAACCACCGGTCTCACCGCGCAAGCCGACCGCACCGTCAGCGAGTTGGCTCACGGCGACCAGCGCGTGGTGGAAGTGACGATGGCGCTCAGCCGCCGCCCGCGCCTGTTGTTGCTGGACGAGCCGACCGCGGGGATGGGCAGCGAAGAAACCGAACACATGGTCAGCCTGATCCGCAACCTGCACGCGCGGCAAAACCTCAGCATCTTGTTCATAGAGCATGACATGGACCTGGTGTTCGGCCTCGCCGACCGGATCACGGTTTTGAACTACGGCAAGGTGCTGGCGACCGGCACGCCGCGGGAGGTCGCGGCCGATCCCGCGGTGCAAGCGGCTTATTTGGGAGAAGGCGAGTGAGCGCCCCGATCCTGCGCGCCGAGAACCTGCAGACCTTCTACGGCAAGAGCCACATCCTGCATGGCGTGTCGCTGGATATTGCCGAAGGCGAGATTATCACGCTTCTCGGCCGGAATGGCGCCGGCAAGACCACCACCTTGCGCAGCCTGACCGGACTGACGCCCGCGCGCGACGGCCGGGTAGAAATCTTCGGCCAGGAGACCACTCGTTGGCGCGCCTATGAGGTGGCCCGGCTGGGCGTGGGCTACGTGCCGGAAGGACGCCGCATCTTTCCCAACCTGACGGTGCTGGAAAACCTGTCCGTGCCGGTGAAGCGGCCGGGACCCTGGACGATCCCCCGCATCTTTGAATTGTTCCCCAACCTTGACGCGCGGCGCGATAGCTGGGCGCGGCAGCTTTCCGGCGGCGAGCAAGAAATGCTGGCGATCGCAAGGGCGCTGCTCGTGAACCCGAAGCTGCTGCTACTGGACGAGCCCTCGCAGGGCCTGGCGCCGCTGCTGGTGCGCGACGTGTTCCGCGTGGTGACCTCGATGCGGGCAGAGGGCATCTCGATCCTGCTGGTAGAGCAGAATGCGAAGTTCGGGCTGGAGGTGGCGGATCGGGTCTACGTACTGAACGACGGCAAGGTGGTCCACACAGGGCAGGCACGGGACCTGGCGCGCGACCAGACGCGTGTGCGCGCGCTGGCGGGCGCGGGCGCCAGCGACTGAGGGCGCGGCGGACGGCTGACTCGATTTCTTCATGCCCCACGGCGCCGCGTCCGACCGGAAGAACTTGACACGGCGCGGCGTTGTGCTGCCAGACTGACTGCGGAACGTCAGGGATATCCCAGCGCTGCTCCGCTTGACCGTGCCGATTTGTCCGAACATGCCTCCTGCCCCTCGTGCCGGTGTTTTCCGGCTGGGCTGGGCGGAGCTTGGATGATGACGCTGACGGAGTGCGGCAATACACCCATGACAGGCCGGAAGCGGCTGCACGTGATCACCTGGGGCTGCCAGATGAACGTGTATGACAGCGCGCGCATGGCCGACGTTCTGGCACCGCTCGGTTATGCGCCGGCCTCGGCACCCGACGGCGCCGACATGGTGATTCTGAACACCTGCCACATCCGGGAGAAGGCGGCGGAGAAGGTCTTTTCCGAACTCGGCCGCCTGCGCCGGATGCAGGAAGCGAAAGCGGCAGCGGGTGGGCGGATGATCCTGGCCGTTGCCGGCTGCGTGGCCCAGGCCGAGGGTGCGGAAATCCTGGCCCGCGCGCCCTATGTGGACATCGTATTTGGGCCGCAGACCTATCACCGCCTGCCGGAAATGGTGGCGCGGGCGTCGCGTGCCGCCGGCGCGGTGATCGACACCGATTTTCCCGCGGAGCAGAAATTCGATCTGCTGCCGGAGGCCGGGGCGCCGCAGGGCGTGTGCGCGTTCCTGACCATCCAGGAGGGCTGCGACCGATTCTGCAGCTTCTGCGTGGTGCCCTACACCCGTGGCGCCGAACAAAGCCGCCCAGCCGCCGCAGTGATCGCCGAGGCAAAGCGGCTGGCCGCGCAAGGCGCGCGGGAGATCACGCTGCTTGGCCAGAACGTGAATGCCTGGCATGGCGAGGCACCGGATGGCAGTACCTGGGGTCTTGGCCGGCTGATCCGGGAACTCGCCGAACTGCCGGGGCTGCTGCGGCTGCGCTACACCACGTCGCATCCGCGCGACATGACGGAGGAACTGATCGCGGCACATCGGGACGTGCCTGTCCTGATGCCGTTCCTGCATCTGCCGGTGCAGTCGGGCTCCGACCTGGTGCTGACGGCGATGAACCGCAGGCACACGGCGGCGGCCTACCTGCGGATCGTGGAGAAGTTGCGGACGGCGCGGCCGGATATCGCGCTGTCGTCGGATTTCATCGTCGGACACCCTGGTGAGAAGGATGCCGATTTCGCGGGCACGCTGGCTTTGGTGCGGCAGGTTGGCTTCGCCCAGGCGTACAGCTTCCGCTATTCGGCCCGCCCGGGGACGCCGGCCGCCGGCGCGGCCAACCAGGTGCCCGAAGCGGAGAAAGAAGTGCGGCTGGCCGAACTCCAGGCGCTGCTGCGCGAGCAGCAAGGCCGGTTCAATGCAGGGTGCGTGGGGCTGACGCTGCCGGTGCTGTTTACCGGACCTGGGCGCCATCCTGGCCAAATCGCCGGCCGTTCACCATTTCTTCAACCGGTCCATGTAACCGGTCCTGCGGGACTGGTAGGGACGGAAACGGAGGTGGCGGTCGTCGCCGCGCTCCCCAATTCTTTGTCTGCAACCCTGGTACAGGAGCGAGCCTGCGCTTGAGCCAAAGCACTCTGATTGCGACTTCCACCCCCCCTGCGTCCGGCGGCAAGGCCGTGACTCTCCAATTCTCCGACAACACGCTGTTGCCACTCTTGCTTGGCGACCATGACCGGCACCTGGTGCGAATCGAGCAAGCACTGGGCGTGCGGCTGTCATGCCGAGGCAACCGGGTGGCGATCGCCGGCGATTCAGCACGCGTCGATGCGGCCCAGAGCATGCTGCAAGGGCTGTGGCGGCGACTGGAACGGGGGGAAAGCGTTGGCCGGTCTGAGGTGGAAACGGCAATCCGGCTGGCGGAGGCGGACAGCGACCCGAGGTTGCCGCTGTCGGACCTGCCGGCGATTCGTACGCGGCGTGGGTCGGTGGCGGCGCGGAGTGCAGGGCAGGCGGCGTATATGGAGGCGCTGGCCAATCACGACATGGTGTTCGGTGTCGGCCCCGCGGGTACCGGCAAGACCTATCTGGCGGTCGCGCAAGCAGTGGCGATGCTGCAGGCGGGGCGGGTGGACCGTATCGTGCTGTCCCGTCCGGCGGTGGAGGCGGGCGAGCGCCTGGGCTTCCTGCCTGGCGACATGAAAGAGAAGGTCGATCCCTACCTGCGTCCGCTGTATGATGCGCTGCATGACATGCTGCCGGGGGAGCAAGTGATCCGGCGGTTGAGCAATGGCGAGATCGAGGTCGCGCCACTGGCTTTCATGCGCGGTCGTACGCTGGCGCACTGCTACGCGATCCTGGACGAGGCGCAGAACACGTCCGCAGCGCAGATGAAGATGTGGCTGACGCGGATGGGCGAAGGCACTCGGATGGTGGTGACCGGCGACCTGACGCAGGTGGACCTGCCGCCGGGCGTGACCTCCGGGCTGCGGGATGCGCTGGACACGCTGGAAGGCATTCCGGGCATCGGTGTGGTGCGGTTCGACAAGCGGGACGTGGTGCGGCATCCGCTGGTGGCGCAGATCGTGGATGCCTACGACCAACGGGCGGCAGCGCAGGTGGACAAGCGGCGTGAGGCGCGGCGGTCGCGGGATGGAGCGGAGTCCGTCGGGAAATGAGTGGGTCGACTGATAGGGGCGGGATCGAACCGCTGCTACACAAGTCCGGGACGCGATCGAGACGTGGATCGAGGCGGCCCCTGATCTGGGCCACGCAATTCCTGTGCCCTCGCGGCATTAGGTTTTAGATGCGGCGCACTAGGCGAATGCAAGGGAGACGTTGATCTTTGCGGAGGCTTTCGAGGCGAGGGGAGGAAATGCTCCCCCCGCCCCGACGGCACCAACGTCAGGATGATGGAACCTGGAAGTAGATGCCCCGCGCAAGCGGGGAACCGGAACGTTGAGGTAATCGTCGTCGAGCCGGCGTGGCGTCGGCTGGTGCCTGGGGCGGCGGCGGTGGCCGCCCGTGCGGCGCTCGCCGCGGGCGTCAGGGCGGGGACCGTGGTGCTGGCCGCCGACCGGACCGTGCGGCGGCTGAACGCGCGACATCGCGGGCGCAACAAGCCGACCAATGTGCTGACTTACGAGCAGCCGGCGCCGGAAATGATTCTGGCGCTGGGCGTGGTGCGGCGGGAAGCTGCCGCGGCGTCCCGCCGGCCGGCGCACCATTTGGCGCACCTGGTGGTGCATGGCGCGCTGCATTTGGCGGGCCATGACCATCTGGCCGCGGGTGAGGCCCGCCGCATGGAGCAAGCCGAGGCTCGAATCCTGCACCGGCTGCGTGTTCCCAACCCATGGAAACGCGCATGAGCGGCGCCGCCATCCGTCCGGCCCTATGGACGCGATTGCTAGCGTTGGTCGGGCGTCGGCATGCCGAACCCTCCTTGCGCGAGTCGATTGCCGAGCTGGTACAGGAGGCAGCGGACGCTCAGGTGCTGCCGGGCGAACCGCCGGAACTGGATCGGCACGAGCGGCTGCTGATCGCCAATGTGCTGCGCCTGCGCGAGACCACTGCTGCCGACGTCATGGTGCCACGCGCCGACATCATCGCGATCGGGGTTGATGCCACCTTGGCGGAGACGATCGAATTGTTCCGCACCGACGGGCACTCGCGTGTGCCGGTGTATCGCGAGCAATTGGACGACGTGGTGGGCATGATCCACCTGAAGGACGTGTTCGCCTATGTCGGGCGCGCGGAGGCGTTCTCGATAGAGGCGATCATGCGCAAGCCGCTGCTGATCGCGCCACAATTGCCGGTGCTGGACCTGCTGGCGCAGATGCGGCTGCAGCGCATGCACCTGGCGCTGGTGGTGGACGAATACGGCGGGATCGACGGGCTGGTGACGATCGAGGACCTGGTGGAGACGATCACCGGCGACATCGCCGACGAGCATGACGATGCCGAGATGCCGATGGTGACTGAACGTCCGGACGGCTCGCTGGATGTGAATGCACGGTTGCCGGTGGAGGCGTTTGAGGAGAAGCTGGGCCCGGTGCTGAGCGAGGATGAGCGGGATTCGGATATCCATACCGTGGGAGGCTTGGTGTTCACCCTGGCCGGACGGGTGCCGGCGAAGGGCGAGGTGGTGAGCCACCCATCGGGGCTGGAGTTCCGCGTGCTGGATGCTGACCCGCGGCATATTCGGCGGGTGCGGGTCAGGCGGCCTCCGGCGGAAGGGGAGATGGCGAAGGAGCAGGCGGCGGCGGAGTAGCGGACGACTGACGGCGCCTGGGTTCTTGTTAAAGGCTGGTTTTCATATGGCTGATCGCGGCCCCTGTATTAAAGGCTGCCCTTCAGCACCCGCCCCGCGCGCTTTGAGACGGGTCGTCGCGCGTTCCCGTTCCCCTATTGGCACGAACGGGATAATGGAATTGTCTGCAAGCTCCTGCGGCGTGCGGCCAAGAAATTCGGCGAATCGCGTATCGGTAAACAGCACCGTGCTGTCTTGATTGATCAAACAGCCACGGTGAACGCGAGCAAGGGTTCCGGCATCGTTCAGGTTGGCATCGCCCGGGTGAATGTCGCCTAGCCGCTACAGCTTTCCGATTGTACGTCTGCTCACAAGGATTTGACGCCGCGGGATCGCAGTCTTTGGCCTGACGGCATCAACCTAAACCCACGGTCATCCAGCCATATGAACGGGAGCTACGATATGGTCTCAGTAGTCGAAAAGACTTTGGTGTCATTGACCATAAACGGCGTCGAACGACAGCTCAGCGTCGCGCCGTGGACCACATTGCTCGACGCACTGCGGGATCACCTCGACCTGACCGGTACGAAGAAGGGGTGTGACCACGGTCAGTGCGGCGCTTGTACGGTACTGGTGGACGGTCGTCGGATCAATTCCTGCTTGTCGCTCGCAATCATGAAGGATGGCGCCAGGGTGACGACGATCGAGGGCCTTGCGGCGGACGGGGTGCTGCACCCGCTCCAGCAGGCCTTCATCGATCACGACGCGTTCCAATGCGGCTACTGTACGCCCGGCCAGATTTGCTCCGCGGCCGGTCTGATCACCGAAGGCAAGGCAAAAAGTGCCGATGAGATTCGCGAGCTGATGAGCGGCAACATCTGCCGCTGCGGCGCGTATCCCAACATCGTAGCAGCGATCCAGCAGGCGATGGAGGCAGCATGATCAACTTTCAGTACGTCAGGGCGCACGACGTTGCCGACGCCGTGCGCCACATCGCCGCCGATCCCAGCGCCAAATTCATCGCGGGCGGCACCAATCTGGTCGATCTGATGAAGCAGGACGTGCAACGTCCCTCCCGGTTGATCGACATCTCGCAGTTGCCGTTGAACAAAATCGAGGAAACGGCGAATGGCGGCATGCGTGTCGGCGCCCTGGTTCCGAATGCCGATCTCGCATACCATACGGTGGTCGCGCGACGCTATCCCATGCTCGCGAGCGCGATCCTGTCGGGTGCCTCGGCGCAGCTTCGTAATATGGCGTCAACGGGCGGTAACTTGCTGCAGCGCACGCGTTGTTACTACTTTTATGACACCGCGGCGCCGTGCAACAAACGCGCGCCAGGTAGCGGTTGTTCTGCGATAGCCGGGATCAACCGCATGCACGCAATTTTGGGTACCAGCGATTCCTGCATCGCGACCCATCCTTCCGATATGTGCGTCGCCCTTGCCGCGCTTGACGCAACAGTCTGTGTTACCGGGGGGGCCGGCACGCGCAGGATCGCATTTTCTGAATTCCACCGATTGCCCGGGGATACCCCAGAGCATGATACGAATCTGGGATCGGACGAGATCATCACGGCGGTGGAGCTTCCGGCAAAAGGTTTTGCAGCGAACTATACCTACCTGAAGATCCGCGATCGCCTGTCCTATGCGTTTGCTCTCGTATCGGTCGCTGTGGGGTTGGAGATGGAAGCCGACACGATCCGGGATGCCCGCCTGGCCCTTGGCGGTGTCGCCCATAAACCTTGGCGCAACGTTTCAGCAGAAGCCGCGCTGCGTGGCCGAAAGGCCAATCAATCGACTTTCGACACCGTGGCGGGCGTCGTGCTGCGCGACGCAAAGGGTTTCGTGCACAACAGCTTCAAGATCGATCTCGCCCGCGCTGCTATTGTCCGGGCATTGAAGCAGGCGGCGGCGGGCAGCCCGCAGTCGCAGTCCAGCAAGAAAATCGCGTGAACCGGGAGCAAGCATTGCCATGACCACTTACATCGGCACACCCACGTCGCGCATCGACGGTCACGCCAAGGTTACCGGCGCGGCGAAATACGCCGCCGAGTTCACTGCCCCTGGTCTTGTCTACGGTCACATCGTCACATCGACCATTGCCAAGGGCCGCATCACCCGCATCGATGTGAGTGATGCGCTGTCGATCGATGGTGTCGTGTCCGTGCTGACGCACGAGAACCGGCCCGACATGGCGAATGCGGACAGTTCCTACAAGGACGATGTCGCACCAGAGGGTTCGCCGTTCCGCCCGCTGTATGACGACCGGGTTCGTTTCAGCGGCCAACCGATTGCGCTGGTAGTCGCTGACGCGCCGGAGATCGCACGTTTTGCCGCGTCACTGGTCCGGGTGGAGTATCGCGCCGAGCAACATGTCACGGATGTGTTTCGCGAGCGTGATGCGGCGCGTGCACTGGGGGGCTATGCGGCTGAAGAAAATCCGTTTCTGCCGCCGCGGCCGCGCGGCTCGGCCGAGACGGCGATCATGGCAGCGCGGGTTCGGCACGACGGCGAATATTATGTGCCGATCGAGCATCACAATCCGATGGAATTGTATGCTGCGACGGTCGTTTACGAGAACGATGGCAAGCTGACGGTCTATGACAAGACCCAGGGCGTGCAGAACGTTCAGCGCTATGTTACCAGTGTTCTTGGCATGGCACCGGACGATGTGCGCGTTGTGTCGCCGTTTGTGGGCGGCGCGTTCGGTTCGGGGCTTCGCCCGAACTATGAAGTGGTCGTGGCTGCCCTGGCAGCCCGTGCACTGAGGCGGCCCGTGCGCGTGGTGCTGACACGCCAACAAATGTACGGCCTTGGGTACCGGCCGGCCATGATCCAGAAGATCCAACTGGGTACCGACGCCGATGGGGCACTGGATGCGATCATCCAGGAAGCGATCACGGTGACATCGCAATACGAGAACTTCCACCGGCAGGAAACCGGCTGGTCCAACTTGCTCTACACGTGTCCCAATGCGAAATATGTGCATAAGCTTGCGCAACTCGACCTGGCGACCTCATGCGATATGCGCGCTCCTAGTGCGGCACCGGGTGTTTATGCACTTGAATCTGCAATGGACGAACTGGCAATTGCTCTCAAGGTCGACCCGGTGGAATTGCGCCTTCGGTATTATTCGGAAACGGACCAGGGCAGTGGCCAGCCGTACAGCAGCAAGGGTTTGCGTGACTGCTACCGCCAGGGCGCCGAAGCGTTTGGTTGGGAAAAACGCAGTGCGGCGCCGCGCTCGATGCGTGAGGGTACCGAGTTGGTGGGCTGGGGCATGGCGACCGGCATCTGGGAAGCGCTGCAAGTGCCGATCGCCGTGCGGATCGTGCTGACTGCCAATGGCCATGCGGAGGTGGCTTGCGCGACCTCCGATATTGGCACCGGGACCTATACGATCATGGCGCAGGTCGCGGCTGAAATGCTCGGGTTGCCGCTCGACAGCGTGACGATCAGAATCGGCGATTCGGCGCTGCCGCAATCGCCGGTGGAAGGCGGGTCCTGGATTGCAGCCTCGGTGGCAAATGGGATCGCCACAACGGCCGCGGCGGTTCGTGAGGAATTGTTGATCCTGGCCAAGCGGATTCCGAATTCGCCGCTTGACGGCCTAACGCCGGACGACATTGCGCTGATTGACGGCAAACTCGTCTGTACGCGCGATCGATCGCGCGCGATATTGATCGCGGACGCAATGCGCCATGGCGGGGTGGATCGCATCGAGCAGGAGAAGGAGACAACGTTCGGTGACGGAAGTCGCTATGCGCATAACACACACTCGGCGGTTTTCGCCGAGGTGAAGGTGGACGAGCAACTCGGCGTCGTTCGCGTCACTCGTGTGGTCAGCGCGGTAGCAGCCGGGCGGATCCTGAATACCAAGACCGCCAAAAGCCAGATCATCGGCGGCGTGGTCTGGGGCATCGGCATGGCACTGCATGAGGAAACTCTTATCGACCACGCTCTGGGCAGGATCATCAACGCAAACATCGCGGAGTACCATGTGCCGACCAATGCCGACGTGCATGATATCGAGGTGATCTTTGTCGACGAGCCGGACGCCACAATCAATCCTCTGGGGATCAAGGGGTTGGGCGAGATCGGCATTGTTGGCGTTGCCGCTGCGATTGCCAATGCAATCTACCACGCGACCGGCAAGCGCGTCCGCGATCTGCCGATCACCATAGACAAATTACGCCGGGCGAGCTGATGACGCTTTTGTGGGGGTGACCGGGGCGCGGTCAAGCTGCCGGGCCGGTCGCCGCCGGCGTGACCCAGTTTCCGGCGACTTCAATTCGTTGGGCAGTCGCGGTTTGCGGGCTGGGCAAATTGATCGCTGAAGGCGGAGACGCAGAGGGCGCAGAAAACGCACCCTGATCTGTGCCCGCGAGCGGCTTTAATCCAGGCCCACACGGATCGTCCGCTGCCAGGTACGCCGACGCCGGTGGACAGGCCGCTCATTGGCGCTGCCGATATTACCCTCCACCGCCCAACAACTTTACGTGAGCATCAAGCGGCTGCGCCGATGCGATCGGACAAAGGCCAGCATCGCTGGACAAGGCTTTCCCTTCCGGTTGCGCTAATATCCTGTTCGCGCGCAACCCGCAGGTCAGTGAGAGGCGACGTTGAACGAGAGTTGGGACCACCTCGTCATCCTGGGGCTCGATGCGAGCAGGCTGTGGGCGGTGCCAGTGTCTGCTGCGTTACAATCCCGCTACACCGCGTTGGACGAAGCGGAATCGCTCCGTCCCGTTTCCTCTTTCATCCGCCCGAAGCCGTAAAGCCCGCAAACTGCCGCAGAAATAGCGATAATGGTGCACGTCAACGGAGACTCTGTCATGCAACTTGGAATGGTCGGACTTGGTCGCATGGGCGCCAACATGGTGGAGCGCCTCATCGCGGCAGGCCACCAACTGGTCGTTTACGATCAGAATTCTGCTGCCGTGCAAACACTGACAGCGAAGGG